>JACXTT010009848.1_pt1 | contig 13003 bp, 11 predicted proteins | sample 9270951 | NCBI WGS metagenome assembly JACXTT01 (sample SAMN15532306, study PRJNA645909) | rock metagenome | isolation source: weathered quartz diorite | place: Puerto Rico | collected 2017-06-21 | reverse complement strand
CGAATCCGCGGTTGCTTACGGACCGCTTGATATGCGGTCGCGAGGCCAACGATTCCACCACCGGCGATGACAAGATCGAATTCGAAATCCAACAGCCCACCTTTAGTTAGCGTCGGGCCCACCTTTTTACAAACACAGTGACCCAATTCGTCGTCAAATCTAGGCTTACTCATATTAGAGGAGGCATCCTATGAAGCATAGCCTTTCACTGTTCTGTGGACTGTTGTTGGCAGTGACGGCTGCGGCAGCACAATCGAAGACGGAGCAGGACAAAAAGGACCAGGCACAGCTCGTCAGCACTGCCGAAATTCTCAAGATCGATGCCAAAAAGAAAAGCCTGCAAGTTCGGCAAGTGGCTGAAGCCACCACGGCGCCTCGTGGAGGCCAAGGTGGACGTCGCGGTGCTGGAGGTGGCGGTGGTGGCGGTGGCGGTCGACGGCCCGGAGGCGGACGGCGCGGTGGTGGCGGGATTGGTTTTCCCGGTGGCGGAGGTGGTCGCTATCCTGGCGGTTCCGGAGGTGGTGGCGGTGGAACCAGTTCGAATCAAGTCAAGGAGTACAAAGTTTTCGTGACGAAGGACACGGTCATGCAATTTGCGGGCGTGAATATCGACTTCACCAGCCTTCACGTCGGCGATCGCATCACCGTTTCAGGTACTCCCAAAGGCGGCAAGGGTGATATTGATGCGGCGAACATCACGAGACAGTGAATTTACGTTTGTAGGCGCGGGCGTTAAGCCCGTGTTCCATCACCAAGACAAATTTCTGCTTGGACTTGAATGCGGGCGTTAAGCCCGCGGCTACTTCCCCAACCCGTTCTTCGCCAAGAATTGCCGAATTGTGGAATAGATCTTGGTGCGCTCATCCGGCGTGAAGTTTCCGTGGCGGCCGCCGGGAATCGTTACCAATTGATTCATCACACCAGCTTTCGTAAGAGCTTCATGAAGCCGGACAGCATGTTGATATGGCACCGTGGTATCCGCATCGCCGTGAACTGTGAGAATCGGCGGCAGACCCGAACGAACGTACGTCAACGGGGATACGCGGCGAGCAACCTCTTCCCGATTGGGCATTGAACCGAACCACTGCATCGCGGCGTTCGCCCGGTGCGGGCCTTCAATCACGTCATAAACATCCGTAATACCGAACCAATTGATGATTGCCGCGACCTTCGGCAGCGACGCGCCCGCGCATTCGCGATCAAACCCCGCCGTGTCCGGAATGATTCCGGTAGTCAGCGCGAGGTGACCGCCTGCGGATTCACCGGTAACGACGATGCGAGTTGTATCGATGTCGTACATCTTCGCCTGATTGTTGATATATCGCAGCGCGCACAAACAATCTTCGACAGCGCCCGGCGCAAGCGCGACGCGCGCGAGACGATACTCGACATTCACGACGTTCCAGCCCATCTCCATCCAAGGCATCAGCGACATCAAGGATCCTTCTTTTGTACCCGCAGCCCAGAATCCGCCGTGTATGTAAATCACAGTCGGCTGTGGACCAGTTGTGTCGCGGCGTTTGTAAATGTCGAGCTTTGCTTCATAGTTGCTCGCGGTGAGATAGGTGAGATTCGGGAACACCTGATATTGATTCGCCGCGTGAACCGCCCATTCTGCAGACGCCGGAAGCTGAGCGTAAGCAGGCGTTGAAAAGGAAATCGCGATAGAAATCAGAAAGAAAGCGACAACAAAATGCGCACGCATTAAGCCTCCTGAATTCCTGGACGGTTGCGTCGTTTCCCTAATTCAAAACCGAATTAGGGAAACGACGCAACCGTCCTGGAATTTATGGTGTCACGGTTATCTTGATGTGCACGTTCGTCCAGCAACACTGAAAGCCACCGCCACCGTCACCACTGGCATCGTTGGCCTGGGCGCGAATGATGTATTCACCGGGCGCGCTGAACTTCGCCGTCGTTGAAGCCTTACCATCGTCCGCAGCTACAGTTGGCCGCGCGTTTTCGAAACTCAATTCCGCGGGCCCTCTGAACATGCTCCAGGCAATACTCGCAGGCGGACCTTGGCGCGGCCGCGCCTCCGGCGGCTGTTTGCCGTCATCGGTAAGCCAAACAGTTAGAGGAAGCGGTTGACCGACCTTGGCACTGAACGATTGAGCGATACCCCGCGGAGGACCGGTGTACGCCGTACCGCCCGGTTGGAATCGCACGACCGGCGGCGTGTTACCGACACCGGCATCCTCGAAGGGCTCGACGATCCACAGCGAATCCAGGTGTAGCGGAACGGATGTCGTTTGGCCGTTCGCAGTAATCGTCCAGGTCAGGCGTTTGTTTCCGAAATCCTTAGGAACGGTGATCGTGAAAACGCCCCACTGACGGCGTGGAAGAAAGTGTGTCGGTTGGCCTTGGTCCGGCCCGCCTGGATCGATGTGGTTATTCGGACCGACGGGGATATCGATTATCTGCTTTTGATTTCGATTGAAGTAGCCGACGAGAATGCTGAACGTGCCGTCGGTATTCTTGTACCAGCCTTCAAAAGCGCCAGTGACGCTCGCGCCGGAATCGCGAAAGGGTTCTAACGGTAATTGCTGCTGCGCAAGAAACGGAACACAAAAGACACAACAGATAAAAAGGCCCAACACAACGATTGTGCCTTTCGAGTTCCGTATGTTCATTGTTGTGTGGCGGCCTCGGCTTTCCTCTTGGCAACTTCGGCTTGATAGTCCTCGTCATTCATGTAGGTGATGTTCACCCACGCATGACCCATCTCGTCGACAGTACGATCCCCGAAACCGACCCACTGGTTCGGATCCGGGTTGTGCGGATTGGACGTCGTATTGTCGTACCACGAAGTGATTTTCAGAATCGTGCCTTTCGGCAGCAGCGGCGCCGCATCGTCGGCATAAACGTAGTTGTTATGCCAGTTGAAATTGAAGTTGTTCACATGGCTCAGCATCATCGTCTGGCCGGTCGGAAGAATTGCTTCCATCGACATCGCTTTGCCGCGAAGGTGCATATGCGGTTGGAAATTCTCGATTCGTCCCGCCTGTCTCATGGGGATGAAATTCTGGCTGACGAAAGTTGAATTTGGAGGAATGTCGATGTTCCGCGAACCCCCGGCTACGCTTTGAAGCGCGGCGAGTGTCTGGCGATACTTCGGCTCCTGTCCTTTCGGATAGAAGTAAATTCCCAGCTCGACGTGATCCGTGATCTGTTCGCCGACAGCGTGATAATGCATTTCGAAGATAATCTTAGAGCCGGGTAGCATGAGTTTGCCGCTGCCGGGACGCATGATCTCGCCTTGCTTTCCAACAGCCCATTCCATGAACAAACCTGCGAGGCCAAAGCCGGCAGGATCGTCAGGAGCCGCAGCAACGTCTCGTGTTTCTTGCTGCTGCAGCCGTGCGAGAGCATGATGGGTCACCTTGCGGCCCTTGACCGTCGCTGGATGGATTTCAATCGCTCGAACCCAACGCGGTTCGGTTAGGCCCGTAGGAATGACCGGTTTATACCAGGCATCAAGAGCGACCGTGGGTACCGTCCAATCCGGCGACTTGATCACCAAATCCGGCGGCCCAAACAGATCGGCGAAATTCCACTTCGACTCATCCGGCCACTGCTTCGGCGCCGGCATATCCTTGAGGTCACCCTTTGGAGCACCCGCATCGACCCACTTCACGATCGTGTCGATCTGCGCGTCACTGAGCGAACGGTCGTTCTTGAATTTCTGAATTCCGACCGTCTTATCGAGGTGCCACGGTGGCATCTGCCGTGTGATAACACGCTCGCGGATCGCTTTAGCCCAGGGCCGTGCTTCTTCGTACGTCACAAGCGACATTGGCGCCATGGAATCCGTGCGATGACACGCCTGGCACTTTTCCTGAAAAATCGGCGCGATGTCCTTTGTGAACGTGATTGCATTATTCGCCGATTGCGCGTGCACCAGTTGCGAACACGAAACGATGACAGCTATCGCCATCACCGTTAGTCGAATGTTTGAATTTGCCATTGCGGGCTCCTTCGATTTGTCGGGACCTCTTTATATATGGTCCGTATTATATGCGCCGTCATACTTCTTCAAAGCAATAAATAGAACAGCTTACGGTTTGCGACAAAGTCTTACATTCGGCGTGGTATAAACTCGGTGTCCCCTACAAGAGCTGATGCCGGAGTATTCCAATTCCAAAGTCACGATTGCATTCGTTCTCGCCGGCCTTCTGCTGTTCGGAGCATCGCTGAACGATCCGTTTCACTTCGATGATGCGCTGATCCTGAAAGACAGCAACGTCACGAACGCTGCGCGCTGGTCTCATTTTCTGAATCCGTTTCATCTCCGGCAACTGACGTTTTTCACTTTTTATTTGAGCTATCTCGCGGGGGGAGACGATTCCTTTGGCTTTCACGTCGTCAGCATTGCGCTGCACGTTACCAATGCGATCCTGCTTTACTACCTCACGAGCCGCTTTCTGGAACGTTGGGTTGCATTGATAGCCGCAGCGGTGTTCTTAGTTCATCCGATACAGACAGAAGCGGTCCTGTATGTGTACCAGCGATCCATTTTGCTCGCCTGCTTCTTCTCGTTATTGGCCTTGATCTCCATCTATCACGAGAGATATTGGATCGCCGCGATCCTCTTCGTGTGCGCCTTCGAGTCGAAGGAATCGGCGATCAGCGTACCCATAGCGCTCGCCATATTGCATAGACACAAAGGCCGCTGGCCGATCCTGATCGGAACTCTCGTAGCAGGAGGCAGCGCATTGGCCTTGCTCGTCTATTTAAAAGACACGACCGTCGGCATTGGAGCCGCCGAACAAATCAGCCCGTGGACTTATTTCATCGCGCAAAGCCGCGTCATCTACACCTATTTACGTCTGTTGGTGTGGCCGCCTCCGCAATCGCTGGAATATACATATCCGGCGCCGCCTGGAATAGGGCTGCTCATCGCGCAAATCGGGGGCCTCGCGGCGATGGTGGCTGCGGGACTCTGGATGTGGCGGAAGGATCGGTGGAAGGATTTGGGATTTTGCATCATCGTATTTTTTATCCTGCTGGCGCCAACCTCGAGTCTTATTCCGAGTATCGATGTTGCTTTCGAACACCGGCTTTATCTTCCAATGCTCGCATTTTCTGTATTGATCGCTTCAATCTTCAAACATCTGCCGCGCAGAAATATTCTTGTGGTTCCAGTTCTTGTCCTGCTTAGCGCCCTCACGATTCAGCGCGGCATGGTGTGGGGTTCGGACGTCTCGTTGTGGGAGGACACGGTAAGGAAGGCCCCGGGAAAGGCTCGAGCGTGGTTCAACCTCGGCGGAGCGCACTTGAAAACCAATCCTGAAAGGGCTGCGGTCGCATACGAGCAGGCCATCAAACTCGAACCGAACTTTCCGGAAGCTTATTATGATCTAGGGATCATCGAGCAGGGGAAAGGCAATCTTTCGAATGCCATCGTTTATTTTCAAAAGGCAATCGAACAAGACCAAATGTTCTGGCCAGCCTGGAACAACATGGGAAATGCGCTGTATTCCTTGGGACAAACGGAACGCGCTCTGGACAGTTTCGAGAAGACCTTACGTCTGAACAAGGACTACTGGCCGGCTCAATACAATATTGGCATTATTTATTTTCAGACCGGCCGCTTTGAACAGGCGATCCGAAAGATGCGCATCACTCTCGACTGGAGTCCCGATTTCAAAGAAGCTCGATACGTCTTGGCGACATGCCTGAGCCGAATGGGGCGTCAAAACGACGCCGAAAGCGAATTGAAGAAGGTAGGACAGCTCGCCGCGAAGCCGGGAATTATTTCAACGCCGCCGTAATTGTTTGGCCGCAGATTACGCGAAATGATTTGTTTGCGTAATTCGCGGCTGTTATTTGGCTGGTGTGAAGGTCATGACTTTCAGTTCCATTGGGTTGACGCTATCGTTGAGCGTCGCTTCGATCACTATTGGAACATCGGTCGGCAGCTGATGGGCAGTCGGTATCAATACAAATTTATCCTTACCCGCAACAAATACCCGCTTGCCATTTTGTTCCTGCACGCGGCCACGAGCGCTGATTTGAAACTGTGTGACGCCGACATCGGTTTTTTTCAGAGCGTCACGAATCTCTTTCGGCTGGAAGACGGCCCCGGGCTTATACGACACCATGATCGCTTCGCTCGACAGACTGATTTTGATTTTGTCGATGCCACCCAGCTGTCTCAAGTAGATCTCCGACATTGCTGCGCACACGCCGCAGGAGATGCCGGTGGTTTTCATGGCGGCTTTCTCGACTTGAGCGAAGGATAGCGTTGGCGCCAAAACAAATACCAAAAGCGGCAGAATTCGTTTCCGCAGTTTCATTTTTCGACCTCTAACGATACCGAATCGAAAACACAATCCAACTCCCGATCACCATCGCATTGAGCGCGATGCTGACTCCCAAAATAGCCTTGATTCCCCAAGTTCGCAAATTGGGCGGGCGCCGTTTCACGATCCACGCTTGATATAGGAGTGCGACGACGGCTACTGTGAAAAACACCGGTTGCAACCGCTGGAGCCAGAACAGGCAGCCGGCGCTAATCAACGAAAATAAGCCAAGTCCTGCCAGGACCTGTGGCAGCACTCATCAGCTAGGCGTCAGCAGCGCGGCGATGATTGAAAGCATGCCCGCCCGCTTGGGATCTCGTACCATATGCGGGCGACTATACGAACCGCTGCTTGACGGTGTCAAGCAGCCATGCTTACCAATTCACCACCGCGCCCAACCGGACGATCCGTCCCTGCAGAATACTGCCCGGCTGTTTGTACTGCGCACCGGGCGCCGTACTGTAAACCAGAGTTCGGATGGTGTAGTAATCGCTCGAATTGAACGCGTTGAAGAGGTCAATCTTGGGTTCGATGCGCAACCGTTCGAACGTGATTCGTTTGCTGATGCTGAAATCGACTTGGTTAATGCGCGGGGTCAACTCGGTTCCCGGAGCAATCAACGGTACATCCAACGATGCTTGGTTCATTCCAGGAATGACGCGGGCTCCGACAACACATCCTGCCGAGGCCGAATCTCCCGGACACACGCTGTAGTTGGTCGTTTGGGTAACCCTAAATACCGTGCTCGATCCATTCGGAGTCGTCAAATTCGGGCCGGCCACGCCACCCTGCGCTAACGAAAGTGTTCCCAAGACGTATCCCGGCAACGCTTGCAATGAACCGCTGAAGTTAACACCCCACCAGGGCAGCGGGTAAGTTCCGACGAGCTTGAATTGGGTCCGCCATGGAATTCCGCTCTTCGACTGATCGCAGAAGTTCAGAATATTCGGATTCGTCACGGCCGCCGCGCACGAGTTGGCGATCGATCGATCGGTCGAAGTGCCTCCGAAGATTCGGCCTCCACGCGGGAGCTTCGCATTGAAATTGAATTCGAATCCGTTGTACGTCTGCTTGATCCGCGGATCGTTGGTATCCACGTTCGCGACGGCTCCTTGAACTGCCGGGGTAATGGGGTCGTATGCCATGATTGGTTTGCCATCGATCGGACTGAAAACCGGCACCGCTTTGTAGTTGGAATTGTCCACCGAGGCAGGGCCCGTCAATGAGCCAGGGCGCAGCGTGTTATTGCGTTCGAGAATGTTCTTAGCTGTGCCGTGGAAATATTCTGCAGTGACGGCCACCCCAGGGAACAATTCATGAGTCACACCGAAGTTGTATGACAAGCTGTACGGACGTTTGAGCTTGGGATCGAATTTCGAAAGCGAGATGGTGCCGAAGTTTTTTGCGACAGTCGCGAAATTGATTTCGCAGCCGGGTGTCTGATACACGCAGCCCGGTGCGCCCTGAGCGATGTCGTCTTTGTTGAGGTCCGTCCACGATGCTGTCGCCTGAACGGCAGCAACGTTTGCCGGATCGTAGAGTTCGGCCAGAATCGTTGCCGCTGCCGCTTCGAAACGGTTGAAGCCGAATCGCAGCGCCGTCTTGTTATTGCCGAACAGATCATAGACTACCGCAGTCCGCGGCGAGACCGTCCTCCAAATCGGCAGCTTGAAGCTGTCAAATCCAGGAATATTCGCGAAGCGGCCGGTCTGTGCCGGCTGACCAAGGACCTGCTCACTCACGTACTCAAATCGCAGACCGTACGTGACCGTAAGGCGTTTCATCGTCCACGCATCCTGCGCGTAGATGCCTAGATTTGCGTTCAACTTCTCTGCCCAGTGTGCGGGTGTGGCCAGCAGCGTTACGGTGGATGGCACAGTATTCAAATAATTCTGATAGAGATCGGCGTTCGCAAACGCAGTTCTTCGGAACGTTCCCCATGAATTTTGAAACCCGACTTTGATGTTGTGGCCACCGGTGATATATCCCGCCGAGCCCTGAGCGTTATATCGATCGGGGTAAACCCCACGCTGATAAAGCGCAGCAGTGTTGGAAATACTGAGCAGGCTATCGGAACGCCGTGCGCTCGCGTACCATTCCGGACTGCCGTACGGCTTCTGGACTCCCGGTTCATACAGGTTGTTGTAACGTTCAAGATTGCTCGAAAAGCCTCCCTCGATAAGCAATCTGTTGGTTACGGTCGAAGTCCACTTGATCGTGTTGGTCACGTAGATAGGCGAATTCCACTGGAAACCCGCCGTGGCTGGATCGTCGCCTGGCGCGACATCGCGATCGCGCGACTTGAACAAACGATCCATGTAAGCGGAAAACTTGTTGCGGGAGGTGACCTGCCAGGTCAGGCGGAACAGAACACTATTGATCGTTTGATCGTCTACTGCCTGTCTGCACGCGATCACCGCATTGACACAGTCGAAGTACGTATTTCCCGAAGGGATCCAGAACGCATTGGCAATGGGTTTATTAACCGTAAACAATCGGCCGGAGCCAAAGAACCACAGTTTGTCTTTTTTGATCGGGCCACCCAACGTCATATCAATATCGCGATAGGTGCCGATCCTGTCGACCACTCGGACACCGTGCGACGCGAGGAACGGCGACAGATTGTTGCTCTGCAATTTGCTGCTCTCATACCCACCGAAAAACGAAGCGTGCAACTGGTTGCCGCCTTCTTTCGGAACCATGTTCAACTTCAGCCCTCCAGTCGCTGAATCCGCAGTGCCGCCGCCGGTCTGGTACACCATCTGTTCGTTGCCGGCATCATTCAAATAGCTCTGAATTCCTCCATCGCCTTGCAGTCCGTTGATAATCATTCCGTCCATGAGGACCGTGGTTTGAGATGTGCCCGCCCCATGTACTTGGAAGTAGGTCTGCTGCATGGCCTGGGATCCGCCGACATCGGGCAAAGTCAACTGAACCCCAACAACGAGTTGTCCCACCGACTGGATTGTGTGCGCGGTCGGCACGGTATCGAGCACATCGCGAGGAAGAACTTGCGCTTTGAAGTTCGTTTGCAAATCGACGACCGGTGATTCGGCCGCGACGGTCAGTGTTTCTTCGACAGCGCCAACTGCCATTTCAGCGTTGATTGTCGACGTGAAGTTGGCCGGCAATTCGACATCGCGCTTCACGGATTTGAATCCGGGAAGAGCGAAGGTCACGTTGTATGTTCCGGGACGAAGATCGATGATTTTGTATCCGCCACGCTCGTCCGTAACGACCGAGCGCGATCTCTCGATCAGCACAGGACTGCTGGCTTCTACAGATACCCCCGGCAAGACTGCGCCGCTCTGATCCTTCACAACGCCGGTTAGCGCGCTCTGCGCCAGCGTTTCGGGGATCAACGCAGTCAGACATATCAACGAAACGAAAACACCTATGGCGAATCGAACTCTTGTGGACTTCCTCATGCACTTCCTCCCAACGAACGGACGTCTGTTTCGTAAGTCTTAGTTTTGTGATTCCCTATATAAGGAGCAGGCTCGCCGGTCAACAGTGCAGTGGGGTTTGCGACAATGTCTTACATTCTGGATCCGAACGCGGGCTTGGCAGGTACCGGCGCGAAGCGGCTAGTGGCGAACTCCCCGTGTGGCAGGTTCTGGAATCGCAAGCGGAGAACCCGCTGGCATATGACAACCGGCACAAGAGTTGGAATCCGGCGCCGACGTCCGAATCATGGCGGGAGCGCTCCCGGGCACCCGGGCAGCTCCCGATCCCGTGCTGCCCGGACGGCCCGCTCCGTCGAACTTGTTGAATTCCAGCGACCGGAACGATGGATTTGGTCATGCCCGGCATGGACGGAATCACGGCCACACGCCTCGTGCGCGCCGCAAGTCCGCATACACAGGTCATCGTCCTGACTTCGTATCAGGAAGATGAACAGATCCTGCCGGCAATTCAGGCCGGCGCGTTGTCTTATCTCTTAAAGGATGTCCGGGCAGATGAGCTGGCATCTGCAGTCCGCAAAGCAGCCCGCGGGGAAGTGACCATGCACCCACGCGTCGCCGCTCGCATGATTCAAGCCCTGCAGGCAGGACGTCAGAAATCTCCTAGCGTGGCGGCCGAACTGAGCAAACGGGAGATGGAAGTTTTGAAATCGTTATCTGAAGGATTGTCGAACGCCGCCATCGGAGAAGCTTTATTCATCAGCGAGAAGACCGTCAAGTCGCACGTGAGCAACATCCTGAGTAAACTTCACCTCGCAGATCGTACACAAGCCGCCGTGTTCGCGTGGAGAGAAGGTTTGATGAAGAACGACGCTAAAGCAAATATGTAGTCTTTACAGAGCGCGGAAGCTACGTAGATGCTGTTACAGATGAGAGTCAGGGCTCGACGATGTTGTTTCGGATCGCGTAACGGACGAGGCCGCTGAGCGAGTCCAGGTTCAGCTTGTTCATAATGTTTGCGCGGTGTGCTTCGACCGTCCGTGTGCTGATATTCAGAGCGGCCGCCACTTCCTTATTGCTTTTGCCCAGAGCCAGGAGCCGAATGATTTCGCGTTCACGTGGGGTGATGTTCCGTCCGAGATGCATCTCATGAGCCGCAATTCGGCTGGTCAGGTATTCCGAGAGCACCATGCCTGCCACGTTCGATGTCAGAAACGGTTTGTGCTCGAGCAAGGTTTCTACTGCGGCCAGGAGACTCTGGTCGGCATCGGACTTGAGTACGTATCCGCGGGCTCCTGCTTTTAACACGGCTTCTACGACGCCTTCGGACTCGTGCATGGTAAGGATCAGTATTTCGGTATGCGGACTGATGGACAGAATCTGGCGTGTCGCTTCCAATCCGTTCAGTTCCGGCATTGCGATGTCGACGATGGCAACGTCAGGATGGAGTTGCTCGACACTATGTACTGCCTCCAGACCGTTCGATGCCTCCGCGCAAACCTCCCAGCCGGCGTGGGACTCGAGCAGCGCACGCAGTCCTCTTCGAACAATGGCGTGATCGTCGGCAATCAAGATTCGTACGCTAGGCATACGTCGCGTCGCTGTGTGGGAGAGTTGCAATAACGGTCGTGCCCTCATCTTCAGATTGGATCTCCAGGTGGCCGCCAAACTGCTTCACGCGCTCGCGCATTCCCATGATGCCGACGCCCAGATGATCGTTGGAATTTCCAAGTTCGCTGTGCATTTCGGCCGGCATACCGTGACCACGGTCACTCACCTCGACGACCACCGTACTTTCAGTCATGCTGATGCGAATCCGCGCGTCGGGACTCCCGGCATGCCGGTGAATGTTCGTCAGGCATTCTTGAACGATGCGAAATACTGCTGTCTCAATATTTCGTGGCAGGCGGCCTAGCTGGGTTGGCAAATCAAGGCTGGTCCTGATTCCGCTGCGTCGTTCAAATCCTGCGATATACCACCGCAAGGCTGACGACAGGCCAGCCTCGTCGAGGAGTGGAGGATGCAAAAGGTAGGAAAGCGTTCGCACTTCACGAATGCATTCGTCTGTCAGCGACGCCGCCTCTTGAATGGCCTTGCGTTGCGTTGCACCACGACCCTCTGCGTCCTTCCATTCGCTGCAGCGCTTGACCACGGCCAAGTCCATCTTCAGAGCCGCCAGACTCTGCGCGACGGTTTCGTGTAACAAGCGCGCCATCCGCCGCCGCTCTTCATCCTGGAGTTGCATCAACTCGCCGGATAGCCGACGAAGTGCGTCGTTCGCATGTTGGAGAGCCGCGGTTCTCGTGCTGACCTGAGATTGAAGTTCTTCATGACTATCCAACAGTTTCCTTTCAGCGAGCATTTTGGCGCGATTCAAATGATTGATGATGCCGGCGACTAACAAAAAGACGCTGAGGTGAACAATATCGTCGCGGCTGAGCACACCCGACAGTTCCGGTGAAACAAAGTAACGATCCAAGGCAAGGAGAGAGAACAGAATCGCAAGCAAGCCTGGAGTCAAGCCGCCGTACCAAGAACTGAACATCACGGCGGCCAGGAATAAGGAATAAGCCGTCGTCGCAAACAATGATCGGGCCGAAAGCGTGAGAGTTAGAGCTGCAACAACGCTGAGACCACTTGCCAGGTAACGAATTGAAACGGGGTGTGGCTGTTTGAACATCAGAGTTCGTAGAGACGCCATTGCTTTACCGGCAAGGGCTTTGACGAGAGGAACCTGTGAATATTAGCAAGGCCGGGTCCGCGCGAGCCTGCGGAGACTACGTAATGAATACGTAAATAATCAGCCTGACCCCTTTATTAAATCTAAATAATGTTGAATTCATCCTCCGCTCATGTACGGGCAGTCGATAGCAGGTAGGGAAAAGATATTCAGACCCGTGCAAGGAGGACACTTATGGCACTTCGAAAGAAACTTTTAGCGGCTGGCCTGGGACTCGGCATCGTGTTGGCTTGGATTGACGTTCAACCTGCCGTTGCCGCTCAGCGCGTTGTAATCGTCCGACCGTGGTACGCCCATCCGTGGTACGGCTATACATGGAGACCGGGCTGGAGACCGTACTACGTCGTGCCGCAGCCCGCAACCGGCGAGGTCAAGATTAATACTCATGAAAAGCGAGATACCGTATACGTCGACGGCGGCTATGCAGGTCAAACCGACAAGTTGAAAAAGTTTTCGCTTTTGGCGGGCAATCACCTTATCGAGATCCGAGACGTCAGCGGTCAAGTGATTTTTCATCAGACAATCTCGGTGATTCTGGACAGGACGACAGAGAT
>JACXTT010009847.1_pt1 | contig 13004 bp, 9 predicted proteins | sample 9270951 | NCBI WGS metagenome assembly JACXTT01 (sample SAMN15532306, study PRJNA645909) | rock metagenome | isolation source: weathered quartz diorite | place: Puerto Rico | collected 2017-06-21 | reverse complement strand
CTAATTGATCGTCAGAACGAAACGCAGCGCAAAAACCGGAACCAACTGGTGCGTGTAGCATTGGTGGGGTATACCAACGTAGGTAAATCCACCATCATGAATATGATCTCCAAATCGGAGGTATTTGCCGAAAATAAACTGTTCGCTACACTGGATACAACCGTGCGCAAGGTGGTGATTGAAAACCTGCCGTTCCTTTTATCAGATACGGTTGGATTTATTCGGAAGCTGCCTCACCATTTGGTGGAATGTTTTAAGTCGACACTGGATGAGGTGCGCGAAGCTGACGTCCTTGTTCACGTGGTTGATGTTTCGCATCCTAATTTCGAGGACCAGATCAGAACGGTAAATGAAACATTGAAGGATTTGGGTGCTATCGATAAGCAAATGATCACCGTTTTTAACAAGATCGACGCTTATGAGCCGATGCACCATCACCCTGGCGAAGAGGCGCATCAAATGACTTTGGAGGATTTTAAACAGAGCTGGATGGCGAAAAACAATAGTCCGGCGATATTTATTTCGGCTCTCAAAAAGGAGAATGTGGATGAGTTCAGGGCAATGCTATATGACTATGTGAAAGCGATACATACGGCGAGATATCCGTATGATAAATTGTTGTATTAAACCGCATTCGTAGAGACGCGATGCGTCTCTACGAGGGATATCTATATGGCGATGGATAAAAACCCATCGCTATTTTGTTAAAAATATCTCCTCTTTTATCTCGGGTATAATATTCTTCTCACGTGCTGTATCAAATAAAATTTGAATCGCTTTTCGGCCTTCCTCACCTAAATCAACAGAATACTTATTGACATACAGTTCGATATGTTTATACATCACCTCTTCGCTCATCTCCTGCGCATGCGAACGGATAAATTCCAATCCCGATTTTGGATTGGCAAAAGCAAACTCAACAGACTTTTTCAGCACCCGGTTGATCTTATGCTGAACATCCAGTGGTAATCTGCGGTTAGCCACAATCCCCCCAAGCGGAATAGCACAGCTGGTTTGTTTCTCCCAATAATCGCCCAAATCGATGACCTTTTTCAGGCCCTTATTTTGATAAGTAAAACGATTTTCATGAATGATCAGCCCCACATCAATTTTGCCCGTCAATACCGCATCTTCTATTTCAGAAAACACCAATTCCTGTTTATTTGTAGCTTCCGGAAGAGCTAATCCTAAAAGAAAGTTTGCAGTAGTGTATTTCCCCGGAATTCCAATTTTATGGCTGGTATTATTTAAATCCGAAATTGAAAATTCGACATTCGAAATCAACAACGGACCAACCCCAAATCCCAAAGCACTTCCCGCATCCAGCAACACATATTTGTCGACCACATAAGCGAAAGCATGATAGCTTAGCTTGGTAATATCCAGCTCGCCGCGGAATGCCTTTTGATTCAGTGTTTCTACATCATCATAAAACACTTCAAATTCCAGCCCTTCCGTATCGATCTTGTGGTGGATCAGCGCATCAAAAATAAAGGTATCGTTGGGGCAAGGCGAAAAGCCGAGAGACAATTTCATGTTGTACGTTCTACGTTTTAAGTTATACGTTTATTCGGGGTTTAAACGTAAAACGTATTACATACTACGTAAAACCTCTTGAATAAATCCGATCGCAAACTTATTCAGATTTTTAATAGCAAGCCCTATCTGCCAGGCATCGCGGTTGCGTTTTTCTACATAATTTGACACTGCCCTGATTTGAAGGCAAGGTACACCTACTTGTTTGCAGGCATAAAAAAAGGCTGCGCCTTCCATGCTCTCCAATTGCGGCTGAATACGGCCGGTTAGTTTTTCAATACTGGGTTCATGCCCATGAACCGTATTTACTGTAATGGCCGTTACCTGTTTTAATTGCTGATTGGTATAAGATGACAGGCGGGTATCCGTCTTAAAAATGCTTTCTCCAAAACCCAATGTTTCTATTGACAAAAAGGCTTCATTATCCTCTGCACCTAATTCGGACAATTGATCTTCAATCACGTCTACAACTTCTCCAAGCGCAATATTCCTGGCAAAACTGCCTGCTATGCCCAGGTTTATTACCAGATCATATTGATGTTTTGCAAGGTGCCTCCCTAATGCAAATGCAGTAGCCACCATACCCACTCCTGCTATCAGAAATTCGACTTCCGACTTCCGATCTCCGACTTCCGACCTCAAATCTTCGACTTCAAACTCCGTAGCAGAAACAACCAATATCCGCATAAATAAATGGCTTTATTTTGACAGCTAAGATAGAACAAAGCCCTTGTTTTTGTTTTGTATATTTGCACCAATTATTACTATGATGATATACATGACACGGAAGGAGCATTTTAATGCTGCCCACAGAATGTACCGTGAGGAATGGAGCGAAGAGAAGAACGCAGAGGTGTTTGGCAAATGCGCCAATCCGCACTGGCATGGTCACAACTATAATTTGTTTGTAACGGTAAAAGGCGATGTTACGCACGAGACCGGCTACCTGATCGATCTGAAATTATTGAAAACGATCATCAACGACTATGTGATCGAAAAGCTGGACCACAAGAACATCAACCTGGATGTTCCGTTCATGGCCGGTAAAATGGCATCGACCGAGTTGCTTTGTATCGAGATATTTAACCAGCTAAAAGGTCCTATCGAAGCACACAAGGGCGTATTTTTGCACTCCATAAAGCTGTACGAAACCGAAAATAATTCAGCTGAGTATTTTGGCGATTAAACCTGACAAATGAGTAAAGAAGATATTTTTCATGACCGCGATGAGGGCATCGACGGCTACACCAAGATCGACCGCTACAACCCTCAGCTGATCGAAAATCTAAGTACTACTTATCAAGAGGTATTAAAGCAGATCGGTGAAAATCCGGATCGTGAGGGTTTATTGAAAACTCCTGAACGGGTTGCAAAGGCTATGCTATTCCTAACGCAGGGCTACGACCTTGATGCCACGGAGATACTGACTTCGGCCATGTTTAAAGAAGAATACAGCCAAATGGTTGTAGTAAAGGACATAGAGGTTTACTCGATGTGCGAACACCATATGCTCCCGTTTTTTGGCAAAGCGCATATCGCTTATATTCCAAACGGGTATGTGGTGGGTTTAAGTAAGATACCCCGCATTGTGGATGTGTTTGCCCGCAGGTTACAGGTTCAGGAACGCCTGACCAATGAAATAAGAGATTGCATACAGGATACGCTTCAACCATTGGGTGTGGGTGTAGTAATTGAGTGCCGCCACTTGTGCATGAGTATGCGCGGCGTACAAAAACAAAATTCGGTTACCACAACTTCTGCATTTACTGGCGAATTTTTGAAAGAAAAAACCCGCGCAGAGTTTTTAAATTTGATAACAGCGAAACTTGGTTAACCAGTTATCGATGATCAGTTATCAGGAATTTGCAAAACACTGATCACCGGTAACCGGTTAACTAGTCACTATAAAACAACTGATCACCAATTAACTAATCACTAAATTGAAAGCATATATTTTCCCGGGCCAGGGCGCCCAGTTTGTAGGCATGGGTAAGGATCTTTACGAAAGATCAGAAGAAGCCCGTCAGTTATTCGAAAAGGCCAATGAGATATTAGGCTTCCGCATTACGGATATTATGTTTAGCGGCACCGATGAGGATCTTAAACAAACCAAAGTAACACAACCAGCCATCTTTTTACATTCAGTGATCCTGGCCAAAGTATTAGGCGACGATTTCAAACCAGACATGGCCGCTGGTCACTCTTTGGGTGAGTTCTCAGCACTGGTATCTGCGGGAGCGTTATCGTTTGAAGATGGGCTGCGTTTGGTAGCTGCTCGCGCTAATGCCATGCAAAAGGCCTGCGAGATACAACCATCAACCATGGCGGCTATTTTAGGGCTGGATGATTTTACTGTAGAAGATATTTGCCACGAGTTGACCGATGTTGTAGTTCCCGCTAATTACAATTGCCCTGGTCAGCTGGTTATTTCGGGGACCATAGCGGGTGTCGACGCAGCATGTGAAAAACTGACCGCTGCAGGTGCTAAACGCGCACTTAAATTGAATGTAGGTGGAGCCTTCCACTCACCACTGATGGAAGCAGCACGGGTTGAGCTGGAACATGCCATTGTTCATACTGAAATTAAAGAACCGGTTTGCCCTATTTATCAGAACATTGATGCTAAACCATATACTGATCCCGCAAAGATCAAGCATAACCTGATCGCACAACTCACCGGACCTGTACGCTGGACACAAACTGTGATGCATATGATAGAGGACGGGGCAACATCATTTACTGAAGCAGGTCCGGGAAATGTATTACAAGGGCTGGTAAAGAAAGTCGACAGAGCTATGCCAACTAGCAGCGCTGCATTACCTGAATAAAAAAATGTTAAATTAATATTAAAGCCATCCCAAACCGGATGGCTTTCTTTTTTGTATTGTATCTTTACGTTACCTTGCTATCGGTTTGACATCTTGACGACATCCGCAAAAATACGATTGCTACTGGCCTTACTATTTGCCAGTTTATTACTCACGGCAGTTATTGTCCAGAAAACCTACACCCCAAGAAATAATCTTGTCCAAACAGGGCAAACCCTTGAAGACAACCTTCACAAAAAAGAAACCGTCGTAAAAAACTTTCTTGACGATAAGAATAACTTCGACAAGTTAAAAACACTTGGCAACGACGAGCAGGAAGCATTAAAGATCATCCAGCAATTCACTACCGACGAGAACATCTGGGTGCTCACCTACAAAGACAATCGCCTAGTATTTTGGAGTGGGGTTAAAATAATACCTCCGCGAGCAGCCAACATCCGCAATGGCTATTCATTTATGCAGGGAACGAATGGTTATTACGATGTCATTAAAAAAAGTGAAGGCAATTTTTACGCGATCTTTTTTATCCCTGTAAAAATTGAATATAAAGTTCAAAATCAATATCTGCATAACGTTTTTGCAAAAAACCTGCTGAAGGACAACAATATTGAAATAGCTGACTTTACTGATAAAAACGTTTACGAGGTTTACAGCCTGGATAATACCCTTTTATTTTCGGTCAAAGTACGGGGTAATGAGGTTGGCCATAAATTTTTCTACTTCGAGGTAGTGTTATGGATATTATGCGCTTTTGTGTTGTTTTTGCTTGTGCATTCCATCTGCAATTATATAGCCCTCAAAGGGTACATCTACTTATCTTTTTTGATGCTGGCCTCCTTTATAATTCTTTTGCGGATCATGAACCTGCATTATGGATGGCCGGGTTTCTCGCATCAGCCTGAAATTTTCGATCCGCAATACTATAGCGCTGGGGCACTATTTCCGTCACTGGGCGATTTCTGTATCAACATAATGTATTGTACCTGGTTCGCTACATTCGTCTTTCGGCATAAGGATAAGATATTAACCAATATTTACAACAGGTTTATTGGTTATATCATCGTGGTTGCGTTTGTACTGATACTTGATGCCAGCTCTACTTCGCTATTACGCTTATTTTATGGCCTGGTTAGGTACTCCAATATCAATTTTGATGTTAACAACGTGCTTAACCTGTCTGGCTTTAGCATGCTGGGCGTTTTAATGCTATGTTTCAGTTTCCTGATATTTTATTTACTGACTGAGGTTACCCTTACCGTCTGCAGCAGGCTGGTAGTCCCGGTATCGCATCAAATAGTTATATTATTACTAAGCATGGTCCTCTGCACTGTCATGGCGGCTTATCAGGACCGGGAGTTCAGTGTGTTTTATATTTTCTGGACAGTGTGGGTTATTTTACGTGGATATGCCTATCGGTACGACAAGGGCCGGATAACGGCGACATCGCTCGTCATTATTGTTTTGCTGTGCGCTGTATTGTCGGCTATAAAACTTAACCATTTCCAGGCGATAAAAGAGAAAGAGACCCGCAAGGAACTTGTAAAGCAATTAGAGGCGCCGAATGACCCGGTTGCCAATAACATGTTTAAAGATATTGACAGGCGGATAACTACCGACCCTGATATTCAGCAATATTTTACTGACACACTTCATAGCTCCCTTTCCGGATTAGCAAACTATATTCAACGCACCTATTTTGACGGATACCTGGGGAAATATGAGTTTAAAGTACACGAATACGATAGTAAGGGCGATGCTTTGGGCGATAAAGTCTATGAATTGGACATGTTTAAAGACATGATCAAGTTTGATTCCTTCTTCAAAGAATCAGATCATTTTTACCGTAATATAGGCACATTGGGGGTACTGAAATACCTGGCCCTGATACCGATTTTTAAAGGCGAAATAAATGTAGGCACCATTGTGGTTGAGCTGGAATCGAAATTTCTTCACGGCGAAAACTCCTTCCCTGCATTACTAATTAATGGCACCTACAAATCAAATGATCTTTTCAAGGATTACTCCTATGCGTTTTACCAGGATAATAAACTGTTCAGCCAAAACGGCCATTATGTTTACAGCCTAACAAATCACGATCTTAAGGGTAAATTAAAAGAATATATTTTTACCAACACCAACACATCAGAATCTCAGCGGTTTGGAATTTTAAAAGGGTACAGCCACCTTATCTATGAACCGTCAAAACGTACGTTGATCGTGGTCAGCAAGGAAAATGATATCCTCATTAATACCGTAACTTCGATAACATTCTTCTTTATCGTATTCCTGGTGTTTGCGGCCATCTGCATTACCATAAGGTGGCTGTGGGCACGCATCCGGATAATGTATATTAAAGATAATTACCTGCATTGGGTATTGCAGATAAATTTTGATAAGATATTATATAAAACACGCATCCAGCTGTCGATAGTTTTCACTGTAGTTGTAACGCTTGTCATGGTCGGCATTATCACCTATTTTTCTATTGTAGATCAGTACAATGCCCAGCAGGAACAAACCATAAGCGACAAAATATCGCACATTGCAAAAGCTTTCGAAAGCAGCAATCTGGTTTATGACGCATTCAATAAAAATTCGCTTGAAAGCTTTCAACTCCGGTTCAATGAATTTGCAAAAACTTATTCAACCGATCTCGGTCTGTTTAATACCAACGGCGTTGAGTTGATGTCAACCCAGCCCAAACTATACGATTATGGCTTGCTTGCTCCGCGTATTAATGCCAGAGCGTATATCTATCTCAATAAACTCCAAAAGTCAGAATACATTCACAATGAAATAATTGGTGAACTGAACTATAAGGCAGCTTATGTTCCGATCAAAGATGCCAAACGTACTTTGGGCTATCTGCAATTACCTTATTTCTCAAACGAGGCCGATTATAAACAACGTGCCGGTTCGTTGCTGAACGCTATGATTAATGTTTATGCTTTGATCTTTATCGCGATAGGCTTGCTGGCAGTACTTATAGCAAGGCAGATCACCAACCCGCTCACTATTATTCAGGCAAGCCTGAGCAGAACGATCTACGGGCAAAAGAACGAACCGATCAAATGGCAGCGTAACGACGAAATTGGCGCGCTTATCACCGAATATAATACCATGATTGCGGCCCTTGAGCAAAGCGCGCAGAAACTTGCTCAGTCTGAAAGGGAAAACGCATGGCGCGAAATGGCCAAACAAGTGGCACATGAAATTAAAAACCCACTTACGCCATTGAAACTGGGCTTGCAACTGCTTGAAAAATCGTGGAGGGATAAAGACCCTAAATTCGACCAAAAATTTGAGCGCTTCAGCAAATCATTTGTTGAACAGATAGAAAGCTTATCATCCATTGCGTCAGAATTCTCAGCATTTGCTAAAATGCCCGATACCCGCATTGTACGCATGGATATTTTTGAAGCGCTAAGCCAGGCGGTAACGATATTTAAACAGATGGATAATCTCCGGATAGTTTTCAATCCACCTGATACCCAATTTTTTATTAATGCTGACAGAGATCAGCTGCTTCGGTGCTTCAACAACCTATTGAAGAATGCCATTGAGGCCATTCCGCCCGACAGGCAGGGGCTGATAGAAATTAACTACCTGATAACAAGCAAAAATATCCTGCTTAGTGTAAAGGACAATGGCAATGGCATTCCCGACAACTTGCGTGAAAAAATATTTGAACCGAATTTTACTACCAAAAGCTCGGGTACCGGGCTTGGCCTGGCGTTCGTAAAAAATTCAATCGAAAATGCAGGCGGCAAGGTTTGGTTTGAAACTGCCATCGGTTCAGGCACCACTTTTTATTTTAGCCTGCCTGAAGCATCATAAAACCCAAAGGATCAATTACAGCGGTTCCGAAATTGCCGCTAATTTTTAATGAGGTTCAGAATTTTAGCGATGTGCCTGACAAATCATTATGAAACTGGACGAAGTGATCCATCAGATTAGCGCCCAACCATTGTACCTTAAAATATCATCATTATTCCTTCGCCTTCCTTTTGTAGCTGAACCGTCTTTTCTTATCATAAAAAAATCACTCACACATAACCAATATTTATCTGTCTGCGTATAAGTTCGATAACGCCTTTATCGGAGGTAATAACAATTCTTTAACAATTTACTAACCGTATTAAAAATTTTGAATATGAAGATCCTGGTAGCTGAAGATGATCAATTGATGATTAAGATGCTTGAGTTCCGTCTTAAAAAAGATGGGCATGATGTGGTGATAACAAATGATGGTCGTGCGGCAGTGGAAAAGCTGGATGATTTTCAACCCGACCTGATTATTACGGACATCATGATGCCCTATTTATCCGGGCTTGAGGTAGTGAGTGCTGTAAAAAAACGTTATCCAACCGGTACACCGGTGATCGTTCTTTCTGGAATGGGCCAGGAAAATGTAGTGCTTGAGGCCTTCCAGCTCGGCGCTGATGACTATATGACCAAACCCTTCAGCCCCAACGAACTGTCAGTACGCGTACGCCGGTTCGAGGCTCCTGTAGTTAAATAAATGTACCCGGCTTATAATAATAATAATAATAATACGAAATTGGTCAGTAAAGCTTATTTACTTTCGGTATCTCATATCTGGCATATACAAAATGTTGTCCTTGCCAGTATTATTCTGTTGATACTGGGGCTTTTGGTTTACATGTTATCTTACCTGTACTTCAAAAATCTATATGATAAAAAGTTTGATAAATGGAGCTTAGTATCAGACCTGCTGATACGCAAAGCCGTATTCTACGATGATGATGAATTAGATGGCGATGCCATGATCCCAGTTACTTCACGGGCCGAAAAACTGATGAGCAACAAGCATTTCAGAAAACTGCTGGTAAACGAGATCATGTCGGCTAAAAGAAGCATTACCGGTATATCAGCCGATAACCTGAAGCATCTTTATGTACAACTGGGTCTCGATAAATATGCTATGAGTAATTTATCAAGCAGCAGATGGTATATCAGGGCAAAAGCTATACAGGAGCTCACCGTTATGGATATGCACGAATTGGTAGATCAGATATATCAATATACCGACGACAAGAATGACCTGGCACGTATGGAAGCGCAGTCCGCCCTGATTGCATTTAACGGTTTCGAAGGTCTTAATTTTTTGGGGACAGTAACTTATCCTATCTCAAACTGGCAGCAAATTAAATTGCTGCAACAACTGTCGCACTTGCCGCCCGCATATATTGATATGAGCCACTGGTTTAAGTCGGATAACAGCAGTGTTATCATATTCACATTAAAACTGGCCCGTATTTATCAGCGATTTGACTTGTATTACGATATTGTATCCTGTCTTGATCATCCCGATCCATCAGTAAGATACGAAGCGATCCATTGCCTTAACGAGATCTATACCGATGAAACTTCTGACGATTTCGTATCGAGGTTCCTTGGAGAGATTTTAAAGAACCAGCTGGCTATGATAAAGGTAATGGAAACCGTTGGTACTGAAAAAGACGTAGAGTTCTTACTTGACCTGTTAACTCACGAAAATGACCAAATAAAGATCAGTGCCGCACGTGCATTGGTACAAAGTAATAAAGACGGAATGGTATCCCTCGAAAAATACTCAAGAGAACAAAATCAATCTATAAACGAAATAGTAATGCATATAAAAGGAGAAGTAGCGGCATGAGTTGGCAAACGTTTATACTGCACTTTTTCACTTATGGTATTCTGTTGTATTCCATTATACTTTTGATTTGCTATGTATTAATAGGCGCATTCTCTATCAGCGAAACACGCGCCTACTTACACAAAAATAGCTTTACCGATTACCGCATGCTGGCTTCATCTACCGAGACGCCAAGCATAAGTATATTGGCCCCCGCATATAATGAGAGTGCCAATATTATCGAGAATGTACGATCCTTACTCTCACTGCATTACAACAACCTTGAGGTTGTTATAATTAATGACGGCAGTAAAGATGACTCTCTGGAAAAACTGATCCGTGCATATGACCTGTATAAGGTGGATTTTTTTGTAAACCAGCAAATAAAAACTAAACCGGTCAGGGGCGTTTACAAAAGTACAAACCCGGTATATCGCAAGCTGATCGTAGTCGACAAAGAAAACGGCGGTAAAGCGGATGCGCTGAACGTTGGTGTAAACATTGCCAAAAACGATTACTTTGTTTGCATAGATGTGGATTGTGTGCTTGAGCAAGATTCGCTTTTAAAGCTGGTTAAGCCATTCCTTGAAAGCACAAATCAGCGCGTGATAGCTGCAGGGGGCGTAGTGCGTATTGCGAACAGCTGCGAAATTGAAGGCGGCCGGCTGGTAAAGGTACATCTGCCCAAACAGTTTTTGCCAAGGATACAAACGCTCGAATATATCCGTGCATTCCTGCTTAGCCGCATGGCCTGGACCAAGCTGAATGGTTTGCTACTTATTTCAGGGGCTTTCGGTGCATTCGACCGTGAGATTGTGATCAATTGCGGTGGTTATAATACCAACACTGTCGGCGAAGATATGGAACTGGTAGTACGCATGCGCCGTTATATGGAAGAACGTGACGAGCCTTATAAAGTCGCTTTCATTCCGGACCCATTGTGCTGGACTGAAGCCCCGTCAACCTTCAAAGTTTTAGGCCGCCAGCGCAACCGCTGGACCCGCGGAACAATAGAAACCTTGCGTTTACATAAAGTAATGCTCTTTAACCCGCGTTACGGCATCCTGGGGATGTTGAGCTACCCTTATTGGCTTTTCTTTGAGTTCCTTGCACCGATAATCGAATTTTTAGGAACCATCGGCATGATCATCTATTGTTTTACCTATGCCGTCAACTGGTCGGCTATATTGATCATCGTGGGCGTTTTATGCATGGGTATACTCTACTCCATCTTTGCCATCATGATGGAAGTGCTTACCTATAACCAATACAGGGGCCGGAAAGATATTTTACGACTGGTGGGCGCTGCCATGCTGGAACCTTTTGTTTTTCATCCGTTTGTGGTATGGTCGGCTATTCGCGGCAATATAGATCTATTAAGAAAAAATAACTCCTGGGGCGAAATGACAAGAACGGGTTTGGCTACAGAGAAAAAAGCGTCATAGTATTTGAGCAATGGAAAATAAAAAAACTAAGAGAAAACAGCTGTCAAAAAAGATCGTTCCTGCGGCTTTATCATTTGCGCAACTTTCTATTATATGGTTGATGATTATTTTTGCATTGAGCATTTTTGAGATCGTTTATAACGGCATAGCCCACGAGCTGCCCAAAGGTCTTTTCCCGGTACTTGGTTGGTCTTTCCTGAACGACCTGGTGTTCTGGTGCAAAGGCCTGGTCTACTTTTTCCTGGTGTATGTGGTGCTTCACCTCATTTCAGCAAAGCTTGCACGCATAACCTATTGCGTATTTATTGTCTTTATGGCGATTGTACAGCTTAGTCTTACCTCCTATTTTACCAAAGCGATGGTCCCGCTTGGGGCTGATCTGTATGCCTATTCAATGGCTGATATTAAGCAAACTGTTGGCACTGCGGGTGGTGTAAGCTTTTTCCAGATCATCGGTTTTATTGTGGTGATCGGCGGTACTATTACAGCGCTGTGGATGCTGCCTGCCAAACTGAAGGTGAACAGATACATTGTAATTGCCTTGCCGGTGTTATCATTCCTTTTATTTGTCACTGACGCCCAGGCAATGGTCAATCCCGGGAATTTCAAATCAGATTATGCCAATAACCTGGTTATTAATAAATCTGATCATTTCTGGTCCGAGTCATACAAACACTTTTTCTCTTCAAAGGACGAGCTTGATATTTACGCCGATAGCTATATCAACGATTACGATAACGGTACAACAACCAAAATGGCGGCATTCAAATATGCCGATCCGGCTCATTACCCTTTTTTGCACAGCGATGCTTCTCCGGATGTTTTGAGCCCGTTTATAAAAGGAAATTCGACCCCTCCGAATATTGTAATCATCCTGGTTGAGGGTTTGGGCCGTGCATTTACTAATCAGGGCGCTTATCTGGGTAACTTTACCCCATTTATCGATTCGTTATCCGGGAAAAGCCTTTACTGGAAAAATTTCCTGAGCGAAGGCGGCCGTACGTTTGCCGTTTTGCCTTCGGTGCTGGGTTCCTTACCATTTGCCAGGAATGGCTTCGCGGAGTTAGGCGATAACATGCCTTCTCATGTATCACTGTTAAGTTTGTTAAAATATAACGGCTACCATACCTCATTTTATTATGGCGGCGATGCCCGGTTTGACAACATGGCAACCTTCCTGAATAAAAACGCTATTGATGAGCTGAATGACGGGAAATCGTTCCCGGCAGGTTATACTAAATTACCTGGAACCAACGGCTTTTCATGGGGATATAACGACAAAGAACTGTTCAGGCATTATTTGGTTACCCGCGATGAAAAGTCAACTGCGCCGCAATTGAGTGTTGTGTTAACCGTATCAACCCATAGCCCCTTCGTTATAAACGAAGAAGACAAATACCTGGCAATGTTTGAGCAACGCCTGAACGAACTGCATTTTGATGAGACGAAAAAGAACGAATGCCGCAATTATAAATTACAATATGCCAGTATCTTGTACATGGATGACGCTTTGCGCGGTTTCTTTAATGCATACAGCAAACGCAGCGACTTTAA
>JACXTT010009846.1_pt1 | contig 13004 bp, 16 predicted proteins | sample 9270951 | NCBI WGS metagenome assembly JACXTT01 (sample SAMN15532306, study PRJNA645909) | rock metagenome | isolation source: weathered quartz diorite | place: Puerto Rico | collected 2017-06-21 | reverse complement strand
CGGGGCGTCTTCCTCGGGCTTAGTGGGGAAGGTCCCGCGCTGGATGACGGGTCCGTCAACGCGGGCGGCGCGGAGTTCTTCGTCTTGCTCGGACCATCCGGTTGCGGCAAGTCGACCCTCTTCCACATCGTCGCCGGACTGCTGCGGCCGACGCGCGGTGAGATCTCGATTCACGGCCAGCGCGTGACCGGCGAGACCGGCCACGTTTCCTACATGCCGCAACGCGACAACCTGCTGCCTTGGCGAAGCGTCCTGGACAACACGATCCTCGGGCTCGAGGTGGAAAGGATCGGGCGCAAGCAGGCGCGCGTGCAGGCAAGCGAGCTCTGCGAGCGCTTCGGACTGGGCGAGTTCTTGAAGTCCTACCCGCGCGAGCTCTCCGGGGGGATGCGTCAGCGTGCCGCATTCATCCGGACGATGCTGTTTCCCAGAGACGTGCTCTTGCTCGACGAGCCGCTCGGCGCCCTTGACGCGCAGACGCGGCTCTTGATGCAGGAGTGGTTGCTCGACGTCTGGACGGAGTGGCGCAAGACGGTGCTCTTCATCACCCACGACGTGGACGAGGCCGTCTTTCTGGCCGACCGCGTCTACGTGATGAGCGCTCGACCTGGACGGATCGTCGACGAGGTGGCGGTCACGCTGACGCGGCCGCGTGACGCGGAGATCCGGCTCTCGGATGAGTTCGTCCAGCTCCGGAATCGTCTGCTTGGCCGGATCCGCGGCGAGACACTGAAATCCTTCGAGCGGGGCGACAAATGACCAGGGTTCGTCTGCGCGCCTGGGCGTTGATCCTTCCGGCTGCGGGCCTGCTCGTGCTGCTCTTCGGCATCTGGGAGCTCTGGGTACGTGCGAAGCACGTGCAACCCGTGATCCTGCCGCCACCCACTCAGGTCGCACGAACGCTCTGGGATAACCGCTCGACGCTCAGGTCGGATCTCCTAGTAACACTGAAGGAGATCGCCTACGGGTTCTTCTTCGGGTTCGCGGTCGGGTTCGTGTGCGGCATCCTGATCGTCTACTCGAAGCTGATGGAGCGCACGCTCTACCCGCTCGTGATCGCCTCCCAGGTGGTGCCGGTCTTCGCGATCGCGCCGCTTCTGATCATCTGGTTCGGTTTCGGGATCACACCGAAGGTGATCATCGCCGCCCTGATCGTCTTCTTCCCGATTTGCGTGAACATGGTCGAAGGGCTGCGCTCGGCCGATCAGGGAATCATCGACGTGATGCGCTCCTACGGGGCGAGCGAGCTCAGAATCTTTCGCTCGATTCGCCTCCCTTCCTCGATCCCGAACCTGCTGGTCGGCACCCAGGTCGGGATCACGTTCGCCGTCATCGGTGCCGTCATCGCAGAGTGGGTCGGCGCCGACAAAGGGCTCGGCTACCGCATGGTCGTTGCCAACTCACAGTCGGAAACCGACCTCGTTTTCGCGGCGATTATCACGCTCGCAGTCGTCGGGGTCGGGTTGTTCGCGCTCGTTCGCGTCGTCGGGGACGTCGCCTTCCCGTGGCAGGCGCGAGGGCAGACGGAGTAGATCGTCAACTCGAGAAAGGACGAGGCATGCGCCAGCGCACCATCATCAGCCTCATGGCCGCACTCGCGGTCGCCCTCGGAGCCGCCACCGCCGGCCTTGCGCTATCCACGGGTAGCTCGAGCCAGAAGGCAGTGAAGATCCGCTTCATGGCCGACTACCCGCGACCGGCCTGGGTCGCTCAGATCCCCTGGGTCGTGGCGCTGAAGAAGGGCTGGTACGAGCAAGCCGGCCTCGACGTGCAGTACGTCTTCCCGTCGACGCCGAGCGACCCGGCTCGCTTCATCGGCATCGGTAAGGAGGACATCACCGTCTCCTACACGCCCGATCTGATGACGGCCTACTCGAAGGGCTTGAAGGTCAAGGCGCTGGCGTCGGTGTTCGACCGAAACGTCGAAGGGATCATGGTCTGGTCCGATTCCGGCATCACGACGCCCAAACAGCTGGAAGGCAAGACCGTCGCCATCTACGACTTCCCGATGGCCCAGCTGAACTGGAAGACGTTCGCCTCGTACTACCACATCGATCTGAGCAAGGTGAAGAAAGTCTCGGAGGGCAACTATGGCGTACCGCTGATCGTGGCCGACAAGGTGGATGCGATCGACGCAGCCGCCCCTTCAGAGCTCGTCGACGCCCAGTTGCAGAAACACAAGAACGCCCGCTTCTGGGTGTACCTGAAGCAGAACGGAATCCCGAACTTCTACTGGTTCCTGATCGCAGCCAACACCGACTGGCTGAAGAAGAACCCGGACGCTGCGAAGAAGTTCGTCGCCGTGACCATGAAGGGCGTCAAGTGGTCGTTCGCGCATCCCAAGGAAGCGGTGAAGATCTTCGCCGACGAATACAAGAAGGACGTCTCCCCGCAGCTCGCGCAGGCCGCCTGGCAGCAGATGATCAAGTACGACTCCACCCGCTTCAATCCGACCAAGCCGGCCGGCTGGATGGATGCCAAGCTCTGGCAGAGCTACGAGCAATTCCTACTCAACAAGAAGTTCCTAACCAAGTCTGTCGACATCAACCAGATCCTGACCAGCAACCAATACGTCGGCGGCTAGCCGCGACGCGATCAGGGAATAGGCCGGCGGGCGGCGACTGGCTGCCGCCCGCCGATCCTCCGTCCCAATGACCGACCCACCGATCATCCGGATCGGAGCAGGTCCACCAGAGCTCTGGATCGTGGCCGGTGTACACGGCGACGAGGTCGAAGGGATCGCCGTCGTCGAGGACACCCTCACCACGATCCAACCCGATCGGGGCACTCTTGTCGGCGTCCCCGTGGCCCATCCCGCCGCACTGGAACTCGGCACGCGACGCGGGCCGGACAACCTCGACTTGAATCGCACCTACCCCGGGAGGCTCGACGGGAGCCCAACAGAGCAGGCTGCGTATTCGCTCTGGAGCCAACTCGAGCTCCACGCCGACGCGCTCCTGACACTCCATTCGTGGAGCCGAACCGGACGCACCGTCAACTACGTCGAGTACGCCCGCGGTGACGGACGCGGCCGCGACCTCGCCCACGCGCTCGGGCTCCTCTTCGCCGAGCCGTTCGACTGGCCAGACGGCCTGCTGCCGAAGGTCGCGACGGAGCACGGAATCCAGGCAGTCGAGATGGAGCTCGGCGGTCTAGGCCGCCACGAGCCACAGAACACTCATGCGGGCCTGACCGCAGTCCGGGCCGCCGCCGGCGCGCTCGGCATGCTCGAGCCGACGCAGGCTCGGGTCGGCAGCACGACGACCGTACGCCGTCACACGCTCCAGTCGAGGCGGAGCGGGCGAGCGCGTCAGCTGCTCGAGCTCGGGGCGCCAGTACACGAAGGGCAGCCCATCGCCGAGCTGCGCGCACTCGACGGAACGGTCACCGAAACCCTCGAGGCCCCCGCGGCAGGCTGGGTCGCCATACACGTGACCTACGGCCAAGTCGAGATCGGGGCTGCTGTCGCCGTGGTCTTCGAGCAAGCGGAGCCGCAGTGACGGTTCCGTGGACAGCGGGGTTGACGCTTCACTGCAGCGGCTGCGGTCGGACTCGCCTCCCCGGACCGCTCTGGTTCGGTTGTCCCGAGTGCGGTGGACCACTCGAGACGCGCTACGCCCCCGGCAGCCGCAGTGCTCTACCCATCCGTAACGAAGCGTTGACCGATCTCGGTCGCGTCGAAACACCGATTCTCGAGCTCGAGCGTGAAGCGACCTGGCTGAAGCTCGAGCAGCGCAACCCGACAACCTCACACAAGGATCGTTTCCACGCTGTGACATCCGCGATCGCGCGAGAGCTAGGGGCCACCGGTGTCGTGACCACGTCCACCGGCAACCACGGCGTCTCGTGTGCCGCACACGCAGCGCGGGACGACTTGGCCTGCATCGTCCTCTCCACCCACGATCTGCCGCCAGCCCTCCACACGCAGATCGCCGCGTCAGGTGCTCTAGTCGCGATGCTCGCCTCCGACGACCGCCGCGGCGCGCTCGTGCAGCTCGTCCGAGAAGGGTGGGTACCGGCAACCTCGAGTGACCCCGCGCTGAGCGGCGCGGCCAACCCTTATGGCGCGGATGGCTACCGGGAGATCGTGGACGAGATCACCTCGGCGCTCGGCGAAGCTCCTGGCCTGATCGCTGTCCCAGCAGCGAGCGGCGACACCCTCGTCGGCATCGCGCGCGGTGCTGTCGCCCAAGCTGCGCGTACGGGAGGGTCGCCGGCCACGGTGCTCGCCTGCCAGCCGGAGGGCGCCGCGACTATCGAGACATCCCTGAACAGCGGAAGGCACGTCTCGCTTTCCCAGCCACGCTCGATCGCCCGCTCCACCGCAGATCCAATGACCGGCCGACTGGCAATCGAGGCGGTTGCGCGCTGCGGACGCGTACTCACGATCGCGGAGACGGACATCATCGCGACGACCCGCGAGCTTGCTCGGCGAGGACTCTACGTCGAGGCCTCCTCGGCACTCGCCCTGGCCGGAATCCGGCTCGCCCGCAATCAGGGCCACGTCGGCGCGGATGCTCTCTGCGTCGCTCTCATCACGTCGGGCGGTCGCGGCTGGACCGAGAACGAGTCCGAGATCGTCGGTGAGCCCCACGCCATCCGCTCGATCGAGGAGCTGCTCGGCGCGAGCAGGAGGCTTTCGAGCGAGCGTCCGACGCCCGGTGGGCCGCTGCAGCCGTCAGCGCTCGCGAGCGGCCTCGAACATCCGGAGTGATCGTCAGCGACTCGCGACGCCGACGTGCGAGTGGTGTGCCCACATCTGCTGCAGGTGGGCGCGCATGCGCTCGGCCGCAAGCTCGGGCTCCGACCCTCGGATCGCCTCGTAGATACCCCGGTGCTCGGTGTACTCCCACTCGCGATAGCCCTCGAGCGTCTCCAGCTCGGGGCCGAGCTGCTCGAGCATGGGCAGGATCGAGGCGACGAGCCCCTCGAGCACCTCATTGTGCGCCGCGGCGGCGAGCTCCAGGTGGAACCTGGCAGCCTGCTCGGCGCAGACATCCCCCGCTCGAAGCGCCCGGTCATGTGCCTTCAGCACCTTCTCCATCGAGCGCAGATCCGCCTGTTTGCGGCGGCTCGCTGCAAGCGCCGCGATCTCAACCTCGACGATGCGACGAGCCTCGAGCAGGTCATGGGTGACACCCTTCGCCAGCGCGGTCGCCAGCTCTTCCGGGCCGCGCTCACGCGACGCGCCCTCCGCCACGAAGACCCCCTGACCATGCCGGATCTCGATCACGCCAAGCAGCGCCAGCCCGTTCAACGCTTCGCGGATCGTCGAGCGCCCGACCCCGAGTGCGCTCATCAGCTCGCGCTCAGATGGCATGCGCGTCCCCGGCCCAAGCCGGCGGTCACGGATCTCGGCGAGCAACTGCTGAGCGATCTCCTCAGTCAGCTTTCGCCGCTGAACCGTTCGCAGCGTGATCGGAGAAGTTTTGCTTGACATCGTTTCGCTCATCCCGCTAGCTTCATCGGGTCAACTGATTATCAGACCAGTTGGCGGACGGCGTCAAACATCCCCTCGTTGTCGTGAAGCTCCAAGACGCATCTATCCTGATCACCGGTTGCTCGAGCGGGATCGGGCGCGATTGCGCGATCGCGTTCGCGAGACACGGAGCGACCGTCTTCGCCTCCGCGAGGGAACCCGCGATGGTCGAGAACCTCCGAGAGCAGGGCATCCTGCCGCTTCGGGTCGACGTGCGCAAGGACGCCGAAGTGGTAGCCGCCGTCGAGGCCGCGGGACGCGTCGATGTCCTGGTCGCCAACGCCGGCTACGGCATTGAGGGCACGATCGAGGAGATCTCCGACGTGGATCTCCTCGAGCAGTACGACACCAATGTGTTCGGGGTATGGCGCTGCTGTCGCGCCGTCCTGCCGCAGATGCGCGAGCGCCGCTCGGGCGTGATCGTGATCGTCTCCTCCTTCGGGGGTCAGGTCCCATTCCCCGGGATCGGGGCCTACCGAAGCTCGAAGTTCGCCGTGGAGGGACTCGCGTGGACGCTTCACCTGGAGGTTGCACACTTCGGCATCCACGTTATCGATGTACAACCCGGTCTCGTCGCAAGTGACTTCGGTACCCGATCGATCAAGAGAGGATCGCGAACGCTCGCTGGCGACCCGTACGCCGAGATGCGCGAGATCGCGGCTGAAGCGTACCCGCGCATGTCACCCACGGCGCTCAGCCCGGAGGACGTCGCAGCAGCGATCGTCAACGAGGTGCGCCACGACCACGGCCGACTGCGCGTGCGCGTCGGCGAGGACGCGGAGCGCATGACCGCCGCCTTCGAAGCCGGCGAAGACGAATACCAACGCTACCTTGTCGATCAGCTCGGCTTTCGCTGGCATCCCTTGCCGCAGCGTGCCTAACCAGGCCCTACCCGCACCCGCAGTGCAAATGCTCGCGGAAGCGACGATCATTCGGATCGCGACGGTGACTGCCGACGGCGCCCCACACGCCGCACCCTTCTGGTTCGCATACGACGGGGAACGCATCGTGCTGGACACGCTTGAAAACACGACTGTCGCAAACCTACGGCGCGAACCGCGCGTCAGCGCGCTCGTCGACCTCGGCACGACCTTCGACGAACTTCGCGGGACAACGATCGCCGGCACCACGCAACTCTTTGCCCCGGATCAAGCCCCCGAAGCCGTGCTCGCCGGAGTCGAACGGATCCGCGCACAACATGCGACTGAAATCGCGACGCCTGCTTTCGCAAGCTACCTCGCCCGCGAAACTCGCCCCCAGGTCTACGTCGAGATCATTCCGGCACGCGCGACATGGTGGATCCTCGACTCGGCGTAGGCGGCGTTGGTTAGCCCTCCCGTCTCGGCCGAATCTCAGCTGGGCGGCCGCGATGGCATCCGCACCCGGACCTGAGTGGGAGTAAAGCGCGGGTTCGAGTCCCGTCGCTCCCGCTCGTCGGTCGCTGGAAGCAGTCACGGCGCCCCGCAACGTCCGAGACAGAAGCGTCAAAGGCACGGTTCCGGTCTGCCCATGCCAAGTCGCTCACCACCCATAGTGCTTCAACCAAGGAGCGCCGTCGCGAGCGCATGCGCACGAACGGGCCCGACTCCATCCACGTCGGCCCAACGCTCGGGCCCGGCGGCAAGTAGTTGTTGAACAGAGCCGAACCGATCGATCAACGCGCGCGCCAGCGCCGTCACGCCTGGCAGTGGCCGAAGCAGCCGCTCAGCGGAGCGCGAACCCGAGCGGCGGCGCTGTTGCCGGATCGCGAGCCTGTGAAGCCAGAGCGCGGTGTCATCGGGATCGCGAGTGCGGACGATGGCGACGCCCATGTCCGCGATCGCAAGCAGGCAACCGCGGATCGCATTCGGATGGCGTGGCCCGGCGTCGAGGTCGTCGCCTTCGACGAAGAGAAATGGCAGCACCCCGACGTCGCGCACCCGGCCGACCTGAGACCACAATCGTCCACGCGCGAGCGAGCCGTGGAGATCGGCCACGGTCTTGCGCTCGACCAGCACACCGCCGTCGATGCGGTAATCGCCCGCCGGCAAGGGCTCGACTACGACCTGTGCTCCGAGCCGCTGCAGGCTCGACGGAACACCGCTCCCGTCCTCGAACACATCCGCGGTGACAAGAACCTCGAGAGGGCCGCTCACTCCTTGTAATCTACTCCGACAACAGGACGGACTCACGTGAACCACCGAACTGAATGAGCCTCCAGGCCCTCGTCTCTACAAAATGGCTACTATCTATCTGTGTAGAAGGCTACTATAGACACTGTGATAAGACTAATATTCTCAGTGGGAGATGGCTAACATAGCGCCGGCGTACCGGCGGCGGCTCGTCGATCCCCTGCTTGACGACCTCCTGACGGAGTTGCCGGCGGTCATGATCGTTGGCGCGCGCGCGACCGGGAAGACGACGATGATCAGCCGTCGCGCCGCGACGACGGTGCGATTGAACGTTCCAGCGGAAGCGGCCGCCTTCGAAGCAGACCCCGATGCGGCGCTCCGCGGTCTCGACGAGCCGGTGCTTCTCGACGAGTGGCAGGCCGTGCCGGGGACTCTCGGAGCCGTACGCCGTGCTGTCGACACGGATCCGCGCCCGTCCCGCTTCCTGCTCGCCGGCTCCGTCCGTGGCGAGCTCCATGACGAGGTCTGGCCTGCGACCGGACGGATCGTTCGCGTACCGATCTACCCGATGACGCTCCGCGAACAGCTTGGCGACGTCGACGGACCCACCTTCTTTGACAAGGTCGCGACTCGGATCGAGCTGACGGTGCCGCGCACCACCCCCGACCTCCGCGGTTACGTCGAGCTCGCAGTTGCGGGGGCATTTCCGCAGCCGGCGCTGCTGCTCACGGGTGCCCGCCGTCGCGTCTGGCTAGAGAGCTACATCAGCGACCTGCTCACCCGCGACATCGAACAACTCGAAGAATCGAAGACACGCCGACGCGACTCGCAGCGCCTTCGCCGCTACTTCGAGGCGTACGCGCTCAACTCCGCCGGCCTCGCCGACCACAAGAAGATCTACGACGCTGCTCAGATCAACAAGATGACCGCGGTCGCCTACGAGCAGCTACTGACCCACCTCTACGTCGTCGAACAGGTCCCCGCCTGGACGTCGAACCGCTTGAAACGCCTCGTCCACTCGCCGCAGCGCTATCTCATCGACGCGGCGTTCCTCACGAGCGCGCTGCGTCTCGACAGCAACGGAGTCCTCCGTGACGGCGACTTGCTCGGACGCGTCCTCGACACGTTCGTCGCCGCGCAACTCCGCCCGGAGGTCGTGGTCTCCGAGTGCACCCCACGGCTACACCACGTCCGAACTGAAGGCGGCACGCACGAGATCGATCTCGTCGCCGTGCTCGGCGGGGATGAGCTGATCGCGATAGAGGTCAAGGCCGACGCCGCCCCGAAGGCGAAGGACACGCGACATCTCGCCTGGCTGCGCGACGAGCTCGGCAACCGCTTCATCGCCGGTGTCCTCCTCCACACCGGCCCGCGAATCTACCGCCTCGAGGATAGAATCATCGCTGCGCCGATCTCCACACTCTGGGGTTAGCCAACGTCAGTCTTCGGCGATCGGATCTCGACGGGGGTAAAGCGCGGGTTCGAGTCCCGTCGCTCCCGCTCTTTGAAGTGCCCTGCTAATGCCGATTTGGTGCCTGGCCCTTCACACGTCACGGTGTGGCTGCCGCGCGCGCGGCGTCCTCGGAGGCGTGTCGGGCTACGCAGTGAGCGCCCTATGCGGCTGACGCCTCGCCGTCGAGCTCGTGCACGAGCTGCTCGACGCTGTTCTTGATCTCGTCGCGGATCTCTCGCACGCGCTCGAGCGGCAGGTTCTTTGGGTCCTCGAACACCCAGCTGATCCGGCGCACGCCCGGAGTGACCGGGCAGACCTCCTCGCTGCAGGTGGAGACGGCGACGTCGGCCCACTTGAGCGCTTCCGCGTCGAGCGGGCGCGGCACGTGGTCGGAGGCGTCGATGCCGACTTCCCGAAGCGCCTCGACAACCTGTGGATGCGGCGCGCTACCGGGCTCGCTTCCCACAGAGCGTGCCTGGTGCCGCCCTTGCGCCGCCTCGCGGAAGAGCCGCTCCGCCATCACCGATCGGCCGCTGTTGGCGACGCACACGAACAGCACGTTCATGCCGACGGCTCCGTCCGCTCGACGTCGGCGTTGAGTTCGGCCGGCCGCGTCTGCTCGCCGCGAACGAACTGGTAGGCGAGTCCGCCGACCGACGTGCCGACAAGCGGCGCCAGGATGTAGACCCAGAGCGCGTGCAGATCGCCGGAGACGAGCGCCGGGCCGAGTGAGCGCATCGGGTTCATCGACGCCCCGGAGATCGGGCCGCCGAACATCGCGTCCAAGCCGATCGTGCCGCCGATCGCGATCGCGGCCGCCTCACCCACTGCACGCGTGTCAGTGGCGACGGCGAGGATCACGAACATCAGGAACGCGCTCAGCACCAGCTCCCAGAGAAACGCCTGTCCCTGCGAGCCCGACGGCAGCGTGGCGCCGACATTGGCGATGTTGCCGAGCGACCCGCGCAGCAGCGCCGCAGCACCGAGGGCTCCGACGAACTGGGCTGTCCAATACGCGAGCGCACGCCTCCAGGGGAAGTGACGGGTGAGCGCGAAGGCGAAGGTGACGGCGGCATTGAAGAGAGCGCCCCTGATGTGGCCGACGGCGTAGATCCCGAACATGATCACCAGCCCGAAGCTGATCGCGACGCCGACGTGACCGAGTTGGTGCGTCTTCGCCCGATCGCCTCCGCCGTCATCGCCCGCAGCAACTCGCGACTCATGCCGCAGCTCTCCCGGACGGCTGCGCCACCAGGGCAGCGATCTGGTTGAGGACGCCGTCGACGAGCGCGTAGTGGGCATAGCGGCCACGCTGCTCACGCATGACCACGCCGGCGTCGACCAGCTGCTTGAGGTGATAGCTGATGTTCTGCTGCGGCAGTTCTAGCTCGGCGGTGAACTCGCAGACACAGACGGACGCGCCGGCGCGGACGAGCATGTTCAGGATCTTCAACCGGTGCCGGTCGGCGACCGAGCGCAGCAGCCGCTCGAGCTCGACCGCCTCTCGATCGCCCAGCGACGAACCAGCCACCGGCGTGCAGCAGTCGACGGGCAGACGACTCACAAAGCGATCTTGGTGGATAGGGTGATGCGGCGCAAGCGCCTTCACCAACCTGTCACCAGGAGCGGTCAGTCGACGCGGTCGCTTCTGCGCTCGAGCAGGAGGACGTCGCGCCAGACGTTGTGCAGCTTGCCGAGCCGCTTGCGGCGCCCGACGACGTCGAAGCCGACCCGCTCATGCACGTGAAGGCTCGCCTCGTTCTCCGGGAAGATGCCGGTCTGGATGGTCCAGATCCCGGCCGCCTCGATCGAGGCGATCAGCTGTTCCAGCAGCAGCCGGCCGACGCCCTGGCCGCGGACCTGCGCGTCGACGTAGACGCTGTTCTCGACGACGCCGCCGTAGACGCAGCGGTCGGAGACGGGGCTGACCGCAACCCAACCGACAACGCGGCCCGTCTGCAACGCCACGAAGCGGTGCTCGACGAGGTGCGCTCGGTCCCAGCGCTCCCAGTCGGGTACCTCGGTCTCGAAGGTGGCGTTGCCGGTGCGATCCCCTCGGCGTAGATGCGCGCCACCTCCGGCCAGTGATCCGGCTGAAGCGTCTGGATCACGATCGGCGGCGACTCGACCGGCATTAGCAGCAACTCGCCTTCGCCGCCGGCTGGATCACCGGCAGCCCTTTCGCGGCCGGTGTCTCCGTCTTGCGCGCCTTCACGATCGCGCCGTGCATCCCGTCGGCGACCTGGTGCGTGAACTCGACGCTCACGTCCTCGAAGCCAGCCGCCTCAAGTCCTGCGATGTACTCGCTCTGCGAGAGCGCACCGGCGATGCATCCGACATAGCTCCCGCGGTCCGCTCGCTCCTCTGAACTCAGGCGGTCCTCGGCGACGACGTCGCTGACGCCGACGCGGCCGCCCGGCGTCAGCACCCGCGCGATCTCGGTCAATACCGCTGCCTTGTCGGTCGAGAGGTTGATCACGCAGTTCGAGATCACGACGTCGACCGAATTCGCAGGCAGCGGGATCTGCTCGATGATTCCCTTCAGGAAGTGCACGTTCGTGACGCCGGCCTCGGCCGCGTTCTGCTGCGCGAGCGCGAGCATCTCGTCGGTCATGTCGAGCCCGTAGGCGACGCCGGTCGGCCCGACCCTCTTCGCCGAGAGGATGATGTCGATGCCACCGCCGGAGCCGAGGTCGAGCACCGTCTCCCCCTCGCGCAGCTCCGCGACCGCGGTCGGATTGCCGCAGCCGAGCGAGGCGAGGGTCGCCGCCTCCGGCAGCTCACCCCGTTGTTCGGCGTCGTAGAGCGCCTCCCCGAACTTCGCAGCCTCGCTGTCACCATCGGCGCAACAGGAGCCGCTGCCGCAGCCGCAATCACCGGTGCCTTCGGTGACGGCGCGGGCGGACTCGGCGTAGCGGCGCCGCACCTCCTCGCGGAGTTCATCAGCGGTGGTCGTCATCAGCAGCACGCTCCTTTCAGGTCGGCGACCGCCGCGAGCTTCTCGACGGCGTCGCGCTTCAACGAGAAATAGGCCCATTTGCCGCGTTGCTCACGCTCGAGCAAGCCGGCGTCGACCAGCTTCTTGAGATGGTGTGACACCGTCGGCTGCGACAACCCGAGCGGCTCGTACAACTCGCAGGCGCAGACCGGCTCGCCGCTCGTGGCGAGCAGGTTAACGACCCGGACCCGCGCCGGATCACCGAGCGCTTTGAACAACTCGGCCGTCGCCGCTGCCTCGTCTTCATCCAGCGTCGGCGCAGCCAGCGGCGCGCAACAGGCGATCGCGGTTTCGACCACGGCCGTTAGGCGCGCGCTCCAAACCGCCACGCCTTCAGAAACGCCTCGTCGCGCAGCGCCGCTCGGCGGCAACCGGCGTCGCAGACACGCGAAGAGCGCTCGCAGAACTCGAACGCCAGCTCCTTCGTCCGCCTAAACAGCCTCAGCATCCGTCCCCTCTCATATCGATGTACGTAAATGTATTGACGCGCATCGATTTGTCAAGTGCGTAAGCCGCAGAAAGCGCGACAAGCGAAGAGAAGGGTCAGGCGTACGCGGGCGCGCTGTGCAGGCGGCCGAGCAAGCCCGCAACCTGATCGAGATCCGCATTCGCGAGCCGCTAGCGGTTGCTGCGACCGGCGGCCGTCGACTCGACCAGGCCGGCCCCGCGCAACTCGCGCAAGTGATACGAGACGAGCGACTGGCTCATCCCTGTCACCTGCTCGAGCTCACGCACCGAGCAGGTAGTGCCGGCAAGCCAGAGCACGATCAGCAGCCGCTCCTCGTTCGCGAGCGCGCGCAACGTCGGGGCCCACGACGACGCAAGCGCCTGGCAATCCTCAACCTGCGTGAGATCCAAGGCATCAACACCTGGCGCGGCCGCGGATGCACCGACGTCTGCTGAAGCCGACGGGCAGCCGACCGAGGGAACACCGAGGGAACCCCAGCCCGGGCACGCGCGTCC
>JACXTT010009845.1_pt1 | contig 13004 bp, 7 predicted proteins | sample 9270951 | NCBI WGS metagenome assembly JACXTT01 (sample SAMN15532306, study PRJNA645909) | rock metagenome | isolation source: weathered quartz diorite | place: Puerto Rico | collected 2017-06-21 | reverse complement strand
TATTTCAGCACGATGCGCATCCCGATCCGGCGTGGCCGCGGGTTTGGACCCGAGGATCGCGCCGGCGCGCCGGCGGTTGCGGTCGTCAGCGCGTGGTTCGCGAAGGAGCTGTGGCCCAATCAGGATCCGATCGGCAAGCAGTTTCCGTTCAGCGGGCCACGCGAATCCAACCGGCCGGTCACGGTGATCGGCGTGGTGGATGAGCTGCGCAGCGCGTCGCTCGAGCAGCCCAATCCGCGACCGACGCTGTACCTGTCGTCAGTACAGGAAAGCGGTCAGCCGGAGATGTGGGTGGTGATGCGCTCGGCGCGCGGCGCACCGTTGGCACTCGTCGGGGCGCTGAAGGACGCCGTCAAGCTCGCCGACCCCGAGCAACCGATCGGCGACCTCGTCAGCCTGGAGCAATTGATCGGGCGCCAGACGGCGGCACGGCGGTTCAATACGACGCTGCTCGGTATCTTCGCGTTGCTCGCCGTCGGTCTCGCGCTCGTCGGGATCTACGGCGTGACGAGCTACGCGGTGGCGCAGCGGCAGCGCGAGCTGGGCATTCGGCTGGCCCTCGGCGCCGGGCCGAAGGACGTAATGCGGCTGCTGGTCGGCGAAAGCTTGATGCGGGTCGTGATCGGTGTGGTGGTGGGCCTCGCAATTGCGCTGGTGGCGAGCCGAGCGCTCGTCTCTATGCTGTACGGCGTGCAGCGGTGGGATCCGTTGACGTTCGCTGCGACGGCGGTGTTGCTCGGTCTCGTGGCGCTGCTCGCGACGTGGCTGCCGGCGCGGAAGGCAACGCGGGTCGATCCGATGGTCACGCTGCGGACGGAATAGGTGCCAGGTGTCAGGGGTCAGGGGTTCCCTGACACCTGACTCCCGATACTTGAATACCTGGGAGGCCGTCATGGATACCCTGCTCCGGGAGCTGCGCCACGCGCTTCGAGGGTTGAGTCGAAGTCCGGCCTTGACCTGCGCCGCGATCACCTGTTTCGCCCTCGGCATCGGTGCGAACATCGTCATGTTCAGCATCGTCGATGCGCTCTTCCTGCGCGCCCCCGCCCACGTGCAGGATCCGGCGGCAGTGGTACGCCTGTACGTCGCGGGAGACTACCCTTGGGGCGGGCACTACGTCGAATCCGGACGCTCCTACCCGGAATACACGAGCGTCGCCAGTCGCGTCACGGGGTTCTCCGATGCGGCCGCCTACTGGGTCATGTCCCTGTCGGTGGGGCGAGGGGTCGATGCGGAAGCGGCCGAGGTGGGGCTCGCGACCCACACATTTTTCGGTTTACTCGGTGTCCATCCCGCACTGGGACGATGGTTCGCCGCGGAAGACGACCATATCGGCGCGGCGCCCGTGGTGGTGTTGAGCGACGGCTTCTGGACGCGTCGCTTCGGTCGTGATTCGTCGGTGATCGGCCATACGATCGAGATCGGGGGCCTCACCTCCAACATCGTGGGCGTTGCTCCGTACGGTTTCTCCGGCATCGACCTGACGGGACCAGACGTCTGGTTACCTATGGCCGCCGTTGCCCCCAGTGTTTTCGCGCCGGACGCACTCACCAATCCCGGAGACATGTGGCTCAGCATCATTGGTCGCCTGCGCAAAGGTGCAGCATCGACCGCAGCCGCCGCGGAGGCCTCCACCGCGTTGACCGCAGCACGACCCCCGGACGATGCCAGATCATCGCCCATTCGGGTCCTTCTTGGACCGATCCAGGAGGCGCGGGGACCGGCCTGGTCCCAGGCAAACCGCGTCGCGCTGTGGGTCGGTGGAATGTCGGTGATCGTCCTGCTCATCGCGTGCGCGAACGTCTCCAACCTGCTTCTGGCCCAGAGTGCCGGACGACGGCGGGAGATGGGCATCCGGCTCACCCTCGGCGCGCGCCCCGGCCGCATTGTACGCCTCCTCGTGGTCGATGGGCTGGTGCTCGCAGTGCTCGGATGCGCGGGTGCATTGCTCATCATCCTCTGGGGCGGGTCGGCCGTGCGCGGTTACTTCCTTCCGAACGGTCTGGGCGGCGACGGGCTCGATCTGCATCAGCTCGGCTATATGGCCGGAGTGGCGATCGCCTGCGGGCTCGCGAGCAGCCTCTTGCCCGCGTGGCGTGCAACGCGACCCTCCCTCGCGGCCGCACTTACCGCGGGACCACGTGAGAGTGGTATCCGCCGCTCCTCCAGCCCCCGCGTCCTGCTCGCCACGCAGACCGCCTTGTCTCTCACGCTGCTCGTCGGAGCCGGGGTCTTTGTTCAGAGTTTGCGCCACCTTGAGGCGGTCGATCTCGGTTTGGAGCCACGGCACCTGCTCAGTGTCACGATCGATTTCCGTGGGACCCGGCTTGGACAAGAGGGCGGCGAGGACCTCTACCGTCGAACCGCGGAGTCGGTGGCACAAGTCGTCGGTTTGCAGAGTGTGAGCCTCGCGCAAGGGTCGCCGTTCGGAGACGGGTTCGGGGGGAGTCTAACGCTGCGCGGTCGGCCCACACCGCGGGAGTTTCCCGGTGGCGGGCCCTACCAGTACGCGGTCACACCCGAGTACTTCACCACGGTCGGGATGCCCATCTTGCGCGGTCGCGGGTTCACCGCGGCTGATCGCGCGGGCGCCGCTAAGGTCGTGGTCGTCAACCAGGCGCTCTCGAGAGCCCTGTGGCCTGACGACAGTGCCATCGGACAGTGCGTGTTCGTGAACAGCCAGCACGATTGCGCTACCGTCGTTGGACTGGTCAAGGACGCCCCGCGCTGGAGCGTCTTGCAGCTGCACGACGCCGAGTTTTACGTGCCGCTCGCACAGCTGCCTGCGGACCGGACGCCGACCGCCATGCTGGTGCGCACGACCGGACGCCCTGAGGGCGTGATTCCCGCCATTCGCCATGCGATTCTCACGGTTGCGCCAGGGCTCCCGTTTGTGGAGATGAGGCCGCTTGAGGCCGCCATTGCTCCGCAGCTCGAGCCGTGGCGGCTCGGCACAACGATGTTCACCGCCTATGGCGTGCTCGGCCTCCTCCTGACCGCCCTCGGCCTGTATGGTGTCCTTGCGAACATGGTTAATCGCCGCTCCCAGGAGATCGGCGTGCGGATGGCATTGGGTGCCGAAGGAAGACAAGTGAGACTGATGGTTCTGAAAGACGGCCTGTTCGTCACGGCTATCGGCGTAGTGATAGGAGTCGTATTGGTGCTTGCAACCGGCCACCTGATTGCTACGCTCCTGTACGACGAGTCTCCCAGAGACGCGCTGGTGATGTTGGCCGCCGGCTCGGCACTGCTTCTGGCCGGAGGCTGCGCCAGCTGGTGGCCGGCGCTGCGCGCGACGCAGGTGGACCCGATGGTGGCACTCAGAGCGGAGTAAGGAGATTCCCAATGCATGTGCTCCTGACCGTAGCCGTGATGACGACCTTCCAGCAAGCCGACACCGCGACCTTCATCACCCGCCTCGGCAACGACACCATTGCCGTCGAGCACTTCACCTTCGATGGCCGAGTGCTCGATGGCGTGAGCGTCGTGCGGTCGCCGAACGTCTGGGTGCGGCGCTATCGAGGGACGTTCGGCTCGGCTGGAGTGGAAAGTCTCACCGTGGTGGCGGGACCGGCGGGCTCACCGGCACGTCAGTTCACAACCTACCGCTACACCGACGACACCATCATCACTGAAAGCCGGCGCGACACCACCACTCGACGCGGGCGGGCCGCCATTCACGGACGACCCCTCCCGTTTGCTCCCGACATCCTGGGGCCGTGGCAGGTCGCCCTCGAGGGCGCGCTTGCAAGCGGTACCGCCGATCCGCACCTGGCATTGCTGGACGGGGAGGAGACGATCCGCTACGACGTGCATCGTCTCGGCGGGGATACGCTGCATCTGGCGATCAACAATGGGGACTTCGGGCCGCTGCTCGCTCGGATGGACGTCGCCGGCCGGCTGCAGTCGCTCGACCTCCGCGCCACGACCGACAAGTTTCTGGCCGAGCGGGTGAGTGCGTTCGACGTGGACAGCATGACCGCCGTGTTCGCGGCGCGCGAGCTGGCGGGCAAGGGCCTAGGGAACCTCTCGCCGCGGGACACCACGCGCGCGACCGTCGGCAGCGCGCACGTGCAGATCGACTACGGCCGCCCCATGCGGCGTGGCCGAGTGATCTTCGGCAACGTCGTCCCATGGGACTCGGTGTGGCGCACCGGCGCCAACCAGGCGACGCAGCTCATCACCGACAAGGACCTCGTGATCGGCGGGACGACCGTACCGGCCGGGACCTACAGCCTCTTCACGATCCCGTCGGCCAAAGGCTGGCTGCTGATCATCAATAGGCAGCACGGGCAGTGGGGCACGAATTACGACGCGAAGCAGGATCTGGCGCGGATTCCGATGCGGACCACTACAGCTGCCGTCCCGCTCGAACGGTTCACGATTTCGATCTACGCACCGACACTCTCGATTGCATGGGACCGGGCGCAGGCGGCGGTGCAGGTGAAGGCACGGTAAAGGTGATAGGCGGTGGGTGTCAGGTGGTAGAAAATCGATGGCTATGGCTGCGGAGCGATCGAGTCAGTCCCGAGAGCATGCGACCGACTTCAGTGCTCGCATCGAAGAGCGATCGTTCTACGTCCGGATCGAGATATTGGCGCCGTGACGCGATGACGAGTTGTGTTTCCAGCTCCTTGAGCGAACCGTTCGCTATGGAGAGATGACGGAGATAATCACCGAGATGGTGCCTTCCGTGTCCCTCTGCGATGTTCGAGGGAATGGACACAGCGGATCGTCGCAGCTGCGCCGTGAGCCCGTAGACTTCATATCTGGGGAATTGATCCGTGGCTCTGTAGACACTCACCGAAAGATCGATCGAACGCTGCCAGACAATCAGGTCACGGTAGCTCCGTACCTCGTTCGATCTCGTGGAGTGGGACATCGACCGCCAATGTGGGAATCATCCGGCGAAGCGACAGGCCAGAATAACGCGATCAGGAGCAGATCCTTGCACCCCATCTACCACCTGACACCCAGCACCCACCACCTTTAGCACCGTGCCATCGCTCCCCACACGGCTGCTCGTCGCCGATGACGACCCCGCGGTCCTGGAGGCGCTCCGCCTTCTCCTGAAAGGCGAAGGCTACCAGGTCGAAACCGCTACCTCCCCCGGCGGCGTGCTCTCCGCGGTCGAGACGCGCGACTTCGACGCGCTGCTGATGGACATGAACTACACCCGCGACACCACGGGCGGGATCGAAGGCCTCGACCTGCTGTCGCGCCTCCAGGGCCTCGACGCCACGCTCCCCGTGCTCGTGATGACCGCCTGGGGCTCGATCGAAGGCGCCGTCGAGGCGATGCGCCGCGGCGCGCGCGACTACATCGAAAAACCGTGGGACAACGCCCGCCTGCTGCAGCAGCTGCGCACGCAGATCGAGCTGGGTCGCGCCATCCGCATGAGCCAGCGGCTCGAAAGCGAAAACCGCACGCTCCGCAAAGACGGCGCCCCCGAGCTGATCGCCACCGCCCCCGCGATGCAGCCGGTGCTGCGCCTCATGGAGCGCGTCGGTCCCTCGGACGCCAATGCGCTGATCACTGGCGAGCACGGCACCGGCAAAGAGGTCGTGGCCCGCTGGCTGCACGCCGCCTCAGCGCGCGCCGGCCGCACCCTCGTCACCGTCAACCTCGGCGGCCTCGCCGAGGGAGTGTTCGAGAGCGAGCTGTTCGGCCACAACAAGGGGGCTTTCACCGACGCGAAGACCGACCGCGTCGGCCGCTTCGAGGTCGCCGATGGCGGCACCTTGTTCCTCGACGAAATCGCCAATCTCACGCTCTCGCAGCAGGCGAAGCTCCTACGGGTGCTGCAGACGGGAGAGCTCGAGCGCGTGGGGTCGTCGAAAACGCGCAAGGTCGACGTGCGCGTGCTCTCGGCGACGAACGCCGACATCGCGGGCGAGGTCGCAGCGGGGAAGTTTCGCGAGGACCTGCTGTTTCGCATCAATACGATCGAGATCCGGCTGCCGCCGCTGCGCGAACGGCGCGACGACATCCCGCTCCTCGCCGCGCACTTTCTCAAGGAATACGCGAGCCGCTATCGCAAACCGCTGAACAAGTTCCACGCCGACGCGATGCGAGCGCTGCTCGGCTACGGGTGGCCCGGCAATGTGCGCGAGCTGGCGCACGCCGTCGAGCGTGCCGTGCTGCTCGCCGAAGGCGACACCGTGCGGACGGTCGACCTCAACCTGCGGCCTCCCGGTGAGGCACCGGGGCGGCTCGAAGACATGAGCCTCGAGGAGGTCGAGCGCGTCCTGATCCAGAAGGCGCTCGCCCGCGCCGGCGGCAATGTCAGCACCGCCGCGAAAGCCTTGGGACTTTCCCGCAGCGCCCTCTACCGGCGCCTCGAGCGCCACGGCCTCTGAAAAAGAAGCGGCCGCTTCCGCACGAGTCGTACGTCACACGTCTCGCCCTGTTGGGCGGGCTCCCGGCGGTCCTCCTTGCGCTGTGGCTGCTCTTCTCCGGCGACTCGAGCGATCGCGTGCGCTGGACCTTCGGGGTGCTCATCGTCGCGTGCTGGCTGCTGTTCGCGCTGGCCCTGCGCGAGCGGGTGGTGCGACCGCTGCAAACGCTCTCCAACATGCTCGCCGCGCTGCGCGAGCAGGACTACTCGCTGCGCGCCCGCCGCCCCAACACCGAGGATGCGCTCGGGCTCGTGATGCTCGAGCTCAACATCCTCACCGACGAGCTGAAAGAACGTCGCCTCGGCGCGCTCGAGGCCACGGCCCTGCTGCAGCGCGTCATGGGCGAGATCGACGTGGCGGTGTTCGCGTTCGACGAAGATGCGGCGCTGCGCCTGGTCAATGCGAGCGGCGAGCGCCTGCTGGGCCAGAGCGCCGAGCGACTGCTGGGACGGACCGCCACCGAGCTGGGCCTGGGCGAGTGCCTCAAGGGCGACGCACCGCGCGTCATCAACCTCGCCTTCCCCGCCTCCAGCGGCCGCTGGGAAGTACGGCGCGGCGCGTTCCGCCAGGGTGGCCGGCCGCACCAGTTCGTCGTCCTCGCCGATGTGAGCCGGGCGCTACGCGAAGAGGAGCGCCGCGCCTGGCAGCGGCTCATCCGCGTGCTCGGCCATGAAATCAACAATTCGCTCACGCCGATCAAGTCGGTGGCGCAGCAGCTGCAGCAGCTCGTCTCCGGCAACGGCTCGAGCGAGCTGTCGCGTGAAGACCTCGACAAGGGGCTCGAGCTGATCGCCAAGCGCTCCGAGTCGCTGACGCGGTTTCTGTCGTCGTATGCGCGGCTCGCGCGGCTGCCGCCTCCCAAGATCGGCAAGGTCGACGTCCCCGCCTGGGTGCAGCGCGTGGCCAGTCTCGAGACGCGCGTCCCCGTGGCCGTTACCCCGGGCCCCGCCGCGACGCTCCGTGCCGACGGCGACCAGCTCGATCAGCTGTTGATCAACTTGATCACCAACGCCGCCGATGCCGCGCTGACGACGGGCGGCGGCGTCCGCGTGCGCTGGGGACCTACGGCGGGGTCGTCGGAGTTCGAGGTGGTGGTGGAGGACGATGGACCCGGGCTCCCCGAAACGTCGAACCTCTTCGTGCCGTTCTTTACGACGAAACCGACGGGATCGGGAATCGGGTTGGTGTTGTCGCGACAGATTGCCGAAGCACATGGCGGGCGATTGACGATCGAGAATCGGCCTGCCGGCGAGCATGGCTGCGTCGCTCGACTGCAGCTTCCCTCTGGATAGGGTGGCCACTCTTACTCGAGCTCACCGCCAGGATGCTTCGCCCTCCGCCGATACGCCTTGCTCGAGCGGTGCACCTTGTGCGATGGGACCTTCAGCCGCTGTTTCACCGGCGCTTTAGGATTTGGGACTCGCACCGTCATCTTCTTCTTGTCACGACGACTCATCCCGCAATCCGCTGACGGATCTGTTTCGCGTGGTGGCGCGCATGCCGCACATGGAATTCCATCCACTCCGGTAGTGTGAGGTCCCCCAGCCGCGGGTGCTTCACGAACAGATCGCGGGCCCGCGCCGGCAGGAGGAGCTTCGCGATCTCCTGAATTCGCTCGAAGCCCTTCCGGAAGTGCTCTTCCGCGACGTGGCGCTCGATCTGCTCCGGGGGAACCGACTTCTCCGGTGCGTGCATGAACGGCGGAAAGAACCCCAGGTCCAGCACCAGAACTCGCGCGATGCGCTCGCGCAGCTTCAGCGGGCGCCGCACCATCGGGTCGCGGGCGCGGCGATCCTCGAATCCCGCCGCGCTCCACTGCAGCCCCAGCGCCAGGTGTTCCACGATTTGGGCCGAGGTCCAGTGGCCGGCGGGCGCGCGGTACCAGTCGGGGTCGGGCCGGGTCGCGAGCGGGCGCAGCACGATGGTGGGGAGATCGGTGAATGTGGCCATCTATGGTGCCTCAATAAGGGTGGTGGGTGGCAGGTGGTAGGTGTTAGAGCTACCACCTACCACCTACCACCTGTCACCTGTCACCTTTCCTCAGTGAACAGCCGTCTCACCCGGTCGCCGTCGGCGATGAACTGGTCGAGGTCGTCAGGCTTCGGCAGCCGTTTGTCGAGCCACCAGAGCAGTCGCGTCCCCGCCCCCGCGAGGTGATGCCGCTGGACCTTGCCGTCGGGCCCGGCGGCGATGAGGTACGCCCGGCGCATAGGCGTGAACAGCGCCCGGACGGCGGGTTCATCGTCGCCCTGCAGCTCGTACCCCTTGGAAAACTCCTCGTCACCTTCGAAATCGAAATCCTGGGCCCCGAAGCGCTGGGCGATCCGGCGCCAGAAGCCTTCGGGCCCGAGGGAGAACCGCGGCAGGTTCACCTCGAGTACCTCCCACATCATCATCGCGAGCCTGTGTCGCTGACTGTTCTTCCCGCCGCCGGTGACGTAGGTGTAGTCGAACGCCGTGAACGGTGTCCCACCAACCTGGCCGGTGATCGTACAGCCCCAATCGTGGCCGTGTCCTTTTTGGAAGATGGGGAACACGTCCACGAGCGCGTCCTCGGCGCCGGGACGCTCTTTCTCGAACCGGTAGCCGCGCTGCTCGCTGTACTGCTGCAATGCCTCACGGCGTCGCCGTTCGGCGAGGACGTAGGCGCCGATGATCCCGAGGGGAATGGCGATGCCGAGCGCGATGACGGCGACGGGGGGCGTCACACGGCCGTCCCAAAAACCGATAGTTTGTGTGCGACCCGCATGCCCGGATTCTAGAGGTGAACCTCCTGCGTCGCCACCCGCTGGCCCTCACCTTGACGGTCCTGCTGATCGCCGGCGCGTTCGCTCCGTTCCCTGCAGTCGTCGATGCCGTCACTGGCGCCCCCGCGGGAAACGCCGACCTGTCGCGGCCGGCGCTGTACGTCGTGCTCGCGCCGATGTCGGATCTGCTCGACGCGGTGACGTTCCTCAGCATGACGCGCGCGATCTGGTTCCTCGTCTCGTGGGTGGTGGTGCTGGCAGGGCTCGGGTTCCTGCTCCCGGGCACGCGCGGCCGCCGGATTCTGCGTGCGGTGCTGGGCGTGCTTGTGCCGTTCGCGGTGGCTGCCGCCGCGGTGCTCCTGCCGCGGCCCGTCCCCGCCCTCACCACCTCCGAGCTGCCGCAGAGCGGCCTGACCATCGTCGATTATCACTCGCACACCGATCGCTCGCACGACGGCCGCAAGGGCTGGACGCTCGAGCGCCTCGGGGCTTGGCACGCCGAGCAGGGATTCCAGGCGGCGTACGTCACCGATCACAATACGCCGTATATAGGCTCGAACGACGACGGGCCGATCCCGTTGCTGCCCGGCGTCGAGTGGAGCGTGTACCAGCAGCACGTGGTGGTCCTCGGCACCGTCACGCAGACCGATCTCGCGCCGTTCTCGCACGACACGCCGGGGATGATAGGCCTCTTCGCGGCGATGCACAGTCAGGGGGCGCTCGCCATCGCCTCCCTCCCCGAGTATCGCGAGCACCACTGGGCCGACCTGGACCAATTCGTCGCGGGCGGCGTCGACGGCTTCGAGATCGTGAACTGTGCCCCCAAGGCGCTCGCCTTTTCGGGGCTTGAGCGGCAGGCGGTGATCACGCTGGCGCGGCGTCACGACCTGCTCGTCACCGGCGCGAGCGACAATCACGGCTGGGGCAAGGTGACCTGCGTCTGGAACCTGGCGCGCGAGGGCGCGCACGGCTTTTCCGGCAGCCACGTCATCGCCCGGCCGGTGGCGCTCGCGCAGGGAGACGCGCTGGCAGCGACGGCCGCGGTCTCGCAGCTGTGGTTGATGTTTCGCGCGATGTCATGGCCGGAACGGATCAGCTGGCTGACGTGGATCGCGTTGATCTGGATCTACCGCGCGATCCCGCGCCGCAAGGGCCAGGGAGGAGGTCTCGGGATCCTGGCGCGCTCGCTGGGACCGCGAGAGGTCAGCGAATAGGCTTCAGCCGCTGCACGGTGCTGGCGACGCCGTTGGACGACAGCAGGTCGAGATCCGCGCCGCCCGTCTCCACTTCCACCCGACCGCCGCGCGCGATCGAGAGGATCTGACCGCTCGCGGGATCCCGCACCATCACGATCGGCGCCGCCACGGTATCCCAGGTGATCGTCGCCCGATTGCCCTGCCACGCCTGCACCGCGCCCTGCGCCGCCGGTGCGACACCCTGCGGGCCCACCGCCAGCGACCGCATGAACTGCCGACCGCGCCCGGCCAGCCGCAGGGTCACGAGCCGGCTCTGCACGACATCGGACAACGGCAATGCGAACGCGAAGGTGCTGGCGGCGCCGTTACGCAGATCGGCAACGACCGTCGGCTCGAACGCCTGGGCGAAGAGCACCGCGCCGTCCTTGTCCAGCCCCTGCACCTGATACGACCCCACACCGCCCGGCGCCTGGGGCTCTGCCGTCAGGACGAACGACGGCTCGAGATGCGGTACCCCGTCCACGATCGATCCCCAGACGAGAATCGACCGCTGCGCCGGCAATGCGGGCGCCATCAGGTTGCTGGTCGCGATGTAGTTGAGGATCCCGTTGTAGGTGTAATCGCTGATCCAGTTGTCGTCGCAATACCCCATGATGTCGTGAATCGTCGGCGCATAGATCAGCGCCGGGGACGAGAAGACATCCGTGCCATAGATGCCGATCGTGCCGCCCGCGTAGGGATAGTTCTTGTCGGGCGAGCCGGCGCCGCACGCCGGAGCGTGCTGGCGGTTGTAGGTATGGCCCAGCTCGTGGGCCGTCGTGACCCCACGCCACATTTGATCGTCATAGACCACCGCTGTCGGCCGGCCGATATAGCCGATGCCGACGATGCCCGTGTTGTAGGTGACTCTGACGACGCCGACATAGGTCGCCGGGGAGCCTTCGGCGACGCGCAACGCGTCGATTTCGCTCAGGATCTGCGTCCAGGAGTTGTTCGAGCCGTCGTCGACATTGGTCGACGTCGTGTAGGTCTGGTGCACGTCGAGCGTCGGCTGCGTGATCGGAAAGAGCCGGTACGCCGTGTCGCCGTAGGTGGAGACGTTGGAAACCGTGACGTTGCCCGTGAGCTGATTCCCCGTCTGCTTGATCGGCACAAAGCGATAGCTCTGCGGCGCGGTAGACCGCACGACCTCGGGCAAGGTGAGGGTGTTGTTCGACTCGTTCCCCTCGGTGATGAGGTGATCGGGGTCGACTTCGGTGGTGATCGAGATCCCCGGCTGCACGAGGCTCCCCGGCACGGGGAGATTCCATGTAGAGGAAAGATCTCCCTCACTCGGGGCGGTTGGCGCGGGTCCCGAGCCCGCAACCGTGGTGCTGGAGAGCAGCGTTGCGCCGTTCGAGAAGTTGATCCGCACCGATGGGATCGCCGCCGAGCTCTGGTTCGCCCGCACGAACACCCGCACCAGAGCGGGACGACCCGCGATCAGCGCCTCCGAATTGTTCAGCGTCTGCGCCGACTGCGTCACGTAGATGTGATCGATGGTCAGGTCATACGCCGGCGGCGGGCCGCTCGCCCCCGCCCGGATCTCGAGCCCCAACGCTCCGCCGTTGGCAGTGGGCCAGGTCGCGTTGATGACCGGATGATTCACTTGCGACTCGGCTTCGAGATCCGCTTGCGTGCCCTCGGCCGACGGCTGTTCGGCCAGCTCGGTAAACCCCGAGCCCGGTGTGACTAGGGCGGTGTTCTTTGCAATCCCGATGGCGCCGAAGGCGACGTCGTTCGCGTTGCCGAAGGCAGGGAGGTTCACCGTGAGGCCGCCGCTTGCGTCTCCGGTGCTCGACCCGGTCTGCGCGATCGCCCCTGCTCCGTTGGTTCCGGAGGGATCGACACCGGACCACTGCACCACGATCCATTGGCAATTCGACACCGAGCTCGTGAAGGAGATGGTGAGCGGTCCGCTTCCCGGCGCCGCGGCAAGCGCCCGATAGACGGTGAGCCGCTTGTGCGGAGTCGACCCGCCGTCGAAGACGATGCTCGACACGACGGTCCACGCCGTCATCCCGCCGCCCGAGAGGGCCGGAGTCGCCGGAGCGGCGCTCGAGCTGTGACCAAGCACCGCGACCGTGATAAGCGCGTTGGGCGCCGGAGCGACGCTCCCCGTCGTGTAGATCTTCGGGTTGACGGGGTTGTTCCCCGACGCCAGCACGGTTTGCGTGATCGCGCCGCCACCTCCGCCCCCCGAGCTGAACGTCACGGTGACGGCATGGTCGGCGCTCATCGCGAGCGCGCACGTCCCCGTCCCCGAACAATCGCCACCCCATCCGGTGAAACCGGGGCCCGGGGTCAGGGTCACGTTGTCCGTGGCAAGAAAGACGGCTATGCAGCTCGTCGTAGCGGGACTGGCGCACGTCCCGCCAGGTTGAGGTGTTACGGAAAACGCCGTCTGGCCCGTACCAACGACCGACAACGTCATTACATGCGTCGTCGGACTTACCTGCGTAAATGTGGCGGTTACCCATCTGTTCGCACCCATCGCGAGCGAGCAGGGCCCGTTCCCCCAGCCGGCCCCGCCCCACCCCGAGCACGGACAACCGGGTGGCCCACATGCGGTGTGCGCCACGGTTTCCGGTCGCAGGGTCACCCCCCGACCAGGGCGGCGGCCC
>JACXTT010009844.1_pt1 | contig 13006 bp, 12 predicted proteins | sample 9270951 | NCBI WGS metagenome assembly JACXTT01 (sample SAMN15532306, study PRJNA645909) | rock metagenome | isolation source: weathered quartz diorite | place: Puerto Rico | collected 2017-06-21 | reverse complement strand
CGTGGGGACGCCGTCTGGGCCTGCGAGAACAAGCGGGGGAACTGCACCGATTTCCATTCGCTCTTCATCGGGATGCTGCGAAGCCAGGGAATTCCGGCGCGCTTCCTGATCGGCTTCCCGATCCTGGACACCGACGAGGGCACGATCCCGGGGTATCACTGCTGGGCCGAATTTTACGACGAGCAGCGAGGCTGGCTCCCGGTGGACGCGAGCGAGGCCAAGAAGAAGGGGATGGCGGACGCGTACTTCGGTACGATCCCGAACGACCGCATCGAGTTCTCGACCGGCCGCGACATCGTACTCTCGCCGCCGCAGCGCGGTGAACCACTCAACTACTTCGTCTACCCCTACGCGGAAGCTGACGGCCACCCGGTCACGCCCCCCGGCGCCGACGTCCACTTCCGGCGAATGGCGGCCGACGAGACGGGCCGCGCCGACGAGGTGGCGCGGTGACGGCGGGAACCTCCGGCTTCGCCGTTGGCCTCGGTCTCACGAACGACTGCAATCTCGCGTGCGCGCACTGCTACCGGGACACGGACCGGGTCGATCGTCTCTCGCTCGCCGACGTCCGCCGGGTCTGCGACAGCGTCCCGATCCGCGCCGTGAACCTCGGGACCGGTGAGAACGCGCTGCACCCGGAGTTCAGGACGATCCTCCACGAGCTGCACGCGCGCGGCCTCGTCGTCACCCTCACCTCCAACGGCTACAGCACGAGCGCGCTCGACGACGAAGAGCTTCGCTCGTTACGCGACGTGGAGTTCTCGCTCGACTTCGCGACCGAGTCCGAACAGGATGCCTGGCGCGGACCCGGCAACTGGCGGCTCGTCCTCGGCGAGACGGTGCGGGCCCGGCGCATCGGCGTCGCGGTGACCATCGTGGCCGTGATGATGCGCACGAACTACGACCGGTTGGCAGCGATCGCCCACGTCGCCGCCGCTCACGGCGCAGCGTTTCGCGTGAACGTGTACCAGGCCGTGAAGACCGATGCGTTCTCGCTCACCTACGATCAGTTCTGGGCGGGTTTCCGGCTGCTGCTCGAGGCGTGTCCGCTCGCGGTGTGCTCGGAACCCCTCGTGCGTGCCGTGCTCGGCCTCCGTTCGCGGGCCGAGGGCTGCGGGTGCACGACCGTTCGCGTCACCCCGCGCGGCGAGGTGCTGCCCTGCGTCTACTGGCCGAAGCGGTCGCTCACGCTCGCCGACCTCGAGCGGCTCGGCGCCGACGTCGTCCGCTCGGCAGCGTTCACCGAGCTGGACACGCTTCCCGACGCTTGCCAGGACTGCCCCCTCGTCGATGTCTGCCACGGAGGCTGCGCGAGCCGAAGGTTGCTGCGCGGCGGGCTCGAGCTCCCCGACGAGTTCTGTCCCTTCGTGAATGACAGACCGCTACCACACTTGCCCGTCCACCGGGGAGGTGCGCGCGACTTTCCAAAGGCCGCAAGCGCGTGCACGAGCGTGTTCGCCGGCGCCAGCTGATCGACCACCGGGAGGACCGCATGAACCGCGCCGAGCCGGCCTCGCCCACTGCAGACCCTCTGTTCCTCCTGGCTCTCCTGCGGCTGACGCTCGGGGTGCTGTTCGTCTGGGTGTTCTTTGAGAATCTGGGCAAGGGCCTCTACACCCCGGGCGGCTATGCGAGTCTCATTCTCTACTACGTCGAGAAGGGGACCGCTCCGGCGGCCTGGAAGGCAATCATGCGGTTCATGGCCGGCCACGCAGCCGTGGCGGCCCCGGGGCAGGCGTTGATCGAGCTCGGCCTCGGCATCCTACTCGTCGTCGGTCTCGCGACGCGTCTCGTCGCGCTTGCCGCCTTCGCCTGGCTCACGAGTCTCTGGGTCTCGGAGTGGGGAACCGCGTGGATATGGGAGCTCCTCGTTCCGATGGTCGTGGCCGCATGCCTGGCGCTCGGGGCGGCCGGACGCCGGCTCGGTCTGGACGCCGCCCTCGCGCGGCGCTATCCAGCCGTCCCGCTCTGGTGAAGCGCCGGTGCGGGTCTCGGTCATCATCCCAACCTTCAACGAGGCCGCTTCGATCGAGCGCGTGCTCGCCGACATCCCGCGGCCGGACGTCGTGGAGATCCTGGTGGTCGACGGCGACTCGAGGGACGGCACGCCCGAAATCGCCGCGCGCGCCGGCGCCCGCGTCGTGCGCGAGTCGCGCCGTGGCTACGGGCGGGCCTGTCTCACCGGCCTCGCGCACGCCGCAGCACCCGATGTCGTCGTCTTCCTCGACGGCGACTACAGTGACCGGCCGGCCGAGATGCCTCTCCTGCTCGCCCCGCTGCGTGCCGACCAGGCGGATCTGGTGATCGGCTCCCGGCTCAACGGGCAGCGGAGGGCCGGAGCGATGCCCTGGCATGCGGTCGTCGGCAACCGGCTGATCGCCTGGCTCCTCGGGATCGTCTGCGGCGTGCACCTCACTGACCTGGGCCCCTTCCGTGCGGCCCGCTTCGATCTGCTGCGTGCACTCGACCTCGGAGAGACCACGTACGGGTGGCCGGTCGAGATGATCGCCAAGGCGTCCCGGCGGGGGGCTCGCGTGATGGAGGTTCCCGTCAGCTACCACCCGCGTCTCGGCCGCTCGAAGATCAGCGGCACGGTGCGCGGCAGCATCGGAGCCGCATGGGGCCTCCTCGGCGGCGTCGTGAGGCACGGGCTGCGTCCGCCGTCCGCCACTCCCTGATGGCCGCCGACACGCTCGACGAGTGCGCGCTCGTCATCATGGCGAAGGCGCCGCGCGCGGGTCAGGTGAAGACCCGCCTCGCGCCCGTGCTGGCGCCGGAAGCGATCATCGCGCTCTACCGCTGCCTCATCGAGGACACGCTGGCGCTCGCACGTGCCGTCGGTGTGCCGCGAATCGCGGTCGTCTGCCCTTCCGGTCACCAGGCCGAGCTGGCGCGCTGGCTCGGTATCGAGGTGATCGCGCAGGACGGCGACGGTCTCGCGGCGGGTCTCGAGTCCGCCTTCCGCGTCCTTGTCGGTGCGGGGTGCCGGCGGGTCATCGCGTTGGATGGCGACAGCCCGCATCTCCCCGCGGAGACCTTGTGCCGCGCCTTCGCGCTCCTCGAACGCCACGATCTCGTGGTCGGACCAACGGCCGACGGGGGCTACTACCTCGTCGGCGCGACCCGTCCGCATCGAGGACTCTTCGGAGGCGATGGGATGGGGACGGGAAGCGCGCTCCGCGCGCTTCTCGCCCGCGCCCGCGTGCCCGAGCTGCGCGTCGCGCTCACCGAGGAGTGGTACGACGTGGACGACGGAAACGACCTCACCCGGTTAGCGGCCGAGCTTCGGACGGCGCCATCTCGTGCACCGCGGACCGCTGCATGGCTCGCGGCGCGCCGCGCGGTGCGGTGAGTCCTGCCGGCGCGCTGGGTGGGGAGGAGCGTGGTACGCGCGGTCTTCGCTCGTGCGGTGCCCTCATCGCGGTCGCCATGCTGGCGCTCGCCTTCGTCGACGCGCGTGAGCGGCCCGCCCTGTTCGTCACGTGCGCCATCGTCGCCGGCGCCGGTTACATTTTCGCGCTCTGCCTCCTCGGGCGCGTCCGTGGAGCGGGAACCCGCGGCCTCGCGCTCTGCCTTCTCCTCGGTGGCGTCTGGCGCGTGCCGTGGCTCGTTCAGCCACCACACCTGTCGTCCGACGTCTACCGGTATGTCTGGGATGGGCGGCTCCAGCACCTCGGTGAGGACCCGTACCGGCTCGTCCCAGACGATCCGGTTGCGGCGGCTCGGCACACACCCGTCACCCGCCAGCTCAACAACGGTTGGGTTCCGAGCCCCTATCCCCCGGGCGCGCAGCTATTCTTTCGCGTCGTGACGGCGGTCGAAGAGTCCGCGCGCGCGATGAAGGTTGCGTTCGCGGTGTGCGACGCGCTGGTGGTGGTCGTCGTCCTGCGCTTGCTGGCCGCCTCGGGGCGGTCCCCGTGGTGGAGCCTCGCGTACACGTGGAACCCGCTCGTCGCCATCGAAGGCGCCGGCAACGGCCACATCGATCTGCTGGGCACGCTGGCCCTCGTGGTTGCGGCCTGGGCGCTCGTACGGCGGTGGCGCACCCCCGCAGCGCTGGCCCTTGCGTTCGCCATCGCGGTCAAGTTCATCCCCGTCGTTCTCGCGCCGCTCCTCTGGCGTCGGGTCCGCTTGAGAGACGCGATCGCGGGAACGGCGCTGCTGCTCGCCCTCTATCTCCCGTTCGTGCACCAAGGTCGTCTGCCGGTCGGCTCGCTCGGCGCGTACCTCGCTGAATGGCGCTTCAACGGCCCGCTCTTCGCCGCGCTACGGCCACTCGCCTCGCCCACGACGCTCGCTGGTCTCGCCGTGCTCGCGGGGCTTCTCGTGGCGACCTGGGCCCGCGTGCGACTACGCGTCGACTCCGCCGTCGCGTGGGCATGGCCCATCGCCGCGGCCCTCGCGCTCGCCCCCTCGGTCTATCCTTGGTACCTGCTCTGGTTCACGCCGTTTCTTTTCGCGCCGGGCACCCGGCCGCTCGCGGTCTGGACGGTCACCATCCTCGCCACGTACGTCGTACTCTCGCTCGAGCCCGTCCACGGACCCTTGGGACTGCCGTGGTGGCTCGTCGCGGCAGAGTATGGTGCCGTGCCGGTGACCGCGATGGTCGGCCTGCGCGCCGCCAGAGTACCACTCGCGACGTGCGAGTAATGTTTCCTTCCCGTTCCGCTTGCCGGCGGGTGGGCCAGCGGTTCATCCCTGCAACTGCCGGAGTACGGCGGCCCTGGAAGGGCCTCCCGGCGGGTACCACGCCAGACTGCCCGGACCCACGCGGTCGCCCTCCGCTACGGTATCGGCAACCGTCCCCTTTGACGCCGCCGCAAACCATGTGCGACGAAGTCGAGATGCTTCATGGCGCCAGGGTCATCGTAGGGGCCTCGGGCGAGAAGGTCGAGGCGGCACCGGGGCGACGCTCGCGGCGCGGGCTCGGGACGTTAGCGTGCGCGGTGGCGGCTGTGTGTGTGGAAGGCACGGCGGTGCTTGCCTCACCCGGGTCACACGTACATGTCCGCCGCGGGGACTGGCCCACGTACGGGCACGACGCGCAGCACACGTTCCACGGGCACACGACCCTCACGCCGCGGCAGGTCCCGGCGCTCGCCCGCGCATGGTTCTTCCCAACCGGCAAGGCCGTGACCGTGACCCCCACGGTCGTCGCCGGCACCGTCTACGCGGGCTCGTGGGACGGCTTCTTCTACGCCATCGACCTCGCGACGGGTCGCCTGCGCTGGAAGTTCCAGCTGGCCTCCCAGCCCGCGGTCAGCCCGCTACCGGACGGTCCAAACGATCCCGGTTCCGACGGCGGCATGGTGACGTCGTCGGCGTGGTTCGAACCGGGGCACGGGCATCGGCCGGACCTGGTGTTGTTCGGCGGCGGCTACACGCTGTACGCGCTCGAGGCGCACACGGGTGCGCTCTTCTGGCAGCACGACTACACGGGTCGTCCCGATCTGCCGCCCGATCCGGTGCACGACGGCGCGCGCATCTTCTCGTCACCGGTCGTCGCGCGCGGCAAGGTGCTCGTCGGGCTCTCCGTCGACGGCGACCGCGGCCGACGCGGCTACATCATTGCGGCCGACCTCCGGACTGGACGGCCGGTGTGGACGTTCGAAACCGATGTCGATGCGGCTGGCCACGTGCTCAACGACGGGTGCGGCAGCGTGTGGTCATCCGGCACCCTGCTGCCGAATCTCGGGCTCGTCGTATTCGACGTCGCGGACTGTCACTTCTCGGATCCCGCGCCGTTCAACGAAAGCGTGCTTGCCCTCCGCATCCACGACGGCAAACCGGCCTGGGTCTTCCGCCGAGCACGCCGCGACGACGGCTGCGACTTCGACTTCGGTGCGACCGCCAATGCGGGACTCACACGGGGTCACCGGGCGATGTTCCTCGGCGTCGGCGGCAAGGACGGCACGTACTACTCGCTCGATCCCGCCTCCGGACGGCCGCGGTGGAACACCAACGTGGTGTTCGGCGGTCTGGCGGGTGGTTTCATCGCCACGACGGCGTACGATGGCAGGCGCGTGTACGGGTCCACTGCGCTGGGCGACTTCGGGCGCTTCGAAGGTCAAGGCAGCCCCGTCTGCGACCCGAGCGACCCGCGAGACACGCAATTCCAGGAGCCGACGGTACACACCTTCGACGCGCGATCGGGTGCAGTGCGCTGGCAGGCCGAAGGCGGCGCATCGTTTGCCCCGACCACCGTGGCCGGGGGGATGACCTTCAACTGCCTCGCGCTGAAGGCGATGTTGAACATCCGCGATGCAAGAACAGGCACGCTAATGCGACAGGTCCCGCTACCCACCTTCTGCTGGTCCGGCGCCGCGACGGTCGGCAACGCGCTCGTGCTCGGGATGGGTGCGTCGTTCACCGGCAGCGACTCGGGCGTCATCGCGTTCACGCCGGGTGGGGTGCCGCCCAACGTTCGCTGACAGGCGAGGGTGTCAACGGTGGCGGCCGCTGCCGGCCTGGGGGCAGCAATCTAGCGGAGCTCGAGGATCCTCTCCTCGACGTCTCGCAGCCGATCCTTCCCGAAGAAGATCTCGTCGCCCACGAAGAACGTCGGTGCCCCGAAGGTGCCACGCTCGACCGAGCGCTCCGTGTTCGCGAGCAGCTCGTCCTTGATCTCGCGCCCCTGGACCAGCTCGAGGAGTCGCCGGGCATCTAACCCCGACTCCTCGAGCGCGGCGTGCAGCACGCCCGGGTCGTCCATCTTCTTCGGATCGGCCCACATGTGTCGGAACATCTCGTCGACGTACCGGTCGAAGAGGCCAAGCGAGCGCGCGGCAATGGCACCGCGCATCAGCGTCAAGGTGTTCACGGGGAAGAACGGGTTGAACTGAAAGCGGGTGATCCGATGCCGCTCGATGAAGCGGCGCATCTCGAGCTCCTCGTATTCCGGCTTGTTCTTGATCCCCGCCAGGCTCTCCGCCGGCGAGCGATTGTTGGTCAGCTTGAAGACACCTCCCAGCAAGATCGGCACATACTCGAAATCCACGCGGGTGCGGCGTTCGATCTCCGGGATCACGAGATGGCTCAGGTATGCGTTCGGACTGCCGAAGTCGAAATGAAACTCGACGTTGACCATGGCGCTCACCACTTTTCGCCGGCAGGACGGATCTCGAGCTCGAACGTCCATGCGTCGGCGGGCTGCTGGTAGAGACGCCAGTACGCCTCCGCCACCGCGTCGGGCCGCATCAGCCGGCCGGGAGGGAGCGCGGCGAGCGCCGCATCTCCCTGGCTCTCCCGAATCCGCTCCCGGACCCAGGCGGTGTCCACTCCGGCATCGATGACGAGATGAGCGACGTGGATGTTCCTGGGTCCGAGCTCGCGAGCCGCACTCTGCGCGACCGCCCGCAGACCGAACTTCGCGCTGGCGAAGGCCGCGTACCCGACGCCGCCGCGGAGACTGGCCGTGGCGCCGGTGAAGAAGATGCATCCGCGCCCGCGCGGCAGCATGAGGCGGGCAGCTTCCCTGCCGGCGAGGAAGCCCGAATAGCACGCCATCTCCCAGACCTTGCGGAACACGCGCTCCGTCGTCTCGAGCAGAGGAAAATTGACGTTCGCCCCGACGTTGAAGATGCAGACCTCGAGCGGCGCTCGTCGATCGGCTTCCTCGAGGAACGCGGTCAGATCGTCTTCCTTGCGCGCGTCGAGCGATCGAGCGACGATCCGACCGCCCCGTGCCTCGACGTCCGCGACCAATGGGGCGAGCTTGTCGCCATGCCGGCGTCCGGCGAAGATCGTGAAGCCCTCGACCGCGAACTTCCTCGCGATCGCGGCGCCGATGTAGTCGCCGGTGCCGATCACCGCGGCGGTGGCCTTCCTGTCTTGCACGGCGACCTCCTCTATCACCGGCGGGCGATCGTCCGCTAAGGACGCCGCCTCGCCGCCGGCTGGCGCGCCGTCGCTCCCGCTTCTGAGCAATGGGGGTCTAACGTCTTGCCGTGAGTTCACATAACGTTCAGAAAGTTCTAAACGTCCAGGACGAACGGGCTGACCCGTATGGAACACGCTAGCGCGGCCGTCGCGGACCTCCGGCGTCCTCACCAGCCGCCGCGCCCGCGGCGACGGCGCGGGCATGCCCGACTGAGAGGTGGACATCATGCCGACCGTCCTTCAGCAGCGCGACGTTCCCGACGCGATCCGCTCCCTGATTACCATGGCCCGACCGGATTACGTCGACCTCTTCACCCTCACGACAAATGGGGCTGCGGACAGGTCACCGGAGAAGTGGGCCCGTGCCGGAGTCGAAGAGGCAGCGGGCCTCGCCGGGCAATTCGTCTGGCGGGTACTCTGCGGTCTCCGTCTCGAGAGCCGGCCTTCGCCGGACTACATCGGCGGGTGGAAGATCGCTGATCGCGGGGCCAGGTGGATCAGGCTCGAGGCGGCATCATGGTTCATGACCGCCCATATCGTGGTCCGCGTGGACGACGCGCAGGTGTCCGTGGCCACGTTCATTCGCTACGACCGGCCTCTTGCGGCACTCCTCTGGCCACCGCTCTCCGCCGGGCATCGCTGGGCAATGCCCGGCCTGCTGCGCCAGGCGGCTTGCGCCTGACCACCACCCGCACGGCGATGGCGCACTGGTCACGACCACGATAGGCTGATCTCCTCGACACGCTCGACGAGTTTCGAGCAGACGCGCATCACGCGTTCGAGAGTCAGCCCATGGCGGCGCACGAGCGGCTGAGTGACACCGAGGCGCTCATGTGGTCGATCGAGCGCGACCCTCTCCTGCGGGCGACGTTCCTTACCGTCACTTTTCTCGACCGCCCGCCCGACGTCGCCCGCTTCCGGCGGCGTATGGCGCACGCTGCGGCCCGCATCCCGCGGCTGCGCCAACGCATCGACGACCGCCAGTGGGTCGACGATTCCGACTTCGACCTCGACTATCACGTCCGCCACATCGCGCTCCCGCCGCCTGGCACGGACCGCCATCTGCTCGACGACGCCGCCCGCGATTATGAACACGCCTTCGACCCCGCGCGCCCGCTCTGGCAGCTCACGATCGTCGACGGGCTCGACGGTGACCGCGCCGCGCTGCTCGCCAATCTGCACCACACGATCACCGACGGCGTCGGCGGCGTGCGGATGTCGGCCATGTTCGTCGACGTCGAGCGGGACGCACCCGACGAACCGACACTGGATCCCGGTCCACGCAAGGAGACGGCGGCACCGAGTGTCGCGGAGGCGGTGCGGCGTGCGGTCGACGAGGTCGTCGGCACTGTGCGGGATCCCTTTGGCACAGTCCGCTCGATCGGGAATCAGCTGCTGGTCGTCGACGGCTCCCGCTCGCCCCTGTGGCGGGGCCGCCGCTCGCTCGGACGGCGCTTCGACACGTTGCGGGTCGACCTCGAGGCGGCCAAGAAGGCCGCCCACCGACTCGGCGGCACCCTCAACGACCTGTACGTCACCGGCGTCGTGCGCGGGGTCGGCGCGTATCACCGGTCGCACGGCGTCCCCGTCGCGGAGCTCCGGATGTCGATGCCCATCAGCACCCGCACCGACAAGTCGTCGGGGGGCAACGCGTTCACGCCGATGCGCGTGCTGGTCCCGACCGACGTGGCCGACCCGGTCGACGACTTCCGGTCCGTTCAGGCTCGGATCGGCACCGTCAAGCGCGACCGCGCCCTCGCGCTGGCCGCCTCGCTTACCGGCGTCCTCACGAGTCTTCCATCACCCCTGATCGCCCGGCTCGCGCGATCGCAGGTCGAGACCGTAGACTTTGCCTGCTCCAATGTGCGCGGAGCCCCGTTCGACTTGTATGTCGCCGGCGCCCACGTGGATGCCAACCATGCGATGGGCCCGACGGCCGGCACCGCCTGCAACGTGACGCTGCTCTCCTACGGGGGAGCGATGGACATCGGGATCAACAGCGATACCGCGGCGGTCGAAGACCCCGAGGCGCTGCGCGACTCCATCGCCAACGGTCTGGACGAGACGATCGTCGCCGGCTCCTGACGCGCGCGGCCCGTCCGGGGTTCTCCGCTTTTGCCCGTCAGCCGCGCTGAATCAGAATGGCAAGTCGAGCCGAGGGGAGGCGAACCCTCGACCTCTTGAACGCCATACGATTCTGCTTGCGGGCCGAGGGCGACCTGTAGTACGCCCCCCGCTTTCCACGGGGGCGTGCAGACGCTCGCGGTGAACGTGCCGTCGTGTCCGCAGTTCGACCTCTCGATCAGCGTCTTCGCCGGCGGCACGGTCGACCTCTCGGGCCTCCAGTCCATCGCGCCCGGCGCCGCACACCGTGACCTTCAACGTGGCCGGCGCGGTCGACCTGCAGAAGCTCGCCGCCTCGACCGCGACGACCGTGAACGTGCAAGGCGCGGCGACGGTGAGCCTGCCGTCCCTGACGTCGTTCCACTCTGGCACCCTCGACGTCGTGGCCGGGCAGCGGCTCACCGCCAACGCCCTCACGCAGGCGAGCGACACCATGTTCTTCGCCTCGACCGATCAGGGGCTCGTGATGAATGCGCTCGCGAGCGTGAGCGGCGGCGGGATCTTCCTGAACGCGGGCGCCCACATCATGCTGCCCGCGCTCACGACCCTCCTCGACGTGCCCATGCAGATTCAGGACGGCGCCCAGCTCGACGCGCCGGCGCTCACCTCGTACACGGCCGATCGGGTCGGCATCCTGTTGAGCGGCGGCATCCTCAATGCCCCGGCGCTCCGGAACCTCAGCAACATCGACCTCGCCGTATCCAAGACCGTCTCCACGATGAGCCTCCCGGGCGTGACCTCGTACTCGTGGACGCTCTGCGGAGCCGCGGGGCTCGGGGCGATCAACGCCGGTGACGCCGGCAGCAAGATCGACCTCTCGGGCGTGCAGACGCCCGCAAGCAGGTCCGCTCATTTCGCCGCGCTGGTGAAGAAGCTCCAGCCGAAGCACATCACCGATCCCGCCGTCGGCGCCGCGCTCGCCGCCGACGCGGCGGGTGCGCCGCAGGGCGTCTCGACGCTGTAGAAATTCGACGACGAAAAGAGCTGCCTTGCGGCCGGCTTCGGCAACCACCTCGCGAAGCCAACCCGGACGCGCGGTCCCGCCTGTCGTCGCGGATGCGGCCCCAAGCTGCCCTGCCACGCCTGGGAGCATGCTGAGGAAAATGCCGGAGCCTGAGATGAGGGTGCACGATCGTGCCATCATCTTGCAAAGGCGCGGCGTCCCGACTCGTGTGGCTTGATGACGACGCGTGGGCACTGAACTTGCTGCAAGGCAAGAGCTGTGTCGAGGCTGACGCGTGCGAGCTGCCGCTCCGTGGCCGTTCGCGCGACCGACCGTTACGCCGCCATCGCGCTGACAGCCGTGCTCGTGACCCTCGTGCGGCTGGTCGCCCGCTCGGTCGCGCCCTTCCCCTTCGCACCGAACCTCCAGAACCTCACGCTTTCATTCCTGCTGTACGCCCTCAGCCTCGCCCCGGCGGTCGTGGCCGTGTCGCTCGGACCGCGCTTCGCCCGCCTCGCGAATCTCCTCCTCGGCGCGCCTTTCGGTCTTCTCGCGATCAGCCTACTCGTTGCTGGCGGGAACCCATCGCGTATCTCGATCTTCTTCGCCGGAGTCTCCGGGTTTCCGATCGGCGTGCTGCTAAATCGCTTCGCCAGCACGCGGCTGTTCGCGAGCGCCATCACGATCTGCCTGACCCTCGGGGTTGGGATTCACTTGCGCGCGGCGGCGGCCTCCCACGCTGGAGGGCCGAGCGTCCTATTCGTGGTGCTCGACACGACGGCGGCGGGCCATCTCTCCGCATACGGGTACCCGAAGCCGACGACACCGTCGCTCGAGGCTTTGGCCCGCCGGAGCCTCGTCTATCGCCGCGCAATCTCCCCCGCACCGTGGACCGTCCCAGCGCACGCCTCCATATTCTCGGGACTCTACCCTTCGCAGCTAGGGTTCAACGGCATCAACTTCGATCCCCAGGACGCCGTGGGCTCGCTGGCCGCGGACGTCGAGTTGAGCGGGTGGACTGCGGACGCCATCTCGGCCAATCCTCTGGTTGCGAAGGAGAGCGTCCTACGCGCCGGCTACCGCGCGGTGTGGGAAGGCACGCGCCTGTCGCGGCCCTTCGCTCTGCAGCTGCTCGATCGGGTGCGCGGGTATCAGGAGTTCGTGACCAACGGCGACGATATCACCAGCCTAGCGATCGACTGGGTCGATCGCCTCGCGCCGCGAGGAGAGCCGTGGTTTCTCTTTCTCAACTACGTCGACCCGCATTTCCCCTATCGGCCGCCGCCGCGCGAGCGGGATGAGTTCGCCCCCGGAGTCGATCCGGATCGCGTGGAGGACCTGATCCAGCCCTGTAGCGCCGGTCAGGTGTCGCTGAGTCCCGAGGTCACGGCCCGCATGCGCGCGCTCTACGACGGCGAGGTCGCTGCGATGGATCGGGCCCTCGGTCGCCTACTCGGCGAGCTCGCGCGGCGCGGCTATGGCGCGGAGAACCTCCTCGTCATCGTCACCGCCGACCACGGCGAGGCGCTCGGCGAGCGCGGCGTCGTCGGCCACATGCGCGGTCTTCCCGACACGGTGCTTCACGTCCCCCTCATGATCACGGGCCCCGGTGTGACGCCGGGCGTGATCACCACACCCGTCCAGACCGTGCAACTCCGCGCCACCGTACGCGCTCTCCTTGGCATGCCGCCGCTCAGCACCATCGCACCCGCGCTGCCACCCTGGGGCAAGGCGCCGTCATTGCTAATTACCGAGCATCCCGAGCCACGGTGGTACCTCGATGCCCTGCGGTCGTGTGACGACGCTTTCGACCTCACGCCGTGGGCTGGCAACTGGGTGGCGGTCGAGCGCGACGGCGTCAAAGTTGTGTTCGATGAAAGCGGGCACGGCGGGACGTATCGGCTGGAACGCGATCCCGAGGAGAAGAATTCGCTCCCGCTTTCCGAGGGCGCGGCCCTCGTACAGGCGTATGCCGCGTGGCATCAGCGGGAGTGGTTCGCCTCGCGCGGCTTGCCGGCCGAGTCGCGAAGCGTCCTCGAGAGCATGGGATACGTTCACTAA
>JACXTT010009843.1_pt1 | contig 13006 bp, 14 predicted proteins | sample 9270951 | NCBI WGS metagenome assembly JACXTT01 (sample SAMN15532306, study PRJNA645909) | rock metagenome | isolation source: weathered quartz diorite | place: Puerto Rico | collected 2017-06-21 | reverse complement strand
GGCCGGAATGCGTGGTATTTTCCGGGCCCGAAGGGCACGCGGCGCCGGGCATGGGCCCCGTTCGGCGCCGGAGGAATAAAAACCACATCGAAACCCTTGAGGCCGGGGCGCATGTCGTGGAACACGCGCACACCGGGCGCCGCGACTCCGGCGGGCATCAAGGTCTGCGGCCCGATCACGCGCACCTCGGGTGCGCCGAGCGTGGTCAGCCCGTGGATCAGCGAGCGGGCGACGCGCGAATGCAGGATGTCGCCGACGATCGCCACCGTCAGGCGGGTGAAGTCCTTCTTGTAATGCCGGATGGTGAATAGATCGAGCAGCCCCTGCGTCGGGTGCGCATGGCGGCCGTCGCCCGCGTTCACCACGTGCTCGTGCGGCTTGACGTGCCGCGCGATGAGATACGGCGCCCCCGCCGAATTGTGGCGCACCACGAAGATGTCAGCTTGCATCGCCGACAGATTCGCCACCGTGTCGAGCAGCGACTCGCCCTTCGACTGCGAGGACACGGCGATGTTGAGATTGATGACGTCGGCCGAGAGGCGCTTGGCGGCGATCTCGAAGGTGGTGCGGGTGCGCGTCGATGGCTCGAAGAACAGATTGAACACGCTCTTGCCGCGCAGCAGCGGCACCTTTTTCACCTCGCGCTCGGTGACGCCGACGAACGACTCGGCCGTGTCGAGGATCTGCACCAGGACCTCGCGCGGCAGGCCTTCGATGGACAGGAGATGCTGCAACTCCCCCTTCGCATTGAGCTGGGGGTTACGCTGCATGTTCGGGCTCGAGAGCGAGGGCAAGGTTCCCCGCAGCGTCGCGCTTCAGTCGCAGGCGCATCCCCGAGGGCCACACGAAACGCGCGCCGCAGTGCTGCGCGCAGATCGGCAGCTGCCGCCCGCCACGGTCGGCGAGCACGACGAGCGAGATACTCGCCGGGCGGCCATAGTCGAACACCTCGTTCATCGCCGCGCGCACCGTGCGACCGGTGAAGAGCACGTCGTCGACCAGCAGCAGCTCGCGGCCGTTGACGTCAAACGGGATCTTGGTGCGCTTCGGGTCGTGATGCAGGCCTTGTGCGTGATAGTCGTCGCGGTAGAACGCGATGTCCATCAGCCCCAGGGGCGCCGCAATGCCGAGCCTGGCATGCAGCCGCTCGGCGAGCCACGCGCCGCCGGTGTATATGCCGATCATCGCCGTCTTGGGGCCGACGATCGGCTTCAACGGCTTCAACAATTCCTCGCAGAGGCGCTCGGCGTCAGGCAGTCTCGTCATCGAAAAACTGCTCGAGTATCAGTTGCGCCGCTACCGAGTCGACGGCTTTTCGCTTGACTCCGCGCAGCCGGCTCTCGGCCTCGACCGAGCTGAAGCGCTCGTCGACACGCTCGACCGGAATACGGAATCTGCCGTGGAGCCGCCGCGCGAAGCGCTCGACCCGCCGCGCGAGCGGGTGCTCGCCCGCCTCGCGCACCGGCAGCCCGACAACGAGGCGCGCCGGCTTCCACTCGGCGACCAGCCTTTCGATCTGCGCGAAGCCTGCAACGGCCGGCAAGGGATGCGCCGTGCGCAGCTCGGGCTCGCCGACTGCGACACCAATGCGCTTTAAACCGAAATCGAAGGCGAGGACCGTGCGCGCGGCGCGCTCAGGCATGTCCCGCTTCGTCCTGCAGCCTCGCGTAATCGAGGCCGAGGAGCTCCATCGCCGCCGGCAGCCGCTCCTCGGCGGGCGTGTCGAAGATGATGCCGTCGCGCGCCTCGACGGTGAGCCAGGCATTTTGCGACAGCTCGTGCTCGAGCTGCCCAGGGGACCATCCGGCGTAGCCGAGGGTGACCAGCATCTTGTCCGGCCCCTCGCCGCGCCCGACCGCTTCGAGGATGTCCTTCGAGGTGGTGAGGCCGATCAGGTCGCGCACGCGCAGCGTCGACTGCCAGTTGCCCATCGGCGCGTGCAGCACGAAGCCGCGGTCGGTCTGCACCGGCCCGCCGAAGTAGATCGGCGCGTGCGCGAGGTCGGCGTGGCGCAGCGTGAGCGACAGTCGCTCGAACAGCGCCTGCAGCGTCATGTCGATCGGACGATTCACCACCAGGCCGAGCGCGCCCTGATCGTTGTGCTCACAGATATAGGTGAGGGTCTTCGAGAAGTACGGATCGGCCATGTTGGGCATGGCGATCAGGAAGTGGTGCGTCAGGTTGATCGAGGACATGCTCCCACCCTGTATTTTACCGCAGCAGGGGGGTTTGAGCTTTTCATCGCGGGAAAGTTTTCTAGATTTCCACCATCTCGAAATCTTCCTTGCGGGCGCCGCATTCGGGACAGGTCCAGTTCATCGGCACGTCCTCCCACCGCGTACCTGGCGCGATTCCCTCGTCGGGCAGCCCGGCGGCTTCGTCGTACACGAAACCACAGATCAGGCACATCCAGGTCTTGAATTGAACTTGATTTTCGGTCATTGGCTACGGCAGTAGAATGGGCTCGGATATTAGCAAATGTCGCCTTCGCCGCCGCTCGTGCTCACTTTCGCCGCGTCCGATCCGACCGGCGGCGCGGGATTGCAGGCCGACGTCCTGACGCTCGCGAGCCTCGGATGTCATCCGCTCTCGGTCGTCACCGCGCTCACCGTGCAGGACACGAGCGGCGTCGAGCAGCTCGAAGCCGTCGACGCGGAGCTCGTCAGGCGACAGGCGAGCCGGCTGCTCGGGGAATCGCGCGTCGCGGCGTTCAAGCTCGGGGTGCTCGGCTCGGAAGCGAACGTGCGCGCGATCGCTCAGGTCGTCGCCGATCATCCGCGCGTGCCGCTGGTGCTCGACCCGGTCCTCGCATCGGGTCGCGGCGACGCGCTCGCGAGCGAAGCGATGATCGAAGCCCTGCTCGAACTGATCGTACCGCGAGCCACGCTCGCCACGCCGAACGGCCTCGAAGCGCGCCGGCTTGGCGGCGAGAAGCGGCTGCTCGAGCACGGCTGCCGCTACGTGCTCGTCACCGGAACGCACGAGCCGGGCGCGGAGGTGATCAACCGACTGTTCAGCCCGCAAGGGCTGGTGCGGGAGGATCGCTGGCCGCGTCTCCCCGGCAGCTATCACGGCTCGGGCTGCACGCTCGCTTCGGCGATTGCGGCGGCGCTTGCAGGCGGTCTCGACGTGCCGTCAGCGGTGCGCGATGCGCAGGAATATACCTGGCAGGCGCTCTCGAGCGGGTTTCGCCCCGGCAAGGGACAGTTCATTCCCGATCGCTTTTTCCGGGCGCGCGAGACCGAAAGCAGGTGAAGCTGCGCGGGTTGTATGCGATCACGCCGGAAGGCCCTGGACTGACGCAGAAGGTTCGCGACGCGCTCAAAGGAGGCATTGCCCTGTTGCAGTATCGCAGCAGGCAACGGGACGTTTCCCAGGCAAAAGAGCTCGCTCGGCTGGCACGCAGTCACGGCGTACCGTTCATCGTGAACGACGACGTCGAGCTCGCCCTAGAGGTCGGCGCGGATGGCGCGCACCTCGGACGCGAGGACGGCGAGCTTCGCAGCGCGAGAAAGAAGCTCGCCGGCAAAATCCTCGGCGCCTCGTGCTACGACCGGCTCGAGCTCGCGCGCGAAGCGGTAGCAGCCGGGGCGGATTACGTCGCGTTCGGCAGCGTGTTCGCCTCGCCCACCAAGCCTCGCGCGGTGCGGGCCCCGCTTTCGCTGTTTTGCCAAGCACGCACGCTGGGGGTTCCGCTTGCCGCCATTGGCGGCATCACGCTCGCCAACGCACGCCAGGTGATCGACGCTGGTGCCGATCTCCTCGCGGTGATTTCCGATTTGTTCGATGCCGAAGACATCGCCGCGCGCGCGCGCGAATACCAGAAGCTATTCCGATGAAACCTAGCAGCGATTCCCTGTTCGAGCGAGCGCTGCGGTCGATTCCGGGTGGCGTGAATTCGCCGGTACGCGCCTTCGGTGCGGTCGGCGGCACGCCGGTGTTCTTCGAGCGCGCCGCGGGCGCCTACCTATGGGACGTGGAAGGCAAGCGCTATATCGACTACGTCGGCTCCTGGGGACCGATGGTGGCAGGCCACACCCATCCGGCGGTGGTCGAAGCAGTGCAGGAGGCCGCTTCGCGCGCGCTCTCCTTCGGCGCGCCCACCGCAGTCGAGGTCGAGCTTGCGGAGGCGCTCTGCCGGCTGGTGCCCTCGCTCGAGGCGGTGCGGCTCGTGTCCTCGGGCACCGAGGCGACCATGACTGCGATCCGCCTTGCGCGGGGCTTTACGGGCAGAAGCCTGATCGTCAAGTTCGAAGGCTGCTATCACGGCCACGCCGACGCGCTGCTCGTCAAGGCGGGCTCGGGCGCCCTCGCCTTCGGCAACCCGAGCTCGGCCGGCGTGCCCGCCGGGGCGGCCGCGCATACCCTGGTCCTGGATTACAACGATGCTTCGCAGGTCAAAAAGCTGCTCGCGGAAAAAGGCCGCGAGATCGCCTGCGTCATCGTCGAACCGGTGGCCGGAAACATGAACCTGGTCCTGCCCGCCGCCGGCTTCCTTCAGGCGCTGCGCGAAGAATGCACGCGCCACGGTGCGCTGCTGATCTTCGACGAGGTGATGACCGGCTTTCGCGTCGCGCGCGGCGGCGCCCAGCAGCGCTTCGGCATCCGGCCCGATCTCACCACGCTCGGCAAGGTGATCGGCGGGGGGCTGCCGGTCGGCGCGCTCGGCGGACGCCGCGAAATCATGCAGAAGCTCGCGCCGCTCGGGCCGGTTTACCAGGCAGGCACGCTTTCGGGAAATCCAATTGCCGTTGCCGCAGGCCTGGCGACTCTCAAAATCGTGCAATCCGAAAAGTTTCAGGAAAATGTAGAGCGTAGAACCCAGGCTCTCGTGGAAGGCCTGGCTGCGCACGCAAGGGAAGCGGGTGTCACGTTCTCGTCGCAATCGATAGGCAGCATGTTCGGCATCTATTTCCGCAACGCGCCGCCGCGCAGTTTCGCCGAAGTCATGCAATGCGATCGCGAACGTTTCAAACGCTTTTTCCACGCGATGCTCGAGCGCGGCGTTTATCTCGCCCCATCGGCTTACGAAGCGGGCTTCGTGTCGGCCGCTCACGGCGATGCCGAGATCGAGGCGACGCTCGCCGCCGCGCGCGCTGCTTTCGCGCAAAGCGCGTAGCAAAATCGGCACGAACCTTGCGTGGCCCGAGGTGTCGAACTCGAAGCAATATGAACATACACATCAGAGAGCTTTCCCGACTAGACCGGCCGGCGCTCGAGCGCCATTTTCTCTCGCTCGAATCCGAAGACCGCAGGCTTCGCTTCGGTGCCTCACTCAACGATGCCGCGGTGCGCGCCTATGTCGCGCGCATCGACTTCGAGCGCGACGCCGCTTTCGGCGTGTTCGACGACGATCTGCACCTCGTCGGTGCGGCGCATCTCGCGCGTGCCGACGCGCACGCCGAGCTTGGGGTGTCGGTGCTGCCCGGGCACCGCGGCCGCGGGGTGGGAGGCGCGCTGCTCGCCCGTGCGCACACGCACGCCCGCAACTGGGGAACGCGCACCCTCTTCATGCACTGCCTGACCGAAAACGCGGCGATGATGCATCTCGCCCGCAAGCAAGGGATGGACATCGTGGCCGAGACCGGCGAGGCCGACGCGTGGCTGAAACTTCCGCTCGCCGACGCCTCGAGCCATTTCGGCGAAGTGTTCGCGCAGCGCGTCGCGCTGTTCGACTACGCCTTGAAGACTCAGCTCGCCTCGGCGCGCCGGATTGCGGGCGCGCTCACACCGGACAATGGCATCATCACATCAGGAACAGCGTCGCCAGCCCGAGAAAAATAAAGAAACCGCCGCTGTCTGTGCAGGCGGTGATCAGCACCGATGAGCCTACCGCCGGGTCGCGCCCGAAGCGCGTGCGCAGCCACGGGATCGCGACTCCCATCAACGCGGCGAGCATCAGGTTCAGCGTCATCGCGAGCGCCATGACGCCGCCCAGCGCGACGTTGCCGTAGAACGCGTAGGCGATCGCGCCGAGCAGAGTTCCCCACACCACGCCGTTAAGCAGCGCCACGCCGAGCTCCTTGGCAAGCAGCTTCGCCCAGTACGGCGCCTGGATCTGACCCAGAGCCATGGCGCGCACGATCATGGTGATCGTCTGGTTGCCTGAGTTGCCGCCGATCCCGGCGACGATCGGCATCAGCGCGGCGAGCGCCACAAGCTGCGCGATCGAGTGCTCGAAGACACCGATCACCCGCGAGGCGATGAAGGCGGTGACCAAGTTGATCGCCAGCCACGCCCAGCGGTTCTTGAAGCTGTCGAGCACCGGAGCGAACACGTCCTCCGCCTCGCGCAGGCCGGCTTCGGAGAGCTGCGACGCGGCGCTCTTGTCGCGAATGTAGTCGACCACCGCGTCGACGGTAAGCCTGCCGATCAGGCGCCCGCCCGCGTCGATCACCGGCGCCGATACGAGGTCGTAGCGCTCGAACGCGTTCGCGGCGTCCTCGGCCGGGTCTTCAGGATGAAGCTCGACGCTATCGCGCACCATGACATGAGTCACCTGGAGCTCGAGGTCCGAGACGATGAGGCGCGCGAGCGGCAGCGTGCCCTTGAGTGCTTGGCCGCGGTCGACGACGAACAGCTGGTCGGTATGGTCGGGCAGCTCATCCAGGCGGCGCAGGTAGCGCGTCGCCGCTTCGAGCGTCACGTCGTCGCGCACCGCGACATGGTCGAAATCCATCAGCGCGCCTACCGAGCCCTCGGGGAATGAAAGCGCGGCGCGCAGCCGCTCGCGCTCCTCGGCGGGCAGCGACTGCACCACTTCCTCGATGACGCCAGCGGGAAGGTCCGCCGCGATGTCGGCGAGCTGGTCGGCTTCCAGGGTTTCGGCCGCCGCCACCAGCTCGGCCGAGTCCATGCTCGCGATGAGTGACTCGCGCACCGCTTCGGACACTTCCAGCAGGATTTCGCCGTCGCGATCGGCCTTGACCAGGTTCCACACCGCGAGCCGCTCCTCGAGCGGCAACGCCTCGAGCAAATAGGCGATGTCTGCGGGATGCAGCTGATCAAGCTTGCCGCGAAGCTCCGCGAGGTGCTGCTTGTGCACCAGTTGCTCGACCAGGTCGTGCTTGGGCATCTCCTGGCGATGAACCAGGTGTTCGACCAGCGCGTGCCGGTGAAGCAGGTCCTGCACCTCTCGCAGATTCTTCTGCAGGTCCTCGGTTTCCAGCCGGGTTTGCGCCTCCGCCATGGTGCGAAGCGTATCAGGGGAAGCGCGGGCGCCAGGCCGGATTCAGGGGATCTGCGCACCTTCCATGCGGGCAAGGATGGTCGCGGTCCGGCCCTCAAGGTAGGGCGTGCTGCGGCCGCGCACATACCGTCGCGGGCTCGGCAGGATCGCCGCGAGCCACGCCGCCTGCGCCGGACCGAGAGCCGCGGCCGGAACCCCGAAGTGATAGCGCGCCGCCGCCTCGGCGCCGAATATGCCTTCGCCCCACTCCGCAACATTGAGATACAGCTCGAGGATGCGGCGCTTGGACATGGTGCGCTCGAGCATCCAGGTAATCAGCGCTTCCTGTCCCTTTCTCGGCCACGAGCGCTCCCCGGAGAGGAATAGGTTCTTCGCCAGCTGCTGGCTGATGGTCGATGCCCCCGCCACCACCCTGCCCTGCTGCTCGTTTTTCAAGATCGCCTTCTCGATCGCATCCCAGTCGAAGCCTTCGTGGTCGAGGAACTTGGCGTCTTCGGCGGCCACCACCGCGCGCTTCAGATGCACCGAAATGCGCTGATAAGGCACCCATTCGCGGCGCAGCTTGGCGCCGGAATCCTTGGTGCGCAGGGCTTCGAGGCGCGCCTGCATGAACGCGGTCGAGCCGGGCTCGAAGTGTGTCCAATACAGGATGTGCGAGAAAAACCACAGCTGCGCCAAGGCGAATGCAACGGCCAGCGCGCCGAGCGTGTAGCACAACCCCTTCCACCCGATGACGAGCAGCCGCGATCCCCGGGGTGGTCTAGCCGCCATCGAACCGGCTATTCAGTCCAGATCTTGTCGCCCTGGCCGAAGAACCAAGTGCGGGTGATGACCAGCAGGTCCGTATCGCGGCGGATGTTCGGAGGGAAAGCCGCGAACGGCGTCGCCATGCGTACGATCTTGAATGCCGCGGCGTCGAGCACTTTCAGCCCCGAAGAGCGGTCGAGCTCGATCGATTCGACCGAGCCGTCGGGCCGGATGGTCACCGTGAGGCGCAGGTTGCCGTAGAGCTTGCCGCGCGCCTCAGAGGGGTAATTCAGCGACCCGATGCGCTCGACCTTGATCCGCCAGTCCTCCTCGTATTGCGCGAAACGATACTCGCTGGCGTTGGCGCCGATGAACTGCTTGCGCGGGCGCTTCTGATACTCGTCGATGCGCTTGTCGATCTGCGCCTGCAGGCGCATGGCGGCCAGGGCCAGGTCGGCGAGGTCGCGCCCGCTCGGCTGCGCCGCAGGCTCGTCGGTCGGCGCTTGGTGCGCGGCCTCCTTCGGCACGTGGGTGGAGGATTCGCCAGTCTGCGCGAGCAGGCGCTGCTGCTGCGCCTCGAGCTCGCGCATGCGCCGTTGCGCGGCGGCAAGATCCTTGCCGGGGCTGCGCGGCTCGGTCACGGGCAGCGGCGTGCGCGCACGCCGTCGCTCGTCCACGTTACCGCCCCGGTCGAGGTTTGCCTGTGCGAGCACGTCTGCGCGCACTGGCCGATCGCGCGTCTTCGCGTTGACAAGCACCACTTCGAGGGGCTGGTTTGCAGGCTTCCAGCGCAGCGCGTCGGGCATCCTGAACTGAATCGCGAGCAGCGCAGAGTGAAGCAGGATCGAGAGGCCTAGCGCGGCACCGAGCACTCGATCGTTGCTCCCGAACATTAAGTGCATTCTCACGTCAATCCTACAAGCCTTTCATATTTTAGGCTTTTTAGCTAGTGGGCGCTGTGTCGTCGTCCACCACCGCGACGCCGCGGCCGAGCGTCTCACGATAGACCGCGGACAACGTGCGTTCAAGGAAGTCCATCTGGCCTAGGTCTAAGCGCACGCGCGTCCCTGGATCGAGCACTGGCAACGACGAAACGCGCGTGACAAGGGGCAAGCGATCGAAGCGTACGAGGTTTTCGCGCAGCACCGTGGCTTCCACCGATCGGATCGCTTCCTGCTGCAGCCAGCGCAACGCCCAATAGGTTTCCATCGCCCGCTGATGCTCGTCGTAGCGCGCGTAGGTCACCTCGAAGGCGCGCAATGCGGCGAGGAGCGCGTCCGAATTTCGCGCGAACGGCGCGCGCTGGCCGCGGAGCGCGGCTACCAGCTGCCACTGATTGAGGAGGTCGACATAGCGCCGCAGCGGCGAGCTCATCCAGGCATAGCAGGACACGCCGAGTCCTTCGTGCGGCTCGGGATGCACGCTAAGGCGCACCTTGCCGGTGGACTGGATGCGATAGATAGCGGCGACGTCCCGCTCCACCAGCAGCTCGCCCCAGACGCTGTTGGCGAAGATCATCATTTCGGCCACCAGCTTGTCGAGCGGCGCGCCGCGTTTTCGCGGCACGATGCGCACGCGTTCGTTCTCGACATAGAAGCTGTAGTCGAGCGCCATCGCGCCCGCACCCGGACGGTCGCGCCGCGCCTCGAGCGCGCCCGCGATGCGCCACAGGACGCGCAGTTCGTCCTCGAACGGCAGGCCCACTCGTGTGCCTGATTCGAACGCCTCGTTGAGCACGTCGTACTCGGCATGGCGCAGGTTCGCCGCAATCGGCACGCGCTCGATGCGGCTGTAAGTGCCGCGCATCGCCCCGTCGTGTTCGGAAATGTCGAAGTAGAGCGACAGCGCCGGTTGCTCGCCGCCGTGGTCGAGCGAGAACCGCTCGATCACATCCTCGGGCAGCATGGTGAACTTGCAGCCGGGCAAGTACGCCGTCGACAGCCGCTCGCGCGCGATCGCATCGAGTTGCGAGCCAGGCGCAAATCCCAGCGCCGGGGCCGCAATGTGGATGCCGACGCGCAGCTCGCCTGATGCGGCGCGCTGAACCGAAAAAGCGTCGTCGATCTCGGTCGTGCCGACCTCATCCAGGCTGAACGCCTGCGCGCTCGCGAGCGGCAGATCCGCCGGCGGCGCCAGCATCTCGTGCGGCGGGAAGCCGCTGCCATGCGGGAAGAATTCGTGCAGGAAGCGCCTGAGGTGGTAGTGGTGCGTGTCGGGAAGCAGGCCACAGCGCTCGAACAGGCGCGCCGGCGCAAGCCCGGTCTCGCGGCAGGCTTGCTCTAATGCCTTGGTTTCGGGCTTGTTGCCGTCCGGGGCGTACAGCAGTTCGTCCTTGAGCGTGGCGATCTGGCTCGGACAGTCGAAGCGTGCGAGCGACGCCGCCCAGGCCGCGATCGTTTCGTGCACGCGCTTTTTCTTTTCGACACCGGCGAGCGCGAGCTTCAGCGTCTGTTCCGGCGCGGCCTGGAAACGCCCCTTACCGCGGCGGTAGAAGAACATCGGTGCGCCGTGCAGCTTGATCAGCACGCCCGCTGCCTCGACCGGGTTTGGCTCGCGCCCGATGTACTCGCGCGCGAGGTCCTGAAAGCCGAATTCACGGCCCGCGCTGCATTGCCAGAGAAATTCGGTGTCGAGGCCGTCGGCGAACAACTGCGCCTGCGCGAGCAGCTCGGCCGCGCCGGGGCGCTCGAAGGCAAGCAGCACGTTGGCCGCCTTCACCTTCGCGCGCCGGCCGTGGAGCGTCTCAACCTGGAAGGACGCCGGAGTCTGCTCGAGCACCGCGCCTACCTTGAGGTCGCCGCCCTCCTCGTAGAGCACCTGCATTTCAGCCTCTCAGGCCGCTGAACTCGAGGATGCGCGGCAGGTGTTGCGGAAAACTCGCCAGGCTATGGTCGCCGCCTTGGATCACCACCTGCTCCGCGCCAGCGTAGCGCGCGAGCGCCCGCCGGTAGTCGAGCACCTCGTCGCCGGTCTCTACGAGCAGCAGATAGCGCTCGGGGGTGATGCGCCGAACGTAGAGCTGCTGCCATGCGCGCAGGTGAGCCTCAGTAAGCTCGTAGGCTTCTCCCGTATGCAGGTTCTGCTGGCGCCCGAGGTAGGCACGCAGGCCGACATGCGGATCGATCGCCGGGTTGATGAGCACCGCCTTCGCGGCGTGCTTCTCGGCGAGGTAGGTGGCGTAGAAGCCGCCAAGCGACGAACCGACGAAAGCAACCTGCGCATTTTGTTTGATGAGTTTTTCGATTTCTCCGACTGCGTCGGAGGCGAGCGGCGGCAGCGCCGGGCAGGCATATTCGGCCCCGAGACCCCGTGCCTCCAGGTAGCGCGCGAGCAGCTGCGCCTTGTGCGATTGCGGCGAGGAGTTGAAGCCATGCAGGTAGACAATCACGCCGCCACGCCCTGGCGCAAGCGCTCAAGCAGCTTGTCATGGAAGCCGCCGAAGTCGCCGTTGGACATCACGAGCACCTGGTCCCCGGCGCGGGCCTCGGCCGCAACCGCCGCCACGAGCTGGTCGAAGTCGCCGATGCAGCGCGCGCGGCCCCCGAGCGGCGCGAACACGGCCTGCGCGTTCCAGCGAAGCCCGGCGGTATAGACAAACACGCGGTCGGACTGGGTGAGGCTGCCGGGCAGCCATTCCTTCATCACGCCGCGCTTCATGGTGTTGGAGCGCGGCTCGAGGACGGCGAGAATGCGCGCCCTTCCGATCCGCTGCCGCAGGCCGTCGAGGGTGACACGGATTGCGGTCGGGTGATGCGCGAAGTCGTCGTAGACGGTGACCCCCCGAGCAACGCCGCGTACCTGCATGCGCCGGCGCACCCCAGAGAAAGTCTCAAGCGCTTCGATCGCCTGCGCCGGCTCGACCCCGACGTGGCGCGCTGCCGCGATCGCGGCGAGCGCATTCAGCCGGTTGTGCGTCCCGAACTGCTGCCAGCGCACCCGGCCGAGCGCCCTGCCCTGCCACGCTACTTCGAAGCCACCCTCTGCGTCCGGCTCACCGGCTGTCCACCCTTGAGTGACGCCGAAACGCTCGACAGGCGTCCAACAACCTTGTGTAAGTACTCGCTCCAAGGCTTGATCGGCACCATTCACGACCAGCAAACCCGATCTCGGCACAGTTCGCACAAAATGGTGAAATTGCCGCTCGATCGCGACGAGATCGTCGAAGATGTCGGCATGATCGAACTCAAGGTTATTGAGAATGGCGGTCCTGGGGCCGTAATGCACAAACTTGGAGCGCTTATCGAAGAAGGCTGTGTCGTACTCATCAGCCTCGATAACGAAGTACTTACTTTCGGTGTGCCTGGCTGAAACCGGAAAGTCCATCGGCGCCCCGCCAATGAGGAAGCCGGGATTTCGCGCCGCACGCTCAAGCAGCCATGCGAGCATCGCCGCTACGGTGGTCTTCCCATGCGTACCCGCGACCGCCAGCACATGTCGGCCCGCAAGCTCATGCTCGGCCAGCCACTGCGGTCCCGAAACGTAGCGCTCGCCCCGGTCGAGGATCGCTTCCATGAGCCGGTTGCCTCGGGTCACCACGTTGCCGATAACCCAAAGATCCGGACGCAGCGCGAGCTGCTCCTCGCCGAACCCCTTGATGAGTTCGATGCCAAGAGCTTCGAGCTGCTCGCTCATCGGCGGGTAGACGTCGGCATCGCAGCCAGTTACGCGATAGCCGGCTGCCTTCGCGATCGCCGCAATGCCGCCCATGAAGGTGCCGCAGATCCCGAGGATGTGGAGGTGCGCCGCCATGGGAGAAGCGCCTGATTCTATTAGATGGATGAGAGCGCCCCTACGCTATGATTGCCGCGCTCCATGAGCCGCAAAGCGAGGCCGGAATGAGCCGCAAAAGGAAGCTGACCGGCATGCGCGCCCGCATCGCTGCGGCGGCGGCGCGCATCATGGCCGAGGACGGCATCGACGATTTCGCGCTCGCCAAGCGCAAGGCGGTGAAGCAGCTTGGAGCGGGTGACGCCCAGGCGCTTCCAGCGAACGATGAAATCGAGCTGGAGCTGCGCGCGTACCGGGCGCTCTACCAGGCCCACGAGCATCCGCAGCGGATCAGCGGCCTGC
>JACXTT010009842.1_pt1 | contig 13007 bp, 11 predicted proteins | sample 9270951 | NCBI WGS metagenome assembly JACXTT01 (sample SAMN15532306, study PRJNA645909) | rock metagenome | isolation source: weathered quartz diorite | place: Puerto Rico | collected 2017-06-21 | reverse complement strand
ACGCCGCGATATCCCGCGCACGGGCCCGCGAACCTTCCGGTGGGCACCCTGGATGCTCCGGACTTCACCCCGAACACGTTCGACACCGGGCTCATCTTCCACGGCGCGGGCGGCCTCACCGTGAGGAACGTCTTCCCCATCATGACCCGGGACCAGGGAGACAACCTCCACATCGTGTTCTCCGACCGCCGCAACATCTATCTCATGAGCTGTCCGGCGGGGGCGGATCCCAGTCAGGCGGCGAGCTGGACCAAGCCGCTCCCGCTGAACGCTCCACGGGTCGCCGGGTTCGAGTTCACGCACACGTGCGTGCTTCCGTGGGTCCGCGCCGGCGCGTCCGGGAAGCTTGCGGTGATGTGGTACGCGACCTCCGTCGACGGGGATCCCGACACGCCGGACTTCCAGACGAATCAGGTGCCGTGGCAGATCGTCTACGCCCAGGTCGAGAACGCGCTCGCGGCGACTCCGAACGTGTACCTGGACATCGCGAGCAAACAGGGGGGCGGGGTGATCCACAAGGGTCAGATCTGTCTCCGCGGGCTCGGCTGCCCCAGCGGAACGCGCCAGCTTGCCGAGTACTCGTCCCTGACGGTGGACAACGACGGATTTCCCAACATCATCTACGCGGGCACGATCATCAACGGAGTCGATCCGCCCGGCACGGGGGCCATCTGCTTCTTCACAAAGGCGGTCAACCGTCCGCTCTCCTCGGGCACGGGTCCCGTGACCGAGATGGATTGCGGCAAGCACGACATGACCCAAGCCGGCGGCTGGCATGACGTGAACGACTCGCGCGCCAGCGACGGGCACTACTGCCGGAACGTGGGGGCAAACAAGGGGACCAAAGCGTACCTCGAGTTCCACTACACGGGTGATCGCGTGGATCTGGTCGTCGTGAGGGGCCCGCGCGGCGGCGACGCCGAGGTCCTGATCGACGGGGTCTCGCAGGGGAAGGTGGACTTCTACCGTCCACCCTCCGATCCCACGCATCCGGACAACAGCGGAAAGACGGACCTCACCTTCGGTGATTTCGCCAGCTTCCCGACCGCTTCCGGTACCCACACCTTCCGCCTCAACGTGCTCAACGACACCGGCATCACGGGACGCGACATGGTCTACGTGGACGGATTCCTGATCCATGGCGGGATCGCGCCCGGGGGTGGCAATCCGAGCGAGAACACGATCGTGTTCACCGGCACGGCTCCTTCAGGGGTAGCGGGCACGCCGGGAGTGGTCATGAACAACGTGGTGACGACGCCGACGACGCGACTCATCGAAGGAGTGCTGGAGACGCCCCAGGAGTTGCTGAGCGGACGCGAGCTCAAGATTTTCGCGCCGTCCGGCGGGCTTCTCGGCGATGCTGCGAATCTCCTTCCGACCGCCTCGCTTCAGACGCCGACCGCGGTCGCGGGTGCGTACAACGTTGCCGTCGTGAACACGAGCGGAAGCGCCATGCCGTATACGCTGCGCGTGATCACGACCCAGTCCTCGACGGGTCCGCTCGCGGGTGCCGCCCCGCAGGCCGTCTCGGCCGCGCGAATCGCCGATCCGATCGACGGCACCGCGGTCGTCCGCTATGCGCTGGAGCGGGGAGGGCACGTGGCGGTTCGGATCTACGACGTGGCGGGACGTCTCGTGAGGTCGTTCGAGGAGGATCAGCCGGCGGGTATCTACGGGATCAAGTGGGATGGCCGGCGGCCCGACGGCACACGCGTGCCGAGCGGAATCTATTTCTATCGGGTGAACCTCCCGAACGGGAGGTCAGAGGTGAGGAGGACTGCGATCTTGCGGTAAGGCGCACAGCCTGATCCAGGCGGCGCTGGAGCTGCCTGCGCCTTACTCGCACCGGAGCGGCGAAGCGGGTGCCTCGCCGCTCCGGACTTTTTTCACGGGTCTCGGGCGCGGCTGGACGCGCCCGGATCGGTCCGCTCCTTCCCACTCGATGTGAGGTCGGCGAGGACGTCGCGCTTCCAGTTGGCTGCCGCTTTGGCATAGGCGCGCTTCGCTGCCGGGAACATGGGGTTGTGGTTCAGCGAGTGGTGGGATGCGAGATCCCCATGGAACACGACCCGGGTTCGATTCACCCCCAGGGATTCCACTTCCACGGTCACCCGCGCCATCGTCTTCCCCATGAAGAGCCAGAGAAGCGGATGATGGATCTGCTTCCACTTCGTCACCACCACGCCGCGAGCAGGATCCGAGACCAGCATGGTCCAGCCGTCCTCCTCCAGCTGACGACGCCCCGCCCCGTGCACCTTCCGGCAGGAATAGGCGAGCGTGTCGATGCGGTGATCGCCTGAAAAAAACTTCCAGGGATGCTTGGCCGGGGCGACCGGAAGTCCATCCGCCCCGGGCGGGCCGTCCTTCGCCGACGCGGCTCCGGGCATGAGAGCGAGGACGCATGCCGCAAGGGCCATGGGGAGGTGATGACGCACGCGCGCATGGTACTCCGTTCGGCCCCGGCATGCTAACCTTCCGTCTCATGCCCGTAACTTCCGGCGCCACCATCGGTCACTACCGGATCGACCGCGAGATCGGCCGCGGCGGAATGGGGGTGGTCTTCCTCGCCACCGACACCCGCCTGGGGCGAACCGTGGCGCTCAAGGCGCTACCCGAGGACGTTGCCTCGGACCCCGATCGTCTCCAGCGCTTCGAGCGTGAAGCGCGCGTTCTGGCATCGCTGAATCATCCCAACATCGCGGCGATCTATGGGCTGGAGGAGAGCGGCGGAAGGAAGTTCCTCGCGCTCGAGCACGTTGAAGGCGAGACCCTGGCCGATCGCATCGCGCGGGGGTCCTTGCCGCTCGGCGAGACTCTGGACCTCTGCATTCAGATCGCGAACGGAATGGAGGTCGCCCACGACGCTGGGGTGGTGCATCGCGATCTCAAGCCCGCCAACGTGATGATCACGCCGAACGATCAGGTGAAGATCCTGGATTTCGGCCTTGCGAAGGGGCGGGTGGCCACGGACGAGTCGGGGCTCGCCAAATCCCCGGCGCTCGTGGACTCCCCCACGCTCTCCTCTCCCACGCTCCCGCACTCTCCCACCTTCATGAACCCGGCGACGGTGGCGGGCTTGACCCTGGGTACCGCTGCCTACCTCTCGCCAGAGCAGGCCCGCGGAAAGGTCGTGGACCGCCGCACGGACATCTGGTCCTTCGGCTGCATCGTCTTCGAGTGCCTGACCGGGCGGCGCGCCTTCGACGGGGAGACCGTCTCCGACACGATCGCGAGGGTCCTGGAGCGTCCCTTCGAATGGTCCGCGCTCCCCAGATCCACGCCGCCTCGCCTGCGCGAGCTTCTGGAGCGCTGCCTCGAGCGTGATCCCAAGCGGCGGCTTCGGGACATCGGCGACGCGCGGCTCACGCTCGAGGAGATCAAGTCGGGTAGGCACGCGGGTGAGGCTGCAGAGGCCCCGTCCGCGGGCGCGACATCGTCGCGACAGCGGATGGCGATTCTGCTCGCGGCCGCGGTGATCGTCGGCGGAGCGCTCGGCGCCGCGGCATGGAATGCCTTCACGCACGGCCGCGCCCCGACCGAGGGCCCGATCCATCTCACGCTCCCGCTTCCCCCGAACGTGCAGGTTCAGTCCGCGGTGTCGGATGGGCGCACGATCGCGCTCATCGGAAGACCGATCGGCGCAAGCGCGGCGGACGTAGCGCTCGGACGACTGTACATGCGGCGCATGGATCAGCCGGAATTCGAGCCTGTGCACGGCACCGACGGTGCCGTCCAGCTTTTCATGAGCGCCGATGGGCGCACCATCGAGTTCTGGGCGCCGGTCGGCGAGCAGGCTCGCGACCTTCGCCGGTTCCGGATGCCGGCCGATCGCAGCGCTCCACCCGTGCCGGTGGGGAACGTGGATCCGAGCTGGGACGGGAGCGGGACCTGGCTCGCCTCGGGCGATCTGCTCCTCTCGACCCAGAACGGCCTCGGCTACGTGCGTCTCCCCGCGAACGGGGGATCGGCCACGCCGCCGGCGCGCTTTGCGGTTCCTGGATATCCGGGCGGCAGGTTTTATCCGGATGGGCGGCCGCTCCCCGGGGATCGCGGCGCGTTCCTGAGGGCGATCTGGTATGAGGGAAACGTGTACCACCAGGGCATCGCGATCCTGGTGCCTCGAACCGGCAACGTGAAGCTCCTGATCCAGGAAGGAGGAAGTCCCGTGTACCGCGCGGGCCTGCTTTGTTTCTCGAGGCAGGACGCGCTGTTCGCGGTTCCGTTCGACCTCGGGAGCCTGGAAGTCCGAGGTGAGCCCGTGGGGATCATGAACGACCTGCGGCAGATGAATACCGCGATCAACGCGCCATTCGACATCACTCCGAGCGGCATGTTCGTCTACCTCGGTGGCGGCAATGTTTTCCGCAATCGCCGCCTGATCGTCGTGGACCGTCAAGGGAACGTTTCCGAATGGTCGCCGCAGCGGCGACCGTTCGAGTACAGCTTGAGAGCGTCGCCCGACGGCAGCCGGGCAACGCTCCAGATCAACAATGCCAGCGCGATCACCGAGCTCTGGGTATGCGAGCGGGGACAGGCCGCGTCACGTCGTGTCCGCCTGCATCCCGGAGCGGATTGCATGGGCCATGTCTGGTCGCAGGACGGCCGATGGATCGCGTTCGCGCAGAACGCCAACGACTCCCTCGACGGGATCTACCTGGTCGACGCCGGTGGCCTGACGACCCCGCGCCGGATCGCCAGGAAGATTTCCCCCACCTCGTTCCTCTCGCCTTCTTCCATGTCTCCGGATGGAAGGGACATGCTGGTGACCCAAGTCGACAACAACAACGTGCAGATCTGGACTCTGGGGATACCCGCGCATGAGGGGGAGCAGTCGGTCCCGAGACAGATCACCGGCAACGACGCGGCGCACGGCTTGGGGGTGTTCTCGCCCTCCGGGCGTGTCGTTGCCTTTCAGTCCAATGAAACCGGAAGACCGGAAATCTATGTCGTCGAATGGGCCCAGGGTGGCTTCAAGGGTGTGCCGATCATGGTCTCCCGGGGCGGCGGGGATGGCGCCCGGTGGGGACAGGACGGGAAGCACCTCTACTATTCGGCGCAGCAGGGTAAGTTGATGTCGGTGGAGATCACGTCCGGGGCGCGGTTGGCCGCGACCGCGCCGGCCGTCGCCTGGGACCTCGCCTCCCTGGGGGTTCCTCCGAATCGTCTCGGGGGCGCGCTGTACGACATCCTGCCGGATGGCCGGCTTCTCGCGGTCCAGAAAGCCCCGGAGGAGGAGACTCCCACACAGGCGAACGTGATCCTGAATTTCGACGGGGTGTTGAAGCAGCGGATGCACGCCGAGCGGAACTGAATCCGCCGGCATGCCTCATTTCCTCAGCATCTTGATCGCGTGATTCGGGTTTCCGGTGCGGAAGTACTCCAGGATCCAGACCATGGCCAGGGGCTCGAGATAACGCGAGGACTCGATACTTCCTGTGTCGATCGCGCCCGGCCAGCCGAAGTCGGTGCAGATCTGGGCGACCTTCTTCTTCGCCTCCGCATCGTTCCCGGCGATGAAAACGTCGGGCGGCCCGCCGGGGAACTTCGGATCCACCATGTGCGCGTTCCCGACCATGTTGAAGCATTTCACCACGCGCGCCTTCGGGAGCCAGCGCTGCACCCGCTCCCCGGCCGAGTCACTTCCCGCCACCGAGAGCTTGGGCGGCCCGCCCTTGCTGAAATCGAGCGGATTGGTCGCGTCGATCACCACCTTGCCCGCGGCGTTCTCCGGCTTCACGAGCTCGATGACGCGCTGCGTGGCGTCCCACAACGTGGCGAGCACGAGCAGCTCTCCGAACCGCGCGGCTTCCTCGAAGGTGCCGGCGGAGGCCTTGGAGCCGTTCTTCGAGACCCAGGCCTTGACCGAATCCTTCGAAGGATCGCGGGTGCCCATCTTCACGTCGTGCCCGCGCGAAACGAATCCCGCGCCGAGGACTTGGCCCACGACACCCGAACCCAAAACTCCGATCTTCATCCTGCTACCTCCTCGGTCTCGAGAACTCCACATCCCACGCGGAGAGAGCCGGCTTCGGGTCGAGATTCACATCCACGAGCCCGAGCTTGGAAAACGGCGTGAGCTGCCCCGGGGGAAAACCATACGCCGCTTCGTCCAGATCCGTGAAGGTGATCTGAAACCAGGCCTTGGTGCCCGCCCGGTCCTGAATCCGGGCGTGCCGGGAGATGTAGCGACGCTGCTTCGCGGGGTCCGACGGAATCGAGCCCACGGAATCGGAGGGCCATCCACCCTCGATCACCAGCATGGGGAGCTGCTTCGGCTTTCCCAGCTGCAGACGCGTGTAATCGTCCAGCGGAATGCTGTCCGGATCGCGGAACCCCCCGAGGTATGGATAGGAGGAGAGCCCGAGCGCGCGGATGTAGCCAAAATCCCGAAGATCCTGATCGATTCCCACGTACCCGCCGCCCAGTCCCGCGAGCTTGCCCCATGCCGTCTCCACCTGAACCGTCGTGAAGATCTTCACCGTCGAGTCATGGACGCCCACGTCGGTCGCCGCGTCCCCCGCGACCTGGACGACGGCGGCGTAGAGGGAGGCAGGCGCGATGGCGCGGATCAGATTCGTCTCGGACGCGATCCCGAGGTAATCGGGATGGAGAATCGTGTCCATGGCGGTCACGTACCTTCGGTAGACCTGCTGTACCGCGGGCTCCGTAAGGCTTCGGCCGGCGGCGACGAGCGGAGCCGCGTCCGAGGAGCGGTCCAGTCCGTTCGCCGGATCGACGCTCACGATGAGTCGCAGCCCCTTTCCCCGGTAGTAATTCGCGAGCGGCAGATGCACGACGCGGACGAACGAGTCTGCGGGGAAGCCCGCGAGCAGGGAGTCCCAAGGGGGCTCGGAGAGAATGAGCGCCGCGTCGCCGCGCTGGGTCCAGAGATTGATGGTCGCGAGCGCCAGCGTCTGATCCGGACGTGGCGCGAAGGAAGAAAAGCCCATGAGGTACGCGCGGGCCGCCACCGGGGGGCGCGTTCGGCCGGAGCAACCGCCCAGGACGCCCGCAAGCAGAAACAGCGCCGCGTATGTCCTTCGAGCCGCGGATGCGCTCAAGGCCGGCTTGCCTGATTCATCGGCACGAAGGCGAGTCCCGACGTCAGGTTCAGGACCGCCGGCTGCTTCTGCTTCAGGAGGTGGGGCAGGAAGAGCATGGCGAGGTGGACGGGAGCGTGGAAGTTGATCGCGATCTCCTCTTCGACCCTTCCCCATCGCTTCTCCTCGATCAGCTTCCCCCGGCGCTGGATGCCCGCGTTGTTCACGAGCACGTTCAATCGGGGGGACTCGCTCACGGCCCACTCGTAGAGGGCGACGCGGTCGGTCTCGAGGGCGACGTCGCAGACGCGGGTCTTCACGCCGGGATGCTTCCGGCGCACCTCGAGAAGCTTCTCTTCCCGCCGCGCGCACAGGAGCACCTCGTTCTTGGCCTCGAGGAATCGTTCCGCGAGCGCGAGCCCGATGCCTGCGGCCCCGCCGGTGATCAGGATGGTGTTCTCCATGGTCGCATGGCCGCCTCCGGTGTTCCTCACGCCCGGTACCAGTATCGCCTCTGGGAGGCGGATGCGCCACGATGCTATCCTCCCGACATTGAATCCCGAAGCCGGTCGAGGAGTCGAGCGCGATGAGCCCCCGGAATACGAGAAAGAAAGCGGCGAAGAAAAAGGCAGCCCGGAAAGCCGTGCGGAAGAACGTGTCGCGAGCGCCCGACGACGCTCGCTCGTTCCTCCGGCATACGGTGGCCACGCTGGCGTACCGCTGCGGCAAGGCGACGCGAGGAGCGCCGCCTGAATTCGCGGAGTTCAAAGCGGGGCCCTCGACCCGCACGCCCATCCAGATCCTGGCGCACATCGGAGACCTTCTCGACTGGGCGCTCTCGCAGGCGGAAGGAAAGGAGCGCTGGCAGGACGCCGCGCCCGCATCTTGGGACGCCGAGGTGAAGCGGTTTCACGCGGTGCTGAAGGAGTACGACAGGTATCTGGCGTCGAAGAAGGATCTCCACAAGCCCGCCGAGCGGATGTTCCAGGGCGCCATCGCGGATTCACTCACGCACACGGGGCAGCTCACCATGCTGCGGCGCCTCGCGGGTGCTCATGTACGAGGGGAGAACTACTCGCGCGCCGACATCCGGATCGGACGGGTGGGGCCGGAGCAGGCGCCCCCGCCCGAGCGCAGCGAGTTCGACTAGCGTCGCGCGAAGATTCCGCTGAAGATGTCCGTCCAGGCGTGGAGGATCATTCCGGGCTTGAGGCTCCGCCTCCATGCCGCGATCCCGCCGAAGAGAAACCCGAAGATCGTGATCGTGACGACGTTCCGAAGCCCCTGGTAGCCGTGAGAGATGCCGAAGATCACGGCCTGGATCAGGACCGCGAGCGGAACGCTGCCCGTCAACGCCAGGAATTGCCGCTGGAGGTAACCGCGGAAGACCGTCTCCTCGCAGAAACCCGCGCTCAGGGAGAGCAGGATCCAGAGCCCGGTCTCCGCCGGACCGCGCGGGAGAAGCGCGGAGATCGCGTTCCCGGAGTCGGGCCCGAAGATTCGGTTCCCTCCCGCCTCCGCAAGCCCCCAGACGCCCCACACGACCAGCGCGATCGCCACGTCGCGCGCCACCTCCCTCCAGCTCCGCCACCGCTCGCCAAGAAGGTCGCGCAGCCGGCTCCCGGTGCGGCGTAATCCAGCGGCGGTCACGAAGCGAAGCAGGAGCCACTGCGCCGCGATGAGGGAGGTATAGAGTGGAAGGGCGGAGCCGGTGCGCTCGGCCAAGTGTGCGGGCGCGCGCCGCTGCATGGAAAAGCCGTACGCGGCGAGGCCCAGCAGGATCGCGATGAGGAGCGCGGTGTGCCAGACCGGCGCGACCAGCCGCCTCGATACCGGGACCTCTCCCCCGACGTAGCCTTCGTTCACGTCGCCGGTTATATCCCCTCCGGTATCTTTGTCCAGCCCGATCGCTCCGCGGCCTCCGACCGTCGCGCCTCCGGCACTTCCCGCTAACCATCGGGTCCCGACCGGCCGATAACCGTGATGAAGGCTCGGGCCGTCTCATCCGCCGGCCCCGGAAGCCGTTCGGGGGCATCCACTTCATGAATCTGAACGTAGGCGTCATCATGCCGCCGGGGGACGACCGCGACGCGCTCGTTTCCCACCTGAAGAACCGGGAGTGCGTGGCTCGCGTCGCGGATACCGTGGCCCAGTACCTCGGACGCTACGGCAACGAAGGGTGCGAGATCGGGCTGCTCGATTTCGGGCCGGGTAAGGCCGGCCTGCCAGGCTCCATCGCGCAAGCGCTCGAGCAGAAGCGCGAAGCCGTCCGGCGCCTCAAAGAGAACTGGCCCAAGGTCCAGCTCGTGGTCTTCGCCGATCGCGATTCCCAGCAGGCGACCGAGACGCTGGAGCTGGGCGTTCGCAACATCTTCCTCAAGCCGGTCAACTACCCGCAGCTCGACGGACTCCTCAACGCCGCCGGCCGGTCCGTGGCGCAGCAGGCGCGGCAGCAGCGCGAGACTGCGCGCATCGAGCAGGAATTCCGGTTCGACCGGATCGTAGGGCAAAGCTCCGCCGTACTGGAGGCGGTCGATCTCGCCCGCCGGGTCGCGCAGTCCAGCGCCACGTCGGTGCTCATCCTCGGCGAGTCGGGCGTGGGGAAGGAGCTCTTCGCGCGAGCGATCCACGGCGAGAGCCCGAGGAAGCAGGGTCCCTTCATGGAGGTGAACTGCGCCGCGATTCCGCGAGAGCTTCTCGAGTCCGAGCTTTTCGGACACGAGAAGGGGGCGTTCACTGACGCTACGCAGACCCGCGTAGGACTCTTTGAAGCCGCGGAGGGCGGCTCGGTCTTTCTCGACGAAGTGGGCGAGCTTCCCCTCACCCTTCAGGCCAAGCTCCTCAAGTTCCTCGACTCGAAGATCGTGAGGCGTGTGGGCGGCTCGAGAGACATTCCGGTAGATGTACGGATTCTCGCCGCGACGAATCGGGAGCTAATCTCAGAGGTGAAGCAGGGACGCTTCCGCGAGGATTTGTACTATCGTTTGAATGTAGTGCCGCTCGAGATCCCGCCGCTCAGGGCGCGGGAAGGCGATGCGGCGCTCCTCGCGAGACTCTTCGTGGAGCGCGTTGCCCGGAAGCTGGGACGCACGGTGCGCCTCTCGAACGAGGGGGAGCGTGAGATCGCCCGCTATCACTGGCCGGGCAATGTGCGCGAGCTCAGCAACGTGATCGAGCGCGCGGTGCTCTTGGCGCGCGCCGAGGAGATCGGGCCCGCCGAGCTGGCGGTTCCGGCCGCCGCGACCGATCCGTCGGACGAGCTTGCCGGGTTCCACGTCACGATCCCCGTGCAGGGGATCTCACTCCCCGCGGTGGAGCGCGCGGTGATTCAAGCAGCGCTCTCCCGCGCAAGTGGTAATGTCGTCGAGGCGGCCCGGCTGCTTCGAATCGGCCGAGGCAGCCTGCGCTCGAAGATGAGGCGGCACCAGATCGAGCGCCCCGGGGAGCGGCGGCCGGGCCGCACCGCCGAGGTGGAGCGCGTGAGCGCGATCTGAGAAATGCACACCGACCAAGCCGTCGCACTGGATTCGAGAGCCGGCGTCACGACGCCCCGTGGAACGGAGACGGTGCTCCTCGTCGAGGATGACGAGCTGACGCGCAACGTCACCGGGCTCGTGCTGCAGGAGCTGGGGTACCGTCTGCTGGAAGCCGAGAACGGGACGCAGGCGATGGAGATGAACCGGACGTTCGCCGGCGAGATCCATCTTCTCCTGAGCGACATCGTGATGCCGGACGGCAATGGCATCGCCTGGTCGCGTCTCCTCACGAAGGACCGCCCCACCCTGAATACGCTGTTCATCTCCGCGCACTCGCGCGAGGCGCTGGCGCGCGACGGCATCCCCGACCCCGGGGCCGATTTCCTGCAAAAGCCCTTCCACTCGGACGCGCTCGCGCGCAAGATCCGGGAGATTCTCGACCGATAGCCCAGGCCCCGGCAAGGGCCAGGCGTCCCCCTGGGAAGCCCGATCCGAGGTCCGTCCGCGCCGCTTGACACCGCCCCAGGGCGGCCATAGCCTGGTGACGCGCGTATTTACCGGAATCTGCGCCACTGAGGCAGAGTCCAATGAAGGCGAGGAACGATTGTCCGCAGTCACCGATGAGGAACTCGTCCGAAGGGCGAAAGAGGACGATGAACGGGCCTTCGGGGAGTTGGTTTCCCGATACGAATCGAAGGTCTACAGTCTTGCCCTGAGGATGGTGCGGAATCCGGAGGACGCGGAAGACGTCCTGCAGGACACGTTCCTGCGCGCGTACCGTGGCATCAAATCGTTCCAGGGAGCATCGACGTTTTCGACGTGGATCTACCGCATCACCGCCAACTCGGCGCTGATGCGCTTGAGGAAGAAGCAGCTTCCCACGGTCTCGATCGAGAACGCTGACGAACGGGAAACTCCGGTCAACATCGCGGACTGGTCTCCCGGGCCCGTCGAGCAGCTGTTGAACCAGGAGCTGCAGCACGAGATGGAGGAAGCGATCCGTTCCCTGCCGCCGGAGTTCCGCCAGGTGTTCGTGCTCCGCGATCTCGAGGAGATGTCGAACGCGGAGGTGGCGGACATCCTGGACCTTTCGGTGGCGGCCGTGAAATCCCGCCTTCATCGCGCCCGCCTCAAAGTTCGGAACCGTCTCGCCGGATACTTCAGCGAAAGCGCCAAACCGAAACGAAGTGCCATGGGAGCCCACTGATGCTGACGTGCAAGGAGGTCCTCGATTCTCTCTCCGACTACCTCGACGCGGACATGAAAGAAGAGCTGATCAATGAAATGAAACGCCACATCGGTTCCTGCTCGGATTGCCGCGCCGAATTCGACTCCCTCACGATGACGCTGAAGCTCTACAAGCACGAACATTCGCAGCCCTCGGTCATGCCGGTGGGATGCCATGATCGTCTCGTGAAGGTGCTCGAGCTGGAGAAACTGAGGTCCCGGGGCGCGCAGCCGCCCAAAATGGTCTGAGATGCAGGCGGCCGAGCCGACCCCATCGGTCGACCCGACCGGATCCCGGATCCGCAGCATCCATCTCTACCGCCCGCAGAATCAGCTGGGCGATCTACTCCTCAACGTTCCCGCCATCCGATCGATCCGCGAACGCTACCGTGGCGCCCGTCTCGTCCTCGTCGTGGGAAGTCAGAATGCCGCCGCCGTCCGTGGACAGCCCTGGGCCGATGAGGTGTGGGTCGTCGACACCCGGAATTTTCTCGGCGTAGCGGGTGCCGGGCTCCGTTTCAGGCGCGGACCCCGCCCCGATCTCGCGATCTATTTCACGACGGTGTCCTATTCCCGCAGCGCGGCCATGCTCGTGCGATGGTCGGGTGCGCGCGAGCGCGTGGGGTTCGATCCCATGTTCTATGGAGAGCGCGATCGCGCGGCGCTCACGAACGTGCTGCCGTATCCCGGCGCCGCCTTCCCGACTCTGCCGCTCCACCAATCCGAGGTGAGCCTTCTTCTCGCGCGCGCCGTCGGCGCGGGGACGCTTCCTAAGCCTCCATACTATGTCCCCGATACCTCGCTCGCGTCGCGTTGTCCCGAGGGTGCGGTCTACGTCCATCCCGGCGCGGGAAAACCCAAGAACCGCTGGCCCGCCGGCCGGTTCGCCTCCGTGGCGCGGGAATTCCTCCGGCTGGGACATTCGGTCTGGTGGCTCGAGGGCCCCCAGGACGGGGGCACGGTGGAGGAAGCGAGCGCGGCGCTGGGGGGGACGCTCCCGGTCGTGCGCGGCGAGTCGATCCCCATGCTCGCGGCGCGATTCTCGCGAGCCGCCCTCTACCTCGGGAACGATACGGGACCGCTCCATCTCGCGGCGGCCGTCGGCTGCCCGACGGTCGGAGTCTATGGATGGAGCGACCCCGCCGAGTGGAGCCCGGTGGGCCGCCGCGTGAAGTGCGTGCGCGCCCCGGACGCGAACCTGGATTCGGTGCGCCCCGCCGAGATCCTGGACGTTGCGCTCCCGTTCCTCGCAGAGGAGCGATGC
>JACXTT010009841.1_pt1 | contig 13008 bp, 15 predicted proteins | sample 9270951 | NCBI WGS metagenome assembly JACXTT01 (sample SAMN15532306, study PRJNA645909) | rock metagenome | isolation source: weathered quartz diorite | place: Puerto Rico | collected 2017-06-21 | reverse complement strand
TTTACCTGTAGCTTGAAAACTACGCCAACCGTTGACGAAATAAACGCCGCTTTTAAAAAGGCAACCCTTAACGGGATGCGGGATATACTGGAATATACCGAAGACCCGATAGTATCTGTTGATATATTGGATAACCCGCACAGTTGCATCTTCGACTCCAAACTAACCTCGGTTGTTGGCGGATTGGTTAAGGTAGTTGGCTGGTACGATAACGAAATGGGTTATTCCAGCCGCCTTGCCGACCTGGTAAACAAAATAAGCATGCTCAAATGATCAGATTTTTACCTGTTGAGGATGTGACCGACATCCGTAATATTGTTCTTCGCGAAGGCAAAATGCCACCCGGCCACCCGCACTGGCCAACTGATGACCTGGAAGGAGCGTTTCACCTCGGCTATTTCACCGGCGATGAACTGGCTTGCGTAGCATCGCTCCACCCTGAAGGTTATGGTGCGTTTGTTGGCGCTGGCTTCCAATTACGCGGCATGGCTACTTTGGAAGAATACCGTGGAAAAGGTTTCGGTAACCAACTCCTCAACTTTGCTATTGTTTACCTCAAGGGGCAAAAGGCCAATTATATCTGGTGCAACGCCCGTAAAAAGGCGCTTAAGTTTTACGAGAGCATCGGCTTCGAGGTCATCTCCGATGAGTTTGAAGTGGCGGGTATAGGCCCGCATCGGGTAATGTATCTTAAGATCCAATAACAGGTATTGTCGTTTTCATAACCTTTTCAAATTATAATTCCATAATTAGTATTTATTTCGGAATTTGGCGGCTAATAATTCAATAAAACCCACCAATGAAAACAATAGACCAGATCAGTTTCGCCGGACATAAAGCCCTTATTAGGGTAGACTTCAATGTGCCGCTCGACGACGACTTCAACATAACTGACGATAATCGCATGACGGCTGCCCTACCAACCATCAAAAAGATACTGACGGATGGCGGCGCTGTTATCCTGATGTCGCACTTAGGGAGGCCAAAAGATGGACCGACCAATAAATACTCGCTCAAGCACATCGTTCCTCATTTGTCTGATCTGCTTGGCCAGGAAGTTGAGTTTGCAGATGACTGTATTGGCCAGGAAGCTATCGATAAAGCTAAAGCCTTAGGTCCCGGCCAGGTACTGCTACTTGAGAACCTCCGCTTCTACAAAGAAGAAGAGAAGGGCGATAAGGACTTTGCCGAAAAGCTATCCAAACTTGGCGATGTTTACGTGAACGATGCCTTTGGTACCGCTCACCGTGCGCATGCTTCAACAGCCATTATTGCTCAATTCTTCCCGACGGCTAAATACTTTGGCTACCTTATGGGTGCCGAATTAGCTAATGCCGAGAAGATACTTAACGGTGCCGAAAAGCCTTTTACAGCGATAATGGGTGGCTCTAAAGTTTCTGATAAGATCCAGCTTATCGAGAAACTATTGGACAAGGTTGATAACCTCATCATCGGCGGCGGTATGGCTTATACCTTCGCTAAGGCGGATGGCGGAACCATTGGTACTTCACTGGTTGAACTGGATAAACTTGACCTCGCGACAAGCATCGTACAAAAAGCCAAAGACAAAGGGGTTAAGCTATACCTGCCAACCGATACCGTTATTGCTGATAGCTTTAGCAATGAGGCCAAAACCGAGGTCGCGCCAACCAAAGCCATTAAAGATGATTGGATGGGTTTAGATATTGGTCCCGATACCCGCAAGGCATTTGCCAAGGTGATCGAAGGCTCAAAAACCATCCTTTGGAATGGCCCTATGGGCGTGTTCGAAATGGAGTCGTTCCTGCATGGTACAAAAGCCGTAGCCGATGCTGTGGTTAAGGCTACTGAGGATGGTGCTTTTTCGCTTATCGGTGGCGGTGATTCGGCCGCGGCGGTTGCTAAGTTTGGCATGACCGAAGAGGTAAGCTACGTATCAACCGGTGGCGGTGCCTTGCTTGAGTACATGGAAGGTAAAGAACTGCCCGGCGTTAAAGCAATAAATGAATAGGCTTTCATCGCGATAATATACCGAGGCTATCCCGAAAAGGTAGCCTTTTTTCGTTTCATGTTTAATTTATTGAAAAATGAATCTTTCCAACATTTCGTTCCAAACCATAAACTGGTCAGCCATTCCCAAAACCGAGCATGCAGGCGATACCGGCGCAGCCTATTGGCAAACTTTACAATTCCCCGGGCTCCGCATCCGTATGGTGGAGTACACTCCCGGTTACATTGCCGACCATTGGTGCCAGAAAGGGCACATCTTACATTGTCTCGAGGGTGCTTTTATATCCGAGCTTGCCGATGGTACTTCCTTTACACTTAACAAAGGTGATAGCTATGTAGTTTCTGACGACCTGAGCAGTCACCGTTCTATATCCGAAACAGGAGTAAAACTGATGATCATAGATGGCGACTTTTTAAAGTCGCGCTAAGCGGATTATGCAATATGACCCCGATTTGCTATTTTAGTCCATCAAACATTAACTATGCGTAAACTACTGACCTCATTACTGCTGTTGGCTTGCTTTGCCGGCTTTGCTCAACAGCCCGGCTTTGTGGCTCCAGATGCCCAATACATTAAAGACAACTACACCAAGTTTGAATACCAGGTACCCATGCGAGATGGTAAGAAGCTCTTCACCTCGGTATATGTCCCTAAAGACAAATCCAAAGAGTACCCTATCATGATGGACCGCACGCCCTATAGTGTTGCGCCATACGGTGCTGCCTATAAAACCTCGCTCGGTCCCTCATCGCTGTTTGTACACGATGGCTACATCTTTGTATACCAGGACGTTCGCGGCCGCTTTATGAGCGAGGGTATCTTTGAGGAAATGACTCCCGAAAAGGATACCAATCCCACCAGCAAAGTTACCGATGAGGGCTCTGATACTTATGATACCATCGATTGGCTAATCAAAAACATACCCGGCAACAATGGCAAAGTAGGGGTGTGGGGTATATCTTATCCCGGTTTCTACACTACGGCTTCGCTGTTGAGCCGTCACCCGGCATTGGCTTGCGCATCTCCGCAGGCACCAATGGCTGACTTATGGCGTGATGACGGCTGGCATAATGGCGCTTTCTTTTTGGTCGCCAACTTTAGCTTTTATCCAGGCTTCACTAACCGTCAGGACGGTACGCCTACCCAACGTCGTGGTGGCCGTTTTAATCCCGGTATGGAGGATGGCTACAAGTTTTACCTAAACATGGGTTCGGTGAAGAACACCAACGATAAGTATTATAAGGATACCATCCGCCTTTGGAACGAGATGATGGACCACCCGGATTACGATCAGCACTGGAAAGACCGTAATGTGCTTACCCATCTCAAAAATATTAAAACACCTGTATTAGTTACCGGTGGCTGGTATGATGCCGAAGACCTTTACGGCGCCATCAATACCTGGAAAACTATTTCAAAGAACAATCCCGGCACACCAGCCTACTTCTGTATGGGGCCATGGGTGCATGGTGGTTGGGCTCGTGGCGACGGCGACCATTTAGGCGATGTCGACTTTGGTCAGAAGAACGGCCCTTATTATCGCGAAAGCATCGAGTTCAAATTCTTCAGCCATTATCTTAAAGGTACCGATATGGACTTGCCTGTAGCCTCCATGTTTCAAACAGGTGCCAACCAATGGAAAAGCTATAAAGCCTGGCCGCCTGTGGAGGCGAAAGAGGCTAACCTGTATTTCCTTCCGGGAGGCAAACTGTCATTCGAGGCACCGAAAGCCTTAGCGGGGTATGATGATAACATATCCGACCCGGCTAATCCCGTACCCTTTTGGAACGGTACCGATATGGTTATGAAACGCGAATACATGACCGCCGATCAGCGCTTCGCCTCAACCCGCCCCGATGTGCTCACTTACCAAACCGCCATTTTGGATAAGGATGTTACTCTTGCGGGGAACATCTGGGCGAATCTCAAAATATCGACAACCGGCACCGATGCCGATTTTATGGTAAAGGTGATAGACGTTTACCCCGATACCGCTCGTAACAGCCAGTGGACAGCTCCGGGCGTTTTTATGGGAGGCTACCAACAAATGGTTAGGAGCGAGGCTATGCGCGGTAAATATCGCGCTGATATCAGCAAGCCCGTTCCTTTCGTTCCCGGTAAGGTAAGTCCGGTTAACTTTGAACTGCAGGACATCCTGCATACGTTTAAAAAAGGCCACCGTATTATGGTGCAGGTGCAAAGTACCATGTTCCCGCTGGTTGACCGTAACCCCCAAACTTTTGTTGATATTATGAAAGCTAAAGAAAGCGACTTTAAAAAGGCAACCCACAAAATATACATCAATAAAACGCAACCCAGTTTCCTTAAAGTTAGAGTTTTAGAATAATATCTAAATTTGAGCACCGGGGAAAAAGTATGATATTTCCCTGGTAGAAATAAGCAAATCACTCTTAAATGCATTCAGCGTAATACTGGATGCATTTTTTTGTGCAATATAGATGCCCGTAAAACTTTGTGATGTGAATGTTTTTTACCTGTCGCGAAAAAAAACAATAAGTTTTTGAAACTTTTATAAAAGCTTGTCGTATACAGGTGAAAAAACTACTAAACATCACAAAACATGAAAGTTGTTAAAAATACAATAGCCGCCTTAGCACTCCTGTTTGCTTTTTCACCTTTAATGGTCCACGGACAATCAACCGATCCCAATAGTGCCGGCAATAGCTTAGACAAAGCATCTTCAACACAATCCACCAGTAGTGCGCCTGTTTACGGTAATACAACAAGCTCAAGCGCAACCTCTAAAATGAGCAACTCATCTTCGTCATCAAGTTTTGATGCAGGAGGTAATGGTAACGGTAACGGAGGTGTTGGCCAGGGTAACGGTAATGGTAACCAGGATCACTTGCCTATTAACGGTAACATAGTGTTTTTGCTTGTTGCCGGTGTTGCAATTGGTATTAAGGTATCTGTTGATTATTCTAAAAAATTTAAAGCTCAAAATATTTAACTCGCTTTTTATTAACTTATAAAGGCAGGCTGAGCAGCTTGCCTTTTTTTGTGAACAAATTTAGCTATAGAAGCCCGTATCATTGTGGTTTACTATTGCTCCGCTTTTATTCTTCCAATATTTCAAAGAACGATTTAACGGTTGTTATTGCCGTTTTGAGATGATGTACCTCAATTTCTGTCTTTATTTCATACGATAAATAATATTTATTAAAAAATGTAACCTTGTGATTTAATATACGTAATAGATATAAAATCTACTACAATACTATATCTATGAAATGCTTTAAATTAACCATCGCCGCCGCTATTTTTATGTGCACTTTGTTTATAGCTGCACCGTCACAAGCCAAAGTTGAACCTCTCGACCTTTCGATAGCACCACCACAATACGGTAATACGGAAATCCCTCAACTTGTCCAGTCAGCGCCACTTGTTCCATCAACGCCTGATTTTTCAAGTAAACTCTCTACCGCATCATCCAGCTTCAGCATCTGGGATCCGCAAAATGGCGAAGCGTACAATATATTAGGTACCTGGTATGTGTACAACAACGGTAGCTGGACAGTTGGTTATCCCATCGACTCTAACATTGTTATTTTACTTATAGCCGGTATCGCTATCGGTATCAAAGTTATTCTTGCTAAAAATCCGGAGCTCAAGCATCAACTGACCACGCGCTTAAAGCCGGGCTTTGCCTGAAATATTATAACAGGGAGATTTTTTTAATTCCCTGAATAATAAGCTGTTGATTATATTCTTTTATCCGTTCAAAAATACCCCCTGATTAATGATTGCCAATGTCTCAATAACCAAATGGGATATTATCCCTAAGGCAGTTAAGACTTTTTTGCTCAAGGCTGTTATCATCCTTGTAGTTTGGAAAGTTTTATACCTCGGTTTTCTGTCGCCAACACGGCTTATCGATAAGCCGCTTACTTACAGTGTAGGTTATCTTAGCGCTGTTTCACTCAACTTTACTACCCGTTCCAGCGATTATTCATCCTTATCTGATGTTCGCTATTTTCAAAATGCCAACGAAAGGGGCAAAGTGGTGCGACAAGATATTTTGTACAATGGCCAGGCCATTGGAGCTGTAGAAGATGCCTGTAACGCCCTCGAACTTTTTGTGCTCTACATTAGCTTTATCTGGCTGTTGCCCTCATCACTTACGCGGCGGCTTTGGTTTACTGTCGCGGGCGTCATCGCAATATTTATTGTAAACGTGGCACGTTGCGCAGGTATCACTTATATGATAATTTTTTATCCGCAGTATTCCGATTTTGCACATCATTATATCTTTGCCTTTGTTGTTTACGCCTTTATTATAGCTTTGTGGCTGGCTTATTCAAACAAAGTGTCGTTTAATAATGAAAGCTCCGGCTAATAAACTCGTTTACTTTATTGCAGGTTTTATTGCCATCGTGGTATTGTACTCGCTTTACAATATCTATTTGGTAGATGTTGACTATTACGACCAGATACCACGTAAAGTAAGGCACATTGCACGCCTGGCTTCCATCCTTATGGTATATGGTATCGGCCTCTATACATTAAAAAAATGCATGGAAGGCTGGGTGATAAGCCTTTGGAATATTATTTACCTGGTTTGTACCACACTTCTAATACTTATCGGGGTTTACGATTGGAGCACAGGAGGCGCCTCAAACCAGATTCGCAATATTGCCAACACCCTGCACGAGTTCCTCATTTCTCCGGTGCTGCTTATCGTATTGTACATCATTCATAATAAGCTGCTGCGCAAACGTTAATTTCAGCATGCTGTAACTCGTGGATTTCTTCTACTTCGGAGAAGAAATTCTCAAATATAGAAATTGCCATAAACCATCAAAAAATCAAAAACATTGATTTTAATATGATAAAGCCTGTTTTGCCAACTTTGGCACGGCCGGTTTTTGAATGGCATATCGATTGAATACCCCTTGGTCATTAACAAATGATCAAAAACATGAAATCGCTTAAAAATACCATAGTTCTGATAGTACTTCTAACAGCCACCTTCACTTTTAATTCTGCTAAAGCATCGGCACCTGCATATGGGGATGCAGCCGTATCAATAACAAGCAGCGCTCCCGGCAACAGCATTGGTTACAAGGTTGGAACGGTAACAGCGTCCTATAGCTCAATCAACAGCAATGGTAACGGCGTTGGTAACGGTAACGGCGGCGTGGGCAACGGTAACACTTTGCCAATTAATAACGGTGTTGTGTTTTTATTGGTTGCCGGTGTTGCTATTGGTATTAAGGTAGCCATGCAACACAATAAAAAAATGCAGATTCAACAGGCCTGATATCGCGCAGGGGTGATTTACTATGCAATTTTTATTAAGTTTACCCTTATTTAAATCATCGCATAGTTTAATGTCAGCCAACACACTTAAAGCTAAATGGAACCAGGTACCAACGCAGGTAAAACAGTTCCTGCTAAAAGCTTCCATTGTGCTTGTAGTTTGGAAGGCGATTTACCTTGGCTTTCTGGCTCCGGCCCGTACGCTCGATGGCCCGCTTACTTACTCTGTAGCTACACTCACCACTAAGGCGCTTAATTTATACACCCATTCGGGCGATTATACGTCAAAGAACGAAACCCGGCTTTACCGTACCAACGACGGCGGTACAGGCGTTGTTGCCGAGCAGGGCATCTACTATCGCGGTAAAGCCCTGGTATTTGTTGAAGATGCCTGTAACGGCCTCGAACTTTTTGTGCTCTATATAGCCCTTATTTTACTGTTGCCCGCGGCTACCCGCTACAAGGTGCTTTACACGGTGCTTGGTGTTTTGGCAATTTATACGGTGAATGTTTTTCGCTGTGCTATGGTGGCTTATATGGAGATATACTATCCCGCCCATGTTGATTTTGCCCATCATTACGTATTCGCCTTTATAGTTTACGCTTTTATTATCGCTTTGTGGTTGTCGTATTCCAATAAAGTAAGCTTCGCCGGCCCCGTTAAACACCAATAGGCAATAAACTATTATACCGTAACTGCCCGCACTGTAGCCCAACGCCCCGGTTCTTTGGCCCATACCATGCCTTTGCCAGGTACCTTGTTTTTACCGTCGCCACCAACATCTTCCATCTTACCTTTTCCATCTTCCATGTTATCGGGGGGTGATAAAGTAAGATTTTTTTCAACCTCACCACCAATTGCGCTCGTTTGCAACGGGTGCTTAACCTGGCTATGCGTTTGCAACGCTCCGTCCATCTGACTTCCGACTTCAGTCACATCCTCTTCAACCTCTGCACTTATCTGACCGGCAAGTATTTTGCTTAATGCTTCCCGCTTCAAGCTTCCGGCTAAATAAAACCCCGTATGCCTTGCTATCTTATCCAAAGCGCTCAGCTTATTATGCAGCTTTATTTTGCTCAGTTCGCCCGCCCGCTCGCCATAATCGCCAACCGCGTCAATCAGTTGGTAATCTTTTATGGCCGCCTTTTGGTCGGGAGTTAGTTGGTTCATCGGTTTCAGCACCGCGTTCTCATCATAATAATCGCCCATGTTAGCGAAGGCTACCTTGGCAAATTCGTGCAATATTTTATCGTGCGTAATTTCCAACCGCTCAGCGGTTTTAGCCATACCCGCCTTTAAATACGCCTGCACTTTGGGCAAATGCAGCAACTCGCACTTCCGCGCTGTGTTCTCGCTATACCCCGCTTTCAAAGCCGACTGAAAAGCGTTAAAGCTCACCAAGTACTCATCGCAAAAGCGTTGTTGCTGTAATGTTAATTGTTCGTTCATGTTGTTTGTATTTATATTAAATTGATTAAAAAATTGCATAAGATGTCCCGTAGGACTACCTGTTTGTAGCACCTGGAACATATTAAATTATGGCCCATCGGGTCTACCCACCTTTGTTAGGCTTTATATTTCATACAATATACAAAGAATTATTATCTATTACAAAAATTACAAAGGAAATAATTCCAGCCTGCCAATCAAGCCCCGCTTTAAAGTTCAAATTTTTCACTGCGAACTAAGCATTCATCAAATTATGATATATTTATAGGGTTAACCAACACTTATGTTACGAAGATATTTGACCTTGTTTACCATTTTGATTTTGTGCGCCCGTTGCGGCGACCATCACAAAAATGCATTAAAGAGTAGCAGTAAGGTTAAAGCTATTGTTCCAAAGAAAGTCGCAGTCGATACCTTGGATGAAGAGTTTATTGATAGCACGAAAATTGGTATTAAAGGCCGTTACAAATTAGAATTACGAAAATATCATTGTGCGGATAGTTTTTTTGTTAAGATAGCTTTTTTTGAAAGATTATCCGGTTTTTGGTTAAAGAAACAAGATATTACTTCTGAGGCTTCATTTGTAGATTGTGATGTTCAAATCGTTGACTTTAATAATGATGGTTTCAAAGATATGACCTTCCATTCTGCTGTTGCGGCTCGTGGGGCAAACGAAGTGAGAAAGCTGTTTATTTTTAATAAACCTTCGGGTAAGCTGATCTTTATTAAAAACTCTGAAAACTATCCCAATATGCAATACAATAAAAAACTTAATTGCATCGATGCGCTTTTGGTTTCGGGAAGTTGGGTAACCGTGTTTTTACATTTGGAGAAAGACAGTTTGAGAGAGATCGCAAGCGTTGATGTTAGAGATAATATTTTGAACCTGACCATAACTGACCGCAATGGAAAAGAAAGGCATATAATAAAGGACAAAAAGGTTAATTATGATATGTTCCCGAGGTTTAAAAACTATAACCCGTTGGAACTTGATGACGAAGAGTAGTTATTAATGGGAAAGCGCGAACATATTGCATATCCCGTTTTTAATAACTAATTATGTTATAAACTTTTGATACTACAACCAAACCAACATCATCAATGGATAATACATCCGATAGCCGCCGACCGCTCACCTCGCGCGATACCGGCTGGGCCAAAGCAACGGCAACTTTCCTGGCCCGCAATAATGTTAGCCCTAATTTAATATCCGTATTAAGCATGGTATTTGCCGGGTTGGCACTGGCTGCATTTTATATCGACCATAAAGGCGCGGGCTACCACTGGTTATGGATGCTGCTCGCCATTGCCGGTATACAATTGCGTCTGTTAATGAACCTGCTCGACGGTATGGTCGCTATCGAACACAATAAAAAATCGGCTGTAGGAGGGCTGTACAACGAAGTGCCCGACAGGGTGAGCGACACACTCATCATTTTCGGCGCGGGCCTGCTGGCAAAAGATCACCGCTATGGTATGGATCTTGCTTACCTCGCCATCATCATCTCGCTGGCAACAGCATACATACGCGCTTTGGGTGCATCGCTAAATTGCGGGCATTTCTTTTTGGGTCCAATGGCTAAACCACACCGCATGGCATTTATCTGTCTTGGCTGCATTGTTGCCATCTGGGATACGCAAATATTCTATTACCTCTTAATGGTAATGAATGTAGGCCTGCTCATTACCTGCTATAGGCGCCTGGCCAAAATTGCTGCTGTATTAAAAACTAACGCTTAACCCCGCCATCACAATGGATAAAATATTCCGACTCGATTTTGCCCGCAATCACGATCTTATGGTTGTGGTCATTCTCATCTTCAGTATCCTTACTTTGGCTTCCGTTGCCTTTTTTGTAGCCGGTAAAATAAAACCCCAAGCCAATTTAACCGAACTTAAATCGCGCACAAAATCATGGTGGGTAATGGCTTCCATATTTATCGGCGCAACACTCATCAATAGCAATATTTCTTATTTCGCAATCGGGATGCTGTCCTTTGTTGCTTTCCGCGAATTGTATTCGGTGTTGGGCTTCCGCGAGTCGGACAGGAGGGCCATCTTTTGGGCCTTTATCGCTATTCCTATTCAATATTACCTTGCTTACATTGGCTGGTACGGTGCCTACATTATTTTTATACCCGTAGTGATGTTCCTGTTTTTGCCCTTACGACTGGTGTTAAAAGGCGATACACAAGGCATCGTAAAATCGATGGCTACACTGCAGTGGATTTTGATGCTCACCGTTTTCGGGATAAGCCACATGGCCTACCTGTTATCCCTGCACGAAATTAAAGGCTTTAGCAGCGGGGGCAGGGGCTTGCTGCTCTTCCTCGTTTTTCTTACCGAAATTAACGATGTAATGCAGTTTACCTGGGGCAAATTGCTCGGCCGAAACAAGATCATCCCCAAAGTAAGCCCCAACAAAACCTGGGAAGGCTTTATTGGAGGTATTATCAGTACTACCATCATTGGCTATTTCCTTGGCTTCTTAACGCCATTGTCGCACCCCATGGTCATATTCATTAGCTTTATGATCGCCTTTTCGGGATTTGTGGGCGATATCGTGATGTCATCCGTTAAGCGCGATATTGGCGTTAAAGATATGGGCACCAGCATACCCGGCCACGGCGGGATACTCGATCGTATCGACTCGCTGGCCTTTACCGCGCCCGTGTTTTTCCATATTCTTGTTTATGTAGCCTACTGATGCAAAAAATTATTCTACGCCTTACATACAGCGTTTTGGTGCGCAACTTTTTAAAAGTAATTGTTGGCGTAAAATTCCACAGGCCCAAATTTTTGGTCAACGAAGAGCAGTTCATCATTATAGCCAACCATAACAGTCATTTAGATACCATGACCATTATGGCATCGCTGCCTTCAAAAATTGTCCACAAGGTAAAACCCGTAGCGGCTGTAGATCACTTTGGCAAAACACAATGGCAGGCCAAACTGAGCAATTATCTTATCAATACCCTGCTCATCAAGCGCAAGCGCGATAAAGACCATCCCGAAGAAGACCCCATCAACAGTATGGTAAAGGCTCTCGATGAAGGTTACTCCCTCATCATTTTCCCCGAAGGTACCCGCGGCCAACCCGAAGTGCAGCAACCCCTAAAGCCAGGCATAGCCATGGTATTATTGAAAAAGCCACACATTAAATACGTGCCCGCCTATATGAAAGGTATGGGCAAAGCCATGTCCAAAGACGATAACCTGATCGTTCCTTTTACCTCATCAATAGTTTACGGGGAGCCCAAGCACATATCAGGCAATAATGTGATAGAGATACTAAACCAAATGCAGGCCGATCTGGATGAATTAAAAGGAACTATATAACAATATTTAAGATACTGGTCAAAGTTTCCAAATCGACCTACCCGAAAGATTAAAGCTTTCAGCTTTATCTCACTTCCTCAAACAATCCAAAATCACTCAACACCACGCAAGCCATGCTATCCGTAATGCGTAGCCTCATTTTATCTGTAGTTACGTTAGCCGGAAGCCGTATCAATCTGTTCGAGCCCACACTGGTAGCACTCGCAACCTCTTTCCACACACCATCCACAAAAGCATCCACCGCGAAAGCAGTTATTCGTTGCCCCAATTTTATATTCTCACGTAAGCGGATAATATTAAAAGTTTGGCTTTTGCCGAACTTGGCCACCAAAGTGGAATGCCTCACCGTATCATCAGTGGCCCAATAACTATAGCGGTCATCATCCGTTAAAAACTTCGGCCCGTATTTCCCCGCGTTATTCCCGCGCACATTACTTGCCTCAAATTTAGCCCCTTTTGCCAAATTCACCGCGAAGGTTTGCCGAAGCATATCGCCAAACTGCTTCAACGAAGCCACATCATTATCATTCAGCAAACCCCGCCTGTCGGGCGAAAGGCCAAGGTCAAGGTCGGCACCACGGCCCACGCTTTTAAAATAAAGGTCCATAAGTTGCGCAAGCGTTTTCACCTTGCTGTCCTGATCGCTATGATAAAACCACCCCGGCCTTAGCGATACATCGCATTCGGCCGGCATCCAGGTAGCTCCATTCTTTGTCCCTTCGGTACCCAATTGGTATTTGGTATACCCGTTGCCGGGTGTTTTGCCTGCATCAGGTGCCTGCGGTACGTAGGTTGCCCAGCAGGTTTCACCAGCGCGGCCTTCTTCGTTACCCACCCAGCGCACATCAGGCCCGACATCGCCAAAAATAGCCGTGTTGGGTTGTAGTTTGCGCACCAGCGCCCAGGTATCATCCCAACCATAATAAGTACTGCGGTCTATCTTACGCAC
>JACXTT010009840.1_pt1 | contig 13008 bp, 11 predicted proteins | sample 9270951 | NCBI WGS metagenome assembly JACXTT01 (sample SAMN15532306, study PRJNA645909) | rock metagenome | isolation source: weathered quartz diorite | place: Puerto Rico | collected 2017-06-21 | reverse complement strand
GCCAGCAATTGCAGCGGCACCACGTGCAGCAGCGGCGACAGTTCGCCGTAGTGCTCAGGCATGCGGATCACGTGCAGGCCTTCGCCGCTGTCGATGCGGGTGTCGGCGTCGGCCAGCACGTACAGCACGCCGCCGCGGGCGCGCACTTCGTGCAAGTTGCTCTTGAGCTTTTCCAGCAGCGCGTCATTGGGCGCTACGGTGACCACCGGCATCTCGCTGGTGACCAGGGCCAGCGGGCCGTGCTTGAGTTCGCCGGCGGCGTAGGCCTCGGCGTGGATGTAGGTGATCTCCTTGAGCTTCAGCGCGCCTTCCATTGCGATCGGGAAGTGCAGGCCGCGACCCAGGAACAACGCGTTTTCCTTTTTCGCAAAGTCATCGGCCCAGGCCATGATCTGCGGTTCCAGCGCCAGCACAGCCTGCAGTGCTGCGGGCAGGTGGCGCATGGCCTTCAGATGGCGCGCTTCGTCGGCGTCGCTGAGGCGCCCCTTGGCCTGCGCCAGGCACAGCGTCAGCAGGAACAGGCCAGCCAGCTGTGTGGTGAAGGCCTTGGTGGACGCCACGCCGATCTCGACACCGGCGCGCGTCACATAGGCCAGGCTGCATTCACGCACCATGGCGCTGGTGGCCACGTTGCAGATGGTCAGCGTGTGCTTCATGCCCAAGCCTTGCGCGTGGCGCAGCGCAGCCAACGTGTCCGCGGTCTCGCCGCTTTGCGTGATGGTGACGACCAGGGTGTTGGGGTTGGGCACCGAGTCGCGGTAGCGGTATTCGCTGGCAACTTCCACCTGACACGGCACCTTGGCAAGGCTTTCTATCCAATATTTGGCGGCGCAACCGCTGTAGTAGCTGGTGCCGCAGGCCAGGATCAGCACCGAGTCGATCTGCGCAAACACGCGTGCCGCATTGCTGCCGGGCGCATGGTTCATCTGCGCATCGAATAATTCTGGGACGATGCCTTCTACGCCTTCCAGCGTGTCGGCGATAGCACGCGGCTGCTCGAAGATTTCCTTCTGCATGTAATGGCGGTACGGGCCCAGCTCGGCCGCCCCACTGTGCGCCAGCACAGTCTTCACCGGGCGCTGCGCCGGGCTCACGGCCTTGTGCGCCTTGTCGACCAGCCAGTATTTGCCCAGCTGCACGTCCACCACGTCGCCTTCGTCCAGGTAGACGATCTGGTCGGTCACGCCGGCCAGGGCCATGGCGTCGCTGGCCAGGAAATGCTCCTGCCCATCCTTGCCCACGCCCAGGATCAGCGGCGAGCCAGCACGTGCACCGATCATGCGATGCGGCTCGTCCTTGCAGAACACGGCGATGGCATAGGCACCGTGCAGTTGGCGCACCGTGGCCTTGACGGCATCAAACAGGTCGCCGTCGTACAGGCTGTCGATCAGGTGGGCGATGACTTCAGTATCGGTCTGGCTGACAAACTGATAGCCCTTGGCCTTGAGCGCGGCGCGCAGTTCGTCATGGTTCTCGATGATGCCGTTGTGCACCAGTGCAATGCGGCCGGGGCGTTGGTGCGCGTCGGTGCCGCTGCCATGGCTGAAGTGCGGGTGGGCGTTGTGCACGGCCGGTGCGCCGTGCGTGGCCCAGCGCGTGTGGGCAATGCCCAGCATGCCTTCCAGTGCGCCGCTGGCCACCTGCGCGGCCAGTTCGGACACGCGAGAGGTGCTGCGCGCACGGCGCAGGCCGCCACCATGAACACCATCCTGGGCATACACCGCCACGCCGCAGGAGTCATAGCCACGGTATTCCAGGCGCTCCAGGCCCTGTACCAGCACGGGAACGATATTGCGGGTCGAGACCGCGCCGACGATGCCACACATAGAGGTTCTCCAAAAAATCCTGGGCGAATGGTAGAACTGCCATCAAAAAATAACTTTCTAATTTTTTGCAATTTATGAATTTTTATTTCATAAAATATTTCATAAAAGATAATATTTCATATATTCAATAAATATGGAACAAATAACGCTTGATGCCATAGATCTACAACTGCTGGACCTGTTGCAACAGGATGCCGGCCAGAGCAACCAGGCGCTGGCCGAGCAGGTGCACACCTCGCCGCCCACCTGTCTGCGCCGCGTCAAGCGGCTGCGCGATGCCGGGCTGGTCGAGCGCCAGATCGCCATCCTGAACCCGGAAAAAATGGCCGCCACGCTGGGCCATGGCCTGTCCGCCATTGTGGAAATCGCGCTGGACCGGCAGGACGCCGCGGCGCTGGACGCGTTCGAGGCCCGCGTAGCCCACGAGGCGGCGGTGCAGCAGTGCTACCGCGTGTCCCCCGGTCCGGACTTCGTGCTGGTGGTGCACGCCGCCCACATGCCGGCCTACCAGGCGCTGGCGCAACGCCTGTTCACCAGCGACGCCAATGTGCGCAACGTCAAAAGTTTTTTCAGCATCAAGCGCAGCAAGTTCGGCGCGGCGCTGCCGCTGAAAGAAGCCTAGGCCTTGGGCCGGCCATCCCCATCGGTTTGCGCGCTGGCAATGCGCAGATGCGTCTGCTCCGACAGATAGTCCAGCAGCACGCGGGTGCGTTGCGGCAAAAACTTGCGGCTGGGCAGGGCCGCGTACAACACCAGTTGCCCGCCGATCCACGGCGACAGCACGCGCACCAATTCGCCCGTGCCCAGATAGGGCGCCGCCAACTCCAGCGTGGTGGAGACAATGCCGGCGCCGTCCAGCGCTGCACGCAGCAGCGTGTCGATATGGTTGGACCACAGCACCGGCGACACATCCAGGTCCACATACTCGCCCGGGTTGTCGGCGTTGTGCAGGCGCCATAGCCGGGTGTTCATCGCGCCGCCGCCCTTCACGCGCATGCAGTCGTGGTGCAACAGGTCTTCCGGTTGCTTGGGCGTGCCGCGACGCGCCAGGTAGATCGGCGACGCCACCAGGATGGCCTGCGGGCTGGCGATCTTGCGCGCAATCACATCGCCGTCAAAAGCGGCGGCCGTCGCGAACAGCGTGATGTCGTAGTCCTCGATCGGCGGCTCCTTGAAGGACTCGACGACGATATCCAGCACGATCTTCGGGTACAGCGCACGAAAGCCTGCCACCAGCGGCGCCAACACATAGGTGGCCAGCACCGGCGTGGCCAGGATGTGCAGCTCACCCGCCAGCTCCCGGGTGTGGGAACTGGCCGCGGCATCCGCCTCGTCAATGTCCTGCAGGATGGCGCGCACGCGCGCCAGATAGGCTTCACCCGCTTCGCTCAGCGACAGCTTGCGCGTGGTACGGTGCAGCAGGCGCGCACCCAGGTGGTCTTCCAGATCCGAGATCAGCCGGGTCACGACCGCAGGCGACATGTCCAGCGACCGCGCCGCGGCCGCAAAGCCGCCTTCGTCAATGACCCGCTGAAACACCCGCATCGACATCAATCGGTCCATGGCCCCCCCGGCAATGACAAGGTCACAGTACAGCCCGCGTCCACGGCACCGCTGATTTCCACGCTGCCGCCCATGCGCGCCATGGCCTTGCGCGTCAGCGCCAGGCCGGTGCCCAGGCCGGGGAACTGCTTGGGGCTGTGCAGGCGGCTGAACATCTTGAACAGCTGGGCCTGCAGGGCCGGGTTGTATCCCGCGCCGTTGTCCTGCACCGTGATCTGTACCCTGCCCTGCGCATCCGCGGCTGCGGTAATGGCAACGCGGGGCTGGGCCTGGTGCGCGGTGAACTTCCAGGCGTTGTCCAGCACCAGGCGCAGGCTTTGCCGCAACAGCGCCGCGTCGGCCTGCACCTCCAGGGCCGCCATCTCCACACTGCAGCTGATTTGCCGCCCCGCATGCAGGGCCTGCACCTCGGTGCAGACTTCCTGCACCAGCGGCTGCAGCGGCACAGCCCCCAATTGCAGCGGAGCGGTGCCAATGCGGGACTGCTCCAACAAGGCGTCCAGCAACACACCCATGTGGCGCGCAGAGCCGGAGATGGTGTCCAGAAAACCGCGCGCTTCGTCGTCCAGCTGCGCTGCTGCGTCTTCCTGCAGCAGCTGCGCGTAGGAGACGATGTGGCGCAACGGGGCGCGCAAATCATGCGACACGGCGTAGCTGAAGTCCTGCATCTCGCGCTGCGCGGCGGCGAGCTCGGCCTCCAGCTGGGTGATGCGTGCCTGCAGGTCCGTCATGGTGGTGTGTGCTTCAGGCCTTGGTCTGCTTGGCAGGCCGCGACCAGTTGGCAATGCTGACCTGCTTGCCGCGCGCCACGCTCAGGGCGCCCGGCTCGGTGCTCTTGGTGATGGTGGAGCCGCCGCCGACGGTGCCGCCCGCGCCAATCGTCACGGGAGCCACCAGCACGCAGTTGCTGCCCACATGCACGTCCGCCTCGATGACCGTGCGGTGCTTGTTGGCGCCGTCGTAGTTGGCGGTGATGGAGCCTGCGCCGTAGTTGACGCGCTCACCAACCGTGGCATCGCCCAGGTAGGCCAGGTGATTGGCCTTGGCACCGGCAGCCAGCGTGGAGTTCTTCACTTCCACAAAATTCCCGATATGTACTTCGGCGCCCAGTCGTGCGCCGGGGCGCAGCCGGGCAAACGGGCCTATCAGCGCACCGCTGCCCACGGTCACGCCGAGCTTCTCGCCGTCGATGTGGGTGAAGGGGTGGATCACGGCGCCGGCCTCAATCACCGCATTGGCGATGACGCAGTTCGCCCCGATGGACACGCCCTCGCCCAGGCTGACCTGGCCCATAAAGACGCAGTTCACGTCGATGCTCACATCGTGCGCGCACAGCAGGTCGCCGCGCACATCGATGCGCGCCGGGTCGGCCAGGCGCACGCCCTCTTCCATCAGGCGGTGGGCCTGGCGCAATTGGAAGGCGCGCTCCAGTTCGGCCAGTTGCACCGGGCTGTTGACGCCAGCCACTTGCACCGCGTCGGCAATCTTGTGCGCTACGACCGCGGCGCCGTCGGCCACGGCCAGCTTGACGATGTCGGTCAGGTAGTACTCGCCCTGGGCGTTCTGGTTGTCCAGCCGCGCCAGCCAGCGTTTGAGCTGTGCTGCCGGCACGGCCATGATGCCGCTGTAGACCTCGGTGATGCGGCGCTGTGCCTCGGACGCGTCCTTGTGTTCGACGATGGCCTGCACCGCGCCGTCGTCCGCCCGCACGATGCGGCCATAGCCGGTCGGGTCGGCCTGCTCCAGCGTCAGCAGGGCCAGCTTCTGGCCGCTGCTGGCCCTGATCAGATGGAACAGCGTGTCGGCCTGCGTCAGCGGCACGTCACCGGACAGCACCACCACCACGCCATCGTCCGCCAGCGCCGGCACTGCCTGCTGCACCGCATGGCCGGTGCCCAGTTGCGGCTCCTGGCGCACAAAATTCAGATCAAAATCGGCTGCAGCTCCCTTTCCGCCTGCGCAAGAAGCTTCCACTTCTGTAGCACCGTGGCCGGTGATAACAACCACGCGGCGTGCCTGCAGCTGCGCCGCCGTGTCCAGCACATGCCGCAAGAGCGGGCGCCCGGCCAGCGGATGCAACACCTTGGGCAGGCGGCTTTTCATGCGCGTGCCCTTGCCGGCCGCCATAATCACGACGTCAACCGCAAAGGCCTTGCCGGATTCCTGATGGGTTGCCTTGCCTGTCATGTGTTCTGCCATGGTGGTGTCGCTTGCGGTCCTCGTTGTTCAAGCTTCCATTATCTGCGCCATGGCCACTACCTCCGACTTTGCCGACTATTGCTGCGAACTGCTGTCCTCTGTCGGACCCTGCGTGGCCAAGCGCATGTTCGGCGGCTTCGGCATCAGCACCGACGGGCTGACGATAGGCATCATCGCCGACCTGGGCCAGGGCGAGACCCTGTGGCTCAAGGCCACCGATGAGAGCCGCCTGCGCTACGAGGCCGAGGGATGCGCCCGCTTCATCTACGACGTGCAAGGCCAGCCCAAGGGCATGAACTACTACAGCGCACCGCCGGACGCGATGGAGTCTCCGGCGTTGATGCGCCCATGGGCCCAACTGGCAATGGAAGCGGCGCTGCAGGCACGCAAACCACGCAAAAGGCGCACCTGAGGCAAATACCTATGCGGCCGCCCGAAAAAACACATTACATTTGGCGGCAGAAAAAACAGGGAGGAAGCATGACACGTGCATGGGGATGGATAGCGGGCGTTTGCATGGCAGGGATGCTCCAGGGCGCCCACGCGGCAGATTTCTTTGAAGATGGCAAACTGGTTCCCAGGACGCTGGCAGAGGCCATACCCACCGCGACCACGGCTGGCGGTTATGCCATCTATCCCGGCGAAGGCAAGTGGCAGTTTCTCAGCGGATCGATAGGCGATACCACCGGAAGGGCCTCGGCCATCCCGCTGGGCTATGTCCAGTTGAACCAACTGGAGGGAGGCACCACCTTCGCACGCCTCTACATCACGGTGAACCTGCAGCAGAACGATGCCAGCTACTGGACCAACGCCCTGTGCGCGCCCGGTCACCTGGTGCTGAGCAATCGAAACCGCGGCAAAAACGACGCCTGCATGACGATAGACCCGGTGCTCCTCAACGTCGGCACCACACCCACCCTGTTCCTGCGGGTGAGCTTCAACAACACTGCCTCTTCCGGGCGCTACTACCGCCAGATCCTGGACCTGAACCCCGCACTGCTGGGCGTGAGAAACACCGGTACCGGCGACTGGTCTGCGGAAGCCGTCGCGTCGCGTCCCTACGAAAAAGAGCTACTGGACCGTATCATCGCATGGGGCGACCAGGTGCTGGAACGCAGCATCCGCGCCTTCGGCTTCAGCAAACCCCAGGACGCCTATGACGGCCTGCCAAGCTTCCGTAGCCTGCTGCCCGTCCCGCCCGAAGCCGCGGACCGCAACTACCCGATCAGTTTCCTCAGTGCGCTGACAGACATTCAGCACAAGCCCACGATAAAAGCCATCGCTTACGCGCCCTATGAAGGCAACCGCGTGGCCTGGGGCAATGCCTGGGGCTACCAGACGCAGGCCGACGCCGACAAGAACGCGCTCAAGAACTGTGAAACCAACCGCCCGAGCACCGCACCCGCGTGCACGATCTACCCGTTGGCGCAAAACCCAGCCCCTTGACATCGAACAGGGCGACGGCAACGCCGCCTATACCGGCCAGACCACCCCGTAGTCGTTGAGGATGGCGTCCAGCGGCAGGTCGTGGGCCTCGGGTTCGAAATCTTCGACAAAGCCGGTGCCAAAGCCCAGCCCCACGACAAAGGGCCTGGGTTGCAGCGTGGCCAGCATGCGGTCGTAAAAGCCGCCGCCATAGCCCAGCCGGTAGCCGCCCGGTCCGTAACCCACGCACGGGGCGAACAGCAGCGTGGGCACGATCACCTCGGTGTCCTTGGGTTTGGGGATGCCGTAGGCGTCTTCTTCCATCGGGCAGCCTGGGTACCAGGCGTGGAAGGTCATGGTCTTGTGCTGCTTGTTGACGACCGGCAGTCCGATGCGCCGCGGCTGCGGCTGGTCGATCAGTTCACCGTCTTCCTTCCAGCGGTGCAGCGCCGGCAACGGATCGAACTCGCCCTTGATCGGCCAGTAGGCACCAATCACGGTGTCAGGCCGGCCGACCAGCCAGATGCGCATGACCTGCTGCAAGTCGTCCGCGCGCTGTAGGCGGTCGGGCAGCTTCAGGCGTTGTTCAAGCAGTTGCTTGCGAAGTGCTTTCTTTTCTGCCGCTTTGCGTTCGTCCGAGTTGTCCATAATCTCCACATGCAGTTTTCAACCATTCTGACATCGTTGGCCCTGCTGGGCGCGTCCATCATGCCATCCGTGGCGCCGCTGCATGCGCAAGGACGCGACAACAGCCACTACGACGAGCAGATCCAGGACATGGCGCAGGCCTACAAGGCGCGTGACCGCAAGCGCCTGTCCAACCTGCTGCCGCAGCTGCGCGGCTATGTGCTGGAACCCTGGGCCGCGTACTGGGAACTGTCGGCCCGGTTGGACGAAGCCAGCAACACCGATATCCAGGACTTTTTCAACCGCTACGCCGGCAGCTACCAGGAAGACCGGCTGCGCACCGAGTGGCTGCTGCAGCTGGGCCGCAACCGCGACTGGGCCACCTTCAACCGCGAGTACCCCAAGTACCGCATGAACGACGACAAGTCAGTGCGCTGTTACGCGCTGCTGGCCGACCACCAGACCAACAACACCAACGTGACGGCCCAGGTGCAGGAGACCTGGCTGTCACTGAAGGATGCCGACGAAGCCTGCGCCGCCGCCACCGAGCAGTTGCTGGGCGAACAGGCCATGCCGCCGCAAGTGGCCTGGCAGCGCGCCCGTCTGGGGCTGGAGAACGACAAGCTGCGTGTGGCCACACAGGCGGTGGGCCTGCTCAACCCCAAATGGGTGCCCACCGTCAACACGATCTACCAGAACCCGACCAAGTACCTCAACGACAAGCTCACGGCCCTGCGCCCGCAGACGCGTGAACTGGTGTCGCTGGCATTGATCCGCCAGGCCTACCTGGACCCGCAGGAGGCCGCCACGGAAATCGACAAACTGCGCTGGAAGGCCCAGCTGACACAGGAGGAACGCAGCTGGATCTGGGGCGTCATCGGCAAGCGCCTGGCGCAGCGGCAGTCAGACGACGCGCTGGGCTACTTCACCCGCGGGCAGCTGCAGAACATGCACGACGACCACCTGGCATGGATGGCGCGTGCCGCCTTGCGCGCCGGGCGTTGGACGCTGGTGCGCGACGCCATTGCCGCGATGGGCGACGCCCAGCGCAATGACAACACCTGGGTCTACTGGCGGGCCCGCGCACTGATGCAATTGACTCCCACAGAAACCGCACGCGCCGAGGCCATGAAGCTGCTCGAAGGCATCGCCGGCATCCGTGGCTTCTACGAACAACTGGCACTGGAAGAGCTGGGCCAGCGCATCAGCGCCCCGCCGCGTCCCGAAGCCCTGACCTATGAGGAACGCGAGGCCGCGCGGCAGAACCCCGGCCTGGTGCGGGCGCTGTATGCCATCCAGCTGGGCCTGCGCTCCGAAGGCGTGCGCGAATGGAACTACAACACCAACCTGCATGTGCGCGGCGGCATGGACGACCGCGCGCTCTTGGCCGCCGCAGACATGGCCTGCCGCGCCGAGGTCTGGGACCGCTGCATCAACACCAGCGAGCGCACCCGGCTGGTGGTGGACATGGAGCAGCGCTTCCCGATGCCCTTCAGGAACGCCGTGCTGGCGCGCACCCGCCAGATCGGGCTGGACCCGGCCTTCGTCTACGGCTTGATCCGCCAGGAAAGCCGCTTCATCATGGACGCCAAGTCCAACGTCGGCGCGTCCGGACTGATGCAGGTCATGCCGGCCACCGCGCGCTGGACCGCCAAGAAGATCGGCATGACCGACTTCCAGACCTGGCAGCTCAATGAGCGCGACACCAACATCGCCATTGGCACCGGCTACCTCAAGCTGGTGCTGGACAACTTCGGCGGCTCCATGGCCATGGCGGCCGCGGCCTACAACGCCGGCCCGAACCGCCCGCGCACCTGGCGCGGCCAGACCGGCGCGCCAGTGCTGGAAGCCGCCATCTGGGCCGAGAACGTGCCCTTCACCGAGACCCGCGACTACGTCAAGAAGGTGCTGTCCAACACCACCAGCTATGCCGCGCTGATCACCGGCCAGCCCCAGTCGCTGAAGGCGCGGCTGGGCACCGTGGGCCCGCGCGACGCCAGCACCCCTGACACCGGGCTGGACCTGCCGTAACGCCCCCCGGGCGGGTTAGCATGGCGCCTCTGGAGGTTTTCATGCTCAAACTGCTGATCGGCAACAAAAACTACTCGTCGTGGTCCATGCGCCCTTGGGTCCTGCTCAAGCAGGCTGGCATCCCTTTTGAGGAGGTCTACGTCCGCTTCGATTCCTTCGATGCAGACTCCGCGTTCAAGAAAAAACTGGCGGCCCTGACGCCCACCGCCAAGGTGCCGCTGCTGCTGGACGGCGAGCTGGCGGTCTGGGACACGCTGGCGATCGCCGAATACGTGGCCGAGCAATACCCCGACAAACAGCTGTGGCCCGCCGACCGCGCCGCACGGGCCCGGGCACGCAGCATCTGCGCCGAAATGCACAGCGGCTTCACCGGCCTGCGCAACGCCTGCCCGATGAACGTCGAAGCCCGCCTGCCCGAGGTCGGCGCCCTGCTGTGGCGCGACAACGCCGCTGTGCGCACCGACGTGCAGCGCCTCGTGCAGATGTGGACCGGCCTGCTGCAGGAACACGGCGGCCCGCTGCTGTTCGGCCACTTCACCGTCGCCGACGCCTACTTCGCACCGGTGTGCATGCGCCTGCAGACCTATGCGCTGCCGGTGCCGCCGCTGGTAGCCGACTACATCGCCCGCGTCTGCGCCCTGCCCGGCATCCAGGCCTGGATCCAGGATGCACTGGCCGAGAAGGACTTCCTGGACTTCGAAGAGCCCTACCGGCTCAAGCCCTGAACGGCAGCGGACAGATGCACACCTACTTGGTCGGCGGCGCCGTGCGGGACAGCCTGATGGGGCTGCCGGTGCGCGACCGCGACTGGGTCGTCGTCGGCGCCACGCCGCAGCAGTTGCTGGACCAGGGCTACACCGCGGTGGGTCAGGACTTCCCGGTGTTCCTGCACCCGCAGACCCGCGAGGAATACGCGCTGGCCCGCACCGAACGCAAGACCGCACCTGGCTACCACGGCTTCGCCATCCACGCCGCCCCCGGCGTGACGCTGGAAGAAGACCTGGCACGGCGCGACCTTACTATCAATTCAATAGCTGTTGACGCAATCCACATAGGGGCTGACGGCACTTTTGATGCACAAAACCTGCGCGACCCGTTTGGCGGGCGCCGGGACATCGCGGACGGCGTGCTGCGCCACACCACACCCGCCTTCAGCGAAGACCCGGTGCGCGTGCTGCGCCTGGCGCGCTTTGCAGCGCGCTTTGTGCACTTCCGCGTGGCCCCGGAAACGCAGACGCTGATGCAGCATATGGTGCAGCACGGCGAGGTGGACCACCTGGTGGCCGAACGCGTCTGGCAGGAACTGGCGCGCGGCCTGATGGAGCCGCAGCCCTCGCGCATGTTCGAGGTGCTGCGCGGCTGCGGTGCGCTGCAACGGCTGTTGCCCGAACTCGACCGCCTGTGGGGCGTGCCGCAAAGCGTGGAACACCACCCCGAGGTGGACACCGGCGTGCACGTGATGCTGGTGCTGGACATGGCCGCCCGCCTCGGCGCCAGCCTGCCGGTGCGCTTTGCCGCACTGACGCATGACCTGGGCAAGGGCACCACACCCGCCGACGTGCTGCCGCGCCACATCGCCCACGAGGAGCGCAGCGTACGCCTGCTCAAGGACGTCTGCCAACGCCTGCGCGTGCCCAGCGAATGCGCCGAACTGGCCCAGGTGGTGGCGCGCGAGCACGGCAACATCCACCGGTCCGGCACGCTGGACGCCGCCGCCATCGCCCGGCTGCTGGAACGCTGCGACGCGTTCCGCAAGCCAGAGCGGTTTGCGCAGGTGCTGCTGGCGTGTGAGTGTGACGCGCGGGGTCGGCTGGGGCTGCACGACAGCGCTTATCCGCAGCGGCCTCGCCTGGCTTCGGCCTTGGCGCGGGCGCAGGCGGTTGCTACGCATTTGGTAGCCGCTGAGGCACAGGCGGCAGGGCTGAGTGGCCCCAAGGTGGGGGAGATGATTTTGAAGGCGCGGGTTCGGGCGATTGCGGAGGGCTTGTAGGCCTTACTGCTGCTCTCCGTTTTTTGAAGAGTTTTTTGTGGCCTGACGGTTTCGCGCCGGGCGCGGGGGCTTGTCGAGATGTGCGCCCGACAGCGCACCCCACCCGGTCCGGGCAAACCCCGAAGGCAATCTCCACCCGGGCGCAATCCACAAACGACATATCAGAAATAAGCGCCCCACCCCCCCGCCAGGCAGGCATAAAACAGCCCCACCCTTGGTATCCTCCACCCATGTCCCATTTGCTGATAGTCGAAGACGACGAACTCCTGCGCGACGGCCTGTGCGCGCAGCTGGTGCACGCCGGCCATAGTGTCAGCGCGGCGCAGGACGGTGCGCAGGCGCAGGCGCTGCTGGAGAGCACCCGCTTTGACGGCGTCATCCTCGACCTGGGCCTGCCGGTGGTGGACGGCGTCAGCGTGCTGCGCTGGATCCGCCAGCGCCTGACCGCCATGCCGGTGCTGATACTCACCGCCCGCGACGGCGTGGACGACCGGGTGCAGGGCCTGAACGCCGGCGCCGACGACTACCTGACCAAGCCCTTCAACATGGCCGAGCTGCTGGCCCGGCTGCAGGCCATGCTGCGGCGCAGCCGCCTGCCGGCCTTTGGCGGTTCGCTGGAGGTGGAAAGCCCGGCCGCCAAGCGCCTGCGCGTGGACCCGGCGTTGCCGCTGGCCTGGCTGGATGAGGAGTCCATGGACCTGACGCACCGCGAATGGTCGCTCCTGTCGCTCCTGGTCAGCAACATGGGGCAGGTGGTGGGCCGCGAGGACGTGCTGGCCGTGTGGCAGACCCAACCGGCGGACGGCAGCACCAGCGGCTCCAATGCGCTGGAGGTCTATGTGCACCGGCTGCGCCGCAAGCTGCAGGACTCGGGCCTGAACATCCGCAACGTGCGCGGCCTGGGCTACATGCTGGAGATGGATGCGGGATGAGCGCGCCCGCGCGTTTTTCGCTCCGGCGCCAGTTGCTGCTGTGGCTGCTGCTCCCCCAACTGGTGCTGTGGCTCATGGGCGGTGTGCTGGCCTTCCGCGTGGCGCTGACCTATGCCGAAAAGGCCATTGACCAGTCGCTGACCCAGTCGGTGCGCTCGCTGGCGCGCCAGGTCAAACCCTTCGGCTCCGGGCTGCTGGTGGACTTTCCCCGTGCGGCGCAGGACATCATCGAGCAAGACCCCAAGGACCGCGTGACCTACATGGTGTCGTCGCCGCCCGGCAGTTTCCTGCTGGGCAACGGCAAGCTGCCCGGCCCGCCGCAGGGCATGTACGTTCCGCAGAACGAGCCGGTGCTGTACGAGCTGGTGCTGGAGGGCAAGCCCATGCGGGTGGCCTCGATCGACCTGAGCTTTGG
>JACXTT010009839.1_pt1 | contig 13009 bp, 14 predicted proteins | sample 9270951 | NCBI WGS metagenome assembly JACXTT01 (sample SAMN15532306, study PRJNA645909) | rock metagenome | isolation source: weathered quartz diorite | place: Puerto Rico | collected 2017-06-21 | reverse complement strand
CCAATCAGCCGCATGAGCTGCCGCGACGTGTGTAGGGTAAATGGCCGAGGCCGCCGCGCCAGTTTCAATCCCGCCTCTTCCGGCGTACGGTCGCCCTTGCTGTTGTTGCAGCGATAGCAGCAAGCGACCAAATTTTCCCACGTGGAACGCCCGCCTCGTGAACGCGGAACTACATGATCCAATGTAAGCTCCGAACTCGGAAACACGCGTCCGCAAAACTGGCACGTATTCCGGTCACGCAAAAGAATGTTCTTGCGTGAAAGCGCTCTGCTCTGCTGGGGGATATGTCGGTACGCCACGAGCCGGATTACAGAAGGCACCCGATGCGAGTGAGCCGCGGAGTGCACTTCCGCACTGTGCAATTCTTCCGCCTGCGCCACGCCTTTCAGCATTAGCACCATGGCGCGCCGCACTGCCGTCACGTTGATCGGCTCGTACGTCGCGTTGAGCACCAACACGGGTTCCTGCATCAGCGAACCGCGCCGGGGTAAAACTGAGTTGTGGGATCTACTACCAGCGGGAACTTCGCTGGAAGGCACAGCGGTTGCAGCCGCTGCGGAGGGCACACGCCCCCGGGGATTCGGCGTTTCCTGCCGGATTGCGCTCATGGCGCTTCCCTTGGGCTAACTCTCACCGGTACCCGGAAGCGGGTTGTGCGCCGCTCGGGCCACCGTGAGCGCCACCACCGACTTGGCTCCAGCGTCGCGAAGCGCCTTGGAACACGCATCCAGCGTCGCGCCAGTCGTCATTACATCATCTAGCAGTAAGACGCGTAAATTGTCAACTTGGCTGCCTGGCCGTGTCTCAAAAGCGCCACGCACCGCCGCCCAGCGTTCATGCAACGTTAACACTAATTTGGCTGGTCTTGGGCGCGTTCGAACCAGCAAGACACCGCGATGAGGCAAGCGGAGAAGCTTCGCCAGGGGTTTTGAAAGCAGTTCCGCCTGATTGTAGCCACGCTCTTTTTCGCGATCGCGGTGCAGCGGAACCGGCACAACGACATCTGCACAGAGAATTTCAGCATTGCGCGTATAGATTTCAGCGAGTCGTTTTGCAAACCACCTCGCCAGCGGCTCGATCCGTTCGAATTTCAGCATCACAATCGCGCGCACGACTTCGTTTTCATAAACAGCAAAACTGCGGGCGCGATCAAATGCGTACGTTTCCAAATGGCACGCCGAGCAGCGAAGCGCTTCGCCGGGGGCTTCGGCAATGTCGGGCAAGGGAAGCCCGCACACCGCGCAAATTTTCTGGGGAATGCGCGAAAAACCGTCAAGGCACTCCTGGCAGACGGGGATTCGCGAAGCGTGATTCAGCAGCGCGCCGCAAAGGCGGCACGGGGCGGGAATCAAGATACTTGCCAGGGCGTCGCGGGCATCCGCTAGCCAGCTAGCGGGCAAGGAACGAGACGGGCGGGCTTCTGCCATTTCGACAGAAGCCTACTCCCTTTAAATCTTATTTAAAAGATTATTTTACGCTATGAATAACTGAATCTCTAAAGCTGGCCCTTTTCCGCCTTTTCCTGGCAGTTGATGCAGTGCTTAGCCCATGGCACGGCTTCGAGGCGTTTCTGCTGCATTTCTTCCTCGCAGTTCGCGCAGACGCCGTATTCCTCTTCTGCGATTCGGCGCAGCGCAACGTCGATCTGGTTCAGGAGCGCCCGGTCCGTATTCGTCATTCCGAACAAGAACTCTTTTGTATAGGAGTTTGCCGCTTTATCGGCAAGGTCAACCGTCGGATCGTCGTCCGCCTGACGCCCTTCTTCTTCTGTCCGCGCGATCGTTCTCAAAAGCTCTTCCCGACGCGCGAGCAATTTCTTTTTGTAATAATCCAGTCTTTTCTTGTCCATGTAAGTCGTGGGTCCCACTCCCCTGCGGGTTACAGGGGTCATCTAAAAACTCCGTAGTGTAGGCTGCAATCAAAATCGTGTCAAGTTGGGGAACTTTTCTGGGATTTGACGCTTCGCGGACAGAAATCTACAGTCTCTTCCCGATAGCAGCCTGGGGTTACGGTTTTGTCGCGGCTATTACAGGCAGGATTAGAGCCGATGGGTGTTCCTTGTCGTGAAAAATCATGTTTGTAGCTTTTGCCATGCGCGTGCCGCGCGCCTGCTCTTCGCCGGTATTCATGTTGCGGTCGAACCGCGGAAAACTGCTGCTCGAAATCTCCAGCCGCAATTTGTGCCCCGGCAAAAACACGTTGCTCGTGGCCCACATGTCCAAGGTGATCCGGTAAATTTCGCCGGGATTCATCAATTCCGGTTTCGCTTGTGAATTTCGATAGCGCATCCGAAGAATTCCGTCCGTCAGATTCTGCGCGAATCCGTTCGGCCACACGTCCACAAACTTCGCTGTGAAATCTGTGTCCACGGCCGACGAACTGACGTACAAATCAGCGGTAATTGGTCCCGTAACCTCGAACTCTTGTGTGAACGCGGGCGTCGTAAACACAAGCACATCGCTGCGCGACTCCGCCGGACGTTGGTCCTGCGGCCCAATTCCCGTGGGAAGTTCCCGGCAGCAAAGCGGCCCGCCGATCGTCAGTGCCGGGTCTGCAGGATCATAGTCGTAAGTGTCTCTTTGTTCCGCCACTGGCGCTGCCGTACTCAGCACGCCGTCGCCGCTTATTCCGTTCGCTGCTCCATGAGAGTGGAGAAAATATTTTGTCGCCTGTGCTCTCGCGAGCGGCCAGGCGTCTTCATCGCGCCATACATTCTTCCCCATCACAAAAATCTTCACCGGCTTATCTTTCTCGGCGCCGTTCGCTTCCCCCTTCAACAAATGGTCGTACCAGCGCAGCATCAGTTCATCGGGATCGAGCAACGCCTTATCGCCAAAATCCACCGCGCCAATTTTTCCGCCCCATCCTCCCGCGTGTCCTCCTGTTCCCACGTAGAGCTTCTGTCCTTTGCGGGCTGTATCTGTTCCCGCTTCCGTTTGTAGCCGAATAAAGTTTCGCAACGAGCCGCCGAGAAAAATGTCGTACCACGCCGCCACGGTGAACACCGGCACCTGAATCTGCCCGTAATGATCTTCAATCGAAATCTCTTTCCAGTAGTTGTCAAAACTCGGATGCGCGAGCCAATCGAAAAAGTAAGGCGCCAGCCCGTTCCCATCGAACTTCATGATTCGGTATTCCGCCAACGGAAGCGTTTTCATTCCTTCCAACGCTTCGGGAAGCGAATCGAATCGCCTAATGGCGGTGTTTTCCGCGAGCCCGGAACTCCACGATTCGTTAAACCATTGTTCGAACGCGCCTCCTTGATACGTCCATCCGTCGTGGTAATTCGAAGCGGTCACGCTGGGGCAAATTCCGGCAAGATGCGGCGGCTTCGCAATGGCAGCCAGCATCTGCGTCGCGCCGACGTACGATCCGCCAAACATTCCCACTTTTCCATTGGTGTAAGGAAGCGAGCCTGCCCACTCGACTGTGTCATAGCCGTCGTTCGATTCATGCCGGAAGGGATACCATTCGCCTTCGGATTCGTATCGCCCTCGCACATCCTGAATGATGACAACGTAGCCTCGCGCAGCAGCAAGGTGCGCGAACGGCGTCACCCAGGTTCTCGATTTGTCATACGGAGTGCGGGACAAAAGCACCGGCAATTTTTCATCGGTCTTCGGTCGGTAGATATCCGCACGAAGAGTCACGCCGTCGCGCATTTTTACGCGAACGTCGTACTCCACCGTGAACTCGTACGACTTGGGCGTTTGCGCGAGAAGCGGACTCGCAAGCGCCGCAGCTAACGCCGCGACACTCAGAAACGACAGAGCAAAAGTACGGTATGCGAAACGCAAGGGCGGGACTCCTTCTTAAGGAAACGGTTGCAAGGTCACTTGCACGAAAAGCTACTTTGCGGCAGCGAGCGTTTCGATCACCAGCGCGTGGGACCCACCGCGATCGTAAAGTTTGCCCGTTGCCTTCACGCGATTACCTGCAAATTCCAGCAGCTTTGCGTTTTGCCCTTTGGCAGGTGTAGCGGAATCGATCGGCCAGTAAATGGAACCATCTTTGGTTAGGATCACCAGTTGAGATCCTTCCTTCGCGCAGGCCAGAGCGCAATCGCGGCTGATCGGCTTATCAAGTCCTTTGGTGAACGCGCAAGCCGAATCAAGTACGTATCCTTCCACTGTGACCGCTTTTTGCGGCGCGGCCAAGGTCACGACCGCCAAACTCGCAGCGACCGCCATGATCCCCGTGACCATCTTCAGAATTTTCATCGTGCCTCTCCTCGGCGCAGATTATTCCCCTCGCCCTTCCACTCTGTCAATCCACCGAATTTATTTATCGTCGCCCTTGCCCCGCAATTTGCGATAGAGTGCTTTCGCGATTCAGCTCTGAGAGTGAGCAACACCATGAAGCTTGGATTCGTGCTTCTCGCTCCACTTCTATTGGCTTTCATGCTGGCGCGCAGTGCAACAGCGCAAAACGCTTCGGCAAATCTGGGTGTCTTTCAAGCGAAAAGCGATGTTGGACTCCTCACTCTGCCCGGCAAGGCCGTCTATGACTCCGCGCGGCAGACCTACACCATCACCGCCAGCGGCGAAAATGTCTGGTTCGACAAAGACAATTTCCATTTCGTTTGGATGAAAGTTTCCGGCGACGGCTATTTCCAGGCGGATATTTCTTTCCTCGGTAAAGGCGTCAACCCGCACCGCAAAGCGCTGCTCATGGCGCGCACGAGCCTGGATTCCAGTTCGCCCTACGTGGACATCGCGCTTCATGGCAACGGCATGACCGCACTCCAGTTTCGCGACGAAAAAGGTGCCGTCACTCACGAAGTGCAAGCCGCGACCTGGTCGCCGAAACATCTCCGCATTGAGAAACACGGTGATTATTTCACGATGTGGCTTGCCGGCGATGACGGCGAATTTCATTTCGCCGGTGCCTCCCCGCGCATCGCGCTTGGCGAATCGTTTTACGTAGGTCTCGGCATGTGCAGCCACGAGAAAGATCTCAGCGAGACGGCTGTTTTTTCGAACGTGAAGATTTCAGGCACACCAGAGGCAAACTCGTCGAACGCCACTCTCTACAGCACTCTGGAGGAAATCAGCGTTGCTTCGGGCGATCGCAGCGCCGTCTACCAAACGGAAGGCCGAATCGAAGCGCCCAACTGGACAGGCGACGGCTCATCCCTCCTTTTCAATCGCAATGGAAGAATCGAACGCATTGCAGCTACAGGTGGCCCTACGCAGGTTCTCGACACAGGATTCGCCTCCCGCTGCAACAACGACCACGGGATCTCTCCCGATGGCAAAGAACTTGTCATCAGCGATCAATCGCAGAGCGATCACAAATCCCGTGTCTACCTCTTGCCATTTACCGGAGGAGCGCCGCGTCTCATCACCAAGAACGGACCATCCTACTGGCACGGCTGGTCGCCTGACGGGAAAACACTTGCTTTTGTCGGCGAACGAGACAGTGATTTTGACATCTACACGATCTCAATCGAGGGCGGCGCAGAAAAACGGCTCACCACCGCAAAAGGCCTCGACGACGGACCCGAATATTCGCCGGACGGAAAATATATCTATTTCAATTCCGTTCGAACCGGCCACATGCAGATCTGGCGCATGAACGCCGATGGAAGCGACCAGGTCCAAATCACAAACGGCGAACTCAACGATTGGTTTCCCCACCTTTCGCCGGACGGAACGCAAATGGTTTTTCTTTCTTATCCCAAGGACGTAGAAGGCCACCCGGAAAACAAAGACGTGATGCTGCGACTAATGTCGCTGAAAGACGGAAAAATAACCGTGCTGGCGAAACTCTTTGGCGGTCAGGGCACGATCAACGTACCCTCGTGGTCGCCCGACGGAAAAAAACTGGCCTTCGTTAGCTATGCGCTGCTTCCCAAGCAATAGGACGGCGCTTAATCGGTCCGTAACAAAGCTTCCCTCGCCGAGTTTATTGCGCCAATTTGTCTTCAAGTTTAGTCGTGCGGCCACGTAACATCTGAAGTCTCGGAAATCACTTCTCTCTTCCTTCTCAAATCTCTCTCAAATTCGGAATTCGCAGCAAACATTCGCATCTCCCTGTTCGTCACTCGACTACCGGATGACGGATCGCCCGTTCGAAAGTCCGCGCCGCTTCTCTAGAAAGCACGGCCGGCTTCGCGAACGGATCGTGGTGGCAAGGCTGTCCGGGCCAGGAGTTTTTCATGCATCCTGCGCTCAGATTTTTTGTTTTGACGCTTACCGTCATTGTTCTATGCAATCTCTTTTCAGTTTCCGCCGCTGCGCAAGCGCCCGCAAGACTGCTCTCCAGCCCCGTGAGTTCGCTGCGCTTTGCCGGCGATAGTGTCGCGGATCCCACCAGCGACGAACTGAAATCTTTCGGACAGCTTGCAGGAGTTATTGAGGAAGCGCGCACTGAAGTTACTTCCATTCTGGCCGGAGAGAATTCGTGCTCCGCTTGGTATCGCGCCGCCGAACCCGAAGCCGCGCAGAAATTCCGTTCGCTGCGCTTCGCCTTGGATGCTTCCGGGAAGAGCGAAATCCTCAAAGTGGAAATTTGGCAGGCCACCGCGGTTTTTTATCAACCCTACGTGGCTCGCGCAGGACAAAATGTGGGATGGGGCTCGACGATCACGCTCAACGCCAACGGAGCCTTCTTCAAGGATTGGGCTCCGGTGCGCGTCGTAACCACCCCTCAAGACAAAGGCTATCTGAAAGCTTTCCGGCGTCTGGCTGTCGCTAATTTTGATGGGGCGACGCGCGAAGCGCGAGTTTTGACGCTACTCCACGAACTGGGCCATGTCCTGGATATGCTTCCCATTGACTCGGGTGTCCCTTCCGGCCCCGAACTGTCCACAAGCAACACAGAATTGGTTATGCGCCATTGCGGCGCGCAAATTCGCGAAGCAGCCAAACATGCAACCTCCCTCGATTCCACATTCTTGCTTTTCCAATCGCCGGCTGCAATCGAAGAAGAGCGCCTTCGCCGCGGCATGAACAAGCAGTAGCTTTCAGACGAAGAAATAAGCTTATTTGGACTCTCTCTTTGAACTGCTTCGCGTTCGCTGTGCCGCTGACCGCAGTAATTCGGAACACGCTTTCAAACATGCCTCGGTCAGCGCAGCTGCGAACTGCTTGTGCTCTTCGCCGGGCGGACGCAGCAGTGCCGTTCCATGCACGAGCGCAAACAGTTGGAACGTAAGCTCGTCAAGCTCCTGGCCTTCAATCTTGAATTCCTTTGCAAGCACTTTTCTCAAATGGTCGTAAGAACGCATCGGTGTCCGCTGCACGTACCGTACGCCCCAGTCCGCGGATAACAAACGGTATTCATGCCCGTGTGTCGAAATGAATTCCAGCGCGTTGCGGCATACATCCAGCGCCGTGCGCGCGGGCTGCAGCGCGTCGTAGAGTTTCTGCCGCGCGCGCTCTTCGAGGAAGTGCTTGAGGTCTCTTTTGTCGCGAAAGCGCTGGTAAACAGTCGGCGTCGTCGTCTTCGCGGCGCGCGCTACGGCGCGCATGGTTACCGCCTCTTCGCCGCGCTGGCTCCAAAGGCGGTAAGCGACGTCCACAATTTTGCCTTCCAAAGCGGCATCCGGTGTTCGCGGCATGCGCCCTCCCCGTGAGAAGCAGCCGAATAATACTCTTTACAACGTTAAAAATACAGTGTATAAATTAAAGGTTTTGTTCATAACAATTTTTTCTCCTGTCTGTCTCTCCGCTCACAGGGAGAACTTTTCGAGGCTTGACGCTCTATGTTTCCTTTTCAGTATTCGGTCATTACTAAGGCCGAACCCGGTTTATGTTGGGACCTTTTCTCGGATTGCAGCCGCTGGAATACTTTCGCGGACATTTACGGCGCTATCGATTGGATTGAAGGCGCGGCCTGGGAACCCGGCAGCCGCCTCGAGATCGAGATTCTCCGGCCGTTTCACACCAAGATCGAACACGTCATCACCAGTTGCGTTCCCGGCAAGCGCGTCGGTTGGATAGACCATGCCATGGGCGCAGCTTTGGCCCAGTGGGTCATGTTCGAAAGCATGCCGAATGGCGGCGCCCGCGTTACTACTTGGGGCGACTTGGTTCACTCCGGCAGACCCATCGCAGGACGTTCCGCCGAAGAGCTGATCACCGGCTTTACTAAAGTCTGGTACGAGAACTTTCGCGCAATTTGCGATCAAATCGCCGTCGGCGCGGTCATCGGATCGCACGCGCCGCTGGTTTTCCCTAGCGACCTCTAATTAATCGGGAAACCGAAACCCCAAAATCTTGTGCGGCGCGCTCCACCATAGCGTGCCGCATCGCGCATTGGCAAATACGTCGCGCTTTCTCTCAATCCTCCCGAATCGTGCGATACCTGGACTTGATATGCGCCCATCACGCTCGAACGGCGCTCATCGAGGCCAAGCTATGAAAATCGCACTTCGCCAGTGCGTGTACGCTGTGTTCGCTGTTGCGCTCTTGGCGGGTTGTAAGAGTTCTCCGAATAAGTCTGAAATTTTCCAGGCTCAAACCCTCGATTGGGGCACTCCTCCGACTTTCAATCTCGGCCTTAGTGTGGACCAAGCCTACGCAGCGATTCCGCATCGCCGCACTGTTTGGAATGACGCCGAATCCACCGCTTCAGCTTCGGAAAAGGCATACCTCAAAACGATTTTTGATGTACTGGATCAAGCCACAGCCGTGCGGGTCGCCGGTATGCAGAACTACGCCTCCGGCCATCCTGAATACTCGGACCCCCCGTCCGAGTACGACCAGCTAATTAATTTTGCCCGAGGCATGACGCCGCCGAAAAAGCTGGAGCCGTACCACAATTACGTCCTTCAAGCTCTCGCTGGTCAGCGCCAATTCTTTGCAGACTGGAAAACGCAAGGCGATCAATTCGGGTATCCGACTTGTCTCAAGACGCATCCTGGCGTACAACGCTCATCCGGCGCATTACAGTCCGCCTACAATGAGCTCATGCAACGTTTTCCGGCCGAAGCTCAGTCCAACAAAGATGCTTTCTTTGACTACCACTGCGCTCTGGATTTTCTATAAAAGGCGTTCCGCCGTTTCGGACGCGCCTCTTTTGCCTGGTATTTCATCGCCAATCGTCGGATGGCTTTGTTTTACTTGCAACGCAATTAGATAGCGTCCATGCTTCATCCCGATCGCGTAAAGGTTACTGCGGCAGGGCGTTTGGGGATCTTCTTACTCCACGGCCAGAAAAATGTCAGACACGAATGTGCAATACTCCTTTGCGCAAGGAGGCCCGCCGTGGGCGAAGCAACCAACGCCAGCGCCGCGATTGACCTTTACGTAGCGCGTGAGAATCCCTCGCTTGTTCACGTTGTCGACGCGATTCGCAGCCTCGTCAGAAAAGTGATTCCGCGGGCAACGGAGGCCATGAATCCGTGGGGCGTTCCCATTTTTGAATGGAACGGACCGCTGTTTTACCTGCGCGTCGGCAAAAAGCACGTTACGTTCGGTTTCTCTCGCGGTTCTGCGATCAAGGACCCCGCAAAACTCCTCGAAGGCGAAGGCCGCAATCTGCGCCACATCAAGCTTTCAGACGTCGCTCAAACGCGCGACCCAAACCTAAAGAACCTTCTGCTTCAGGCGAAAGCGCTCAACGACAAAACGCCCGTTTCCGCCTCCCTGCGTCCAAAAGACCAGCTGCGCAGAAAATCGCGAAAGACAAAGATTTCGCGGGCGCAGCAGCGTGCGTGGGAGAATCTCGAATAAATTTGTGTAAAAAGAATTCGTCACTGGGGGCCCCATGCACCTTCGCCGTACCGCCGCTTTGTTTTTCGCCGTCGCTGCAATTTCTGCCGCGACTTTAGTTTTCGCCACGCACTCGCGGCTCCTCGCTCAGGAACAAGTACCTACCGCGCAAAAGTCCCTCACTATTGAGGAATACGAGCCGAAGTCCACGCTAGTCGTTCCCGAACACAAACTCGACCGCGCCAAATTTCCTTTCGTTGATATTCACAGCCATCATTGGAATCCCACGCCCGAGGAAGTCAATCGGCTTGTGAAAGAAATGGACACCATCAACTTGCAAGTGATGGTGAATTTGAGCGGCGGCAGCGGCGACCGCCTGAAGCGCACCGTCGAAGTGATGAAAGGCCGTTACCCGAATCGCTTCGTCGTTTTTGCGAACATGGATTACAGCGACATCAACCAGCCCGGCTTTGGAGAACGTGTCGCCGCTCGCTTCGAACAAGACGTCAAAAACGGCGCGCAAGGGCTGAAAATCTTCAAGGATTTCGGCATGGAGCTGCACTATGCCAACGGCCAGCGCGTTCACGTTGACGATCCTGTTTTTTCCCCCATCTTTGAAAAATGCGCCGACCTTGGCCTTCCCGTGCTGATTCACGTCGCTGAGCCATCCGCCTTTTTTGATCCTTGGGACAAATACAACGAGCGCTGGCTCGAGCTGAAACAATTTCCCCAACGTGCACGGCCGCCCTCGAAGTATCCTCCTTTTGAAACGCTCATGGCCGAACGCAATCATCTTTTCGCTATGCATCCGCGCACGAAATTCATCGCCGCGCATCTAGCGTTTCACGGCAACGATCTCGCTCGCCTCGGAAAACTTTTTGACGAGCATCCCAATGTCTACGTGGACATCGCCGCCGTCCTCGCCGAACTCGGCCGCCAGCCCTATTCCGCGCACGATTTTCTGACGAAGTATCAGGACCGCGTCCTGATGGGCAAAGACATCTACGACGTGAACGAATACAAGTGGTATTTCCGTTGCCTCGAAACGCGTGATGAATACATCGAGTACTATCGCAAGCGCCATGCCTTCTGGCGCATCTACGGCTTCCAGCTCGACGACCAAGCTCTCAAAAAGATCTACTACAAAAACGCCCTCAAACTCGTCCCCGGCATCGACGGGACCGCCTTCCCACGGTGACTCAAGGGCGCAGACTAAGGACGCGCTCCGCCTAAACCCCGGGATAACGACCAAGAAAAAGAAGCAGGCAATCGATAGTGTCGGTGATGCCGTGCGCGATAATTGGAGCGGCCAAGCTTCGTCCCCGCCAAACGTACAAGAGCCCCAATAGGGCGCCATCGATCATGTTTTCGATCATTCCGGTTATGCCCTGGCCGATGTGTGCGCTGCCGAAAAGTATGTTGACAAGGATGAGGCTGGCGGCCCAGCCAATCCGCGAATTGCGACAAATTCCGGCCACCCGATTCATCAAGTAGCCGCGATAAACCATCTCTTCGCCAAAGGCCGCAAGCGTCCAGGTGAGCGCGAGAGCAAGAAACAAGAGCTTGGCGTTGTGGCGGAGCGCCTCGAACGCAGAAAGGTCCGGCATTTTGCCGATAAGTCGCGCGAGCAAAGGCTGAGTAATAAACAGTTCGAGCAGCTCAATGCCCGCACCTGCCGCGAGTCCAATCAGAATTGTTTTTGCCCAGCTTTCGGTTCGCCGCAGGCCCACGTATTTCCAGCGCAGGTTTCGTAACCGCAAGGAGAGCCAACCGAGCAGAAAAAGGAAAGGCGTTTTGCTAAAGGGAACAAGATGGCGCACATCGCCGTAGAAGAGGGCTGCAACGAACGCCAACTCGGCCAGCAGAAGCCAGGGACGCGCAGCTGTGACGTCATTCCTCGTCAACTCATGACTATCCACGAAATCACTACGAATGAGAGGAGCGAAAAGACTCATTAGCCTTGGAGCGGGAAAACCGGTTAGGATTCCGGGACGCTGGAACTCCGCCGAACGTTCACATGAAAAACTGGCCCAAGGAGAACCGAATCGCCCAAGGGGAGCAGGAAGGAGCGGTCCGCATCAAATTCGATCATCAGCGTAGTCGCGGCGTCAGGCGAAACGTAGAGCCGTTGCCCGTCCGTGTTTTCTGGACGCACCCTAATGCCGGGCGTTGACTCTAGAAATTGTAGAGTTAGAACGCGGCCGTCCGATGTGACGGCGCAGTGAAGCTTTTGGCCTTCGCAATGATTTGTTCCCCCAAATCGTCCATTCCCCGGCCCAAACGCAAGACGCAGCCGCACCTGACCGTACAAACCGGCAGGCAAGACGGAATCAGTAAATTGCGTAGGGGAATTTTCCTTGTGTGGATCGGCCAGCAAATCCACCTGGCGAGGATGTTCTTGAAGCTCTGCGGCAATCGGCTTCCAGTCGGGAGAACCGTCATCGGCGAGCGCACTTGAATGCATGTCAACTCCGGCAAGAGTGACAAAAAGATGAGTGAAGTGCGGCCGCTCGCTGCCTGATACGGAGTTCGCTCCGGCGGGAGCGCTGATCTCCAGGTGCACGATTCCGTTGGCCGTGCTGAATGCGCAGGAGGGCGGGTTTCCAACTGCCACGTTGACGGTACTGCCGCCCGGGGAATTCAGCACCCCGGATACGCAAGTGTTGTGGCAACCGGTGGCGCAGAGCACGCAGGCGGTCAGCGGAAGAAAACTGCATAACGCACGCGGAAGTCGAAGATAAACTGCGCGGCCCATCGAGGAACCCCACGAAATTATCGTTCGCCGGAATGGACTGGTCAAGCGTTGCAACTCTTTGGCGAGTTGCGAATCTCACGAGCCTACGGCCATCTCCGCCCCCAAGGGCATCGCCAATCAAATAGGAGGAGTAGTTGTGCAAGACGAGAATGTTGAATTGGGCCCGCAAGAAAATGCCAATTCGCCAGGTGGCGGGCACGAGCCAAGCCAAGAAATCAAAAGAATTCCTCAGGCAATGGACCCTGAGGCCGCCCGAATCCGCGCGGCGCGCGCGAAACTAATCGAAGAAACGACCTATCGCCTCACGGATCTTTTCACCATCATTTCCGGCCGGATCGAAATTCTCAGCGAAAAAGTGCCTGACATTTGCAGGCAGGAGTTGCAAGCGATCCGCGACGTACTAACCCGCGGCGTCGAACTGAACAATCGTCTCTATTTGGCCGCGCAAGCATGCCGCCGTGAAATTGGCAAGCCTCTTAAGACTTCAGAAATTATCGAAGAGTGAAAGAAGCAGAGAATCGCTTCCGCAAAAAAGGCTGAAGCGCTAGTTGGACCACGGCGGCTTTACGCCAGTCATCCGCGCATAAGCAATCAG
>JACXTT010009838.1_pt1 | contig 13009 bp, 11 predicted proteins | sample 9270951 | NCBI WGS metagenome assembly JACXTT01 (sample SAMN15532306, study PRJNA645909) | rock metagenome | isolation source: weathered quartz diorite | place: Puerto Rico | collected 2017-06-21 | reverse complement strand
TCCGGGGCCGAATCCACCAACGTCGCGGCGTCGATCTTCATGGGCCAGACCGAAGCGCCGCTGACCATCAAACCGTTTCTCGCCAAACTCACGCAATCGGAATTGTTCACGATCATGGTGTCCGGCATGGCGCACGTTTCGGGCGCCGTCATGGCAGCCTACGTGATCATCGCCGGCGTCGAAATCCGCCACTTGCTTACAGCCGTGATCATGACCGCCCCTGCCACCATCCTGCTGGCCAAGATGTTCATGCCGGAAACGGATACGCCGGAAACATTGGGCTCGGTGAAGGTGGAGGTGGAAAAGCCCGGCGTCAATGTGATCGATGCAGCGGCGCGTGGCGCGGGTGACGGATTGCAGTTGGCCCTCAATATCGGCGCGATGGTGATTGCATTTCTGGGCCTGATCGCACTGGTCAACGGAATCCTCGGCTGGGTGCACGGTCTACCGCTCATGGCATGGATGCCGGGCTCGATGCAGGGCATCCTCGGCAAAATCTTCGCGCCCATCGCGTGGCTGCTAGGCGTTCGTTATGACGACTGCGCCACCATCGGCAACCTGCTCGGCACCCGCGTCATCCTCAATGAATTCGTGGCGTTCGTGGATCTCGGCAAGGTGCGCTCTACGCTCGATCCGAAATCGTTCACCATCGCCACTTACGCGCTGTGCGGCTTTGCGAACCTGAGTTCGATCGCGATCCAGATCGGCGGCATTGGCGCGCTCGCGCCCAGCCGCAAGAGCGACCTCGCCCGCCTCGGACTGCGCGCCGTCGCCGCGGGCACCATGGCCAACTTCATGTCCGCCTGCATCGCAGGCATGCTTCTCTAGAATCATGATCATCAATAGTCTCGATACGGCTGTCAACGTGATCCGGACGCACGTGTCTGAAATGCCATCGGTGGCCGTCGTGCTCGGCAGCGGACTCGGCGCGCTCGCGCAGGAACTGACAGGCGCGGTGTCCATCCACTACGGCGAAATCCCGGAATGGCCTGCGTCCACCGCGATCGGACATGCGGGTAAGCTGGTCTTTGGCCGCCTTGGCGAGCTCAACGTAGTGCTGATGGCGGGCCGCGCGCACTTGTATGAGGGCTACACCCCGCAGCAGGCGGTTTTCGGCGTCCGCGCGCTGGGCCGGCTCGGCGTCAAAAAGATGGTTTTCACCAACGCCGCCGGAGGCATCAACCTTACGTACGGGCAAGGCGCGCTGGTGGCGATCACCGACCACATCAACCTGCAGGGCGTGAACCCATTAAGCGGGCCGAACGACGACTCGCTGGGCCAACGTTTTCCCGACATGAGCGAGGCCTACTCGAACCGCATGCGAGGCATTGCCTTGGACGCGGCGGCGGACGAGAGCATCCACCTGTTCGAAGGTGTCTACGCAGGGCTGCTCGGGCCCTCCTACGAGACGCCCGCGGAAATCCGCTATCTGCGCGCCATCGGCGCAGACCTCGTCGGCATGTCCACCGTCGGGGAAGTGATCGCGGCGAACCACATGGGCATCGAATGCCTCGGCATTTCCTGCGTGACCAACATGGCCGCCGGCGTTTTACCGAAGAAACTCGATCACGAAGAAGTGCTTGCAGTCGGATTGCAGGTTCGCGATACGTTCGTGCGATTGCTGAAAGCCACGCTGCCGCGCCTGTAGCTGAAGTAAAGCCTGTAGCTGAAGTAAAGAACGTCGGATAACGGGCCGATAGTACCTTTTGGAGCTATCGACACCCAAACTACCTGCAATGTCAGCGTCCGTCACCCAACGGGAACGGGCATTGCGCCTTACGCTGCAGGTGACCGCGTGGCTCGCCGGGTTGGGCCTGTTTGCGATGATCGCGATCGCTCTGTGGGCTCGCAGCGCCCTCACTCCGGTGGAAGGCATCGTGGCGCTCCAATCGCGCATGTTCGCGAGCGGCGAGGGCCTCTACTACGATCTCAACCGGTATCCATTCACGGTTGCCGCCTACGGTCCCATTTACTATTCCCTATGCGCCGCGCTCGATCTGGCGGGCATTCCTTCGTACGCAGGCGCCCGTCTGATTTCCATTCTTGCGCTCCTGGCGTCGCTTTGGAGCGGCTGGCGGATGCTGCGCGTGCTGACCGCGAACCACGCCGATCGCGTCGCCGGAGTTCTGCTCGCCGCCGTCACTGCGAACCTGCTCTTTTGGGGAACCGCGGGCCAGGTCGACATGCTGGCAATCAGCTTCTCGCTGGCCGCTTTCGCGAGCTTTCTCGAATGGCGGGAATCTCTCATCTCTTCGAAGTTGTGGCTCGCCGGATTGCTGGTGGTTCTTGCGGCATTCACGAAACAGACCGCGATCTGCGCCGGTGCGGCGATCGGCCTGACGCTGCTGTGGGAAGACCGCAGACAGGCCGTCCGCTGGATAGCCGCCGTAGCGGCAGCGGGCGCAGCGATTGCCGGAATCCTGCAGTGGGTGACCCATGGCGCGTTTCTCGACAATGCCGTGTTTGCCAACTTGAATCCGTTTAGCGCGGAAAAGCTCGGGCAGCAATCGAAGTACTTTCTTCTGACCGCCGGAGGGCTTGTGGCAACCGTTCTCAGTGGATTGCACCGCATCCATCGCCGGACGATGCCGTTGTTCCTCTATACGGGCCTCGCTACGGTGCTGTGGCTGCTCACGGCGCCCAAAGTCGGATCCGACCTCAATTACCAGGTTGAAATGACACTGCTGCTGGCGTTCACCGTGGGAACGGTGCTCGATGAGAACGGCTTCTTCCGCGCCATCGTCGAACAGCGGCGAACCTGGGCCACCATGCTGCAGATGCCAATTCTCCTGCACGTCGCGCTCAACCTGGCGCTCACCGTTCGCAACACGCGCGAACGCCTGATTACCGAGCCCATGAAGACCTTGGAAGTGGAAGGATTACGTCCGTACCTGGGTCCCGACCGGCAACGGGTGCTGGTGGCCCACTATGACGCACTGCTGCAACTCCGCGGCCGCGTTGAGGTGGAAACCCTCATCTATACGCTGTTAGTGAACGCAGGGCGCACCGGCGGAGGTCCCGTGCTGCGCGACCTCGAAGCCAAACGGTTCGACACGATTGTGCTGCCGATGGATCTCACGGCCGCAACCAACCCGGAGTGGCTCAATCGGGAAGTGACGCCGTTGCCGCAGGCGCACCTCGACGCTATCCGCCGCGATTACCGGATGGTGAAACATGTGGACGGACCTCACCTTGACGGCGACTACGTTTACGAACCGGTCCGCTGATTGGTGGCAACGGGTCCCCAGCCTGTGCGGCGTACGTTTCGCTCGTTGTCGAACCATTCCGCGTAGCCATGCCCGGGCCGGAAGTCATCGTGCGCCTCGCGCAATAATTCCGCCAGTCTGGCGCGCATGGCGCCGATCGTCGCCATGTCGCTCGTTGCAAGGTCCTTCATCTGATACGGATCCGCGAGGTTGTCGAAAAGCTCCTCGCGGCCCGCATACCATTTCACGTAGGTGTGCCGCTTCGTTCGCACCGCGCGCCACTCGGGCCATGGCCATTCACTATGAAAGTAATCCCAGTGTGATGAGTAGTTCGCCATCAGCGCAGCATCGCGCTCGCGGCCGCCTGGCTGCTTCCCAAGCACAGCGGCGCTGAGGTCGATTCCGTCCAGCGCAACCCCAGGCGGCGCGCGAACTCCAACCAACTCGAGCAGGGTCGGCATTAGGTCCATCGGCGTGAACAGCGCATCGGACTTGCTCCCCGCCGCAATATGGCCGGGCCAACGTAGGAACAGCGGCACGCGTACTGCCTCTTCAAAGGGCGACATCTTTTCCCACTTGCCATGCGCGCCCATCATCTCGCCGTGATCGGAACTCAGTACGACAATGGTGTTCTCTTCGAGGCCCGATTGCTTCAGCGCGTCGAGGATCCGGCCCACTGCATCGTCGACGCTCGCGAGCATCGCGTAGTAGTAACGCAGGTCGCCGCGCGCCTTGGGCCCATCCGTCGGAACATTCGGCGGAACCACCAGGGGATCGCGCACACGCCTCAGGTACCCCGCGGGCGAAGCATCCTCGATCCACGGCTGATGCGGAGGATGCGGCGACACCACCGCAAAAAACGGCTGCTTCGCCGCCTGCCTGCCGCGCATGTACTCGATCGTGAGGTCCGCCTGGCCAACGGTTTCGTACTCGCGATAGTACAGCCGTTTCGGCGTGTCGCGGTAGTAGTAGGCCTTGCGGAACTCGGTGTGAAAGTTATAGGCGGCCCAGTAATCAAACCCGCGCCGCGCAGGGCCGGGCGGCACGAACTCCGGCTCGGGATTGCTCTTGACGTATTCCTGCTCGCGTTTCGGGCGGATCGCGTAGTTCGAAATCGCTTCGAGTTCCCGCGCCTCCTGGCTCATGAACAATCCGTCGCGCTTCATCTTTCCAGCGTTCAAATGCCACTTGCCGATGTACGCCGTGCCGTAGCCTGCCCCGCGCAGCGTGCGGGCCAGCGAAGGATCCTGCGGGTTCGACTCGAGCCAGTTGAGAATCATGCCCGTGTGCGTCGGATAGCGGCCCGACAGCATCATGCTGCGATACGGCGTGCAGAGCGGGCACGTGGATAGCGCGTTCGAAAACGAGACGCCTTCGCGTGCGATGCGATCCATGTGCGGCGTGGGAACGTTCTGTCCTCCGTTGATGGAAAGGTCCTGCGGGCGCACCTGATCGGGCAGAATGAACAGGATGTTCGGCCGGGGCTGTCCAGGCTGCGCAACAGCAGCAGCCGCGGCCGGCGCTAGAGAAGCTAAAAGCGTTCGTCTTGTCATTTGCCCGCTATGTTAATACGGCCCGGGCCTTATCATAAAGAGACAAGCATGGGTCTCGATCTCGTAGTCCTTTTTGAACATCCGGAATGGCAGAAACCGCTGTGGGCGGCGCTCGACAAGCGGGGAGTGAACTACGCGGCGCTCGATCTCAAACGGGCCGCCTTCGACCCGGACGCGGTTCCTGCAGCCCCACTCTATTTCAATCAGGCGAGCCCCAGCGCGTACGTGCGAGGCAATACCCGCGCGGTGCCGTTTGCGCTGTCTCTGATGCGCTCGCTCGAACTCGGCGGCGCAAGGGTGCTGAACGGTTCGCGGGCGTTTCTGCTGGAACTCAGCAAGTCCGCGCAAGGCGCGCTGCTGAAGGGACTGCAAGTCCCCCATCCGAAGTCGCTGGCGTTCAATGACCCGGAAACTGCGCTCGAACGCTGGACCGGTGGCTGGCCCGCGCTGGTCAAGCCGGAACAAGGTGGCAGCGGCGCCCGCATGTTCCTGCTTAACGAGCCAAAAGAATTGCGCACGCTCCTGCGCGAACAGCCGGATTTGTGGCTGCCCGACAACCTGCTTCTGCTGCAGGAATACTTTCCCGCGGCAGATCCGATGCGCGGCATCATACGCATGGAATTCCTCGGCGGAAAGCTGTTGTACGCGATGCGTGTGGTGTCGCATGGGGCGTTCAACCTCTGCCCTTCTGTCGCCTGCAACCCCGAAGACGGCAGCGGTGGCGAAGCCTCCCACTGTGTGATTCCAGCCGCCACGCCGGTGAAACCCGTGGAATTCTATCCCTACAAAGAAGTTCCGGACGCCGCTGTGGAAATCGGCGAGCGGATCATGGCCGCAGGCGGACTCGACGTGGGCGGCATCGAGTACTTGGAAGCTGCGGATGGACGCCTGATCTTCTACGATGTCAACGCCAATTCCAATCTACGAGCCCCAATCGGGCAGGCGTTCGGCTTCGATCCCTTCGAACGCGTGGTGGACTATCTGGTTGCTCAAATCGGCTAGTACGGGGCCGTGGTAGTACTCCGGCGCGGGTACTAAGCAGGTTCCCTAATTTCCTTTGTTCCAAGCTTCGGCGACACTGAAGTTGCCAGAGATAATTCCAGCCTTTGATGCGCGGTAATCGGACAACGCTGGTGCGGCAGAGTCTGATGAAAGCGCACCTCCTCCGGGCTGGTTCCGCGAACGACTACGCGGAAATCTTTCAAACCGGGCTGATTTGGTTCAGCCCGGTTTTGTTCGTTACCCTTGCTTACAATGAGTAAGCAAGCCCCAACTACCGATCTCCATCCTCTTTTGACCCATAGATACAGCACTAGATCGTATCAGGACCGTCCCGTCGAAGCTGGTGTGCTGCTGCGGCTGTTCGAGGCGGCGCGATGGTCGCCTTCCTGCTACAATGAACAACCCTGGCGTTTCGTCGTGGCGTCGCGTGTGCTGCATCCGGAAGGCTTCGAAAAGATTGCCAGCACGATCGTTTCGGGCAACGCCTGGGCTCTGCAGGCGCCGGTTTTAGGAATCTCGATCGCCAACTTGCAGTTTTCGCGTAACGGCAATCCCAATCGTTGGGCGCAATACGATACCGGCCAGGCGATTGCGCATCTCACGTTTCAGGCGCAGCAGGAGGGACTCAGCATCCATCAAATGGGCGGGTTTGACGCCGCGAAGGCCATGGAGGTCCTGCGTATCCCCGAAGGTCATGAGGCGATGGCCGCATTTACGATCGGCTATCCAGTGGAGACGCTGCCGCCATCCGAGCGTTCCCGTCGCAGTCTGGACAGCATCTTGTTCGGCGGGGCGTTCGGCGCGAAGTTCTAGCCGCCGATCGAATACATGGGCCGCGGAGGCGGGACGAACTGCGTCGCGCCGATCTGGTGGCCCATCCACTTGGCCCGGATATTCGCGCGAATCACTCCGGCGATCGCTTCGTCGGAACTGTTGTTGCGGAGCAGGCCTCGCACATCCATCTCTTCGATCGCGAACAGACAGTTGCGGATCTTCCCGTCGGCCGTGAGTCGCAGACGGTTGCAATTCAGGCAGAAAGGCTTGCTGACCGAAGAGATGAACCCCACGCGGCCAATGCCATCGCGGAACTTGTATTCGGTCGCGGGCGCGCGTGGGTCGGCGTCCGGAATTGCCGCGAGCGGCCCGATCTCACGCTCGATCATCGCGATCATGTCGTCGGCGTAGAGAACGCGTTCGCGGTCCCAAATGCCTTGCGCGTCGAGCGGCATGAATTCGATATAGCGGATCTCCATATCGTTCTCGCGGCCAAAGCGCGCCATGGGGACGATGTCCTCGTCCACCACGCCCTTGTGCGCGACTGCGTTGATCTTGATGGGTCCGAACCCGATTTCCCTGGCGTACATCAGCCCGTCGAAGACGCGATCGAACATGTCGCGCCGCGTGATCTGGTGAAAGCGCTCGCGGTCCAACGTATCGAGATGGACGTTGAGCCGCCGAAGTCCGGCGTTGTAAAGATCCTGGCCTTGCTGCCGCAGCAGAACTCCATTGGTAGTGAGCGCGATGTCCTCGATGCCCGGAACCGCGATGAGCCTTGCGATAAGGTGCGGCAGGCCCTTGCGAAGCAGCGGCTCGCCCCCGGTGAGACGCAGTTTTCGCACGCCCAGCGCTGCGGCGATGCGGACGAAACGCTCGATCTCTTCAAAGGAAAGGATCTCTTCGCGCGGACCGAATTCGGGCGTCTCCTCCGGCATGCAGTAAAAGCAGCGGATATTGCAGCGGTCCGTCACGCTGATACGGAGATTGTCGTGCAGGCGTCCGTAGGTGTCGACAAGTGACATGCGTTGTTACTTCAAAGCCAGCATGCGATCGATGGGCAGTCGCGCCCGCTCGATGAGTTCAGGTGTAAGCTCGACGCGAGGAGACAACGTATCGAGGCAATCCCGAAGCTTCTCGAGAGTGTTCATCTTCATGTAAGGGCACTCGCTGCAGTTGCAGTTTTCGTTCGCCACAAAGTAAAACCGCTTGCCCGGCGCGCGCTTGTGCAGCGAATGGGAGACGCCGCTCTCGGTCATCACGATGAACTCTTCTGCCTGCGTCTGGGCAACGCACCAGTCGATGATCGCGGAGGTCGAGCCAATAAAATCGGCCTGTTGCAACACGTCAGGCGGGCATTCCGGATGCGCCGCGACAAGCGCCTTGGGATGTTCGAACCGCGCCTTCTCGAGCCTGCGGGAGACGAAGGTCGAGTGCACGATGCAGGCGCCCTGCCAGATCGTCATGTTTTCCCGCCCGCTCTGCTGCTTCACGTAGTTGCCGAGGTTGACGTCCGGCAGAAACAGAATCGGTTTGTCCGCCGGAATCGAATTCACCACGCTTACCGCGTTGCGTGAGGTGCAGATGATGTCGCTTTCGGCCTTCACATCGGCCGAGGTGTTGACGTAGCTCACCACCACATGATCGGGATTGCGGCGCTTTACCGCGCGAACCTGATCGGCCGGGCAACTGTCCACGAGGCTGCAACCGGCGCCTTGGTCCGGCACGACGACAACGCTCTTTGGGTTGAGGATCTTCGCCGTTTCCGCCATGAACCAGACGCCGCAGAACGCGATGACTTCGCCCGTGAACTTCTCGGCGATGCGCGAAAGTTCGAGGCTATCGCCAATGTGGTCGGCCAGTTCCTGAATCTCATCTTCCTGGTAGTGGTGCGCCAGGATCATTGCATTGCGGCGTTTCTTGAGATCCAGAATTTCGTCTTGAATGGAGATCGCTGCGGCAGGCATGGCTGATATTCCAATGGTAGAACGAATTGCAAGCTAATCAACCCGTAAGGCACGTAACGGATCGGTTCGCGCGGCGGTGAGGCTGGGTCCGGCACAGGCGAGCAGGCTGACCACGAGCAGCAATCCGGCGGAGGCGAGCAGGCTCGCTGGATCCAGCGCCGGCACGTTGAAGAGCAGGCCCGACAGCATCCGCGTCACCCAATAGCTCGCCACAACGCCCAGCAGCACCCCGCCCGCAACCAGGGATACGCCGCTTGCTGCGACCATCGCCACAACATTATGCCAGCCGGCGCCCATTGCCATACGGATGCCGATCTCCTGCCTCCGCTGCGTGACCGCGTACGCCAGCGTGCCGTACAGGCCGCTTGCGACCATCACCAGGGTCAGCAGTGCGAACGCCCCGAGCAGCGCCATCAGCAGGCGCTCCATCTGCATCGTCTGCGCAACGATCGATTGCATGGTCTCGAACTGCTGGAACGGCTGCGCCGGGTCGAGCGCGCCGACCTCCCGGCGGATTTGGCCTGCCACATCGCTGTTCACGCCAGGCCGTACGCGCACGATCCACTTCGCTGGCACGAACTCATGCACGACTTTCACGATGTACTGGGGCGTCTGTTCGAAAACTGTGTAAATGACGGGAGGCGCCGGACTCCTCAATCCAACTTCGCGAACGTCATTGACCACGCCCGTGATCGTGAAGACGTCGGTAACATTCTTCGACGCAAAGCGGAAGCGCTTGCCCAGAACCTCCTCGCCGCGGAAGAACCGTTGCGCGAATGCCTCGTTGACGACGGCAGAAGGCAGGCTCCCGATGCGGTCTGACTCCTGAAAGTCTCGCCCGCGCACGATGCGCATGCCAAGGGTTTGAAACGTCGTGCGCGACTGGATGCGGAACTGCAGGCCCCGCCTGCGTTCCGGTTCCGCCGAATCGATGAGGACAACTGGGAGATTGAACTGGCCCTGTACGGGCAATTGAGTCGTCACAGCTACATCGGTGACGCCCGGAATGGAACGCACCCGGTTCATGGCCTGGTCGTAGAAGGCGATCATCGCCTCTTTGTTGGTCAGCTTGTCGGAGTTGATGGTCATCGGCGCGATGATGAGGTTCGCCGCGTCGAAGCCGATGTCCACGGCTCGCAGGTTGACGACGGACCTCACAAACACGCCAGCGCCTGCGAGCAGAACGGTGCAGAGAGCAACCTGGCAGAACACAAGCGCTTGGCGCCCGCGCAATGCCGGCCGGCTCGGCGAACTCTTACTGCTCTCCTTCAACGTGTCGATCAATTCGACCCGCAACGAATGGATCGCCGGCGCCAACCCGAACAGAATGCCAACCAGCAGCGAGACTCCCATTGTGAACAACAGCGTATTACGATCGAGGGTCACGTAGCGAAAGTTTTCATACGGCGCCAGCGGACGCAAGAGCCAAATGAACGCCTGTCCCAGCAACAACCCCGTGAGTCCCCCAATTGCCGCGAGCAGCAGACTCTCGGTGAGCATTTGCCGGATGATGCGTCCCCGCCCGGCGCCAATCGCGGCGCGCACGGCGATCTCTTTGGATCTTGCCGCGGACCTCGCCAGCAGCAGGTTCGCCACATTGATACAGGCGACGAACAGCACCACGCAGACCCCCGCATAAAGCAGCAGCACCGGCCGCCGGAACTCACTCGCTTCCGCCTCGTGCAGCGGCAGCACGAGGGATGTCGCCTCGGGGCTCTTCTTCTGGTAACCGTTCTCGCGATCGATTTCCGACAGCATCGTTTCCACTTCGGTTGCAGCCTGTTGAATCGTCACGCCGGGCGCAAGCCTCGCGGTCATCGTGTAGTTGGTGTCGTTGCCGGTCCCGGTAGTCTGAAGCGGAAGCCACATGCGCGCCCGCTCGGTTGCGGCGGAGGTCGCGGGCATCACGCCGACGATCGTGTACGGAATGCCTCCGAGTTTAAGGCTGCGCCCGAGAACGCCCGCATCGCTCGCGAACGCGCTTTCCCAAAGCTTGTAACTCAGCACGACGACTTTCGGACCGTTCGGCACGTCCTCTTCCGCGGTGAAGGTGCGGCCCAGCAGCGGCTGCACACCCAGCGTGGGGAACCATCCCGCGGAAACGCTGAGGCCCACGGCATGCTGCGCACGGCCCGGAGTCTCGACGTTTTCGCCGCGATGAAGGAAGGTCGTGCCGACGCTCGAGAACGACCGGGCTTTGTCGCGGATCGTTGCAAAGTCGCGCGGCGACGTCGCGCCGGATTCACCTTTCCAGTTGCGTCCGACATTCACCAGTTGCCCGGGTTCGCGAAACGGCAGGGGCCGCAGAAGCAGTTCGTTGAGAAAGCTGAAAATGGCTGTGTTGGCGCCGATGCCAAGGCCGAGCGTCAAGATAATGAGCAGCGTCACGCCGGGCGTCTTGCGGAATCCGCGCATGCCAAACACAATGTCGCTCCATAACGAATCGAGCGCGGGCAGGCTGCTCTGGTCACGGTATTGTTCCTGCATCTGAGACATACCTCCGAACTCGCGTCTCGCGGCAAGCCTCGCTTCCTTGGGCGAGAGGCCTTTTTGCGTGTACTTCTCCGTCAGCATGTCGAGGTGGAACTCGGCCTCCTCGGCGATTCTCCTGTCTGCGGCCCTGCGGCGAAACAACCCGGCGAGACGGTGTAGGAATTCGTTGTTCATGACGTGTTCCCTTTTACTCGGCGTCGAGTAGGCGGCCCATGATCTGCACCATTCCCAGCCAATTGTCGACTTCAGTCTTCAATCGCTTTCTGCCGGCGGCGGTCAAGGAATAGAAGCGCGCGCGGCGATTGTTTTCCGAAATGCCGTAGTCGCTCGAGATCCAGCCGCGTTGTTCCATGCGCAGCAGGGCAGGGTACAGCGAACCCTGGTTGAGATCCAGGATGCCTTCTGAAATCTGCACGATGCGCTGGGCGATGCCGTAGCCGTGCGTCGCGCCGAGGGTATCGAGGGTTTTCAGCACCATCAGGTCGAGGGTTCCCGGCAGGACTTCTCTTGCTTCAGCGGACATCGGGAATAGCGCTCCTTTAGTTGAACTACAGGAGTATACGAACAATCCGCCCAATGGTTCCCTAAAAACTTGGAAAAATCTTGGTGGAGGTTTCTGGGCATTGGATATCGATCACGTTTTCATTTGCACGTCGCTCGGCGCCCCGGCCGCCGAAAAGCTTGTGGCTGCCGGTTTCCGCGAGGGTCCGCCTAACGTACATCCGGGGCAGGGCACGGCATGCCGCCGCTTCTTCTTTCGCAACATGTTCCTCGAGTTGGTGTGGGTTGCCGATGAGCGGGAAATCCACCGGGACGAGATGACGGTGCGGACCCGGCTTGCGGAACGGTTTGCCGGTGTGGTGGCCGGAAATGCCTCCCCGTTTGGAATCATTCTGCGCCCGAAAATGCCAGGCGACATCCCCGCCGCGCCGTTCGAACATTGGGAATACAGGCCGGCGCTCATGCCGAACCTGGTGCTGTGGATCGCTTCCGGGACAATGATCACGGAACCGATGTGGTGCGTAATGCCGGACCGGCGGTGGCGCGAGTCAGACGACTGCAACGCTCTCGAGTTGACGGGCATCCGTATTACTTCGCCGCCTCTCTATGCGCTGGACCCGCGCGGTTTCGCGGGAGGCGTGATTGATTGGCGGGACGGACATGAGCACTTCATCGAACTGGAGTTTGATGGAAGAGCCGCCGGCAAGAGCCTGGATATGCGCCCCGATTTGCCACTGATGCTGCATTGGTGATGGAATCGGTGTGTCATGCAAGAAATCGAAAGCGAACAGGGATCGGCATTGCGATCCGCCAATGGACCAGAAACCCTCGACGCCGATCCCGTTGTTCGCCTGTTCCTCAATAGGCGCAAGTTCCTAGGCGCGGCCGCGATCGCTTTGGCGGCGCAGGCTGAACCGCCGCACTCGTCGAGTGTTGCAATCGTAATCGATCCTGCCGATGCTGTGGCATCCAGCGCTCCGGCGCGATGGGCTGCGGAGGAACTGCGGCAGGCGCTCGCCGCACACAGCGCTTCAGCGAAGATCGTGCAGCGAATCGCGGACGCCGCGGCCGGGGACCTTCTTATTGTGGCGAATGGCCCAGCAAACGCTCCCGTGGCCCTGCCGAAGGAACCAGAGTCGCTCGCGCTGCTACCCTCGAAAGCCGGGATTGACGCTTTCGGGCGTGACGCACGAGGGCTGGTCTACGCGCTACTCGAACTCGCCGATCGCGTCCACAATGCCGCTGACCCTGTTGGCGCGCTGGCGATTCCCAAGCCGGTCACCGAAACGCCAGCCAATGCGGTTCGCAGCGTGACCCGCCTGTTCTGCAGCAATGTCGAAGACAAAGGCTGGTTCAACGATCGTGAGATGTGGCCGCGCTATCTCACAATGCTCGCCACGCAGCGGTTCAACCGCTTCAACTTGAGCTTCGGAATCGGCTACGACTTCATTCGCGAGGTGACCGACGCTTACTTTCTGTTTACCTATCCGTTTCTCATACATGTGACAGGGTA
>JACXTT010009837.1_pt1 | contig 13010 bp, 14 predicted proteins | sample 9270951 | NCBI WGS metagenome assembly JACXTT01 (sample SAMN15532306, study PRJNA645909) | rock metagenome | isolation source: weathered quartz diorite | place: Puerto Rico | collected 2017-06-21 | reverse complement strand
GGACGGTAAGTGGGTCGTGGTGTGGCCGAAGGAGTTCGCGGCGCCCGGCGCCCGGCTGCTCCCGTAGCGATCAAGCGAGGACCTTATTTGATGGGCGAGTACGGGATCGGTCAGGGCATCAAGCGGGTCGAGGACGTCCGGCTCCTGCGGGGCCGTGGCCGCTATCTCGACGACGTCAACGTTCCCGGCCAGACGCACGCCGTCATCCTGCGCTCGGTGCACGCGCACGCGCGGATCCGGGCCATCGACGCGGCGGCGGCGCTGCGGGCGCCGGGCGTGCTCGCCGTGTTCACCGGTGCCGACGTCGCCGGCCTGGGCACCATGAGCATGACTCTCAAGCGCAAGCGCCCGGACGGGGGCCCGATGTTCGCCCGCCCGCACCACGGCCTCAGCCGCGACCGCGCCCGGTACGTGGGCGATCCGGTCGCGATGGTCGTGGCGGAGACGCGCGCGCAGGCCGAGGACGCGGCCGACCTGGTCGAGATCGACTACGAGCCGCTGCCGTCGGTGACCGCCACCGCGGACGCCACGCGGTCCGGGGCGGCGCCCGTCTGGGACGAGTGCCCCGACAACGTCAGCAACATCTTCGAGTCGGGCGACCGCGCCGCGACCGAGGCCGCTTTCGCCAAGGCTTATCGCGTCGTGCGGCGCCGCTACGTCATCACGCGCGTGCACGCCCAGTTCATGGAGCCGCGCGGCTCGCTCGGCGTCTACGACCCGCACGAGGACCGCTACACGCTCTACGCCGACGTCCAGTATCCGCATCGCGTCCGCAACGCGCTGGCCAGCAGCATCTTCAAGATCCCGGAGCACAAGATCCGCGTCGTGGCGGGCGACGTCGGTGGCGCTTTCGGCACCAAGGGCTGGCAGTACCCGGAGCACAAGCTGGTGCTGTGGGCGGCGCGCAAGCTCGGGCGGCCCGTGCGCTGGCAGTGCGAGCGGCGCGAGGCGATCCTGGCCGACGAGCACGCGCGCGACAACGTGAGCGAGGCCGAGCTGGCGCTGGACGCGGCCGGCCGCTTCCTCGCCCTGCGGGTCCACACGCTCGCGAACGTCGGCGCTTACGTCTCCTCGGATCGAAACCTATTGGCCACCTTCAGCAACGTCGTCACCCTGGTCGGCGTCTACAAGTTCCCGGCCGCGTACGTGCACGTGACGAGCGTCATGACCAACACGAACTCGACCGCGCCGTACCGCGGCGCCGGCCGGCCCGAGGCGACGTACGTGCTCGAGCGCCTGATCGACGACACCGCGCGCGAGCTCGGCCTCGATCCGATCGAGATCAGGCGAAAGAACCTCATCCCGACCTCTGCGCTGCCGTACAAGAATCCACTCGGCGCGACCTACGACTCCGGCGACTTCGCGACGAACATGGAGAAGGGGCTCGCGCTCGGCGACGTCGCCGGCTTCGCGGCGCGCCGCGAGGAATCGCGCCGGCGGGGCAAGCTGCGCGGCCTGGCGATCGTCAACCCGATCGAGCAGGCGGCCGGGCCGCAGCCCGAGTTCGCCGAGATCCGGTTCGCGCCGAGTGGGAGCGCGACCGTCCTGATGGGCTCCAAGAACCAGGGCCAGGGCCACGAAACGACCTTCAAGCAGATCCTCAACGAGCGGCTCGGTCTCGATCCCAACGACGTGCTCTACGTCGACGGCGACACCGACCGCGTCGCGTTCGGCATGGGCACGATGGGCTCGCGGTCGACCGTCATCGGCGGCACCGCGCTGTGGCAGGCCGCCGACAAGGTCATCACCAAGGGCAAGAAGATCGCGGCGCGTCTGCTGGAAGCCGCCGAGGCGGACGTGACGTTCGCCGACGGCAAGTTCGGCGTGGTCGGGACCGATCACGCCGTCGGGCTCCGAGAGGTCGCGCGCGCGGCCTTCCAGCCCAACCAGCTTCCGCCCGGCGTCGAGCCCGGCCTCTACGAGACCGGCACGTTCGCGCCCAAGCAGGCGACTTGGCCGAACGGCTGCCACGTGTGCGAGGTGGAGGTCGATCCCGACTCGGGCGCGGTGGTGATCGTGAGCTACAACATCGTCGACGACGTCGGGACCGTCATCAACCCGGTAACCCTCAAGGGCCAGATCCACGGCGGCGTGGCGCAGGGCGTGGGCCAGGCGCTCATGGAACAGGTCGTGTACGACCGCGAGTCGGGCCAGCTCCTGACCGCGTCGTTCATGGACTACGCGATGCCGCGCGGCGACACGTTCCCCGACATGCACATCGAGAGCAACCCGGTGCCCACCAAGCTGAACCCGCTGGGCGCCAAAGGTGCGGGTGAGGCCGGCACCGTCGGCGCCCTGCCCGCCGTGATGAATGCGGTCATCGACGCGCTCGCCACGATCGGCGTGCGCCAGCTCGACATGCCCGCCTCGCCCGAGCGTGTGTGGCAGGCAATCCAGGACGCGAAGAAGAACTGACCCGGGAGGGACCGACGTGACCTTGGACGACAAGGCTCTCGATCTGCTGTTCCTGAAGGCTCGGACGCAGAACGGCTGGCTCCCGACGCCGGTCACCGACGATCAGCTGCGGGCGATCTACCAGATCATGCGGTCGGGACCGACGAGCGCCAACTCGTGCCCGGCACGGATCCTCTTCGTGCGCACGCCGGCCGCGAAGGCTCGGCTGATCCCGGCGCTGAGCCCGACCAACGTCGACAAGACCAAGGCGGCGCCGGTCACGGCGATCGTCGGCTACGACACGCGCTTCTACGAGCTCTTGCCGAAGCTCTTCCCGCACCGGCCCGAGATGAAGAATCCCTACGAGGCCAACGCGAAACTCGCCGAGACGGTCGCGTTCCGCAACGGCACCCTGCAGGGCGCCTACTTCATGCTGGCGGCGCGCGCCGTGGGGCTCGACGTGGGCGGGATGTCCGGCTTCGACAACGCGAAGGTCGACGCCGAGTTCTTCCCGGACGGTCGGGTCAAGTCGAACTTCCTCTGCAACCTGGGCCACGGTGACCCCTCGAAGGTGATGGCGAAGCTGCCCCGCCTCGAGTTCGAGGAGGCCTGCACGCTCCTTTAGGTGCTCGGAGGCCCGGCGCGCTATGCTGCTAAATATGCGCGCCGTACGCGTCGGCGGCGTCGTTCTTTCCCTGATCTCCCCCGGCGCCGGCCATGTCCTGCTCGGCGCCTTTCGCCGTGGCGTGCTGTGGGCGTTTGGCCCCGCGGTCCTCGCCTTGGCGGCCATGCTGGTCGTCCCGTCGCCGATTCTCGCGCTGGCGATCAGCGTCGGCATTGTCAGCCTGACGATCCTCGCGGCCGCAGTCGACGCGGCCAGGGTTTCCGCAAATAGACCACCGTGGAAGGTCCTGGTGCTCGCGCTGGCCGGATTTCTCGTCGCGACGCAGGCCTTCCGGGTTTTCGTCGCCGAGCCGATCGGGCTCCGTTTCCGGGCTCACGACGCCCAGGCGTTCACGATGCCCTCGGCTTCGATGATGCCGACGCTCCAGGTCGGTGACTACATCCTCACCGACAAGTCGATCTACCGCTCGCGGCCCCCACAGCGCGGCGACATCGTCGTCTTCAAGTATCCGGGCGACGACAAGCGCGATTTCGTCAAGCGGATCGTGGCGCTTTCGGGCGAGCGTGTGCTGATCCGCGGGCGTCAAGTCTTGATCGACGACGCTCCGATGCCCGAGCCGTACGTCATGTTCGCCGACTCGCGAGCCCAGGATGGAGGCGAACACTGCGGCTACGCCTACGGATGCGAGCCCACCCCGGTGCCGGCCGACGCCTACTTCGTCATGGGGGACAACCGCGACAATTCGCAGGACAGCCGATACTTCGGGTTCATCAACCGCGACAGGATCCTGGGACGCGTGTCGATGATCTACTGGTCCTGGGACGGCGACCGGCACTGGGCTCGCTTTGATCGCGTCGGGCGCCGTCTGTGAGCTCCGAGTCGCGCCGACCGACCGCTTCCGACGAGCCGTTTCCCTCGAGTGTCCGCGACGCCGTCTCGGACGCCATCAGGTACTGGGAGCTTCGCCGGATCGCCTACAACGCCGTGCTGGGGCTGGTCGTGCTGGCCTACTTCGCCGTCCACTGGCCTCGCAGCGGAGCCAAGACGTCCTTCGAGGGCATTCTGCTCGTCTTTGTCCTGGCGGTGCTCGCCAACGTCTGCTACTGCGCCGCCTACCTCGGCGATGTCTTCGTGCAGATCTCCGGGCTTCGCGCGGTGTGGCAGCGATGGCGCTGGGTCCTGTTCGTGATTGGCACGACGTTCGCGGCCATCATCACTCGCTGGTTCGCGATCGGCTTCTTCACCGCGTGATGAAGGCCTTCGGCCGGTGTCAAGCCTCGCGCCACCGGTCGTCTTCGGTTCTCCAGCGATCTGGCTCCGCATGATCGCGCTGACGTTCGACTCCTGACGCCCGTGACGCCGCTCGCGAAGAGTGCGCTGGTGGGCGCCACGGCGACGGCCTTGGAAGCGCTGGTGTTCGTCGGCTACCTGTCCACGGTGTCCCTCCGTTGAGGACGCGGATCGAAGTCTTTTCGGAGTCCGGCGTCGTCGCGCTCGCCGGCCCGACGGCGGCGCTGCCCGCGGGCCTCGATCAGGATTCGCTGCTCCGGCAGCTCGAGCCGCTTGCGAATTCCGCGCGGATCTTCTTTCTCGTGACCGACGCCCCCGTGCGCTACCGGATCGACGTGCTCACGAACGAGCCGCTTGCGTCCGGGCTCGCCCGCGACTTCGAACCTCTGGGCGGCGCGTTCCGCCTCGAAGCGCCGGAAGGTAGGATCGCGCTGAGCGGCTGGGACAAGGCCGGCGAGCCTCGCGAGGCCGGCAGCGTCTCGCTGACGCCGGGCGCGCACCTGCTGTCGGTCTTCGCGCGGCGGCCCTTCGACGGGCGGCGCCACGCGGAAGACATGGCCAAGCTGCTCGGCGACGACGCGAGGTTCATGCACGTGGTCGACCGGCTCGGCCTCGTGGGCTGCCTGCCGATGATCCTGGTCGCGGTCTCGGTTCTGATCGCCAGGTGGCGGTGGCTCTGGTATCTGATACCTTTGCTCGCGGTGTCCTGGCTGCCCTATCTGACCTTGAAATGCAGCGGACGGTACCGACGCGCCAAACGGCGCGCTTCGGAGGCGGAGCTGGCGCGGCCGCACTACGTGATCAGCCTCGCTCCGACGCGGCAGGAGGACCTGCGCGGCGGGTACGTGGGCGTGTGAAAGAAACGGAGCCGCCGCATGCTCTCGATTTCAGCCACCGCTGAGTGGCGGGCCGCTCAACCCGGAGCGGCGATCGGTCTCCTGGAGCTCTCGGGCATCGACAAGGCCCTGGCGCCGACTCGGCTCGACGGCCGGAAGCGGGAGACGGAAGCCCTCGTGAGGGCCCGCTACCAGGGCCTCACGCGGCAGGACTTCTCCTCCCTGCCCGTGATGGCGGCCTACGTGCGGTACTACAAGCGGTTCGGCAAGACCTATCACGTGCAGCTCCAGCTCGAGTCGATCGTGCTGAAGGGCAAGAGCCTGCCCGACGTGACGCCGCTGGTCGATGCCAACTTCGCCGCCGAGGTGGAGACGTTGGTGCTGACCGCCGGCCACGACGCGGCGAAGCTGCACGGAACGATCTCGATCGACGTGGCGCGCGACGGCGATCAGATGACCCAGATGCACGGCGCTCCGAAGCCCCTGCTGGCCGGCGACATGATCATGCGGGACGCGAGCGGCGTGTGCTGCTCGATCATCTACGGGCAGGACAACCGGTCGCCGATTTCACCGGAGACCTCGCACGTCCTCTATGTCGCGTACGCTCCGGCCGGGGTCGGGACGGAGGCGGTCGAGGCCCAGCTGCGGAAGATCGAGGAGAACGTCAGGCTCTTCGCCCCGAAGGTGGTCGTGGCGCAGCACCGGGTGCTCCCGGCCTGACCGCCGGGCTATACCCCGATGTCTTCCTGCCAGGTCAGCACCCGCGCCTGAAGCGCGCGGAGCCCGCGTGTGAGCACGAGGCCGAGCGCCCCGACGAGCGCGAAGGCGGCGTACATCTCGGGCGTGCTCAGCATCTGCCAGTGGCGGAAGACGAGGTGGCCCAGTCCCGACTTGGCGGCGATGAACTCCACCGCGACGAGGGTGACGAGCGCCAGGCCGAGGCCCAGCCGTAGACCGGTGAAGATCGACGGCAGCGCGGCCGGGAGGATCACCTTCCAGAACAGGCGAAGCCCGTGCGCGCCGTAGTTGCGGCCGACCTCGATGAGGTGCCGGTCCATCGTCTGCACGCCGGCGAGCGTGCTGATCAAGATCTGAAAGAACGCCGAGCTGGCGCCCGTCAGCACGAAGGCCGGCTCGCCGACGCCCAGGATGATCATCAGGAACGGGAGCAGCGTGATCTTCGGAACCGGAAAGATGAACGCGAGGTAGGGCTCGACGAGGTCGCGCACCGGACGCGCCATGCCCATGAGGAGCCCGAGGGGGACCGCGGGCACGGCGGCCAGCACGAACGCGAACGCCAGACGCGTCAGGGTGACGAGCAGGTCGCCGGCGACGTCTCCGGCGACCAGGCGGTCCCCCAGGGTCCACGCGACGGTAGTCGGCGCCGGAAAGTAGCGCGGGGACACGATCGCGAGCCGCGAGCAGATCTCCCAGAGGATCAGCGCCGCCGCCGGGACCGCGAAGCCCACCTAGCGCTCTCCTACGTCGGGAACCCACGGCAGGAGCCGCGCGCGAAGCGCCGCCAACCCGTTGGACAGCAGCGCGCCGAGCAGCGCGATCACGAAGAACGTCGCGTACATGTCCTCGACCTTGAGGATCTGCCAGGACAGCCACAGGAGCGCGCCGAGCCCGCGGCTCGCCGAGACGATCTCGACGGCGACGACGACGATCAGCGCGAAGCCGAGGCCGAGGCGAAGGCCGGTGAAGATGAACGGGAGCGCGCCGGGCAGGAGTACCGCCGCGAAGAGCCGCCAGCCGCCGGCCCCGTAGTGGCGGGCGGCCTCGACGACGAGCCGGTCGATCTGGCGCACGCCGTGCGTCGTCGTGAATGCGATCAGGAAGAACGACGTCACCGCGGTGGTCACGACCAGCGCGATCTCGCCCGGCGGCACCAAGAAGCTCACGAGCGGCAGGAAGAGGACGCTCGGGATCGGGTAGATCACCGCGAAGACCGGATCGAGCCCCTCCCGCAGCCGGCGCCAGAGCCCCATCGCCAGGCCGATCGCGACGCCGAGGATGGCCGCCAGCGAGAAGGACCAGCCGATGCGGACGAGCGTCGTGGCCAGGTGGCCCCACAGGGTGCCGTCGAGCGCCAGATCGCGAAGATGGGCGGCGATCGTCGAGGGCCGCGGGAAGAAGACGGCGCGCAGGAGCCCGGCGGCGCTGGCCCACTCCCACGCGAAAATCAGCGCGATCGGCGAGCCGATCGTGAGCCAGTGGTCGGCGAGCCAGCGGCCGGCGGCCTTCATCCGCCGGCCGCCTCGGAGTCCGCGCCGCGGTCGATCGCCATCGCCCGCACGACCTCCTCGCGCAGCCGCGACCAGATCGTCTCGAGCAAGGCGCCGTACGCCGGCGAGCTTCTCACCTCGAGCCCGCGCGGCCGGCCGAGATCGACGGGATAGGTCTGGCTCACGCGGCCGGGGCGCGCGGTCAGGAGCACCACGCGGTCGCCCAGCAGCAGCGCCTCCTCGAGCGAGTGGGTCACGTACACGACGGTCTTGCCGAGCGTGGCCCAGATGCGCAGCAACTCCTCCTGCATGATCGTACGCGTCTGGGCGTCGAGCGCGGCGAGCGGCTCGTCCATCAAGAGCACTTCCGGATCGTTCGCGAGCGCGCGCGCGATGCCCACGCGCTGCTTCATGCCGCCCGAGAGCTGGTGCGGATAGTGCTGGGCGAAGCGTGCCAGCCCCACCATGGTCAGCATCTCGCGCGCCCGCGCTTCCCGCTGGGCGCGCGCGACGCCGCGGTTCTCGAGACCGAACGTAACGTTGTCGCGCACGGTGCGCCACGGCAGGAGCGCGTGCTCCTGGAACACCATCGCGGTGAGAGGCGTTCCGGGCCGGTCGGCCTCGATGCGCACCTCGCCGGCACTCTGACGGTGCAGGCCGGCCATCACCCGCAGCAGGGTCGACTTGCCGCTGCCGCTGGGCCCGACGATGCACAGGAACTCGCCGGCGTGGACCTGGAGCGAGATGCGGTCGAGCGCCACGACCGACCGGCCGCGGCTCTCGAAGGTCACGCTGACTTCGTTGACGAGGACTTTGGGTGCGCGCGTGGGCAGGATTATATCCTTACGCCAGGAGGCTCCGAGCGTGGACAAGCCAATGCGCGTTCTCGCGGTGGTGGCGTCACAGGGCGGCGGCAATACCGATCGTCTCGTCGGCCAGGTCCTGAAGGCGGCGGGCGACGCGCAGCCCGGGCTCTCGACGTCCGTGGTGCACCTGGGATCGGGGCCGCTCGATCCGGCCTGCGTCGAGGGCTACATGCAGAGCCTGGCGGCGGCCGACGCCGTCGTGCTCGGCACGCCGATGTTCCGCTCGACCTACGCGGCCGTGCTGAAGGAGTTTCTGGAGCGCGTGCCGCGGGGCGGGCCGCCCGAGCGGTTCGACGGGCCACTGCGCGCGAAGGCCGTCGGGATCGTGGCGACCGGTGGCTCGCATCACCATTTTCTCGGCGCCGATCCGCTGATCGACCTGCTGGTGCGCTACTTCGGCGCGTACGTCGTACCGCCGGTGCTCTACGGGGTGATTCGCTCGGGCGCCGAGCCGGACGCCGCGCTGCTGGAGGACGCTGCCCGCTTCGGTCTGGTACTCGTCGCGCTGGGCGCGGCGATCCGGCGCGACGAGCATCTCGGCGACGCGAGAGCGCAGGTCTGATTCGCGGCGTGGCGAAGCCGGCCGGGAGAGCGCTCGCCTTCCCGGCCGGCCCGTGCTGCGGAGCGCCTTACTTCAGACTATCGATTCCGGCCCGGCCGATCTGAGCGTCCTGGGACGACAGAACGCCAGAGACACCCACGGCGCCGATCAGCTTGCCGTCGACGATGATCGGAATACCGCCCTCGAGTGGGCTCCCGCCGGGCAGCCTGAGGATGCGGAGATTGGCGCCGCCCTGAGCGAGCGCATCATCGAATACCTTCGTCGGCCGGCGGAATGCCACGGCCGAGTAGGCCTTCTCTCTGGCGACCTCGATGCTGCCGAACTGGGCGCCGTCCATCCGCTGGAGCATGACGAGGTTGCCGCCCGAATCCAGCACGACCATCACGACGTTCCAGCTGTTCTTCTTCGCCTCGGCCTCGGCGCCGGCCATGACCTTCTTCGCCTGCTCGAGCGTGATCGGGGTCCCGTAGAGCGGCGGAGGCGGCGGGGCCGCGGCCGGTTGCTGCGCGCTCGCCATCGACGCGCCCAGAATCAGTGCGGGGCCGACGACCAAGGACACGAGCCGTTGCATTCTCATGGTCTCCTCCTCGTGGGTTGAATACCGCGATCGATGCCGTTCGTGCGACCGACGTCGCGAGATGCTGGGCCGGTAACCGCTCGACGACGTCGGGGGTTCCCGCCGGATATACAGCGGCATCGCGGGCCCGTCAAGGCGCTTGCCTTCACCGGCGATGTGGTCTACAACGCGTGGTGTTGAACATCGAGATCAAGCGCTGCGCGCTCTGAGTGGACCTGAGGCGAGAGGCGGTACGCCTCCGCGACGAGCTCCAGTCGACGCTCCGGGTGGCCGCAAAAATCAGATGGGGAGGCCTGCAGGAGCTGACCGTGCTCGTCGACGGCCGTCCCGTTTTCTCGCGTCGTCAAGCCAGTCGCCTGCCCGAGCCCGGCGAGATCGCTCGGATCGTCCAGTCCCTCGGCTGTCGGCCGTAGCCCATCCCACAGCGCGATCGAACGAACGGAGACGTCGATGAGCCTGACGCGTAGATCACGAGTCTGGTTGGCCGGGATCGTCCTGGCGTGCCTCGCCGTGGCGGCGCCGGTGGCGCCGCAGACGAAGCCCGTCGTGAAAGTCGGCTACATTCCTTCGGACTCCTTCGCGGCGCTCTACATCATGGCCGACCGGTATCTTCCCGCCGCCGACGTCCCCGTCGAGACCGTGAAGATGAGCGGTGGCAGCGAGATCCTCTCGCAGGTCGCGACCGGCCAGCTCACGATGGGCGGCACCGGCATGGGCGCGGCCGGCTTCAACGTCGTGGCCGCTGCCCTGCCCGTGGAGTTCGTGGCGCCTTTGCACTCGGGCTACGTCGAGGACTACTTCACCGTGCGCAAGGCGTCCTGGGAGAAGGAGATCAAGCGCATCGGCGATCTGAAAGGTAAGCCGGTGGCGCTCAACGTGCGCGGCGCCGCCGTCGAGTGGATGCTCGATCAGGCGCTCAAGCGCGACGGCCTCGGCTTGAAGGACGTGCAGATCAAGATCATGCCCTTCCCCGACATGGTGCCAGCGCTCGAGACCGGCGCGGTCGAGGCGGCGATCCTCACCGAGCCGTTCCCGACTCTGGCCGAGGAGCGAGGCGTGGCGCTCCGGCCGCTGCCGCGACCGGCGGGCACCAAGGCCACGCCGATCACGGCGATCTTCTGGAACAAGGACTGGGCGGCGAAGAACCCGGATCTCGCCCACAAGGTGATGGTGGCCTACCTGAAGGCGGCGCGCGATCTGGCGCTGGACAACGGCTGGAAGCAGGAGCGGAACATCGACCTGATGGTGAAGTACACCGGCGCCAAGGCGGACGTGATCCGGCGCGCGCGGGCCCACGTCCTCGACGCGAACCTCGACATGGACCTGGCCGTGCTCGACTCGATGCAGCGGCTGAGCGCCGAGCAGGGCTATCTCAAATACAAGGAGCTCTTGCCGCAGAATCGCTTCTTCAACTTCGCGTATCGCGACCGGGCGGTGGCCGAGCTCGGGCGGAAGTGAGGCGGCCTCATGCGTCCATCGTCGCGCGCGTTCACGCTCGCTCTCGCGATCTTGCTGACGCTGACCGACCTCGCGAGCTACCGGCAGTTCTCGGCCGTCAAGAATTTCGAGATCGCCGGCCATAGCTACTTCCGTGGCCCGTGGCTCGTGCCGGGCGCGCCCGGCGCCGGATTCGAATCACAGCGCAGCCGAGCCACCGTGGCCTCGACTGGACTCGCGACCGCCCGTGAGTCGCGAGGGCCGCGGCCGGTGGCGCCCCCGCTCGACGCCACCGGCGCGTACGACGCAGGTACTTGTTACACGATCGTGCAACCCACCGAGAAAGAACTACAGGGTGTCGACGGTCAGCGTATCGGCACTCGGCGGCCGCTCGCGAGATGGACGACGAGCAGGACGATGCCGACCAGGAACAGGATCCACGAAATCTGCCCGGCGATCGCGGCGATGCCGAACAATCCGAGCGCACCGGCCACGAGGCCCACGATCAAGAAGACGAGCGCATAGTAGATCATCCCGATCTCCCCGGGGGATTCTGCCTCGCGCCCCGTGTGGCACGGATCTCCCAGGCCGGAGTCGCAGGAGGGACGTGCGATCGCCTCAGAGGGCTGGCGGGATCAGCAGCCTCCTAGACCTGAAGCTCCAACGTGTAGAGACCACCGATGAGCCGGTCGACCGCATAGACGACGCGCCGCTCGTCGACGAGCACGTCGTTGATCTGCACCGCGCCCGCTCGCGAGCCGCGCGGCGCGTCGGGCACGTAGTAGGCGACCTCTTCCGGCCGGAACGGATCCGAGACGTCGTGGACGCGCACGCCGCCGTTGAAGTAGGTGCCGAAGACGAGCTTCTCGGACACGAGGTTGCTGGCAACGGGCCGGTTCTCGTGCAGGTTGTGGGCGCCGTAGCGTCCGCCGCGCCCGCCGAACTCGGCGACGGGCGGGATCGGAAAGGTCGAGAGCGGCACCGGGTTCGTCTCGTCGCGGATGTCGACGACCCAGACGAGCTTGGGCCAGTCCTTCCCACCCTCGGCGGTCGCCTCGTCGGAGACGATCACGAGCTCTCGGTCGAAGAGCGGCAGCAAGGTGTGCGTGAAGCCGGGGTACGGCGGGTGATAGTCCCACCGGCTCAGCATGCGCGGCTGCGCCATGTCCGAGATGTCGAGCACGATCGCGCCGCCGTCGATGTAGCCGATCCATGCCCGATCGGGCCGGCGCGGGTAGACGTTCGTGTTGTGGGCGCGAAAGCCCGCGTCGAACTTCGGATGCCGGGCCGGCGGCGGCTCGGGATCGCCGTCGCGCGTACCGGGAAGCCACCAGCGGCCGACCTCGGTCGGGCGCGTCGGCTGCTGGACGTCGATGATGCGATAGAACTGATCGTCCTTCGGATTGCGCGGCTTGAAGTCGGGCGCGCCGCTGGCCAGGTGCAGATAGGACCCGTCGACGAACCACAGGTGGTGCACGCCGCGCGAGTGGGCCCCGGAGGCGTCGAAGAACGCGATCGAGCGCGGCTTGCCCGGATCGGACACGTCGAAGAACTCGACGCCGGCCGGCTGCATGCCGACCCGGGCCGTCTGGTACGGGACCACCAGGAGGTCGCCCACCATGTCGAGGTTGTTCGAGCGCATGTCGCCGTGGGGCAGATCGGTCTGGACGATGACCGAGGGCTTGCGCGGATCGGTCACGTCCACGGCGGTGAAGTTCTTCGGCGCCGACTCGTGGCCGAGCCAGATCACGCGGCGCCCGTCGCGGGCGAGCTGGATGGCCATCCCCTCGCCGCAGTTGCCGAAGCCGCCCAGGTCGTCGTGGCCCAGGAGCCGCATGTTCTTCGAGAGGGCACCGTTCTGTGTCATGGCAGTTCTCCTTCGGGCGGGGATCGTAGCATCTCCGACCCCTCCCGTGCCTTGACAAGGCTTCGCGCGGCCGTCTAGAGTCCGCCAAGTCTCGGGCTAAGCCCCGTCGCTCTGGAGGAAGCCATGAAACGCTCCATCGGGCTCGGCATTCTGGGCATCCTCGTTTTCGGATGCCTTGCGACATTCACGGAAACGGCATCTCCTCAAGTGAAGCCGCTCAAGATCCGGCTGGGCGTTCACGGCTCGATCATGGGCGCGCCCGACGTCATCGCCATCCGGCAGGGATACTTCAAGCAGGCGGGGCTCGACGTGGAGCACCGGAAGTTCT
>JACXTT010009836.1_pt1 | contig 13010 bp, 6 predicted proteins | sample 9270951 | NCBI WGS metagenome assembly JACXTT01 (sample SAMN15532306, study PRJNA645909) | rock metagenome | isolation source: weathered quartz diorite | place: Puerto Rico | collected 2017-06-21 | reverse complement strand
TCAGGTGTATTTGCCAATGCCCCATTGTGCCGTTTGGATTCGGGGCATGGACAATATTTCCACCGGGGTTCCAGGATAGTCCCTAACGTCCCTCCTGGATCTTCTTGTGCGATGTGATCCGGGGAGCGCGGCCCGGATCGCCTCCCGGAGCTAGCCACAGGTCAGTCGTTGTCTCGTCCTGGACGGTGACGAGCGCACCGGCGTCGCTGATCCCCAGATTCCAAGTAGCATAAGAATTCAGGTCATTGGTAATGCGACGCGATTCGCCTCCTGGATAGGAGAGTTGCCAGACTTGATGTGCAGCCGATGCTTGATCCTGCCCGATCAAAGCGACACCACTTCCGTCCGAGAACCAGGCAACAGAGCCGACCTCTAACCAGCGTTGGGTCGTAAACACCTTGAGCGCCCCGTCGGCAGCCGAGACCATGGCAACGTTCATGTGCTCGCCGCCTTCCTCGGTTCCATAGGGGACTGCCAACACTTTGCCATCGGGTGACCACGCGATGCTTTCACCGAACCATTCGGGTTCTCGACGCGTGATCAGATGTTGTTCATTCGAGCCATCCGCATTTGCCGTTATCAGTTCGTATTCCGGAGGGGTGCCCTCATGAAAACGAAGGAACCCGATTCGATTGCCGTCGGGTGACAGCGAGGCCTGACCCTGTATATTGGTGAGAATCCTCTTAGATGCGCCGCCCAATACGGGAACTTGAAAAAGGGCACCCTGTGGATTCTGTTCGTCGCGCACCCCGTAATAGATATAACTGCCATCGCGCGTGAACGTCATCGGCACGATCCAACCTTCGCTCGGTGGGGCAATTTGTACGCGGCTGCCGGTCGCCAGATGTTTGGTCCAGAGGCTACTCTTACCTCTTTCAGATACCGTATAGGCGATGTATTTGCCGTCCGGCGAAATGGTGGCGCCGCCGACGTTACCTTCGCTAGTCACCCGCGCGATTCTCATGTTCAGAAAACGCGCGCTTGGTTTCGTATTCCACCCTAACCGGTAAATGACATAAGCCAGGCCAGCGCCAACCACAAGAAAAACGGCGAGACCTATGAATGCGCCCGCTTTGTGCCGTTTGATTTCGCCGACCAGATATTCGGCGCTCGAGGCAGGGCGCGCTGTGCTGGTCAGCATCCTGTCCGAGGTCGATTGGCGGATGGGGTCTGTTACTATCGCCACACTTGTGGTTGATTGCCCCGCTTCACTCGATAGCGGGGGAGCGGAATAATCAAGTCCAGAGCGACTCTTCAATTCCTCCTGAAGCTCTTCCAATTCTATCGCGACTTCTTTGATCGACTGATAACGTTTGTCGGGCTCCTTTGCCAGGCACCGGCGGATAATCCTTTGCAGCTCATCAGGCAGGTCGCCGTCGAAGTCTCTGATCTGTGGCGTCGGGGCATGAACGATCTTATGCAAGGAATCCAGCACATCCTTGCCCGCGAATGCTTTGTTTCCCGTAACCGCCTCGAACAGGATGCAGCCAAACGAGAAGATGTCCGAGCGGTGATCGATTTCGTTCACTCGGCCTTGCGCTTGTTCGGGTGACATGTAGCCGACGGTGCCGAGCACGGTTCCTGGAAGTGATTGTTGCGGTATTACCGCCGTAGCCATCTCACTCGAAGTCTCGCCGCCAAAGCCTGCCGACCCGCGCCCTTCGATCAGTTTCGCCAAACCGAAGTCGAGAATCTTCGCATAGCCATCCTGCGTGACCATGATATTGTCCGGCTTGAGATCACGATGCACGATTCCCGCCGCGTGAGCCTTGGCGAGGCCTTCGGCCACGTGTTGTAGATAACCCAAGAGCTTTCTCAGATCCCTTTGTTTGCCGTGAATCAGCTCTCGCAATGTTTGACCATCGATGAACTCCATTGCGATGAAGTGTGTTTCATTCGTCGGGCCGGAACTCGCGTCTGCGCCCCCGCTCAGCGGGATCGGGCTACTGCCGATTTCGTAAATGTGTGCAATGTTCGGGTGATTGAGCGCCGCGGCGGCCTGCGCCTCTTGCACAAACCGGCGCATCCGATCCCTATCGGCAGCAATCTCCGCCGGAAGAATCTTCAGCGCCACGGGGCGCCGCAGTTTCGCATCCTCCGCCAGATAGACCTCGCCCATCCCGCCAGCGCCAATCTTCGTGCGGATTTCGTAACGGCCGAGTCTTGTGCCGGCACTAAGAGTCATTATTTGGTTGTCATCCGGCCCGCCGTTGGCAAAGTCTTCAACGACGGATCAGAATCAGAACGCCTGCCGCGATGCCCAGGATAGCTAAACCAGTTGTGGTTGTTGATGAGATTCTGATGTTGAGCAACCGCAAGAGTCCGGTAAGGATCAACCAGAGTCCAAGCAGGATCATTCCCAAACTTCTGCCAGTCAAACTAGTTGTTAATGCCACGTATTCCTCCTTCTTAAATCGACCGATTGAATCCACGTTCCGCCTCGCCAATCTTTGCGCGGATTTCGTAACGACCGAGTTTTGTGCCCGCCGGTAGCATCAATAACCTTAGAGGCGCGGCTGCTGCCCGCATTCGGATTGATATTAAACGATTTGGCGGGCAGTAGCCCCGCCTCTCGCCGCACTAACAGGTTGCTCGCTGCCAAAGGCTTGAGCCAGTCCGAGCTGAGACGAATAAAGTGCCGTAGAGTTTTTTCGGACCCTGAGCTTAGCTCGAAAAAAGCTATTGAAACGTCATCAACCAAACATCCGCTTCAGTCGTGGTCAGGCTGTAATAAATCGTGCGATTGTCCCTCGAAATTCCTAGGGCTTGAAGTCCGTTTGGCGCCACAGAAAAAATCAAGCGAGTTTTCTTTGTCTGACTGTCGAGCAAATAGATCTTGTCATCGCGAGCAAAGATTAGCCGGCGACTGTCATTCAGCCAGTTGGGGCGCGTTCCGAAGTCGTTTAGCTTCTCGAACGTTGCGGGACCCAACGAGTAACTTATCAGGTCGGCCGTAAGCGACTGAGGGCCACGCAGGATGCCAGCGAGTTTTTGCCCGTCACGTGACCACGAATACGCCAGGAACCATTGGTTGGGGTCGCTGCCTAACGAAAGCGTTTTCGGTGTTTGCTCATCCCACGATTTGCTGACTTCTAGAATTATCGGCGCGCCAAATTGCAAATTGCAGAGAATCTCTTTGCCATCCGGAGACCACATGCTTAGTTGCGTGCCTCGCTCTTTCGTAAGCGTGACCTGCTGCAGACCGCTGCCGTCAGGATTGATGGTCCACGTATCGTATCGGCTGCTGCGATCAGAGAAAAAGACAATCTTCTTTCCATCCGGCGACCAGGACGGCGCGCGGTCTTTGTAAGCGTCGTTAGTCAACTGCCGCAAACCAGTCCCGTCTCTCTTGATGATGAAGAGGTCTTCCTTTTTGTCACCGACGGAATCAAAGACAAACCATTCTCCGTCTGGAGAGAGACTGGGATTGGTAGCAATCTGCGAGCCATGTGTGATCCAAAACGAAGCGCCAACTGTTCTCTCGCGCTCTGGATCGAACGCGACTTGCTGAAGATTGTTACGAGTGATCACCTGAACGTAACTCATGCGATTGCCGAGCCGGGAGAAACTCATGAACCCGCTGTAAGCCGAAGGCGTGGTGATCGGCTCAGGTTGTCCTAAAACTTTGCCTGACGACTCTTCGATTGCCACGCGCCACAGATTCATGCTGCCGCCACGATCGCTGGCAAAGTAAAGATACTTGCCATCGGGCGACCAGACGGGATTCCAATCCACTGGCGCGTCATCGGTGACCGGCACGGATTCGCCGCCGCTCGCGGAGATAGTCCAGATGTCTCGCTGCCCGCCGCGATGTGTCCCCCAATAGGAAATCCGATCGCCGTGCGGTGACCAGTTAGGTTGAACAGCGTCTCCTTGCGCAAGAGTTCGCTTCGCGCCGGTTGCGACGTTCACGACCCAAAGCGGACTGGGAACGATCGTTCGGTTGTTCGGCTCTGTGGTGTGGTCGACGGCATAGACGATCTCGTTTCCGTCTGGAGACCAGGCGGGCGTGTAACCAAAATCGGTCAAGCGCTTTGGACTTTCACCCGTTGCGCCCATGATGAAGACGCCGCCGCCGTCGCGCTCAGAGCGAAACGCGATTCGCTCGCCGTCGGGAGAAAACGCCGGCTGCGTACTGTCGGATGAAGAGTCTCTGGTAAGATTATTTGAGTTCTTACCGCCAACTCTTTGCAGGTAAATGTCCCATTTGCCGCTCGCGCGGCTGGCGTACACAAATGAGTTGCCATCGGGCGAGAGACTCGGGAAAAACTGCGGACTGGATTGATCGGTGAGTTGCATGAACCTGGCATTCTTTATCGATGCCGCTTCTCGGCTCCGTGACCAAAGGCGAGGCCAGAGAAACCAGCCGGACGCGAACAGGAAAAGGAGAACGGAACCCAAAACCAATTTCAGTGACCATTTCGATGGGCGCGCATGGCCCATCGCCGCAGCGCCAACAAATGCGGCCCCGGAGTCGGTGCCGGGCGCACCCGCCGAAAGTGAGCGCAAGCCTGCGCTTTCGAGCGATGTGCTTTGGGTGCCCGCGCCAGCCCCCGCTTTGCTCCGGGCGAGCGCCGCCGTCGGGTCGATGCCAGTGCCGTCCGCAAGTTCGCGACGCAACTCCCGCAGCTCGATGGCCACATCTTTAATCGTTTGATAGCGGTCTTCGGGATCTTTTGCCAGACAGCGGCGGATAATTCTTTGCAGATCGCTCGGCGCATTGGGCCGCAGAGTTGTGACTGGCGGCGCTTGCTCGCGGATAATTTTGTTGAGCGTGTCGATCGCATCCTTGCCTTCGAACGCTCGGTGCGACGTCAAGGCTTCGTACAGAATGCAACCGAAGGAAAAGATGTCTGAGCGATAATCGATCTCTTTCGTTTTACCCTGCGCTTGTTCTGGGGACATGTAGCCCACGGTGCCGAGCACCGTGCCTGGTTGCGATTGTTGCTTGATGATCGCCGTTGCCACTTCGCTGCTGCCTGATCCTGAGAGTTGCTGGGGCTCGATAAGTTTCGCCAGACCGAAATCCAGAATCTTCGCGTGGCCATCGCGCGTAATCATAATGTTGTCGGGCTTCAGATCACGGTGGACGATTCCCGCCGCGTGAGCTTTCGCTAAACCTTCCGCGACGTGTTGCATATCACGCAACAGCTTTGATAATTCGGTTTGCTGCTCGTGAATCAGTTGTCGCAGCGTCAGGCCGTCGACGTACTCCATCGCGATGAAGTGAATAGGGGAGCCCTCCCTTACGGTCGGGCTACTGCCCCGGTCGGCGCTAAGAGTTGCCTCGCCGATTTCGTAGACATGCGCGATGTTTGGATGGTTGAGCGCGGCTGCGGCAGTTGCTTCCTGTTCGAACCGACGCAATCGATCGTTGTTCGAGGCGAGTTCGCTCGGCAAAATCTTGAGCGCGACTCTCCGATGCAGTCGCGTGTCTTCGGCCAGATACACCTCACCCATTCCGCCCTCACCAATCTTCGAGCGGATTTCGTAACGAGCGATTTTTGTGCCGGCAGGAAGAGTCATGAAGAAGGATAGTGATCAGTAACCAAATGTTTTCATGGTTGAAGTCCCATGCGCCGCACGAGGTTGGCGTATCGCGGGTCTGAGCGCAGAGCTTCAAAACCGAACTGCCATGTAACTTGCGTCAACGACCCGCTGCGCTGTTGAAACGCCTTCTCGAGCCACTCGAAGGTTCGATCTCTGTCGTCTAGGCCGGCATACACGTAAGCTACGTCCCGCTCGGTGGCCTCGCGCTTCGCGTATCTCGCTTCGAGTTCCTTCAGTATTGCCTGCGCCTCAGCGTGTTTTCCGGCAACGCCGTAAGCATTGCCGAGGGCGCTCAACTCATCGCCTGTCCTCCCGGACAGCTCCACCGCTTTCTGAAGCGCCGCAATCGCTTCCTCATAGCGTCGCTGTTTGAGGTACGCTAATCCTAGTTCGTCTGGCCCTCCGGGAAATTTAGGGTCTAGTTCCATTACCCTTTTACACTGCTCGATGGCTGAGTCGGCGTCGCCGTTCAGGACGTATACGTCCGCGACGTTTATCCCGATGATCGGAGAGAGAGGGTCAAGCTCCTGCGCCCGTTTGATCTCCTTCTGCGCTTCATCGAATCGCCGTTTGGTCCTTAAATAGACGGAGAACCAGTGATGAGTCGTCGGGTAGTTCGGGTTGAGGTTGATGGCCCGGCGAAACTCCTGCTCGGCTTCCGCCCAACGCCACTGCAAATAATAAATGAAGGCGGAGGATGTATGTGCGTCAGCCAGCGTGTCGTCGAGTTGTAAAGCTCGGTCTGCTACGGCCCTTGCCTTCGGCAATGTCTCGCTGGACGGAACACCGGCATACTCTTCCAGAAGGATGTAACAATCAGCCAGCCCGACATAACCGAGCGCATAGTTCGGGTCACGCTCTATCGACTGCTGGAACTGTTCTATCGCCTTTCTGATTCCATCCGCTGTCCGCTTGTTCCAGTAAAAACGTCCTCGCAAATAGAACTGATAGGCTTCAGGGTTGGCGGTGTCGCGCCTGACAAGTCGCTGCTGTTCCTCGCCCGAGAGTCTCAATCTCAGCTTCTCAGTAATCTCGCGCGAAATCTCCTGCTGCACCGCGAGCGCATCGGCCACCTTGCGATTGTACTGCTCTCCCCAAAGCTGCTTGTTGTCGCGCACGTCCACTAACTCAGCGCTGACCATCAGGCTGTCGCCGCGTTGCAACAGTCGGCCCGTCAAAACTGCCCGCACGCTCAGCTCACCCCCTGCCTTCATCGGATCCGCCTCTCTCCCCTTATAGCGGAAGACAGAACTGCGGGCGATCACCTTCAAGCTGGGAAGCTGCGTCAGGTTGTTGATAATGCTTTCAGTCAAACCATCAGCAAGATACTCGGTGTCGGGATCACCGCCCTGGTTGACAACCGGCAAGACGGCGATCGAGTCAATGGCGACTTCGGTGTTGCGCGCATGCAGATAAGCAGCGAGGCCAACACCCCCGAGCACGAGTGCGGTCAGCACAAGGACCGCCAAAACTTTGTGGCGCTTGATTTCCGTGACGATGTACTCAGCGCTAGACACGGGCGCCGTCGACTGCGGGGCGACTGAGACGCTCGCAGCACCGCTTGTCGTTGATGTAACAGCGGAACCAACGGCGCGCGGCGGCACGGTCGTTTCCAATTCGGCTGCGCCTTCAAGCTCGCGCCGTACGTCGCGCAGCTCGATGGCCGCCTCTCTTATTGACTGGTAGCGCTCATCAGGATCCTTTGCCAAACAACGGCGCGCGATGCGCGTCAAGTCTCTGGGCGCGGAAGGGTTCACATCCTTCACCAATGGCACCGGCGCATGAACGATCTTATGCAATGTGTCGATCGTCGATTCACTTTCGAAGGCCCGCCGGCTGGTAGCGGCTTCGTAAACAAGGCACCCGAACGAAAAAATGTCTGACCGATGATCTACGCTACGGCCTTGCGCCTGCTCAGGCGACATGTAGCCAACGGTACCCATGACTAGGCCGGGTGTTGACAGCGAGGGCTGCATGACGGCAGTGGGCGCTTCTTCCTGCGGCTCGACGCCCTGTCGCTTGGTTTGTTCCAGCAGCTTGGCCAAGCCAAAGTCGAGGATCTTCGCGTAGCCATCGCGAGTGATCATCACATTGTCGGGTTTGAGATCGCGATGTACTATGCCCGCGCCGTGAGCTTTTGCCAGTCCTTCCGCCACCTGTTGCAGATAGCGCAACAGCTTTCTCAGCTCGGCATGCTCGCGGTGAATCTTGTCGCGCAGAGTTACGCCGTCAATGAATTCCATGGCGATGAAGTGAACTTCGCCAGTCTCAATTGAGCTACTGCCGATCTCGTAGATGTGGGCGATGTTCGGGTGATTGAGGGCGGCGGCGGCCGTCGCTTCCTGCTTGAATCGCCGCATCCGATCGGAATGGGCGGCCAGCTCTGAAGGCAAAAGTTTCAGCGCGACCTTGCGATGAAGCTCAACGTCCTCAGCCAAATACACTTCCCCCATTCCGCCCTCGCCAAGCTGGGAGCGGATTTCATTGCGACCGAGTTTTATGCCCGCCCCAATCGTCATGCGCTCAACTGAGATTGCTAATCAACACTACATCACTGTTCACCGTGCCGCGTGAGAGGGCGAGGTGCTTGCCGTCTCGTGACCAGGCAAAATTGACGCTCTTTGAAGAGGATAGCCCGTACAAAGGGCCTCCGAACCCCCCCGGTTAACGGAACCGCCCCTTATCGGACCCTCCCACTCCAGCGCCCTCTGCGACAGCTGAGACCGCGGACAAAGGCTTCTTTCATTTAGGCCCCGGTTCTAGGGAAGCCAGCCAGATGTCCGCCTCGGTCGTTTGCAGGCTGAAATAGATCACCCGGCTATCGCGGGAAATGCCCAGCGACTGAAAACGATTTGGCGCAACGGACCAAATCTCTTGCGTCCTCCTGGTCTGGCTGTCCAATAGGTAGAGTTTATCCTGGGAGAAAAAGAGCAGGCGCTGATTGTCATTCAACCAGACCGGGCGCTCTCCGAAATCAGTGAGGCGTTCGTATTGTCGAGAGTCGAAAGAGTAACTGAGGATGCCTCCGCTATACACGGCCAGTTTCCGCCCATCCGCAGACCAGGACCAGGCCATCAGCTCCGTCGACCCGCCTGCTGCCGTAAGAGGCTGGGGAGATTGCTGTGCCCAAGGCTGGCGTGGATCGACGATGATGGGCGGCCCGGCTTGCATGCTGCACAGCAGGCGAAGGCCGTCGGGAGACCAAAGGGGCGTTTGCACGCCAGGCCCTGAAGTGTAGCTGAATTGCCTCAGTCCCCCGCCATCCGGGTTGATCAGCCACAATTCATACCGCCCACTCCGATCCGAGAAAAAGACGATTTCCCGCCCATCCGGCGACCAGTGCGGAGAGCGGTCCTTGTGCTTGTCGTTGGTAATTTGCCTCAAGCTGGTACCGTCTCGGCGAATGATGAAGAGGTCTTCCTGCTTGTCCCCGATCGCGTCAAACACGATCCGAGTGCCGTCTGGCGAGAGGTCCGGGTTGGTGGCGACTCTGGAACCCTGCGTGATCCAGGACGATCTCGCTTCAATCCTCCCTTTGCCAGGATCGAAACTGACCTGCTGGAGATTGGTCTGGTTGATTGCTTGCGCGTAGGCCAGATGCCGCCCGTCGCGCGAAAAGCTGAAGTACCCGCTGTAAGTGGCCGGGATTGTGATCTGCTCAGGCGCTCCCAAGAGTTTTCCCGACCGCTCGTCTATCGGCACGCGCCAGAGGTTCATGCTGCCGCCCCGGTCGGAGGCAAAGTACAGATAGCGGCCATCCGGCGACCAGATCGGATTCCAGTCCAACGCCGCGTCGCTGGTGACCGCCACAGGCTCACCACCGCGCGCCTCAACCGTCCAGATGTCGCGCTGTCCGCCTCCTTGAATCCCCCAGTAAGCGATTCGATCGCCGTGCGGAGACCAGTTGGGTTGGACGGCATCCGTTTCCGTCACTTGCCGTGCTTCGCGGGTGGCGACTTTCATCACCAGGAGCGGGCTGGGATAATTGCCGCGCTCGCTCGGCCTGGCAAAAGAGCCTTTCGAGTAAGCGATCTCTTGCCCATCCGGAGACCATGTGGGGTTGTGACCATGATCAGCCAGACGGCGAACATTCTCGCCCGTCGCACCCATCACGAAGATGCCGCCACCATCCCGATCCGAGCGGAAAACGATCTGCTCGCCATCGGGAGAAAAGGCCGGCTGAGTATCGTCCGCCACCGAGTCCCTGGTCAGATTGATCGGAGTCGCCCCGCTCACCCGCTGCAAGTAGATGTCCCAGTTTCCCGCCTCAGCGCTGGCATAGACCAGCAATTTGCCGTCGGGCGACAGACTGGGGTAGATCTCCTGTCCGGGCGCGGAGGTGAGTTGGGTAAAGTTAGCGATTCCCATAGCAGACGGCGCCTTCCTTGTCTCCAACCCGGACCAGAGCAGATACGCCGTGATCGCTAAACCGATTACGACGGCGGAGGCGATGACCCTTTTTGGAAACCATCTGCTCCGGGTTGGCTTCAGCAACGGCTGCCCAGTAGTGACATGGGCCGCCGAAACTGTTCCCGAACCCGAATCACGTTTCAGCGTCTTCAACGCGGCTTTGACGTCGGAGGCGGTTTGGAAACGAAGTTCCCGGTCTTTCTCCAGCGCGCGATTGATGATCCATTGCCATTCGTGCGGAAGGTCCCGATGCAATTGCGTCGCGGGAACCGGCGTGTGATGGAGGATCGCGGCGTAGATGGCCGGGTGACTGACCCCCTGGAATGGCCGTTCGCCGGTAACCATCTCATAAAGCATCACCCCGAAGCTGAAGATGTCAGTCCGATGATCAAGCTTTTGGGCCAGCGCCTGCTCCGGCGACATGTAGTCGACAGTTCCCATCACGGTTCCCGGATCGGTGACCAGAATGGCAGTCGGCACCTCGGAATCACTCCCGCTTCGATAGGTTAGCTTGGCCAGGCCGAAATCCAATACCTTCACGATCCCGTCATGCCGGAGCATCACGTTCTCGGGCTTGATGTCGCGATGAATGATGCCGGCAGCGTGCGCAGCCGAGAGGGCGCTCGAAATCTGCGTGGCGACATCGAGCACTTCGCCAAGCTTCATTGGCGCTTTTCGCAATCGCTCACGCAGCGTCTCACCATCGATAAACTCAGTCGCGATGAAGTGTGTCTCAACGCTTATGGATGAGTCCTCGCTCACGGTCGCGCTAGTGCCTATCTCGTAGATAGTAATGATGTTCGGATGATTCAACGCCGACGCTGCTTTGGCCTCTTGACGGAAGCGATGCATGCGACTTCGATCCGCTGCGACATCCGCGGGCAGAATTTTCACCGCGACTTTGCGATCGAGCTCGGTATCCTCCGCGAGATACACCTCACCCATTCCGCCCTCGCCAAGCTTCGCGCGGATTTCATAGCGACCAAGTTTTGTGTTGGGAGGGAGATTCACGGCAACCGATTATAGCGTAATCTCGAGCGCGAAATGCTCCGTCAGATCTGTGCTTTTTCTTCGCCCCTGAAACGGACGCATTTAATAGCCCTGGGTGCAACGTACGGCTAGCGTGGCCAAAACAATCCGGCTCTTTCAGGGTCGCAGTGCACCGACCCGCGGAGTCGTCAAGAATACAACCGACGGTCCACGCCGGTTCGGTCTCGACCACCTGGTGTTTGGTTTACTTCGACCCTTTCAGGGTCGGCGTCTAATGCCGCCGTGTTTCCGTGGGTTTCACCCACGGCTATTGACTGCGTCCCCTGTGGGGACGAAACGATCATCGTTTTGAGTTTCACTCACGGCGATTGAATGTGTCCCCTCTGGGGACAAAACGATCATCGTTTTAAGTTTTTCCCACGGTCATTGAATGCGTAGCCCCCTGCGGGGACATGGCGATCATCGCTTTGGGTTTCACTCACGGCCATTGATTGCGCGCAGTAACCACGCACACAAGAATGCCCGGGGTGCGGGCTCGTTCCGAGCGTGCGCTCCCAGGTTCGTTCGCATCGATGATTCCTTAACGCTTCTGTCCAATGCCGAATTGATCTCCTGCGCGGATGGGCTTTTCGTGAGCAAAATCGATCTCCAGTAACTTCTCACTCTGAACATGCCTTCCGGTCTCATCTTCTAGAGTTGCCACAATACGTTTGGTGCGAGTGTCTATAACATCGCCAGTCGAGGGATAGGCATGTCGGCCGTCGATGCTGAAAGTGACCCAGCCGGGCTGGTCTCGCAGCTTTATGCTCATCATCTGTACGGGCGGCATCTTCGTAGCATCGAAGATGTGAATAGTGCTGTTGGCGGCATCGGTGAGCCAGAGCTCCTTTTCATCAGGCGTCAATCCGATGCCATGACTTGGACAGCCGTGCCGTTTCGTGGGACCCTTTTGGAAGGCTGCGACCTCAACGCGGTGAAGCATCTTGCCAGTCCTGAGGTCCCCCACTTCGAAGCCCAGCAACTCGTTTACATTTACTAAGCACAAGGTCTCGGTCCCATTGATTGTAAATGGGCGGATCGAATTACCGAACGGCCCGACCTTATTCGCAACAGTATGGGTTTCCGTGTTCGATACGGAGAGCAGCGACGACCTCAGACCTGCAAGATAGACCCGCGAACCATCGGGTCCGTAAATTGTGTTGTGCGCCCCAGAGTTCGGTTCGATCTTCGTGATGATATCGCCTGAGACTGCATCGACCACATGCCAGTGCGGTCCCTCGAGTGAAGGGACATAAAGGACGCGGCCATCCGGGGATATAGCCATCCGGTCGCAGCCGCCTTCATAGGCCTTTTCCCAGGTCTTGGTCTCCGAGGCGAGGTCGAAGCAGGCCAGACGCTTTGTCGTGGTGACATACACTTTACCCGTCCTCGCGCTGGCAGCGATACCCTTCACGTTTTCCGGCATCGTCCCTTGCGGAACGTTCCAGGTAGGAATTCGTTTTACGAACCTGTGTCCGTTGGCGATGTCATAGACCAGAATTCCGATCCCGCCATATTCCAAATAATTCCGAATGCCAGGAACCGCGACGTAGAGGAAGTGTCTTTCTTTCTCGGCGGCCTGCTGTCTGGAAGATCGAAGGGCAAAAAGTAGAGCGAGCAACCACAACACACTGACTACGAGCGTGCGCAGCTTCATGATCTTCTCTCCTGTGAAAGGTCCGGCAAACCTATGGTTTTTCCAAAAATAACTTTGAATCGCGACCTCCGCGTAAGTCGGCAGTCCCACTCTCGTCCCCGAGCGTGGGTCGACGAGGCTACGCTGTGGCTTCGCCACTTGCCTGTGCGGAATGGCTGCGGCCTTTCCGCATTTCCTCACCCCTAACACCTTGGCTACGCCAGCCCTGCAAGGCGCAGCCTTGAAGGTAAATGAGCGACTGGCGTAAAGACATGATGGAACGACCGGTTGACCTCGCGTAGAGTCGTGGATTGCAGTCGAAACCACAGAGCCACATACGGGAGGAACCGGTCATGACGAATAGTAACATTTGGGTAGGCATGGA
>JACXTT010009835.1_pt1 | contig 13011 bp, 6 predicted proteins | sample 9270951 | NCBI WGS metagenome assembly JACXTT01 (sample SAMN15532306, study PRJNA645909) | rock metagenome | isolation source: weathered quartz diorite | place: Puerto Rico | collected 2017-06-21 | reverse complement strand
TCCCCTTCAAGCCGCCCGCCGCCTTCGACGTCCGGATGCCCGCGCTGGTAGCGCGCTCATACGACGTGGTCAACCCGCCGGTGAATCGGATCGGCCCGCTCATCCCCGCAGCGTTGAGGTCATGATTGAGCGCGGCGTCGGCCGCCGCCGTCAGCGAGTTGGTCTGCTTGGTCCCGCTGAGCGGACCGGCCCCTCCCACATCGAAGCGGAGAAAACTGTTTCCCTGCGCCGCCGGGAAGAGGTAGTGCGCGTCGAATACGACCTGTCCGCCGCCGTCGTTGCTACCGGCGATGGACGGCAGAACCTCCACGGTCAGACAGGGGGAGTCCACCAGGAACATCACGCCCGAACCGAGCGTGCTGACGTCGGAACCGGTTGCGTTCGCGGCAGTGTTCTGCACCGCGTTGCGGATGCCGGTGGCGTTGACCAGGCCGTTCAGGTCGGCCGGCGCTTTGTCGAATTCTGTGGTGATGTTGGCAGCGTTGACCGTCAGCGGCACCGGCGACTGCGCGACGACGCCGGCGAGCGGCGACGGCTTGGCTTGCAGCAACTGGATGGCGGTCGACCAGCCGCCGGGCGTGTGAAGGCGCGCGCCGCGGTCGGCCAGCGCCTGCATGACGTCGTTGAGCGTGGTCCCGTCGAGCGTGACCGGGATGAGCGAGAGCGTGGCGCTGGAGGCGACCGAGCTTCGCAAGCGCCCCGCGGCGGCGGGCGATTTCTGCAGCTCCGTGAGGATGTCCGCCGCGTCGGCCCATGTCAGATCGGGCACCACCACCTCCGCGGCGGAGTCGACGAACGCCGCCGGGTAGTCGCGGCGCGAGGTCTTCACCTGCGCGATGCCGGCCGAGCCGGTGAGGAAGTAGAAGCGGTTGGCGTTCTGCGCGTCGGCCCAGACGTTCGGCGTGGGCGACGGCTTGGCGCCGGCGAGCTGCGGGATCACCTTGATGACCACGGTGTAGACCTTCGAGTCGACGGTGTATGACGACGAGGCGCACGGCGAGGCTTGCGGCGTTTTCCCCGGCTGCAGCGGCGTGAAGCCGACGCGGCTGACGAGCTGGATGCCGGTCGCCGCCGGCGTCTGCGCGTGCGCGGCAACGGCAGCGGCGAGAAGAGCGAGCGCGAAGAGTCGTCTCATCATCTCGTCCCCTACTGATTGAGCGCGATTTGGGTGGCGAGGTCGTTCCAGGTCTGGCACTTCCGCAACTCGTCGGGCACGCTCAGAAAGGTAACCCCGTTGGTCTGCATGAAGGTGGCGAGCTGCACGGTGAAGCGGCCGAAGTCAGGAAGCGACTGCAGCGCTGGCGAGATGGAGGCGTGCTTGTTCTCCCCCGGACTGATGAATCCCGACGTGGGCTCGTTGGCGAACTCCAGCACCAGCCGGACGATCTCGCTGCTCAAAGCCATACTGTGTCCTCCCTCTCTCACGGGCGATTGTCGCAGATGCAGGCGCCGGGACGGCGCCCGGCCAGCCGGCGGGACGCCGGCGCTCCACAGACTTTGAGACTTGTCCCTACGAAAGTCTTCGTTGACTTTACGAAGAACTTCGTATAGCTTCTCCCGTACTACCGACGAGGTGATGACTATGGTTGACCGGCAGCCCCCCCGACCCACCGACGCCGAGCTGGCCATCCTGCGGGTCCTCTGGCAGCGCGGACCGAGCACGGTCCGCGACGTGCACGACGAGATGAACCGCGACGGCGCCACCGGCTACACCACCATCCTCAAGCTGTTACAGATCATGACCGAAAAGGGACTGGTGGTCCGCGACGAGACGCAGCGCGCCCATATTTATGAGTCGCGCTACAGCGAACAGAAAACGCAGCGGCAGCTCCTGACCGATCTGGCCGACCGCGCCTTCGGCGGCTCGGCAGCCAAGCTCGTAATGCAGGCGCTGTCGGGACGGAAAGCGACGGCCGAGGAGCTGGACGCGATCCGCGAGTTGCTCGACAGATTGGAAGGAGATGCACGATGAGCGGAATGGGCATGTTGTTGAGCGGTCCGTTGGCCCAGGCGATCGGTTGGGCGCTGGTGCATCTCCTCTGGCAGGGCGTGTTGGTGGCGGCAATCCTCGCCGCCGCGCTGGCGCTGATGCAGGGGCAGAGCGCGAACGCGCGCTACCTCGCCGCGTGCGGGGCGCTCGTGCTTCTGGTGGCGCTCGGCGCGGCCACCGCCTATCGCGTGTATGAGCCGGTGGCGCCCGCCGCGCCGCTCGCGGACAGCGTGAGGTACACGATCACCGATGACGCTGCCGGCGGCTTCGACGTGGCGACGCAGCCGTCGTCGCAGGCGGCGGCATCCACCTGGCGCGACGCGCTCGCATCCGCGGCCGTCTTCGCCAACGCGCACCTCCCGCAGTTCGTCCTGGCCTGGATGACCGGCGTGCTGCTGCTGTCGCTGCGCCTTCTCTTCGGCTGGGTACGCGCGCATCGCATCGCCACGCAGAACGCAAACGAAGCGACGCCCGCGTGGCAGCACCTGGCGCGCCGGCTGGCGCACGCGCTGCGCATCCGCGGCGCGATTCGCCTTCTGGAGTCGGCGGCGGTGGAAGTGCCGACCGTCATCGGCTGGCTGCGCCCGGTGGTCCTCCTCCCCATGGCCACGCTCTCCGGCCTCTCCACCGAACAGATGGAGATGGTCCTGGCCCACGAGCTGGCGCACGTGCGGCGCCACGACTTCTTCGTCAATCTGATGCAGGCGGTCGTTGAAACGCTGCTCTTCTATCACCCGGCGGTGTGGTGGATCTCCGGCCGCATCCGGGTGGAGCGCGAGCACTGCTGCGACGACGTGGCGGTGGCCGTCTGCGGCAATCCGCTCCTGTATGCGCGCGCGCTGACGCGCCTCGAAGAGCTGCGCATCGATCCGGAGCACGCCGTGGTGGCGGCGAACGGCGGCTCGCTGCTGTCGCGCATCCGCCGCCTGGCCGGCGCACGCGCCGAGGCACCGAACGGACCGTCGCGATGGGCGGCGGGCGTCGCGCTGTTGATGGTCCTCGCCGCGCTGCTGATCACGCCGTCGCTGCCGCTGCGAGCCAGCGCGCAGGAGCCGCAGGTCGCTCCGGCGCCTCCCGCGACGCCGAAGCCGGCCGCCACGCAAATTGAAGTGACCGCCGACGACCAGTCGTCCGATGAAAGCGAAGCCGCCGACAGCAACGACGAATCCGACAACACTCCTGATCCCGACTGCCCGAAGCCGGATGTGAATCTAGTCAATATCCCGCGCGTCATGGCCCTGCGCGAGTCGCTGGCGCCGATGGTGGCCATCGCTCCCACCGTGCGCGCCGTGGTCGCCACCGCCCCCGCCATCGCGGCCAGCGTCGCTGCCGGCGTCCTCGGCGGAGTGGACGTCGACCTCGAGCAAACACCCGAGCCGTCCCCCGCTCCCGAGCCATCGCCCGCGCCGCGCGCGTGGCGGCTGCGCGGCCAGCATCGCACCAAGATCGGCGCCAGCGGGAAGCTGACCGTCGACGACCTGATCGCGCTGCGCAGCGCGGGTGTCACCCCGCAATACATCGACGAAATGCGCGGCGCCGGCCTCGGCGAGCTCTCCCTCGACGAGATCGCCGCGATGAAGATACAGGGCGTGAACGCAAGCTACATCGCCGGCATGCGCAAGGCCGGCCTGAAGGTGGACAGCGCCGACACGGCCATCGCGCTGCGCATTCAGGGCGTCACGCCGGAGTACATGGACGGCATGCGCGCCGCCGGCTACGCGAACCTTTCGGCGCGAGAGCTGATCGAGCTGCGCACCATGGGCGTCACGCCGTCGTACGTGAAGCAGCTCGCCGACGCCGGCTACAAGAACCTTACGGCGCGCGATCTCTCCTCGCTGCGCGCCATGGGCGTGAGCACGGAGTTCATCAAGTCGCTCGCCGACGCCGGCTACACCAACCTCTCGGTCAAAGACCTCACCCGCCTGGCGGCCGTGGGCGTGAACGCCGACTTCATCCGCGATCTGGCCAAGTACCGCACCAAGTAAGAAGGAGCGAGCATGCGCCGTCATCACCTCAGCGTCCTGGCCATCCTCACCGCCGCGGCCACGCTGCTCTTCGCCGCCGAGCCTCGCGGCGCGTGGCACATCACCAGCGAGCGCGGCGTGCTGCAGCTCGACATCAGCAAGGGAAACCACAATCACTGGGGGCGCAGCACGACGCTCAGCGCCTTCACCGGCCTCACCGAGTCGCAGATGAGCGGCGCCGAGAAACCGGTGAGCTTCGAGATGGTCCGCGACGCCGGCACCATCCACTTCACCGGCACCTTCAGCGACGGCGACGGCGTGGGGCGCTTCACCTTCACGCCGAACCGCAACTACGTCGCCACGCTGCGCGCCCTAGGCGTGCAGGGCGACGTCAGCGATGACGAAGACCTCTTCTCACTGGCCATGCACGACGTCTCCACCGCCTTCATCCGTGAGATGCAGTCGCTCGGCTACCACGAGAACCTCGACCAGTACGTCGCCTTCCGCATCCACGGCGTCTCCCCCGAATTTGTGCGCGACCTCCGCTCGCTCGGATATGACAAGCTCTCCGGCGACGATCTCGTGGCCTTCCGCATCCACGGCGTCTCGGCGCAGTTCATCCGCGAGCTGAAAGACCTCGGCTACAAGCTCGACGCGGATCAGCTCACCGCCTTCCGCATCCACGGCGTCACCTCCGAGTTCGTGCGCGGCATGAAGGACCTCGGCGTGCGCGGCCTCGACGCCGACGACCTCGTGGCGCTGCGCATTCACGGCGCCACCATCGACTTCGTACGCGAGCTGCGCGAGCTCGGCTACGCCAATCTCTCGTCCGAGGAGCTGGTGGCCATGCGCATCCACGGCGTCTCGCCGCGCTTCATCCGCGAGCTGAAGGACGCAGGTTACGAGAAGATCCCCGTCGACAAGCTGGTGGAAATGAGGATCCACGGGATCAGCGCGGAGGATGTGAAGAGGATGAAGTGAGTTGCGCGTTGCGAGTTACGAGTTGCGCAACGCGCAACTCGCAATCTAGTGGTGTGTTACGTAAATGGCTTGCATTCTCCCCCGCGAGGAACGGTTCGCAACGAACGCGAATTGCCCTCGCGGGATAAAGCAGGAAGTAGTTGAAACACTACACTAGTGCCGCACTGATCGTCCCCTGCCGCGCCGCCCCGAGGCCGGCTCCCATCCCAACTGCACCACCTCGAAGTCCGAGGCCTTGATCGCGGCAAATGCCGGATTGAGCACATCGTTGTCCCACCGCGTGTCGTACGTGCCGCTGACGTACATGTCCGAGCCGTTGTCTGCCACGATCAGCCCGTAGCTCTTCATGGCCTGGAAGATCCGGCGCACCGGCTCGGGAAATCCGGAGATGTCCTTCGATGCCTTCAGCCGCAGGCGCGCTCCCATCGGCAGAGCGCCGGAGGTCGAGCCGGCGCGGTGCGAGGCGGGGAAGACGTAGCCGTTGGTGCGGCGCACCGTGACGCGAAAGGCATGGCGGATCGGCGCGCCGCCGTACGCCTCGTCGTAGCGCACCAAGCCGGGAAGGATAGCCAGGCCGGCGGCGTCGGCGCTGGTCCAGCCGTCGGGCCGCCGCGCGCTCGAGTCGAGCGGGAAGATCGCGCCTGACCCTGCCTCCCACCCCTGCCCGTTCCAGTGAAGCGCGTAGAGCTCGTAGAGCATGCGGTTGTCGCGGTCCACGAGCAGCATGTGCCGGTCGCCGTCCGCGTTGGGGTCGGCGCCTGCGAGGCCGCCTTCGATCCACTTCTGCTCCGACTTCGCCTGTTCGGGGATCGGATAACCGGGCGGGCGGCCGGGGGCGGCGTGATCGCTCTCGTCGTCGTAGTCGAAGGTCACCGGCACCAGCGGCTGCGCGCCGGCCACGACGATGTACGGCATCCCGTAGATCGGCGCGGAGGAATCGCCGCTGTCGCCGCCGAAATCGGGATGCATCCCGCGAGCGGGCCCGATGAAATCGATCAGCGCGGCGCTGTTGGGATCGACCGGCGCGGTGGTGACGTCGGCGTTCCACCAGTTACCTGGAGGAAAAAGCGGCAGAGGCTGCGGAAGATCGCCGCCGCGGACGGGCGATTGCGCCGCGGCGTGAAACGAAAGGAGGCCGAGGAACACAACACAGGCGAACCGCCGCATGAAGACAATTCTGCGCAGTCCCCGAAGCGCCGTTGTGCGGCCGATCACATCGGCCGGACGTTTCCGGGCAAACACTCCATGCGTTACAATTCCGGGCAGTTCAAATAACCAATATTCTTCATGGTCGCCGTCCTTCCGCCACAGCGGCCAGCGATGGGTCATCACAAGGAGAGCTCCGTGTTCCAGCAGCGTCGGGCGTTTGTTCTGATTCTCCTTTGCGCCACCGCCGCCTCCGCGACCGTCTTCGACCATCTCCCGAGCGACCGCGAGCTGATCGATCGATCGGATCTGGTGGTGGTGGCCACCGTCCGCCGCGCTGCGTCGCATGTACGGCCCGACAACGGTTGGGTGGTGACCGACTACGAGATGGCGGTCGAAGAGACGCTGAAGGGGACGGCCGGCGGGACGATCACGGTGAGCGAGGTGGGGGGCGTGGCGGGCGGACGGTTTACTGTCATCAGCGATGCAGCGACCTACACGCCGGGCGAGCGCGTGCTCGTCTTCCTCCACCGCGCCGGCGACGGAACGTACTTCACCACCGCGATGTCGCTGGGGAAGTTCGAATTCGCGCGCAATGTGGAGGGCGAAAGTGTCGCTCTGCGCGATACCGGCGACTTCGGTGCGGAGCCCGGGCGGCTGGAGGGGCGGTTCAAAGAGTTCATCCGTGGCGGCACGGCGGCGTATCAGACGAAGCTGCAGCCGATCGCGAGCGCGCTCAAGCCGAAGGCCAGCGGTAATGCAAAAAACTACTGCGCCACCGCCTCGGACGGATTCAACACGCGTCCCATCCGTTGGGACAGGACCGCCAGCAACCCGAACGTTCCGCCGTTCGTCTCGAACGCGGCAGATCCCGGCGGCGGCATCGCCGCGGCGGCCGCCGCGTGGACCAATGATCCGATCTCGTTCATCGTCCTCTCGTACGGCGGGACTGGCGCGCCTCCCTCTCCGGCCTTCGACCATATCAACGGCGTTTATTTGAACTACACCGGATCACCACCGCCGGGCATTCCGTGCGCCGACTCCGTGGGCTGTGCCGTGGAGCAAGGCGACGCGCCTGACAACACCTGGGACGGCGACACGTTCTTCAGCATCACCGACACCGACCTCCTGGTCTTCCCCTCCGGCATGGGTGGCGCCTTCAACGCAGTGATCATCCACGAGATGGGCCACGCCCTCGGCTTCCGCCACTCCAACGAAGGACAGCCCTTCAGCACCCAGGCGGTGATGAACTCCAGCGTCAACTTCACCACCCTCCAACAGTGGGACAAGGACGCGGTCGACTCCGTCTACGGCAGCGGCCCTCCCTGCCAGCCGCTCAACATCGATCAGCAGCCCAACAACGCCGCCATTCCGGCGGGCGGCACGGTCACCCTGCAAGTCTTCGTCAGCGGAACCAATCCGCACTACCAGTGGTACGACGGCGTCGGGCCCGACACTTCGAATCCAGTCGGCATCGACAACTCCAGCTTCACCACGCCGCCGATCAACACCGTCAAGCACTATTGGGTTCGCGTCACCAACAGTTGCAGCTCCAGAGACAGCAACACCGCCACCATCACCCCGCAGGCGCCGCCCAATTGCCAGCCGCCGCACATCACGCAGCAGCCGGCCGGCGGCAGCATCAATACCGGCCAGACCTTCACCTTGAGCATGCAGACCAGCGGCACGCCGCCGCTGTCGTTCCGGTGGTACCTCGGCCTCTCTGGTGACATCTCGAACCCCATCAGCGGCGCGACCTCCGCAACCTTCACCACGCCGCCGCTGACGCAGACGAAGTCTTACTGGGTCGACGTCGCCAACGCCTGCGGCGAAGACAAGAGCGCCACCGCAACCATCACCGTCACGCCGATCGGCCCGTGCGGCAAACCGACGTTCACCATCCAGCCGCTGGGCTTCACCGGCCAATCGGGCAAGCCGGCCATCCTCTTCGCACTCGCCGCGGGCGACGGCACCATCGCCTACCAGTGGTACCAGGGGACGGCGCCCGACACTTCCATCCCCCTGGCCGGTCAGCTTCCATCGAATGCGCGTTGGGTCAGCCAGGTTTACGCCGACCTCCTCGGCCGCCTCGCCACAGCCGGCGACGTCGCCACCTTCACCGGTCTGCTCGGCGGCGGCGCGTCGCGCACGAGCGTCGCGCTGAACGTCCTCTCCTCCACCGAGTACCGCACGAACCTGATCGGCAGCTTCTACGCGTCGTACCTGCGCCGCGCGGCGTCGGCCGGCGACGTCGCGTTCTGGATGCCGGCGTTCGTCGGCGGGTTCACTGACGAGCAGATCGCCGCGCAGATCACGGGCTCACCCGAGTACTTCACGCTCAGCGGCGGCACGAACGTCGGCTGGCTCAACCGCCTCTTCAACGACGTCCTCGGCCGCGCGCCGTCGGCGCCGGAGACGACCACGTATCTCGGTCTTCTCGGCGGATCGTCGCGCACCAACGTCGCGCTCTCCATACTCAACTCGACCGAGGAGCGCACGCGGCGGGTGCAGGGGTGGTATACGCAGTTCCTCCGCCGCGCCGCGGCCGGCGCCGAGGTCAGCGCGCTGCTCGGCGCGAACGATGAGGATGCCATGGCCGCCATCCTAGCCTCCGACGAGTACTTCAACTTCCCTTCGATGCTGATCACGTCGCCGCTGACGGCGACGACGAAGTTCTGGGTTCGCGCCAGCAACTCCTGCGGGCCGACCGACAGCGCCACGGCGACGGTAACCATCCCCTGCCCGCCTCCGGTCATCGTCAGCGATCCGGCCGACATGACGTTGAACGTCGGCGAGTCGCCTAACCCGGCGGTCGTCGCCACAGGCGCCACCGCCTACCAGTGGTATCGCGGACTCTCCGGCGACATCAACGCTCCGATCGCCGGCGCGACGGGACCGATCCTGAGCAACGTCAACGGCTTCTTGACGGGCATCACCACGTACTGGGTCCGAGTCTCGAATACCTGCGGCAGCGTGAACAGCCGGACCGTCACCATCACCATCAACTGCGTGCCGCCGATCCCGCGGATCACTCTTCCGCCTGCCGCCCCGTCGACGTCGCCGGTTCCCGTTTCGTGGAGCGGCGATCCAAACGTGAGCAAGATTTATGACCTGGATGAAGCGACCGCGGCCGACTTCACCGCGGGGCTGAAGACGTTCAGCATCACCGACGGCTCCACGTCGTTCACCATCCCGGCGCACACCGCGATCACCGCCGATACGCGCTTCTACTACCGCGTCCGCTCGAGGCCGCTCTGCGGCGGCATCGGCAACTACTCCGCCGCCGCCAGCATCCTGCTGACCATTCCTCCGGCCCCCAACCAGCCGAACTACAGCTTCGCGCAGTTGCCGTGCCCCACCTCTCCCTGCACCATCACCCAGACCTACCACATCAACGGCTTCAACACGGCCGGCAAGAGCGCGCTGGCCACCGATCAGTTCAGCGTGAACAGCGACAAGCCGTTCATCACCGTCACGCCGTCGAGCGGCAATCTGCCGCCCGAGGGAGCTGATGTGACGATCACCATCAACGCTGGGGGGTTGGATGTGGGATCGACGCAGGCCAGCTTGACCGTCACGCGGACGCCGGGCGCGGCGAAAGTCGGCGCGCTCGGAGATCCGCCGACCACCACCACAGTACCGATCAACGTCAGCCTGGTGGCGCCGGTCACGCCGAAACCCAAAGACGGCAACGCGCCGCTGAACACGCTCCTTATCCCGGCGGTAGCGCACGCGGACGGCATCGGCACGCGCTTCGTCTCCGACGTTCGCCTGACCAACACCGCCTCGCAGCCGATCACCTACGACCTCACGTTCACGCCGTCGAACATCGACGGCACCACCAGCGGCAAGCAGGCCACCATCACCGTGCAGGGCGGCCAGACCACCGCGCTCAACGACATCGTCAAGGACTGGTACGGCGCCGGCGCGCAGGGCGAAGGCGGATTGGGCACCGTCGAGATCCGCCCGCGCAACTACGCGGCGAAGGACAGCGTGAACATCGCCTTCGCCACCGTCGCCGCCAGCCGGACGTACGCCATTTCTTCCAACGGCACCTTCGGGCAGTTTATCCCTGCGCTCTCGCTGCTCAACTTCATCGGCAACAGCAGCAGCTCGGTCATCTCGCTGCAGCAGGTGGCGCAGAGCCCCTCCTACCGCACCAACCTCGGCCTGGTGGAAGGGCTGGGCCAACCGGCCAACATGGTGGTCAAGCTGTTCGACGATCGCGGCACGCTGCTCGCGCAGCGGCCGCTCAGCCTGCGCCCCTTCGAGGCGCAGCAGACGCGCCTCGACAGCTTCTTCAACGGTTTCACCGCCAGCGGCGCGCCGCTGCCGACCGTGGCCGACGCGCGCGTGCAGGTCAACGTCACCAGCGACAGCGGCCGCGTCACCGCGTACGCCTCCGTCATCGACAACGCCACCACCGATCCCTTGCTGGTCTTCCCCGTCGATCCATCGAAGATCGCCGCGAAGCGATTCGTCGTCCCCGGCGTCGCCGAGTTCGACAATGGCTTCTCGAACTTCCACACCGACATGCGGATCTACAACGCCGCCTCCGCGCCGGCCACCGTCACGCTCAACTTCTCCGGCGCGCCGGCGCAGCTCCCGGCCGTGCAGCGCACGCTCGCAGCCGGCGAAGTGCTGGCCGTCGACAACGTCCTCGGCACTCTCTGGAGCACCACGGGCGGCGGCGCGGTGATCGCCACCACCACAGCCGACTCGCAGCTCGTCCTCACCGCGCGCACCTTCAGCCGCGACGCGAACGGCGGCACGTTCGGGCAATTCATCCCCGGCGTCACCGCCGCCGACGCGGTGGGCGTCGGCGACCGCGCCCTGCAGGTGGTGCAGCTCGAGCAGTCGCCGTCGTTCCGCTCCAACCTCGGCCTGGTGGAGGTCACCGGCAATCCGGTCACCGTGGAGATCCTCGGCTACACGCCGGAGTCGAAGATCGCCGCGCGCACCGAACAGACCCTCTCCGGCGGCCAGTTCACGCAGCTCGGCAGCGTCTTCACCTCCATGGGATTCGGCTCCGTCTACAACGGCCGCATCAGCGTGCGCGCCATCGGCGGCACCGGACGGATAGCCGCCTACGGCTCGGTGGTGGACGCGAGAACAGCGGATCCGACGTATGTGCCGGCGCAGTGAGTTGATCAGAGTTGGGAGGTGGGGATGTCTTATCCTCCCGGCCTCGATGAAACGCCTTGCGTTAGGAAAGTCAAGCGGAAAAGGAGGTTCACGGTGTCACAAAGAGAGGTTCGAGGTTCGAGGTGCGAATGAAGAAGTAAGAAGTAGCGGGCGGCGGAGCTTCTTCATTCTTACTTCGCACCTCGAACCTCGAACCTCGATCCCCACCCTCCCGAACCCAAGTGAAACGCCGTACCGGCCAGCGTCACCACTTCCTCGGGGGTCAGGCCGTTGGGATGCCCCACATCCCAACATCCCAACGTCCTGACATCCCAACTCGGTAGTTGTGAGTGAAATCACCACCGGTGGACTGGCGAGAACCTAGATTCAATCCGACTCCCCCCGCCAAACGTAGCCGTTATTTGATGTAAGCGCTACAATTGGCGACTTCCTTTTGCGGATTGAGGGTCACGCCGCGGCGGTCGCTCGCGGCGATGCGGGTCCATTTAGGCGACGTCGAGAGAGAGCTCATGGCGAGATCGTTCACACGCTTCGCAGCGTTTGCCGCAGTCCTGGCCTTTTTCGCAGCAGCGCCGCTGTTCGCGGCGAGCTTCACCAGCACGCAGAGTGGCAACTGGAGCAGCTCTAGCACCTGGGGGGGCGCCGGCGTCCCGGGGGCGCTGGACAGCGCCACCATCGCCTCCGGGCACACGGTCACCGTCGACGTCCCCGTTTCCGTCACCGCCCTGACTATCACCGGAAATCTCAACGGCGCGCAGAACATCACCGCCACCTCCACCCTGACCTGGAACGGCGGCACGCAATCGGGCGCGGGGACCACCATCGTACCGGCCTCCTCTGTGGCCACCCTCACCAACTACAGCGTTCTCGACGGCCGCGCGATGAGCGTCGCCGGCACGCTGAACATCACCAGCACTTTCTACTTCTACATGCAGAACGGCGCCGCGCTCACCAACAGCGGCACCATCGACTTCCAGGGCGACGGCGGCATCTACCTCAACACCGGCAGCGCCTCCATCGTCAGCAGCGGCACCATCAAGAAGAGCGGGGGAACGAGCGCCTCCACCATCAACGTCGCGCTGACCACGCAGAGCGGCAGCCAGTTCCTGGTGCTCAGCGGCACCTTCAATGTCGGTGCGGTGACCGCCAGTTCCTCGACCTTCAGCGCCTCGGTCAACACGACGTTGTATTTCAACGCCACCAGCGCGCGCACCTTCGACAGCGCCTCCTCCATCACCGGCGGGGGCACCGTGCAGTGGGGCTCGGGGACCAACACGGTCGACGCCGCGTACAACGTCACCGGCGCGACCAAGAACACCGGCGCCATCACCACCATCAATTCCATCACCAGCGTCGGCGACGTCACCGTCTCATCGGGAACGCTCACCCTGAACAGCGGCGCGACGCTCAGCGTCCCCACCCTCACCATGCAGGGCGGCACGCTGAACGGCACCGCGCCGATCAGCCTGACCGGAGCGTCCATGACCTGGACCGGCGGCACCATCGCTGGCAGCGGGCAGCTCACCATTCCCAACACAACCACGATCACCTTGAACGGCGCCGTCTACTACGACACGCGCCCGATCAGCAACGCCGGGGCGCTCAACTACTCCGGAAGCAACTACAGCTACTTCTTCAACGGCGCCGTCCTCACCAACACCGGCACGATCGACTTCCAGGGCGACGGCGGCTTCTACATCTCCACCGGCGGCGGCAGCGTCATCAACAGCGGCATCATCAAGAAGAGCGCGGGCTCCGGCTCGGGGTACATCCAAACTTCCCTCA
>JACXTT010009834.1_pt1 | contig 13012 bp, 12 predicted proteins | sample 9270951 | NCBI WGS metagenome assembly JACXTT01 (sample SAMN15532306, study PRJNA645909) | rock metagenome | isolation source: weathered quartz diorite | place: Puerto Rico | collected 2017-06-21 | reverse complement strand
GACCGATACCAGGCAAAAGCTCGTTTCAAGCCGTCTTCGAAGCTGACCTTGGGTTCCCACCCCAGCTGCTTCTTCGCCTTGGAATAGTCACCTTGGCTTCTTGGAATGTCGACCTTCCGGGCGTCCGGGTTCCAGTGAATCTCGGGCTTCAACCCGCTAATCTTGACCACGTCGTCCGTGATCTCTTTGACAGACCGCTCCTGACCGGATGCGAAATGGTAGACCTCGTTCGTCAATCCCTTCTCTCCTAAGAGGATGTAGCCTCGAACAATATCGTCCACGTAGGCGAAATCGCGCGTCGGCTCTGGATTCCCCATGTCCAAAGCCTCTCTTTTTAGCAAGCGCGTTATGATGGACGCGATTAGAAACTCGGGCTTTTGTCTGGGCCCAAAGTGGTTGAATGCCCGAGAAACGCTGATGTCCATGTCGTACATTTCTGCAAACGATGACGCTAAGCCCTCGCCCGCCAGCTTACTCGCCGAATAGATGTCGATCGGATGCGGTGGCTGATCCTCGGTTATCGGGACCCGGTCCTGCTTACCGTATACGTGACAGGTGCTCACGTAGACGACTTTCTTGACATTTCTCTCCCGGGCGGCCATCAAGAAGTTCAACGTGCCCAAGGAATTCGTGGCGAACGTGTTGAACACTTTAGCACGAGTCTCGGGAATTATCGTAATCGCCGCAAGGTGGAAGGCAACCTCGACTCCCTTCAACGCTTCCAACAGACTCGGATAGTCTTGGACGTCTCCCACCACAATTTTCGATCTTGCAGCATGGACGGGCACGTCGTGTGGTGAGCGAGCGAAGCACCTAACGTTGGACCCTAAGCCTGCCAAGGCCTCGGCTAGGTGCCCGCCAGCAAAGCCGGTAGAGCCCGTCACGAGTGTCGTCTTGTCTTTCCAGAAGGAAGAATCAGGATTACCCAAGGTCATCTAATTGCACTTGTCCGTCCCGGATTCCCAATTGAAGATAAGCGTTATCGAGAGAGATAGGGTGTGGCTGAGCTAGCCTGTCCTGCTGTCTACCATCTTCCGCTTCATTTCAATCCTCCAGATAGAAGCAAACGGCGCGCTGGGGTCGCTCTGCCCTGAAATCTCCCGGAACTCGACCGGGAAGTGAATCTCGAACACAGCATCCAGCTCGGAGCCTTCAATGTCCGATTTGATCATGTCCACAGAGGACTCGACAATAGTCACCCGCGGGTCGGCTCCGAAATTCTTCTTCAGCATCTGTAACGCCTCGCCCGGAGGCTCCACGGCAATCACGTGTTTTGCCCCATGGCTGAGATAGAAGAAAGCCGTCTCGCCGCTGCCCGCTCCCAGATCCAATACGGTCTTTCCGTCGATCGACTTGTTAGGCAAGTACCATTTGTGCCACTGTGCCAGTTCAGTTTCCAGATAGCGTCTGCAGTAGGGTGAGAGTTTCAGGTGCGCATAGTCTTCGAGGTTGCACAAGACGAACACTTCCCGCTGGGAAACCGGTCCGCTAAATACTAGCCGTAACCTCGTGAGCAAGCCTTGTCATGACTATCGTAATTTCGAACGCCGCCCGAGATTGCTGTTAAATATGCACTAGTTGGAAACTCGACCCAGAGAGTTCCACGAGATGCTACCGGGCGTCCGAGTGTACGATGTGAAGAAGAACATTGACGAGCGCGGCTTCTTTGCCGAGATAATCCGCAACGACTGGAAAGACCTACTCGACGAGGACGCGGTCGTTCAGGCAAACCTCTCCTACAGCTATCCCGGAATGATCCGCGCCTGGCACCGCCACGTTCGCGGGCAAGTCGACTATTTCATCGTCCTCAAGTGGCCATTGAAAATCTGCGCGTACGACGACCGGGCAGACTCCAAGACGAAAGGCCAGTTGGACGAGGTAGTCTCCAGCGGCGAGCGACCCCAAGCTGTCCGCATCCCAGGTTTCTACTGGCACGGGACAAAAGCTGTCGGAAACGAGCCGGCCTTGACCGTCTACTGCGTCAACCGTTTGTACGACCTGAAGAATCCGGACGAGGAACGTCGGGCATGGAACGACCCGGCAATCATGGACCCGAAAACGGGCAAGTCGTTCGATTGGAACCGGGCACCGCACAAGTAAGCAGAAGTCGGACCTACTGACTCGGTAACGGGGGCTGGGCAGCCCGCGCTATTGCTTCCTGCCAGAACAGGTCAACGCCTTCCTCTGCTGAGATTGGCTTCTCGTCAAGCAGTTCCGTTGCCTTCCCAACGTTTAGTGAAGAATCCCTCGGCCGCTTCGCCTTCCACTGAAGCGAAGATGATTCGATCGGGACGATCAATTTCGAGTCAAGCTCCAATTTCTTAGCCAGCAGTACGGCGAAGTCGAACCTGCTAATCCGTGTTGCACCGGACGCGTGGAAGAGCCCGGGCAGTCTCTTTTCGGCCAGTTCCAATAGGATCTTTGCTAGATTATCGTTGTACGTTGGGCTGGAATATTGGTCCTTGACCATCCGGATCTGCTCTCCCTTCGATAGCTTGTCATGAACGAACGTTGCAGCATTTGATCGTTTAGGCCGGCCCCAGCCATAGACAACGCTGGCACGAGCTATCGCCCAAGAATTGTCGCCGGCATTCTTGGCCATGTCCTCTCCTTCAAGTTTAGAACTCCCGTATGCTTGTACAGGTGAGGCCATATCCGTCTCAGAGTACAATCCCTTCTCCCCGTCGAAGACATAGTCCGTAGAGACTTGCACTAGGAACGAGTTGTGAGCCTTCGCAGCTTCGGCCAGATGATAAACCGCGGTCGAATTAACCAGCCTGGCCATGTCGGGCTGCGATTCGCACTGGTCGACGTCCGTCATTGCCGCCGCGTTGATAATCGCGTCGGGCTTTGCCAAAGAAACAGCCCGTTCCACCTGGAACTTGTCCGTCAGGTCAACCTGTAAGGGGGTTCCGAGTCGTGGAACGTTCTTCTGGTAGGCAGAAGTGACCTTGTGACCGTTCTGGACGGCGTACGAGACTATCTTGTTCCCGAGTAGCCCCGAGGCTCCTGTTACCAGGAGTTGCATTACCATTTCTCCTTCCATGGCTTAGCCGACAAGACCTTCTCCGTCGCCAGTGGCTTCCACCATTTCTCGTTCTCCGTGTACCATTTCACGGTGGACCCGAGTGCATGATCGAAATCGTGGGTTGGCCTCCAGCCCAACTCCTTACGAGCCCGTTCGGAAGAGAGGCTGTAACGTACATCGTGACCTGGACGATCCTCCGCCGAAACAACAAGCGACTGCGGTTTCCCCAATTGCTTCAGGATTCTCTGTACAACATCCTTGTTCGTATACTCGTTCCCAGCCGAGACATTGTACACTTGCCCCGGCTCGCCAGCGTCCAACGCCTTCTCGATCGCGCTACAGAAATCTTCAACGTGAATCCAGTCTCGGACTTGCATTCCCCCACCGTACAATGGAATCTCAAGGTTCTTCATCGCCCGGATCGTCGTCTTCGGGATCAACTTCTCCGGATGCTGAAATGGACCGTAATTGTTCGTGCAACGCATTATGACACCTGGGACCTTGTACGTTCGCGTCCAGGCGTTCACCAGTTGGTCACTGGCCGCTTTCGTTCCAGAGTAGGGGCTGGACGGGTCCAGCCTAGAATTCTCCGTGAAAGACTCGCTTCGACCAGCGGACCCGTAGACTTCGTCAGTGGATATGTGAATGAAACGGCGGACCTTGCTGCCCCTGAATGCCTCGATCAGATTGTAGGTCGCGACAATGTTACTGTCCAAGAACGGTTTAGGGTTCGCGATGCTGCGGTCAACGTGCGTCTCTGCGGCGAAATGGACCACCAAATCTGCGTTCTTGGCCACCCAGGCCGCGACTGCAGGCTGTACAAGGTTGCCTTTGACCCGTCGGTACCTTTTGTCAGTTTTCAGGTCAGCCAGGTTCGCTGGGTTGCTGCTCGGGCCCTCATAGTCAACGTTGGCGACGATGATGTTTGGGCGGCTGGTGAGAATGTAGTGGACGAAGTTGGAGCCGATGAACCCCGACCCCCCAGTCACAACGAGCCTATCCACTGTCAGGTTCTCCTGAATTTTCTCAAAGGTTTAGTACGCAGTTTTCGCCCAGGGTGAGGCTGATCCCCTTCGGCCCGTGCTCTCCACCGTCCCGAATGGTTGTGTGTTGCCCGATTATGCTGTTCGTGATCCGTAATGGTGCATCGATCTGGCAATGGTCCATGATTATAGAATCCTCGATCTCTCCCCGCCGGACTGTAACGTGGTTCCCGATGCTCGTGTAGGGTCCAATGTAAACGCCCGGCTCGATCATGCTGTTCTCTCCAATGATCGATGGGCCACGTACCCTCGCCTTCGCGCTCACCTTCGAACCTATGCCGACCGCGACCCGTCCCTGGACTGACGCGTCCCCCTCCACGTCCCCGTCAATCTTCGGCTTAAGCTCGTCCAGAACCAAACGGTTCGATTCAAGAATGTCCTCAGGGGTCCCGGTGTCCTTCCACCAGCCCTCAACGACATGATGGTTGATCTTTCCACCCTCTTGCAACAGCATCTGGATCGCCTCGGTGATCTCCAGCTCGTTCCTCCAGGACGGTTTCAGCTTCTTGATCATATCAAAAATGACGGGTTTGAACATGTAGATGCCGGTCAGCGCGAAATTGCTAGGCGGCTTCTTCGGCTTCTCCACCAGCGCCGCCAGCTTTCCCTTATCGTCAAAACTGGCGACTCCGAACCTGGTAGGGTCTTTGACCTTGGAAAGGAGGATCATCGCGTCCGCACCGGTCTTCTGGAACTCGCCTGCGTACTTTGCGATCCCGCCCTTGATCAGGTTGTCCCCGAGATAGACGATGAAGGAATCGTTCCCGACAAAGCCCTGGCACAGGCCGACTGCGTGCGCGATTCCCCTCGGCTCTCCCTGCGGGACATACTGGAACTTGACGTGGAATCTGGACCCGTCCCCATAGTATTCGCGGACCCTGTTCGGATGAGTGTCCCCAAGGACGAACGCTATCTGACTGATCTTACAATCGATCAGGTCCTCGACCGCGTACTGGGACACGGGCTTGTTAGCGATCGGGATCAGCTGTTTCGGCCCAGTATGAGTCAAGGGGCGGAGTCTTGTGCCAGCACCCCCATGGAGGACTATACCCTTCATTTGCCGATTGGAACCCGATTCGCCGCGGGGCACTATTCTATTTTATGATAATTGTGAAACCCAGCTTGAATGATAAGCGGGTTTGTTCAGTAAGGTGAATTTGTGTTTATGAGCCATACCTGGTAGGAATATTCAACGTTCGGAAACGTGAACGTAGCGTTCTGATGATAGTTCATCGTGACCCATGAGCCTGCCCCAGCCGTCCCGTTCCAGCCGTACCACACGAGCGGGTCAGGATAGGGTATCGGTCCGGGGTTGAAGATGAAAACCAAAACTCTGGTCTGATGGATCATCCAGCCTTGCATGAAAGTCTGGGGAGAAGCAATGCCCAATCCTCTCTGCGTCACCCCGTCCGCGTCCACGTACGTGTTGTTCAAGACATCGCTGTACTCAGTCTGCAACGGCCAGCGAGAAGAGTTTGAAGGCTCGATCAACCGCCCAGCAAAATAGGCAATAGCGCCCTCGCTCGTCCATAGCTTATCATTCTGGCCCGTGATGCCGGCCACGTACAATCCCACCGTTTGTTCAGCACGAGTGTACCTGTTCGTGCTCAAGAGATCCCGAGTCTGGGGGATAGCATAGAGTGGAACGAAGACTACGATAATGATCATGGCAGTCGCAAGGATCATCTTGGACAGCTCATATTTCGGCGGGATCGAGGAATGAGAACGAGGCTTCCAATGGGATAACCGCCGAACCAATGTCTCAAAAGGGTCACTTGCAAGATAGGCAAGGAATGGCGCGAGGTATGCGAAGTAGTGGCTCAAGACTATCTTCGGCACCGCCGCAAGGAGCAGGAAATTTCCCAGATACACCCACAGCGGCAAGACCAACAACAAGTTGCGTGTCTTCAACCACCTCCGCACCAGGTCGAAACCACCAACAGCACCGAGTAGAATCATGGGCAGAAACTCCTCCAGTGAGATTGTAACATGCTTCACGCGTTCCGCGAAAGTGAACCCTGACCGTAGTGTGGACTGGAGAGTGATCGTTTCCAGAACGAAATTGTTGAAGTTGCTGAGAACCGAAATCAATCCCAGCATTACACCGACCGCTAGCAAACCTCCGGCAACGACGAGCCCAGTTCTTCTCAGTCCTCCCAGCCACCTGAACTTTTGAACCGAATAGACAAGAGCAAAACTGACTACAGTGATTGCGACAAAGATCGCAGGATACCAGATCATCAACGCCACAGCCAAGAGCGCGCCTGAACCGAGCAAGCGCCATAACGAGCCGGTCTGCAGTCCCTGAACGAGCAGTATCAACGATAGCAGCACAGGAATCTCGAACCAGAGAAATTCCAATGGAGTCGTCAGCGAGTATGGGATGGGATAGAGCAGGAGCACCCCGACCGCGACCAACGGGTTGAACGGTGCTGCGCCGACGCTGCGCAACCGAGAGAGCAAGGCGTACGTGAGTACTCCAACTAACATGAAGAGGACTATGTAGCTGGCCCGGAGGACTGCGAGGCTGCCCTGCGCGAGAAGCACGAGGAATGCCATCGCGAAGTATCCTAGGGGTGGGTGGGGGAGCATGACCTGCTCGTAGGGAACGGCGCCCCTGAGCAACGCATACCCGGTATAGGTGTAGACGGACTCGTCGCTGAAGAAGCCCGTGCTAAGCATGAACGGAGCATGAACGAGGAAGCTCGCGGCAAGAACAATGGTGAGATACTTCCACTCGCCCGGTTTTCGGACGGGTCGGGATTCCATGCCGGCTTCTACCTGAGTTTTTGGTTGGACACTGCCTGGCTGAGAAGACCCGTCGGCGCTGCTTTTTGGCAATGGTCAGCCGAACCCTGCCGGGATCTCAGCGGGACTGTCAGAATACGCTTTCGAGTTCTACGGTCTGGGTTTTCCCGATGATCTCGGGAGGAACACCGTTAAGATACCTCTTGGTCGGAAGCGGAAGCCCGCCCAGCTGGCTGAACCTCAACCGCTTGAGCAAGAAGTACTGGAGGGCAACGTTGGGCCTGGCCATTGAACGAAGAATAGTCTTGTCCGAGACGACCCTGCGGTCCTGGACTTGACGCCTCTTCTGCACGACCTTCCTCATGTTCTTCAACAGCCAGACGTAAGCGCGGAGCCCGTTCATGTCGTTTCCTCCCCGCTTCTTGACGGAACCATACAGGAAGGCGCCAAAGTCCATGAAGAAGCGGGCTGGAAGGAACTTTGCCAGCGAACGCGTCGAGTAGTTCTTGACCATCATGAACAGATTATTCCGATGCTTAAGGTACGATTTTGAGTCTAGGTTCGTCCCACCGCCCTGATGATAGACCAGGGAGTAGGGAACGGAGACCACACGATATCCCAGCAGCCTCAGGCGCCAGCTCAGGTCGATCTCTTCCATGTGTGCATAGAATGTCTCATCCAGGAATCCTGCTTCTTCCAAGGCAGAATACCGAAGGAACATGGCCGCGCCGCTTGCCCAGAACACGTCAATGTTCGTGTCGTACTGTCCAATATCCGCCTCAGCCCTATCGAACAATCGTCCGCGCGTGAACGGTACAGCACACGCGTCCAGCATTCCCCCGCAGGCTCCATTGTACTCGAAGTACATCGGCTGTGAGAGCCAACGTAGCTTAGGCTGGCACGCGGCAATCTCCGGGTCTTCTTCTGCAGTTTTCACAAGCCCGGTCAGCCAGTGAGGGTCAACTATCGTATCATCATTCAACAGGACCACATAGTCGGCGCGGACCTGTCGGAGCGCCTCATTGTACCCGCGGACGAACCCTAGGTTGCCCGAAAGCTTGACAACGTCTAATCTGCTGACGTATTTTTTCTCCGCTCGGCCAGTCGAGCCATCCGTGGACCCGTTGTCCGCGAGAACTACTCGGAGGTTCGGATAGTCCGATTTCAACACGGACCCTATGCAATTGTCAAGCGCGTCATAGCCTTCGTAGTGGAGGATGACTACAGCCACGGATGGTACGTTCGGTCGGCTGTTCATTGCTGGCCTCTCCGCAGATGGAAGTCGCGCCAGACCTGGACCAGAGTGTAAAGCTCGTTGAAGGCCGCGCTTAGTATCTTGCTGCCGCTGTAGACGCGGCTGGCTCCCTGCCTAGCCCTGTAGATGACGGGCACCTCGGCAACCTTGTACCCGTTCAGATATGACCTAGCGGTGAACTCCAGCCAGAAATTATACTTAGAATACTTGACAGTCCTCGCGATGTTAGCGGCTGTCTCGCGCCTCATCAGGCGGAACGCGCTCGTGACATCTCGGCATTTGACGCGGAAGAACGTCCGTTCCATCAACCGCAGCCCGGTCGAAAGAAACACTCTGAGCGGTGACTCAGTTCTCTCCCTACGCTGCCCCATCACGATATCCAACGGAGACGCCTGCATCCGGTTCCAGAGCGCATGAAAGTCGGCCGGGTCATACTGCCCATCCGAGTCCATGAAGAGAACGTAGTCCGCGCTGTTGTCGACGTTCAGGATAGCGTCCCTCGCTGCTCTAGGGTAGCCTTTCCGTTTGGGCGAGGTTGAAACGCGAAGGTTGGGCATTCTCTTCGTAAGCGACAATAACGCCTGGCCCGTCCCGTCACGGCTCCCATCCTCCGACACGAAGAATAGCACGTCATCCTTCCCATCTTTAGCTATCTTCTGGTTAGCCTCAAACAGGGTGGACTGTATAGTGTCAGCCTCGTTGTAGGTGGGCATGACTACTGCGATTCGGCCTGTTTGCGGGACGAGTGCTTGCAAGGGTGTTCTACAACGGGGTCCTTTCTAGTAGTATTCTTTCCTCGATGCCACCGTTCCGCTTGTGATTCGCGACGTACCAGTCGACAGTCGTCTTCAAGCCCGCCTTGAGGCTCACGGCTGGCTCCCAGCCCAGAACCTGTTTCGAGTTGGAAATGTCGAGTGCCCGGCTCAATACTCCCACCGGCTTTGATATGTCGAACTTGACCTGCGGATGGAAGTCCATTAGTTCGAAGATCATCTTTGCAATATCGATAAGGCTGAACCTCCGCCCAGTCCCCAAGTTGACTGCTGACCCGTCCCGGACTTTTTCTGCCGCGAGAATCGAGCCGGTGACAAGGTCAGAGACGTAGGTGAAATCGCGTTCCTGGTTCCCGTCTCCCCAGATGACGAACGGGTTCATCTGTTCGAAAGCCTTGTAGATCAAGGCGATTATCGCATGCGTCTCGTTCTCCCGTGGGCCGTAGGCTGTTACGAACCTAACGCTGCAGCCTTTGACTCCGTACTGGCGGACGAACGACCTCAACTGAACCTCGCCCATCAGTTTCGCCCATCCATACTCTAGGTCGGAGCTCAACGGCTTCGACAGGTCAGAAATGTCAGCGTCCGACTCTTTCAGGAGATAATCCGAACCAACCTTGCTCTGAAGTTTCGGCGGATAGACGCATGCACTACTGGTGAAGACTACTTGGTCTACTGAGGTAGAAGTGCACGCCTCGAACACGTGATGGTCGATCGAAAAGTTGGATGCGACATCAGCCGGATGCGTGTCAATGTATCCCCTGCCTCCATGAGTTGCCGCTAGATGAAACACGACTTCATTATCCGCGAAAGCCTCCTTCAACTCGGAAAGCTTGCAATACTCCAAGTCCAAGCTCAAGAAACGGATCTTAGAAATGCTCTGCTGCAGATTCTCGAGAGTACCACTGCTCAGATTGTCGATGACTGTGACATTGCAGCCCATGCTGGCTAGAGTGTCTACTAGATGGCTTCCGATGAAACTGGCCCCTCCGGTAACCAGAACGTTTCTCTCTTTCCAGTACGCGGGGTTAGGGCCAATGATCAATGGTGTCCGTTCCGTATCGGTGGCAAGGGGTCGCAAGTTGTTTCACTATATTTGAACTGTAACTCGGTCACCGAAATATGTCGAACTTCAGAGACCGAGTCCCATCACGAAAATACAAAAAAGTTTGGAGAATAGAATTGGATTGTGATACCTAAGGGAACAAAATAGGGGGACCTGTCGAATCCCGAAATATGCTTAGCAGTAGCGTTTACCAGCCCTTGATCTTGTCCACCACTTCTAGTCAAACAGAATCTCTTCAAACAGAGCTGACGAAGCTAGTCTTTCCCAACCCAGAAGTATCCGATGACGAGCAACGAGAGAAAACCGGCTACCGAACAGACCATTGCTACCCAGTTCTCCTGGAGAGCACTGGCTGCCACTATCGCCACGCCGGAGTTGAAAGTGTAATAGCCTAGAACGAGAGCAACCGAGAATAATCCAAGATATTCCAGAGATAATCTTGAGGTCATCACGGACTCAACCTGTATAGTCCGTCTCCGAATGAAGGGTAGCGTGAGTCGTCAGCGAAAAGAAGGGTTGCGAAGGACGGGTCTTGCAATGTTTGAACAAGCAATGTATGCGTCTCAAACACCTGACCGTCAAAACGTACACTGTAGTAGACATAGCTGACATTATCGTTCCTGAGAATCTGCCAAGTCTCGTGCGTGCTTTTGGCACCGAAGAGTGGAACAATATTCCACAACGCAACAACTGGATGGTCAAAGTAGTAGAGCCGCAGGTCATTCGTCGCAAAAGTTCCAGCGGGCACTCCGTTGACTTGGTTCAACCAGCCCAGAAACTCTGGAGGAGGTTGTCGAGGCGGCTCCAGAAGGTAAGCATATCCAGGAGATACGAGCACGAGTGCTAACAGGAGGCTCGGGACGGCTGCTCTCCGTACGACTCGGCGAACCCGAGCAGGATCATGACCACTCAATGGGCGGGCGAGAAGCCCGGGCTCCACTAGGAATCCAGCACAGGCAGCAATGCCGGGGACGAGCATGATGAGATACCTTTCGAATCCTCCCCGAGCAGCCATGAATGCGAGCAGCGACGCGAGAGATATCAGCGACCAGAGAGCTAATGCTCGGAGCATTTTCTTATCGTGCCCGCCTGCCCCCACGACCGGCAGAGTAATCCCCGCTCCACCCAGAACAATCAGGGGCCAGAGGTTCCCTTGGTTGGTTAAACCCGTAAACGTAGGGTCCGACCAGATCATCGAGAAGGGCTCATGGTACGTCGGGACAAGAGAGATGACACTCCTGGTTACGCCCCGGTCAGACAACAGATTGTAGAGGTACGGGTACAACGGGTCGCCAACAAGCACCCAGTTCCTCACATACCAGGACGCCCCTAGAATCACAAAGGCGACCAGCAATACTAGCGTCCAGGTTTTTCGGTGCCCTCTACTAGTCAATCTGAACAGGTTGGGCTTGAACATTACAAGGATGAAGATGGATGGAATGAGAACTAGAAACGCGTTGTACTTTGAGAGTGCGGCGAGGGAGAAGGCGAGGACTGCGAACAGGCCGTTCTGATCCACCGGTCCGGATTTCATGAACGTAAATGCTAGGAAGGCAGTGATGTAGAAGGTGATGAGCGTGTCAACGTATCCCCATCCCATCATGATCATCGGATAGATCGTAGTAAACAGGGTCACTAGAACTGCGAAGATTGCCGCCCGACTCGACCCGGCCAATTCTCGGACCAAGAGATACGTCGCTAGGAGTCCTACGGCTCCGTAGACCCATGGGATCAGCGCATAGTCAAAGGCATCAACCCGGTTTAGCAAGAGGAACTGTCCGGCAGCTATGAACGCAGCATTAGGGGGCCAGTTTCCCGCCCAGGAAATGTCGGGAGCATTGCCATAGTAGAGAGGGAGCTTCCCGGTGAGGTAGATCTGTTTTCCAAGGTACAACCATACCGCGACTGGGTCGTCGAGAACCGAAGTGGAAGCAAGCCCTTGAAGGAACGTCGTCGCGAGAAACATGATTATTATCGCAAAACCGGCGACCTCGAACATTCCTAGCCGGACATGTGTCGAGGGAGACCTCTTCCCTACTCGAACAAGCTCATGTCGCGTCTTACTCGAGAGGAACGGGAGAACAAGGACTAGAGCCACAGTAGTAGTGTAAATCGTCCGGGACATCAATCCGAAGAAGGTTCCGACCATAAAGATCATGTAGGAGTACAATCCCGAGAGCAGTACGCTGGCCAAGACGAAACGCTGAATGTACCTCTCGCCTTCTCCGACAATCAACAGGGAGGTTGGAGTTCCAACGCCCACGACGAGAAAAAGGTCAACGAGGAATTTGACTACATATTCCGTTAGGAGCATAACGATCAGGAATCTCCAGCTGAAACCGGCTTGCGCCACTTGGCTTCCAACCAAAGGTTAGCAACAAGCGCGACCGATGCTACTCCGCTCACAAGGATCAAAGGGAAGAAGAGAGACGAGCTATAATCGAGCGAGAAACGGACAGGATTGATCATGTCGGAGTGAAGAACTGTCGAATTTCGCTCAACGAACAATGCTAGCGTTGTGCTGGGTATGGTGGGGTATCGTATGAAACCGAACCCAACCCAGATGATCGTCCAGTGGGTGGAGGGGGCGAGGCCTTCACCCCGAAGGTCGGATGTGATGTTCCGCGTGAAAGTGAAGCGCGTACTGTTGGGAAGCCCCATATCATAGTAGAGGTCGGGGCCAAAAACCATCAACCTCTCCTGCGACCGACCAACCGAGTAGGACTGTTGTATCACATGCGTCCCATTTACCATCCTGATGGACACTCGGGCTGACTCCTGTGTGAAGTTCAGGCTGGGAGACGAACCGGCGAAACTGAATCTTGTATCCATCTGATAGGGGAGATTGACTCGGAACGTTTGAGTGAATATCGTCTGTTGCCTGGGGTCTGGCGGCTGCCCCGAGGACATTGTGAACGTGGTAGTGTTCGATGACACTTGGGAATTTCCCAAGTTGACAGCGTCGGAAGCTTGCGCTTGGCTCGTATCTTCCTGGGCGAGAGAGAAGAGCTCACCATCTCGCGCTTGATACGAATGGTTGCTCGTGAAAGGCAGGACTGCAATGGCGACGATGAGTAGAAGAGCCATTACTAACGGGAA
>JACXTT010009833.1_pt1 | contig 13013 bp, 9 predicted proteins | sample 9270951 | NCBI WGS metagenome assembly JACXTT01 (sample SAMN15532306, study PRJNA645909) | rock metagenome | isolation source: weathered quartz diorite | place: Puerto Rico | collected 2017-06-21 | reverse complement strand
TCCTCGATTCCATGCAGCTTACGGCCAAGCACAAAGTGGCCACACCCGTGAACTGGAAGCAGGGCGACGATGTCATCATCCTGCCGGCAGTATCGAACGAAGAGGCGCAACAGAAGTACCCCGGAGGCTGGAAGGCGCCCAAGCCCTATCTGCGGATTGTCCCGCAGCCGAAGTAAGAGCAAGTTCGCCACGGATTTACACGGATAACACGGATCTGGGTATTTTCTTGAGATCCGTGAAATCCGCGTTAATCCGTGGCCACGGTTTTTCCGCTACAAGGAATTCCGCGTGGCGATGTTGCCTAGCATCGCGCCACTGGGTTTGATCGTCCTCTTCTGCGTCGCCAAATCGACGGCGACGATACCGAACTTCGGTTCAAAGCCGGACATCCACTCGAAGTTATCGAGCAGCGACCAGCAAACGTAGCCGCGGACATCCACACCGTCGTCGATGGCTCGCTTCAGGCCGGCCAGCGCGCGCTGAAAGTATTCCACGCGGCGAGTGTCATCGTTGGTGGCGATTCCGTTCTCGGTCACTATGACGGGTACACCCGTTTCCTTGCTGGCATATCGCACCACGTGCTCAACGCACTCAGGATAGAACTCCCAGCCTACTTGAGTGGTCTCGGCGCCTTTGGGAGGAGGCAGGTCTTTCTTTCCCACAATCGACCGTGAATAAACCTGCACTCCCAGATAGTCGCATTGTTTCGCTACCTCCAGCCACGGCCCGTAAACGTCGGCCCGCTTTTCTGCCAGATGACTGTCCTCGGGTGCGGGCTGGTCGTCGGACATGGCGAGGTTGAAACCCACCGGCATGTCGCTGCGCGCCGATTTCATCGCGGCTTTGCCCTTGTGATGCGCCGCCAGCACGCCATCACGGATCCTCTTCCCGTCCCCAATAAAGAAATTTGCGAAGTCCGGGGCGTTGAGTTGCTGGCGCATTTTACCGAGGCCGCCCTGGAGCGCTTCGATCAGACTCTTTCCCTGTGTTCCTGGCAAATTAATCCAGTTCAACAGCTGCGGGATGTCCGGTTCGTTGAAGGTGGACGCATAGTCCACCAGATCCCCCAGGCGCCGGGTCGCTTTCTCGCAGAAGCGCGCATAAAGATCGGGCGCCGCCGGGTTCTGCCACCCACCTTTGAAGGCAAACCAGCGCGGAACACTAAAGTGGGAATACGTCAGCAGCGTAGTCAAATGATGCTCACGGCAGGCAGCTAACATGCGCCGGTAGTGTTCCAACTCGGCATTAGAAAAGAAGCCCTCCTCCGGTTCGATCCGGGCCCACTCCAGAGAAAAGCGATAAGCGTTGAAGCCAAGATCGGCCAGCATGCTTATATCCTGCGGATAAAGATGGTAGTGATCGCAAGCGTCCCCGGATGGCTCTTTAAAAATGCTCTCCGGCAAGTGCTCCATCAACCAGAGATCGCTGCTGGTATTGTTGCCCTCTACCTGATGTCCCGCCGTGGCACAGCCCCACAGGAACTTATCGGGAAAGGCCTTGCTCTTGTCGGGCTGGGCAGCCGGGGTGGCGTCGCTGGACTCGGCGAAAGATCGGTTTCCCATCACTCCCGCGACTGCGACCGCTGAAGCGCTTTGCAGCAGTGCGCGGCGGCTAATCGGTTTGAGTCTCGATTCAGAGTCAGGTCGCTGCGATTCTTTCATGCTGTTTCGCTCCTTAGGCTTCAGCGGGAAATATGTTACTTTCCGGTTGGCACGGACGCAACCGCCGAGAGCCGAAGGCTTGACTGAGAACCGGCAACTGAGAGCAGGTAACTGGTTTGTTCGTGGCGAGAATTAGACACGAGGTAACGGCCGGGAGAGCATTCACAAGAAACTCCCGGGAGGGGCTCTCTGCGCGAGGTCGATGACTAGTCCGGCCTAGGCACGAATGCGTACTCCAGCTAACATGGAAGCAAAAGCTTGGCTGGCGGCCCGGAAGCGCATGGGGTCCGGTGATCCTCCCGGTCTTCAAAACCGGCGGGCGGCAGGGTTTCCTGTCGCCGGTGGGTTCGACTCCCACTCGCTTCCGCCATTTCTGGCGAGACAGCCGGTCTCGCCATTCGCGTGCTCGCGCCTTTGGTCTAAACTGAACTGGGGTAGACTCTCCCTGCCAGTGGTCGCCGGCGGGGACTCAGATCTTCCGAAAATCGTAGACAGTCAAAGAAAAAAGAGCCTGTGAAAAAGCGAGTGTCGCGACGGACGCGGATGCAACTGGCGTTTGGTTCGGCGGTGATTCTGCTTCTTCTAAGCGGACTGGCCGCCTACGACGCCGTAGGCCGCTTTCGCGCCGCGCAAGAATGGGTAAGTCACACCCGCGACGTTCAGTCCAACCTGTTGGATCTGGAGAGCGTTTGCTCGCGAGCCGGGAGGGCGCCCGGACACCGCGAACACAACAATTAACACCAGCGGTTTGGCCACCTGCGTGAATGCGACAACCAGGGCGGTCACTATCACAGCTAGTACGACAGGTATTAAGGGTTTTGACCATCTCTGGCACCGCCACACTCAGATGTGGATTGTGGCATCGTCCCAATCTGACTGAAAGTCAAAGAGTTAAGCAAAGTGGACAATCGAGAACTCACGCCGGCTTATGCCCGATACCTCGTTCACCTGATCCGTCCTTTTCCAAATTTTGACGTCTCTTTCATAAAACCACTGCGGCGAAAAGCGGCGCAACTTCTCCAACTCAATCTCGGGGACCGTGTTCTCGATGCAGGTTGCGGGCCCGGAGGCAGTTTCCCTTACCTCGTGGACGCGGTCGGGCCGGCTGGAGAAGTGGTGGGGGTAGAGATCAGCCCTGAGATCGCGATCAACGCAAGAAGAAGGATTGAAAAGAACCGATGGAACAATGTCCAGCTGATGGTGGCAGACGCGAGGACAGTTGAATTGAAGGGCAGTTTTAGCGGATTGCTCATGTTTGCTGCGGCCGATATCTATGCTTCTTCCCAAGCTCTGGCCAATCTCTTTCCGTATTTGAAAGACGATGCGCGCATTGCTGCCTTCGGAGCCAAACTCTCACACCGTAGTTCAGGAAAGGTGTTGAATCCACTCCTTCGCTTGCTGTGGAAGCTCTCGTTCTCTTCCACTCCTGCTGTAAACCACGAGCCTTGGGCACCGCTGAAAAACCGTGTTGATGAGTTTCATGTACAGGAATATTTCTTTGGTTGCATGTTTCTTGCCTGGGGTTCAATAAATGCCGGCAGAAAGAGTTGACTCACGGTGCGCCAGCGGGATTGGGTGCGCAGCTTAGGCGGCAGAGAATCATTGGGAAGGATATGTATTACTTCTGGACCGGGCTCCTTTGCGCAATTGCTCTGCTCTGGAGCGTCCTGGGCCTGCGCATGCTTCGCGGCATGGCCGGAGTCCCACGGCTCGCCGGCGTCATGCCGTTGCCCGACGGTGAATGCCCCCCAATTTCGATACTCTTCGCCGCCCGCGACGAGGCGGCCAAGCTTCCTCAGGCTCTGCCCACTCAGTTGGCCCAGGACTATCCGCGCTACGAGGTGATTGCTGTCGACGACCGCTCCCGCGATGCCACACCCCAGATCCTCGACGAGTTTGCCGCCCATCACAATAACTTCAAAGTCATCCATCTCACTGAGCTCCCCAAGGGCTGGCTCGGCAAGCCTCACGCCCTCCACGTAGCCTATGGCCATGCCAACGGCGAATGGCTCGTTTTTACTGACGCCGACGTCCGAATGAGGCCCGACCTCCTCCGGCGGGCCGTGGCACTGGTTAAGGGAAAAGGGTGGGATTATCTCACTTGCCTGCCGATGCCGGAGTTGCGGAGCTTCTGGGAAAAAACATTTATGAGCTATTGGACCCTGGGTTTTGACCTCGGGCAAGCGCCCTGGAAACTGAGCGACCCGCGCTCCCGGCGCTACTTGGGCGTCGGTGCGTTTCAACTATTGCGGCGGTCAGTCTACGATGCCATCGGCACTCACCAGCGCCTGGCCATGGAACTCCTGGACGACTTCAAGCTGGGCAAACTGGTCAAACAAGAGGGATTCCCGTGCGGCGTGGCGCTGGGTGGGGAGTGGGTGCAGCTCCGTTGGCAAGACGGTTTGAGCGGCATCGTCAGCGGCCTCATGAAGAATTCTTTCGCCGCCTGCGGTTTCCGTCTGAGAAACGTCGCGCTGTACCTCTTGGGCGCCTTTGCATTGGATGTGCTTCCGTTCCTGGCCTTGCTGTTTGCCGCCGGAACGCCGCGCGAAGTAGCGGCCTTGTGCGTCTTCATCGTTGTCATCCTTCACGCCAACGGCTCGCACGCCGGGCGAGTTGCGCCGTTCTACGCCCTCACTCACCCCCTCGGGGCTGCGATCTTCTGCTACATCATGGTGCGGTCGGCAATCGTCACTCTCTGGCGCCGGGGCGTCACCTGGAGGGATACCTTCTACCCCCTCGACGAGCTTCGCAAAGGCGTGGTGTAGCTCAGGTGTCTAGCAGGGTGGCCTGTCAAGTCAGGCTCGCGAATCGGCCGATCTTTTCCCGGCAGTAGACCCTCGTGATAAGCCGCGAAAGATGAAACCGATCACGCGATCCGGTTAGAGATGGACTCGGACGGCCACGGTACCCAGATTCTGGTGAGAATGCCATGTTCGGAACGAAGGAATGCTCTCGAAGTCTCCGCCGATTGAGGGTAGAAGCGGTGGAGCGAATCGCGAAAACTCGCTTGCGCTTCGGCCGACAACGTACTCAGGGCTGAAGCCCCTCTCTGTTTGAGCTTCTTCTGTGCAGGGCTGAAGCCCTGCTCCACCCTGAACAAGATCGGTTCTCGACGGAGCACAATCGGCTCGATCACCCTTTCTTGCGCAGGTTGCTGGAGGTGCCTCCGGCTGCGGGCACGTAGCACTTAAGCGCGTAATCCATCACCATGCGATCGGCGTTGAAGCGCCAGCCCAGAGTGCGGATGGTGCGCTTCATACGTTTGATCCAGCCGCGTGGGAGGCCGTCGCGGTCGCGGTCGTAGTAAAGCGGAATCACTTCTTCGCGCAGGACCCGGTATAAATCTTCCCCGTCGCGGGTATCGTGTACGCTCATATTGGAGTGAGTCCGGCCGGTTCCAATGGCGAAGCCGTTCAGCCCGTCGTAGGCTTCTGCCCACCAGCCATCCAGGACCGACAGGTTGAGCCCGCCGTTCAAGACTACCTTCTGACCGCTGGTGCCCGATGCTTCCAGCGGGCGCCGGGGATTGTTCAGCCAAACATCCACGCCCTGCACAAAGTGACGTCCCACGTTGAGGTCGTAGTCTTCGACAAAGACGAACTTATCGGCGAACTCGAGATGGCGCATCAGTTTGGCGATCTGCTGCAGCACTTTCTTGCCGGGTTCGTCGCGCGGATGCGCCTTGCCGGCGAAAATGAACTGCACCGGGCGCTTGGCATCGTTCACCATGGAGGTGAGTTTCTCGATGTCCGCCAGAATCAGGTCGGCACGCTTGTAAGTGGCGAAGCGGCGCGCAAACCCGATGGTTAACGCGTCCGGGCTGAGGACCCGACTCAGTCTTTGCAACATTTCCGGCGACTCACCGCGGCGCTCGCCCTGCTCCACCACCCGATAGCGGACAAAATCCAGAAGCCGCGATTTCAAGTGGAGATGGGTTTCCCAGAGTTCCGCATCATCCACGTTCTCGATTCCTTCCCAGGTACCGGGGTCGGCGCTATTCTCCTGCCAGCCGGTTCCGAAATGCCGGTCATATAGGCGAAACATTTGCGGGGCCAGCCAGGAAGGAACGTGTACGCCGTTGGTGATATGTCCGATGGGAACTTCGTCTTCCGGCTTGCCGGGGTAGAGACCCGTCCACATGGCGCGGGACACTTCGCCGTGCAGAGCAGAAACCGCGTTGGCGCGCCGCGATAGCTTCAAGCCGAGGACAGTCATGCAGAATTCCTCGCCCGCGTTGCCGGGATTCTCGCGGCCCAGCGCCATCAGCCGGTCCTGAGAGATACCCAACCCCTCGCGCAACGGACCCAGGTGTTCTTCCATCAGTTCCGGGTAAAACCGGTCGTGCCCGGCAGGCACAGGAGTGTGGGTGGTGAAAACCACTTCCCGGGAAACCCGGGGCACGGCCTGGTCGAAACTCAGTCCCTCGTCCTGCATGCGGCCGCGAATCGCTTCCAGCACGGCAAATCCGCTGTGTCCTTCGTTAAGGTGCAGAACACCGGGTGTGATGCCCATGGCGCGGAGCGCGCGGAAGCCGCCAACGCCCAGCAGCAATTCCTGGCGGATCCGGATGCGGGAATCTCCGCCATAAAGGCGCGAGGTGAGCTCGCGGTCCTCAGGATGATTTCCCTCAAGGTTGGAATCGAGCAGCAGCAGATCGCAGCGCCCCACTTTCATGCGCCAGATTTTGGCGCGGATCGAGCCGCCGCGGGTTTCGACCTGTATGGTGACTGGTTGGCCGTTCGCTCCGATGGCCGCTTCCATAGGTAATTTGCTGATGTCGGTCTGAATATATTCTTCCTGCTGCCAGCCTGCGCGATCGAGCCGTTGGCGGAAATATCCCTGGCCATAGAACAAGCCGATGCCGATGAGTGGGATTCCCAGGTCGGAGGCGCTCTTGATGTGATCGCCCGCCAGCACGCCGAGTCCGCCGGAATATTCCGGGATAGAAACGTGCAAACCAAATTCCGCGGAGAAATACGCCACCGGACGAGGCCGCAGGATTCCGGCGTGTCTGGCTCCCCAGGTGCGGTCTGCCGCGAGATATTCGCGCTGGCGGCGATAGGCATAATTGATCCGGCTGTGCAGCACCAGTTCGCGGGCCCGGCGCTCCATCACCGCCAGGGGAATTTCCGATAACAGCGAGACCGGATTGTGGTTGACCTGTCTCCAACGCGCGGGATCGATGTCGCGGAACAAGCTGCTGGTGTCATGGTCCCAGCACCACCACAAATTGCGGGCCAGGGCCCATAGCCTTTCCTGGGCGGGTGCGATGAAGCGATCCAACGTGCGCGCCTCGCTTACCGCGGGTGCAACCTGAGCCGCGGCCTGGGTGAGCATACGGACTTCATCTTCGCGAAAGGTCCGTGGAGCAATGGTTTGAACCACCAAAACTCCCTGAAGAACGCCACGATCGATCAGGGGAACTCCGAGGAAAGACTGGTAGTCGTCTTCGCCCGCCTCGCTGAAATATTTGAAGCGCGGGTGCTTGTTGGCGTGCTCTTCCGCCACCGGCCGCACCTGTTCGGCCACCAGGCCGGCGAGACCCTCGTGGATAGCCATGCGAAGAGTGCCAATGCACTGCGGACGAAGGCCCACGGTCGCGGCCAGCACCAGGTTGGCGCGGTCCGGTTCCAGCAAATACACCGAACAGACATCGGTCTGAAAGCGCTTGGCAATCAGGGCGACCACATTCATCAATGTCTCAGCAGGTTTGCCGCCCTCGGCCGCCAGATTGCCGATCTCGTCCAGGGTCAGAACATAACTTTCATCTTGCGCAAGAGCGGGTTGGCTCATGTTTTGAATTCTCTCGTCGTCAGACTTCAATTTGGGATCAGGCGCTGCCAGTGCGCACTCCTTCAGTGTAACCGCTGAGCCAAAGCACGACTAGGTTACGACTGTGCTTCCTCGCCGACGCACGGCGGGGACTCTGCTCTGCAAGGTTCAAATCCGCAAGCAAAAAACTCGGCAATGAGCGCCCGCCAGCGCGAGAAAATATGGTCCGGCTCTCGCACCAGGCCCAAAGTTTCAGAGTGGTCAGGAGTTCAGATTGGGAAGTCTCCGAAAAGCAACTCTAGAAGGCGGACTGGAAACAAGTCCAATCGAAATTGTGTATCTGACGGATGCAAACCGCAGTTCGAGATTGAGACGAGCGCTGGAATCGGGTGAACGGCTAAATCTTTCGGAAATTGAGGGGGTATGAACGAATTGCGCGGGCCACCGGATAATTTGCCACCGGCAGGAATGGAGTCTATCCCTAACTCTCACAAAATACGCGACCTCTGGTTTTGGCAAACCACCTGCGCTGGCATGATGCGCCTAAACCTTCCCAGGAGGACTGCATGGCAGCAATAGTTTCTGACGATTGGAGACAACTGGCAGAAGCGGCTCGCGATGAACAGGATCCCAAGAAGCTCAGGCAGTTGATCGAGCAATTGAATCGCGAATTGAAAGAACGCGCGGAGAACCTGTATCCGCGGCCGAGTGAAAATCCGGACTGAATTTCTGGGTAGTCCTTGTTTATCCAGGTCTTCGGTTCCGGTCACGGAAAACATCCTGCTGTCGCTTTTCTGCGCCCTCCAGGGCGCCGTGTAAGCTGTTATTGCTCTCTAAAGCTCCCGCAACGTTGGCCACGGTGTGCGGCAGAATTGGGGAGACTCCGCTGCGCCGGACAGCCGAGGACGGCTGTCCGCACGTTGCGTGTGGTCACGGCGCAGGCCCGCCTGTGGTTTCAAAGTTCGCGTATAGTCATCTGTTCTGAACTTCGAAACAGGAGATAACCATGTCTGAGTGGGCGGGCAAGGTTGCGCTGGTGACGGGCGGAACCTCCGGCATTGGCCGCGAAACCGCGGTGCTGTTCGGACAACGAGGGGCGAGAGTGGTGGTTGCTGGGCGACGCGAGGCGGAAGGCAAAGACACCGTCGAGCTAATCCGGCGTGCCGGCGGCGACGGATTGTTCGTCAAGGCGGACGTGGCACAGGCTGGCGATGTTCAGGCCCTGATCGAAAAGACGGTCGAGGCCTTTGGTGGATTGGATTGCGCCTTCAATAACGCCGGCATTGAAGGCAAGTGGATTCCCATCGTCGAGCAGGCCGAGGCAGATTGGGATCGAACGATCGATATCAACCTGAAAGGCACCTGGCTGTGTTTGAAATATGAGATGCAGCAAATGCTGAAGCAAGGCCGTGCGGGCGCGATTGTCAATAACTCGTCCGTTGCTGGTTTCATCGGAGGCTACGGAGTTGCGGCGTACTCAGCTACCAAACACGGTGTGTTAGGACTGACCAAGTCAGCAGCGCTTGAGGTTGCGAAAAAGGGAATCAGAGTCAACGCGGTTTGCCCGGCGGTGATCGAGACCCCGATGGCGGAACGGTTGTTCGGACAACCCGAGGCGCGAAAGAGGTCCCTTGCGCTTCATCCAATTGGCCGATTTGGCGAATCTCTCGATGTTGCGGAGGCTGTGCTGTGGATGTGTTCCAGCGCGGCTGGATTCATGACCGGGCAAACGCTGGTTCTGGATGGTGGATTTCTCGCCGGTCCTGCCCCGCCGGAAAATTGACTGAACCGTAAGGAGCAACTCGTGATTAGGTGCTACCGCAGTCTGGTTGGGCTGGTTCTGTTTGCGATGCTGGCATTCTCTCCGGTGGCCGCAGCCCAACCCGCCGCTGACAAACCCGAGGTTCTCGTGGTCGACGCCGCGGCGCCGGCTCATCCTTTCCCTCATTTCTGGGAGCACATGTTCGGATCGGGCCGAGCCAGCTTGAGCCTGCGTGAAAGCTATCGGCAGGATCTGCGCCAGGTGAAACAGATTACAGAAATGGAATACATCCGCTTTCACGCCATTTTTCTCGATGAAATGGGCGTCTATGACGAGGACACCGCCGGCCAGCCGGTTTACAACTTCTCCTATGTCGACCAGGTTTATGACGGCCTCTTGCAGAACGGAGTGCGGCCTTTTGTAGAGCTGAGCTTCATGCCCAAGAAGCTGGCGTCCAGGAACGCGCTGCATGCCTTCTGGTACAAGCAAAATGTTGCTCCTCCAAAAGACTGGGCCAAGTGGGACGATCTGATTTACCAGTTTACGAAGCATCTGGTAGAACGCTACGGCATCGATGAAGTCCAGAAGTGGTACTTCGAAGTCTGGAACGAACCCAACATCGACTTCTGGGTGGGAGAACCGAAGCAGGCGACGTACTTCGAGCTCTACGATCACAGCGCGGCCGCGGTGAAGCGAGTGAACTCGCGTTTACGCGTTGGCGGTCCAGCGACGGCGCAGGCTGGGTGGGCTGACGCTTTCATCCAGCACTGCGTTGAGAAACATGTGCCAGTGGATTTCGTTTCCACTCACGTGTACGGGAACGATAGCGCACCCGACGTGTTCGGCACCAACGAGAGCATTCCCCGCGACCGCATGGTGTGCCGTGTGGTGAAGAAGGTGCATGACCAGATCAAGGCCTCGGCACTTCCCAGCCTGCCGTTGATCTGGAGCGAGTTCAACGCCAGTTACAAGAACGAACCCGAGATCACCGACTCGACATATATGGGCCCGTGGATGGCCGATACGATTCGCCAGTGTGATGGGCTGGTGGATGAGATGTCGTACTGGAGTTTTTCCGACGTCTTCGAAGAGCAGGGTGTGGTGAAGAAACCTTTTTACGGAGGCTATGGCCTGATCGCGGCGGGGAATATTCCGAAACCGGCGTTTACCGCGTTCAGACTTCTGCACCAGTTGGGTCATGAACGCATCGCTCTTGATTCTGACTCCGCCCTCGTGACCCGGGCCTTGGATGGCTCGCTGGTGGTGGCAGTTTGGAATCTTGTTCCTCCCGATCAACTTTCTTCACATCAGGCCGGACCGACGAAGACGGTAGTAATAAAGATCAAGAATCTGGGTGGTGTACGCCGTGCCTATATTTCCCGAGCCGATGGGGAACATGGCGATCCCCGTCCGCTTTACGAAAAGATGGGGTCGCCCGTATACCCCACCCAAGGGCAATTGCAGAAGCTGCGCGAGCCCGCGCTGGCGGGGTCGCCCGAAGTGCGTGACCTGAAGGACGGAGAGCTGAGTCTCACCTTGCCGGCCAACGGGCTGGCGGTGGTTGGGATCAGGTAGATACCAGTGGCTGCGAGCACCGCGCGGGTGCGGAGGTCCCGGTGTAACTCTATGGCAGGCCAAACCTTACGGCGTTGAGCCGCATCTACTCGCCGATGCCGCCGCGCGGGATCGGAGCGTTTGACCAGAGCCAATCCGGCTGGAGATTCAGCCCAGACTTTGCAAGGATGACTTCAAGAAACAGTCGAAGTTGATTAGGATTCATGCATGGTTGAGCATCGGGGTTTCTGGAGCAGTTGGCAGGAGCGCCTTTCGGCGCTGCGCAACACCCCGCCTGTTCTCAAAATCGTTTGGCAGTCCGGACCTGGGGTTGTCGTTTTCGGACTGGTCGCCCGTCTCTTTGCCTCGTTGTTGCCGCTCGTTCTACTGTGGATTCCGAAACTGATCATCGAAGCCATCCTTCACGCCAGGGCTTCGGATCAGCCGGTCCCGGCCAGGTTATGGTGGCTGGTGGCGGCCGAATTCGGCTTTGCTGTCTTGAGCGGTATCCTTGGACGGGCGATTGATTACTCGGACTCGTTGCTGGCGGACAAATACACACGCCACGTAAGCATTCAAGTGATGAAGCATGCGGCCGAACTGGACCTGATCGCTTACGAAGATCCGGTTTTCTATGACCGGCTGGAGCGGGCGCGGGTGCAGGCCACCGATCGCCTGGGAATGATTCAGCAGATCGGGCGGCTGATCCAGTTGGTCATTACTACCCTAACCCTGTCGGTCACTATCATTGTCTACTCGCCATGGTTGATGCTGCTGCTGATTGCAGGAGTGCTTCCTGCGTTCCTGGGCGAGAGCCACTTTGCGTTTCTGGGATATGCCAAGAATTTCCGGCAGACTCCGGTACGGCGCCAGTTGGACTATCTGCGGTTGGTCGGAGGTAGCAAGGAAGCCGCTAAGGAACTGAAGTTATTTGGATTAAGTAAGTTCCTCACCGAGCGGTTTACCAGTCTCTCCGACAAAATCTACGAAGAGAATGTTGCGCTCTCACGCCGGAAGTTGATAGCCGGAGCTTTCCTGTCGATGGTCGCTTACGTCGGCTATTACTCGGCCTATGTGTTCGTCATTTGGCGCACGGTAACTGGCGTGTACAACATCGGCGTTTGGTACTTACTGTCGGGCGCGATCCTGCAGGCCAGCAACAACCTTCAGCAGATTTTTTCCACGCTCTCGGGGATTGCCGATCAGGCCCTTTTCCTGACCGACTTGCTGGCATTTTTTGATATGAAGCCCACCATCCGGTCCAAGCCGGATGCGTTGCCAGCGCCCCGGCCGATGATTCGGGGATTTGAATTCCGCAATGTCTCCTTTCGTTATCCGGGAAGTTCACGCCTGGTGTTGAAGGGACTGAGCTTCCATCTCCGTCCCGCGGAGCGGGTTGCGCTGATTGGAGAGAATGGTGAGGGCAAGACCACCATCGTGAAGCTGATTACGCGGCTCTACGATCCCACCGAAGGGCAGGTGTTGCTCGACGGAGTGGACTTACGGGAGTATCGTCTGGAAGACCTGTATCGTGAAATTGGCGTTATCTTTCAAGACTTTATGCGTTACGAGATGACGGTTCGCGAGAATATTGCTGTGGGCCGGATTGAGGAAATTGGCGACCTGAAAATGCTGGAAACGGCAGCCAACAAGAGCCTGGCCGACGCGGTGATTGCCAAGCTGCCGGGCGGATATGAACAAATGCTGGGCCGCCGCTTTGAGACGGGCGTGGATCTGTCCGGAGGAGAATGGCAAAAAGTTGCCCTGGCGCGCGCTTATCTCCGCGATGCGCAGCTCCTGATTTTGGACGAGCCCACCGCGGCGCTGGACGCGCGCAGCGAATTCGAAGTTTTCCAGCGGTTTGCCGAGCTCACGGCGGGGAAGATGGCTCTCTTTATTTCACACCGATTCTCAACCGTACGTATGGCGGACCGCATCGTAGTGCTGGAAAACGGCCGGATCGCCGAAGAGGGAAGTCACGATGAGCTAGCGAGACTGGGCGGACGGTATAAGGAAATGTTCGAAATGCAGGCCGCCAGTTATCGTTAGCGCTTCAATCGGTTTGTCACGCAGGTATTCGTGAGCAAGTATTCACAGCAATGCCGCCAGACACCCATATCGAGATGTTGAGCGCCGAGGCCGAACGTCTGCCGGCGCTGCCAAAAGAGGCGGCGCCTGACCTGGATGCTCTGGCTGCGGCCGCGGCCGACCTGGGGCGCAGACTGGTCTGGCTGCCAGGGACGCACACGTCCCGCTTTTTC
>JACXTT010009832.1_pt1 | contig 13013 bp, 12 predicted proteins | sample 9270951 | NCBI WGS metagenome assembly JACXTT01 (sample SAMN15532306, study PRJNA645909) | rock metagenome | isolation source: weathered quartz diorite | place: Puerto Rico | collected 2017-06-21 | reverse complement strand
CACCTACACGCCCAACCTCCCCACGCGCATTCGAGTGCTCAGTGGATGGGATGGGTTCTCCTATACCAAGACCGACCAGTTCACCAACACCGTTCAAGCGCCTGCGCCCGTCACGGGGAAGAGCGCCATGGTGTACGCGAGTGCGATTACGGTGGGGACTGGGTCCATCCAGCGGACGCAGCAGACCACTCAGCATTGGGATGCGACCAGCGGCGTGATGGTCCGGGATTCGGACCACCCCACCCTCTCCGGTTCTCAACTTCCCTTCCTGCGCACAGGCACGGGAGGCACAGTAGATTTCGGGGTGACGAACTACACCACGGATACGCTTGGGCGCATCACCCAGATTTCCGGTCAGCGCGGGGCCTTCACCGCTACGGAAGTCCGCACCTACCAGTCGGGCACGCCGCTCATCGCCGATACGGTGAAGACGCTGAGTCAGAATGGACAGCCCATCGCCGCCAACCCGGAGATGTCGGTGACGGTGGGCAAGTCCCGCGTCTTCGATGGCAGCGTGTTCAATTGGGTCACCAGCGAAACGGACAAGGTGGACGGGCGCCCATCTACCGCGCTACAGCGGGATGCCCTCGGTCGACCCACGCAAGTGAAGCATCCCGATGGCAGCATCGTCACCGTGGTGTTCGATGCCTGGGGTCGGTTGCAGTCCTCCACCCGAGAGGCGCGAGGCACTGCAGGCCAGCCCGGCTATGTGGGCGCAGCCACCACTTCGTACACTTACGATCCCAACGGCTTGTGGATGGAAGAGAAGGTGAGCGTCGGCGGAAAAACGCTGATCACGCGATCCGAGAAGGATGCCTTCGGCCGGGTGGTGAAGGTGACGCACCCCGATGGCAGCACCCAGACGACCACCTTTGATGGCTTTGGCCAGAAAATCGCCCAGAGTCCGGTCCTCAAGGCCGGTCAGACGGCCTACGGCAACTTCACGTGGGTATACGACGGAAAGGGACGCCTCGTCTCCAGCTTCGATCCCCAGGTCTCCAGCTCCAATCCCCAAGGGCGGCGCCTGACCTACCAGGCCAACGATCCTGTCTGGAGTGATGCGGAGCAGGGCGTGGTCACCACGGTGATCGATGATCGCGGGTACTCCCGCACTACCGTAATGGATCTCCTCAATCAGAAGAAGGCCATCATCGACCAGAAGGGCCAGCGGAGCACCTTCCTCTTCGATAAGGATGGCCACCTGCTGCGTGCGCAGCAGGGCAACCAGGTGCGCAGCTACACCTACAACGACATGGGCTGGCTGCTGTCCCGCACGGAGCCCGAAGAGGGCACCACCACCTACAGTCAGTTCAACATGCTGGGCACGCCGCTCCTCAGCACGCTCACCGGCCGCAACGGCCAGGGCAACGTGACGCTGGAGACCCATCTGGATGCACACCTTCGGCCCGCGGTCGCCAAAGCGAAGGCAGCGGGGACGGTGTCGGTGAATCGCACCTACACCTACCGCGACGATTTCTTTGTGCCCACGCAGATTTCCGAAGTTCAGCCCTATGGCACTTACGGCGAATCCTACAGCTACGACAGCGCGGGTCGCCTTGCCTCCAAGACCGTGTCCGATGGCACCCAAGCCTTCACGCTCAGCCAAACCTTGGATGACATGGGCAACCGCTTGAGTTTGACCTACCCCGCTGCCGGAGGCCGCGGGAGCCAGGTAGAGACATTCGCCTATGACGCCCTGCTGCGTCCCACCGATGCCTATCTGGATGGTGTGCTGCGCGGCCACATGGCCTATGACCAGATCAACCAGTCCCAGGTCACTAACGTGCTGACGCTGGGGAATGGCACCAGCACCACGTCGGTGACCGATAAGGGTGAATTAGTTCGCGTGACCCACAAGGGCGCCGCGTCCACGATATTGGAGGACAATGTCCTCACCTGGACGGCGGGAGGCCTGCTGCTGACCCGCGGCGCAGATGCGTTCCAGTACGACGAGCTGCAGCGCCTCGCTAGCGCCCAGATCAAGGGGCTCAATGGAGAGGTGCTTTCGCAGAGCTTTTCCTACGATGCCCATGGCAACCGCGCCAGCGTGCAAAGCAGCATCGTGGGTGGAACCCTGCCTGAGGAGGCCGTGAGCTGGACCGCTCCCGCCTACAACGACAGTAATGACCTGCCTGCGACGGTAACGGCGCCGAACAATGCCGTCCTCCAGACGGGCGTGCAGTACGACAACCTGGGGCGGATGCAGATGGTCTTTGCCATCCCGGGCCGCTCCGACACGCAAGTGGGCTGGAGTTACGATGCGCTGGGCCGGGTGATCCTGGAGAACAGCACCTCCTTCCTGCTGGATGCCGAAGGCTTGCGCTTCAAGCGCATGAAGGCCGATGGCAGTGTGCAGTACACAATCTATGGCTTTAGCCGGGAACCGTTGGTGACCCTGCAGTCCGCAGCACCCGTGGTTGCGGCGAATACCCTGATGAAGGCCGCGACCCTGCAGGCGGCTGCGCCTAAGACGACCCTCATGGCAGCCGCAGTGGCCACGGGCGGTGACACCATTCCTGTGATCAACGGCGCGACGGATGGCCAAACCGTATGGGTGGGCCAGTCGGTGGCCTTCCTCGGCGGGGAGGAGGGCGGCGCACCCTCACCCACCTATCAGTGGTTCTTTGGCGACGGCGTGCGCAGCACGGGGACAGGCCAAAATGTCTCCCACGCCTACGCAGCGGTGGGCACCTACACGGTGACGCTCACCACGTCCTCCAGTGGGTGGACGACAAACAGCACAACCATCCAGATCAACGTGGTGAAGGCTCCGGTCATCAGCGCCTTTGGGGCCAGCCCCACGGCGATTACCCGCGCGTCGAATAGCACGTTGAGCTGGACGACGGCCAATGCGACCTCGGTGACGTTGGATCAGGGGATCGGCGCGGTGGCGGTCTCTGGCACCAAGGCCGTGAGCCCGGTGAACACCGCCACCTACACGCTGACGGCCGCCAATGCGGGCGGGAGCGTGACTCAGGTGGTGACGGTGGCGGTGAATGATCCGCCGCCGCCGAGCGTAACCTCTTTTAGCGCGCTGGCGCCGAGTGTGAATGTGGGACAGGGCACCACGCTCAATTGGGCGGTGACCTTCTACCCCAACCTGCCGGATACGTTGACGCTGACCGCCGTGCAATTGGGCACGGGTATCACGACCACGACGAATGTGCTGGGGACGACGAGCCTGGCCATCACGCCTGCCGTGAGCACGCAGTACACGCTGACGGCCAGCGATGCGACCAATGGCACCGTTCGCACGGTGACTCAGAGCGTGACGGTGACCGTGCTTCAAAAGCCGGTGATCGAGGCGTTTACCGCGAGCCCCTCCACGTTGACCTCTGGCCAATCTGCGACGCTGACTTGGGGTGTTTCCAATTTCACGAGCCTGAGCATCACTCCATCCATTGGTGCGGTGACTGGCACGCAGGTCACGGTGAGCCCCACGGCCACCACCCCCTACACGCCGACTGCGACGAATGCGGTAGGGACCAGCACGCGCACAGTGACCATCAACGTGGTCTCCGGCAGCGCCGGGACGCTCACTTGGCAGAAGACCATGGTCTATGGCCTAGGGCAGCTGCTCAGCGAAGAGTCCGCGACGGGCACCGTGTACCTCCAATCCGATCAGGTGGGCAGTCCCAACTACCTGACGGACGCGACGGGTGCGGTGGTCGGCCGAAGCAAGAATCTGCCCTTTGGCGAACGCTTCGGGCAAACTGGCGTGAAGAGCGCGCGTCGATACACCAACCACGAAGACCAGGACGGAAGCCCCATCTACATGCAGGCCCGCACCTACCTTCCCACCTACGGCAAGTTCGCTCAAGTGGACCCGGTGTACGACCAGACGAAGGATGATCCGGAAAGCTGGAACCTCTACAACTACGTCACGAACAACCCCGTGACGCACACGGATCCGGATGGACGGTCAGCGACGGACTCAGGTGGCTATACCAACCTCTCGCCTCAAGAGACGTCTGGAACTGCTTCAGGTAATCCTGGTGGTTCCTTAATGCAGGACGATATCGGTCAGTTCCAACCGTTCACTCCGGCACCAGAGCCAAAGTCCGAAGAGGAAGACCAAAATCGCGGTGGCGTAACTAATGACGATAAGAAGCCAGGCGATGAGAAGAAAGATGAGCACGCACAAACAAAAGCAGGTACAGAAGACAAAGCTGGCCTATTGGATCAAACAAAATATGCAATGGATCATGTGTTGACTGTAATGGGATTTACTCCGACCGGCGCAGCTCTTCAGCAGTATTTAAAAGAAAATCCAAAAATAGAAATAAGATTGTGTGACGGTGAAGATTCGTCAAGACTAGGTGATAAGATTCTTATTGGTAGAGAGCAGTCCTTGGGTGAAGCTGCAGCGGCACTTGGTCATGAGCTTACTCATCACAAGGATAAAGAAGGACTCAAACCTCGGAATACTTTAGATAGAGAGACGAGAGCGTTTGAAACTCAAATATCAATTTATAAAGAATTACATAAAATTCAGCCCTCTTTTAAATCGCCCTTACTCGAATATTTATCTGGAATGAATAAACAACAATTAAGAGAATTTTTGTATCAAGTATATAAAGATAATTGCGACAAAGATGGAGTAAAGCCATGAGACCTACTTGTTATTCGATACTGTATAGTTGTTTCTTGTTTGTTTCTTCTATATTTGGGACAACACCGGTAGCTTCCAATATGAAAAATAAAATACTTCGCCAATACCCTTTTCTTAAAGGGAAAGAGTTTGAAATTTATTATTCTGAAGCATGGAAAAAATTCGACATTGTCGGCATAAATATAAAAAGCGGCCCTGAGCCATGTCCGAATATTATTCTAATTAAAGATAATAAAAAAACATTTATAATTCTTGATTGGCAGTCGACATTGTTTGATGCTGTTCCAAAAAAATCAGAACTTAAATTCGAAACATATATAATCGAGCAATCAACTAAGTTCATCCTCTATGCGTCAGAGCGTGATCAATCGTTACAACTTGAGGATATTTTAGAGGGGATTGCTAAATATGTTTGTATTAATGCAAAAATTATTAATAATGTTGAAGATGCGAAGGAGTATTTGTGGAATCATGATGTAATTGGGAAAGTTGAGCAAATTATTACATTAAAAAACTATAAAAAGAATATTGTATTAATAAATTCCTACAAATATGGAATTATTGAATTTGCGTTTAAGCAGACAGGCCGTACGATTGAAATAATTGGCATAAGAAGAATCTGTACGGTTGGATTGTAATGAGTCGCAATCAGTTGGGCCATTCAAAGGGGGGGCACGAAGCCCCCCTTTTTTTGCTCTACCCCTGGTCTGTAGGGCAAGAATGGCCAATTCCTCTTGGGCAAGGATCTCTCCTTCACGGAGGAGTCGCTCAACCGCGTCGCGGCCGATACCAGGGCGGCCATTGGCTCCTTCTCCTTTGGGAGGACGTGAAGACCTAAAAAGTTGTTCAGCATTTGCTGCTTATGAAATCGAATGGACTGGGAAGGTGCGTCGGCACTGGCCCTACGAGCAAGGCGAGCAGGCGTTATGTGTCATTTAGAAGCCACGGGGATCATCAGCAACCAAGCCACTCGCCCAACCAAATAAACCGTCATCGCCCGCTTCGCTCGATCCGGCGCGAGTGTAGAGATCACCGCCGCAATAATCCCGGCGGGATTCCCAGAGTGCAGCGCCGACCCGAGTTCAACCTGAACGAGAATTGGTCGGGTCTTTTGGAAGTCCTGGATCAATGACATCACGGTGAGGGCTGACTCCATGGTCAAGTTCTGAAGCCCAATCGCAGCAAGTTCCGCTTCCAAGGATTCGAGAGCCCTGCGCACATCGCGGATTCTAATTTCCATCCAAGAGGCTCGCCCGAGCTTCATTGCCGCAAGTTGCATGGCCTCCAGGCAGTAGGCCTCTAGCAGATTTTCGTGAGTGAGGGCCGCACGTTTGGCCAAGCTCAGAAGGGAGCCGTGATAACCCCTCCAAATCGGTTGGAGGTCGAGCGTCTCAATGTTCGTCTGCCCGCGCCAAGAGCTAAACCAGAGGCGTTCCGATCGCAGGCAGGCCTGGCACCGAAACTCGCCCCGCCCCAATCGGCCCTCGAGAATGGCCACATCCACAAATGGCCGATCTACTTTACAGAAGCGGCATTTGCTTCGAATTGTGCGAATGGGAAGTTCAATGGCATGAGTCATTCCCAACGCTCACTCTTTCCCTGGGATGTTGCGGGGGATGTGCCCAAGGGATTGAAGGGCAGCTTGCCTCACACTGGTTGCGGCCTCAGCACGAAGCTTCTCTACCTTCTTTAGCTCTTGTCCCGCTTCATCGCTAGCCCGTTTGAGTTCAGGGAGGCTCTCCGCGGCGATTTCATAGACAGGCAGAACACGAGGGGTCTCGGAGTTGCCTATGGGGCGGGAGTTTGTTTCTACAAACGTCTGTCGCCCTTTTCGCTTGAGTAGGACGTTGTAATTGATTCGGCCCTCTAGGCGTTTCTCGCTGACGATGGGCTCCAACTCTTCGAAAACCGCTGTGCCCGCGTATCCACCATTCGATTCCTTCACCACCATCTCCCAACTTCCCATGAGGGTGTGCCTGGAGAATTGGCGCTTGAGGTAGAACGTACAGGAGACGATTGAACCACTCGCCTCCTGTACTTTGTGGTCGGCATCCAGCGCCTTGTCGCGGGTTTCTGTGATCTGTTGGTCAAGAGATTGGATCCAACCTCCGGAAGGGTTCAATCGATCCATCACACCCCACGCTTCTGTCATCCAGGCGGGTGGGGAATATGGGGTGTTCTGGTTAGCCAGGATCCAATGCAGGGAATCCATCTGCGCCCTCACCTGGGTCGAGGTGGGTTGGAGTGGATCCTCCTTCTCTGCACGTTTGAGTTCGTCCATGAGAATGGCCTTGAGCTTGGCTTCCTCGGGCGGGATCACTTTGGCCGCAGCCGCGGACGATTGATTACAAGCCAATGTGGAGACGACCACTGCGGCCACAATGGCAAGGCGTATCAGAACGTTGGTTCGATTCACTAGGATCTCCTGTGGTGACAAGGAATCGGTTTTGCGAATTTGACTTATAGTCTATAGATCGACAGTCGAGGCAGCAAGCACGCTCTGGTCTGTGAAAAAGACCAAGCCAGCCCAAACTGCCCGCGACATCCTGGCCGCAAATCTGCGGAGGGAGAGGCTTGCTAGGGGATGGTCTCAAATGGAACTTGGGGATGAGGCCGAATTGCATTTCACCTACATCAGCGCTGTGGAGTGTCGCAAGCGGAATGTATCGATCGACGCCATGGAGCGCCTTGCCAACGCGCTCGATATGGAACTTTGGGAGCTGCTCCGGAAGGCCAAATAAGGTCGCTTTCGTGGGGTGTGAATGCTTTACCTGCAGTCCCAACTATCGGCGGCTCGGAAGCTGTGATTCGAATCACGACCGACAATGATGTGATCTGAAAGCGGAGCACCAAGACTCTCGCCTGACTCTCTTAGCCGCTTCGTAAGAAGGGCGTCTTCGCGGGAGGGCGAGGGGTCCGCGAAGAGAGTCCTGAGTTCTTCCTCTGTACCGTGAACCAACACCTGGCCGCATTTTGAACCGTTAAGTGACCGAGGAGGTCTCGAAACGGGTGCTCATCGGCGAAGAATCTGGGCGAATTTGCCTCACCCTGAACCCATAAGGTGGCCATTTGTGAACTCATTTAAAAACAGCAATTCCGAGTATTGTCGCATTCCGGCATGAACAGGTCCCTGGGCCCGTTTTCATGAGAGGAGCATTGATTCTCGAAGGCTGCCCTATGCCAGGCGACGAAGTACCACCTTTTGAAGGGCCAGACGCGGACGTGGCGGCCATCCTTTCCCGCGTGCCATACGTTGCTCTGTACCAGATCGTGCGTCGGCCAGATGGGCAGACCTATTTCACTTATTTCGGCGATGGAATACGGGACATCCTCGGGATTTCACCGTCGGAAATCTATGCGCAGCCTACCCTTCTTGGTGATTTGGCGATTGCAGCGGACATTCCTCGTCTTCTCTCGGCCTGGGAGGTGTCTATCCAACAGATGGTGCCCTTCCAGGTCGTTGTCCGACAACAAAGCCGAACACTCGGGATGCGTTACAGTCTCCTTCGAAGCAGCCCACGTCGTGATTCTGATGGTTCGATCATTTGGGATGGGATACAGATCGACGTTACGAGCCAGTTAGCTGGTTTGGCGCTCCCACCAGCGGATGAGAGTCTCCATTTTCGAGTGTGTGCCTGGTGCACACGGTATTTCGGCCCAGATGGTCAATGGCACCCAAATACGGGCCTACTTAATGTCTTCAGCGCGAATCGCGTAACTCATGGGATGTGCCCGGGCTGTAAGGCTCAATTTCTCAGGGACGACAAATGGCCGAATCCCTGAGCGAGTTGGAGGATGCCCGCAAGGCAGTTCGGGAGATTGGTCCCTCTTGGTCTTCATGGAAGTTATAACTCCGCTTTAATCTGTTTTGCAGGAAGGCCGATGCGAGTTGAGTCCCTACGACCAGCGCCCGAGAAGGGCGTCGGATTCGGAGAAATGGCATCGCGTTGAGTCCCTTGCTGTATCAAGCAAAGGGGCGAAACCCAGGCAGCTGAACGTCTGCCACCCTATTCCCACCGCCTCTGCTACCGCAGGGTATTTTTCAACACTTACGTTGCCCAAGGGTGCTCATCGATGCACACTGCGAGACCCGAAGACGAGACATCAAAAAGCCCCAAAACCTTGCGATTTCAGGGCTTTCGTTTGGAGCGGGCGATCGGGATCGAACCGACGACGTTCAGCTTGGGAAGCTGACATTCTGCCACTGAATTACGCCCGCAGCATGAAGGCCAGTCTACCTCAGGGGGTTGAGTGGGACAAGTCAGCCGCGGGATCGCCAGTTGCGTCGTGAATCGATCCGTTCGAAAAAGATCAAAGGGATGCGAGGCGTTCGTGGACCCATTGTGCGAGCGGCTCGCCGCCCAAGACTTCCTGCTCTGCGGCGTAGAGCGGCATCGTGAGGGTTTGGAGGTGGAGGGGTTTCAGCTTCACGGCGTCCTTTTCCGTGCAGACGAGTCGGCCCGCGCCTTCTTGCAGGGCGCGGTGCTGCAGGAGGAGGAATTTCCGCAGCGAGGGGATCTCGTGATCCTTGAAGGACTCGGTGGCGACCCATGGCACGCCTGCCACGAGCAGATCTGCAAAGAAGGCTTGGGGATGTCCGAGGCCGCACCATGCGAAGGCAGGCGTCGGTTCCGTTTCGGGAAGCGGAATGCGTTCGCCGTTTTGAACGTTGCGCAAGGCGCCGATGCGGAAATCCAGCCAGAACACGGGGCCGCCGCTGCCGTATCGGGCCCACCACGCTTCGACGGCTTGACGATCCTTCACGCGGGAGGCGCGAGTGACCACCAGGGCGTGGGCGCGGGCGGCGCTTTCCATGGGCTCTCGCAGATCCCCGAGGGGCAGCATGCGGCCGTTGCCCCAGATGCGCACGCCATCGAGCAAAAGCAGGTCGAGATCACGGTGAAGGGCGCGGTGTTGGAAGCCGTCATCCAGCAATAGCACCCGAGGTTTGGGATCGAGATCGAGGGCCCGAAGACCGCCGTGGTGGCGTTTGCGCGCGACCACCACGCGGTTCGCGCCCAAGCGGCGAGCCATGAGTAGAGGTTCATCTCCTGTTTGGCGGGAATCGCTTTCGGGCTGCGCATCCATAGGATCCACTGCCCGCTTGCCGCCGTAACCGCGCGAAAGGATGGCATTGGGCCATCCCTTCGCTTCGAGCGATTGAGCGAGGAAGAGGGTGACCGGCGTCTTGCCCGTGCCGCCAGTGCTCAAGTTGCCGATGGAGACGACAGGACAAGCCAAGCGCGCGGCCCGCTCGGGGTGAGCATCGAAGGCGCGATTACGGGCCCGCACCACGCCGCCGTAGAGCGGCGATAGGGGAGCGGCGAGCCATCGGAGAAGGGACATCCTCCGAATATAGCGGGCTCAGTGCTGTGGCTCCCACGCGTGAGTTTCCAAGGAGGCGTCCAGCGGTGCCTGGACGAGATGGTTGCCGTAGTTGGAGAGTACCTGCGATGCGATGCCGACGATGACTTCCAGCGCCTGCCCGGACGTGAAGCCCGCAGCGAGAAAACGCTCCTGCGTTTCAGGTGACACTTGGCCGCGGCCCCGGATGAGCTGGCGCGTGAGATCCGCCAATGCCTCAAGCCGGGGATCGGGTAGAGGGCTGCCCGTGCGCAGGGCGTCGATGAGGCCCTCGTCCAAATTCTTTGCGCGCATCTGAAGGGTGTGGAAGGCCATGCAGTAGCGGCACTGGTTCTCGAAGGCCGCGGTGGTGAGCACCACTTCCTGCTCGCAAGGATCGAAGGTGCCGCTCGCGAAGAGCTGGGTGAGCGACATGAATCCTTGGAGTAGGGTTGGCGTTTCCGCCAGGCGGGCCATGAGCGAGGGCACGAAGCCGAGGAAGGCTGCGTTGGCTTTGAGGATGGGCTGGGCGGCCTCAGGCGCGGTGTCACTGGTGTGAGGAAGGAAGGAGAGGGGCATGGGGGCTCCAATGGTAATTGTTAATGCAACTAAATGGCGCCAGAATGGCGCAGCCCGCCGTGAGGTAGGTCAGGCGAGGTTTTGATGAATGCGGAGCAGGACGCGCCGCAGCACTTCCAGATCGGCGTTGGGGATGCCTTCCGTCATGTCGGTGACGAGGGTCTTGGCTAGCGGCACGAGAACGCTCTTGAGATCGCGTCCGGCCCGCGTGAGGTGGACGAGGCGGCTGCGCCCGTCTTCGGGGTGGGTCTGCCGTACCACCCATCCTCGCCGCTCCATGACGTCGAGGATGCGACTGAGGGTAGAGCGGTCTTTGAGCGTCGCATCTCCCAGTTCCTGCTGGGTGCGCCCATCCTGCTCCCAGAGACGCACGAGCACGATCCACTGCTCAGGCGTGACCTCCTCGCCGGCTGCAGCACGGAAGCGCTGATACATCTCGCTGCGCATGCCCTGATAGACCCGGTAGATGGAGAAACCCAGGGCCTGATCGAGGAGGATGCCGTCCTTGGTGAACTGATCACGCATGAGGCAAGGGTGAGTTTGAATTGAATGATTGTCAATACAACTTTTTAAACAATGGCACACTCGAAGCCATGAGTGAAGGCATCCTCCTCTCCAAAGTCGCACGCGGCACGCTGCTGCCCGAAGCGGAGCGGGTGGCGCGGCTACGAGAAGCCCTGCCGCAGATCCGCGCGGCGATCGAAGGGGAGACGGATCCTATCGCCGTGCAAGCCACGTTGGCCTGCTTGCTGTGGGAGACCTTCGTCCAAAGCAACTGGTGCGGGTTCTATCGCCGCATCGAGGATCGGTTGTTGGCCGTGGGGCCCTACCAGGGCGGGATGGGTTGCCTCCGCATCCCCTTCGAAAGGGGCGTGTGCGGCGCGGCCGCGCGGACGGGGCAGACCCAGCTGGTGGAGGATGTCCATGCCTTCCCAGGGCACATTGCCTGCGACGATGCCACCCGAAGCGAACTGGTCATCCCCATCCGAGGGGGTGGGAGCCTTCGGGGCGTTTTGGATTTGGATAGTCCGCATCCGGGGGGCTATTCCGCCAAAGAGGCTGAAATTCTTGAGGATTTTCTCAAGGAGGGGTGGTTGGATCGCCTCCGTTGGGAACCCAAAATGGGGGATTAAAAGGCCTTGGGTGTACTCCTAGGCTTCTGTCCGGCCCTAACTTGGGTAAGCTAGGTCATCCTCCGGGAACCGCATGGCTGAAACCTCCTTCATCGAGCAGAGCAAGCTCCACTTCCGAGAGGGAGAGGTCATCTTTACGAAGGGGGAGATGGCTCAGCAGATGTACATCATCCTCAACGGGAAGGTGCGCTTCTACAACGGGCCCGAGCCCAAGGGAGAATGGAGCGAGGAATACGGCAAGGGCGATTTTTTCGGGGAAGGCAGCCTGCTGGAGGCCACCCCTCGCGCCCACACGGCCATCGCCTTGGAAGAGAGCGATCTCATCGCCATCAACCGCGGCACCTTCATGCGGATGGTGCGGCAGAATCCTGAAGTCAGCATCAAGATGCTGCAGCGCTTGGCGCAGCGGAACCGCGAACTGGGTGAGCGCCTCGATGTGGAAGGCACCAAGCCCCAAAAGCGCGTGCAGATGGCCCAGGTGGCCCAGCTGGTGAGCGTGCTCACCGGGAAGTCGTTCCCGATCCTGGCCCATGGCTCCCTCATCGGCCGCTTCGACCCGGCCACGGGTGTGCATCCCGACATCGATCTCAGCGATGAGGACCACAACCTCTCCGTGAGCCGCCGCCACGCCCGCATCCTCTGCGAGCACGGCCGCTACTTCCTATTGGAAGAGCCCGGCGTGGCCAATGGCACTTTCATCAAGGGCGAGCGCCTGCAGCAGAGCGACGCGCGGGAATTGCATCCCGGCGATCGCGTGGGGTTCGGCATGGTGGTGCTCTTCTTCGAAAAGAACTAGGCGATGCCTGAGGTCCGCGTCGAGCTTTGGCGCGATGAGCTAGGTGTTGAGCGAGAGCTCGTGCTGTTAGGCCTCGATGAGATCGCGGGCAGCTGCCTCGTGCGCGAGCGTAATCTGCTCGACGAGATTGATGGCGATGGCAGCGAGGGCTTCATGGTAGTCGCGCGATTTGGCGATGCCGAAGATGCGCGGGAGTTCCTCAGAGAAGAGGGCTTCGAACCGGTGGGGTAAACAAAAGCGCCCGGCATGACCCGGGCGCTTTGTGGTGTAGAGAAGAGCACCTTAGTGCTTACCGACGCCCAGTTCCTTCGCGGCGGCAGTGAGGGCGGGCACGATCTCGAAGAGGTCGCCCACCAGGCCGTAGTTCGCGATCTTGAAGATCGGGGCCTCGGGGTCCTTGTTGATGGCGACGATGACCTTGGAGCTGGTCATACCTGCGAGGTGCTGGATGGCGCCGGAGATACCGCAGGCGATGTAGAGGGTGGGGGCGACCACCTTGCCGGTCTGACCCACCTGCATGCTGTGCGGCAGGCCCCAGCCCGCGTCCACG
>JACXTT010009831.1_pt1 | contig 13015 bp, 9 predicted proteins | sample 9270951 | NCBI WGS metagenome assembly JACXTT01 (sample SAMN15532306, study PRJNA645909) | rock metagenome | isolation source: weathered quartz diorite | place: Puerto Rico | collected 2017-06-21 | reverse complement strand
ATGGACTCGGAGAATCGTATGCTTGTTCGCCCTGCCCTGATCCCGCTCGCTCTCGCGCTGCTGGCCGCCGGATGCGCTGATACGCATCCCACCGCAGTGCAGCAGCCGCCTGCTCAGGCGCCGCATTTTCTCCGGTGGGCGGGAAGTGTTCCCCCCGAATTCCGCGCCGTCGACGGCCTCTCGGGTCAAGGCGGGGGGGCCTTCTTTGCCGGTGGGCCACGTGGGCTCAGTCTCGATCAGGTCACCGCGACGTTCTGGGCGGTCCGTGGGGTGCAGCGTTCCGTCCAGATCGATTACCTCAGCGCTGCGGGGGACACCAGCGCCCCCTTCCTGCGGCTCTCCATCGCTGATCCGACCTATGTGCCCGGGCGCGGCGACCTCGCGCCAGGCGACTCGGTGCAGATCACGGTGACCATCGACACCGTGAACATCGGCGTGTCGCTCCAGCCGACGGGATTGCGGTTCGGCGATCCCGCTCAACTCCAGATCTGGTACGGCGGCGCCGGCGGCGACTTGAACGGGGATGGCGTCGTGGACAGCACCGACGCCCGCATCGAGAGCCGCTTGCTCGGGATGTGGTATCGCGAGGGCACGGGCAGTCAGTGGACGCAGATCCAGGCGGCCCAGTCACTCTTGGATAAGTCGTTCGTCAGCCAGTTGCTGCACTTCTGCGACTACGCGGTTTCCTTCACCGAGTACGCCGTTTCCTGGTAGGGGAACAAGATGCGTTCTTCACTCCCGGGGTCCAACGGAGTGCGGCAGCTCGGGCTCGCGTCAGACCCTACGACCGAAGCGGGGGAACCGACCACGGTGGTCAGCGTGGACGGACAACTCCCGGCAACGGCCATCCGCCGCTGCACGAACTACGCGGTGGCGTACTGAGGCTCGTGGCGGCGGACCGGCCGACCCATGGCCGCGATAGTGCCGGGAGGGTGTCGATGACAATCCCGAGGGTTGGGGGACCAATACGATGCACACGTCGTCAATCGTAATCGAGAAAGCCCGGCGACTCGCCGCGGCCGGCCACCACGCTGAGGTCGTCGAGTATCTCGGCGCCCGCAAGGGCAGCGAGCTCGAGGAGTCGCCGAGCCTCGCCTTGCTGTACGGGACCGCGCAGGCGCGGCTCGGTCGCCACGAGGAAGGCCTGCGCTGGCTGGATCTGGCGCTGGACGAGGCGCGTAAGCGGGACGACCAGGCAGTCGAGTGTCACGCCCTCAATGCGCGGGGCGCGATCGCCCTCGTGAGCGGGCGGATCGACGAGGCGGCGGATTACTTCACGCAGGCCCTGCTGGTCGCCAGCCGCGACGGCGATCTCGCCACGACCGGCCGCGCTTCCAACAATCTGGGGATCATCAGCAACCTGCGCGGGCGGCACGCGGAAGCGATCGGCTCCTGGGAAATCGCCGTCGCCGCGTTCGAGCGGGCTGGAGTCCCCCAGGGCGTCGGCGAGTGCTACCACAACCTGGCGATCACCTATCGGGAGCAGGGGGCTCTCGACCGTGCGCTGGCGGAGGCCGACCGGGCCGTCGCGGTAGCCGCCGCGGCCGGTGATACCACGCTGTGGGCGCTGACGCTCCGGGGACGGGCGGAGATCCGCATTGCCCGCCGCGAGCTGGAGCACGCGCGGCGCGAGCTTGACCAGGTGCGGGAGATCCGCAGCGGCCTGGCCGATGCCCTCGGAGCGGCCGAGGATCTGCGCGTCGCCGCGTCGCTCCTGATGGCCGAGGGCCAGATGGCGGCCGCCGAACAGGCGCTGCGTGAGGTGATCGCGCGGGCCGAGGCGCACGGGCGGCCCCAGCTTCTCGCCGAAGCGGCACGGGACTTGGCGACGGTCCTGCGGCAGACCGGTCGGAGCGCCGACGCCCAGGCCGCTGCGCGCAGGGCACAAGCCATCTTCACCCAGCTTGGCGCCGAAGGAGAGATCCGCAATCTCGTCAGCCAGGGGTGGGACGACGATTTCGCGACGGATCTGGGTCGCTCGCTGGCGCCGCTCCATGCGGCACAGGAACTGGCCGATGAAGGGCGCTATGCCGAGTTGCTCACGTACCTGAGCGGGCGCTCGCAGCAGGAACTCGAGCAGTCCCCGATGCTGGCCCTGCTCTGCGGCATCGGAAACAGCCGCCTCGGGCGGCTGGAGACGGGACAGCAGTGGGCGCAGGTCGCGTTGGCGCGGGCGCGGGTGCTGAGGGATCGGACGCTAGAGGTGCGCGGGCTGAACGTCTGCGGCGCCATCGCGCTGGAGCGCGGCGGCATCAGCGAGGCCACGGCGTTCTTCACGCAGGCGCAGGACGAGGCGATGCAGCAGAACGATTTGGCCACCGTAGGCCGGTGCGCCAACAACCTCGGCATCATCGCGAACATGCAGGGCGACTACGGCCGGGCGGTCGGCGCGTATACCCGGGCGATCGCCGCTTACCAGAAGGCCCGTTGCGAGCGCGGCATCGTCGAGTCGGAGCACAATCTCGGGATCACCTACCGCGAGCAGGGACATCTCGACGACGCCATGCAGGCGGCCGACGCCGCGGTGCGGGAAGCGGAGCGACTGGGCGACCGGCGGCTCAAGGCCCAGGCCCTCGCGGGACGGGCCGAGATCCGGGTCATCCGTGGAGAGCCAGACCTCGCCATCCGAGAAGCCGAAAGCGCGTTGGCGCTGCATCGGGAGCTGAAGGACGCCGTCCTCGAGACCGAGGATCAGCGAATCCTCGCCGTCGCGTTGGGCATCATGGGCAAGGTGTACGTCGCCGAGGACATGCTTCGCGAGGTCATCGACCGCGCGACGGAGCACGGGCGGCCCCTGCTCGTCGCCACGGCGCAGCGAGACCTCGCCCAGCTGCTGGCTCGCGAGGGTAAAGTCGTAGCCGCGAAAGAGGCGGCCCAGACGGCCCGGGCGACGTTCAACCGGCTGGGGGCGAAGGTGGAGATCCGCAAGCTGGGGGCGTTGCTGGAGGATCCGGAGTTCCCGGGACGGCGCATCCCCGCTCCCGGGTTCGAGGCCGGAGCCTATTGGTCCTCGGAGCGAGAGGGCGGTCCGTGACGGCGGTTACCGCGTGCGGGCGCCACCTGCTGGGCCCGGCGCCGCGGCCGACGGACCTGCTCGACGAAGCCCGCGCTCGGGAGCGCGCCGCCTCCATCCCCGAGGCGATCGCCTGGTACGAGGCGGCGATCGCCGCCGCCGAACCCGCGGGGGAGCCGGCGGTGTTGGCCGAGGCGCTCCGGCGCCTCGCCGTGGTGCGTCACCGCCAAGGCACGTCGGCGCTCGCGCAGGGGCTGTGCCGCCGGAGCCACGCGGTCGCGCTCCGGGCCGGCAATGCCGTGCTCGCCGGCGAAGCCCTCAACACGCTCGGCGCGATCGACCTCGAAGCGGGCGCACTCCCCGACGCCCGCGCGCATTTCCTCCACGCCGTGGCCATCGGGGGGCAGAGTGACGCCCTCCGCGCCCGCGCCGAGCAGAATCTCGGTATTGTCGCGAACATCCAAGGCGACTTCGATGAAGCGCTAGCACGCTACGGGCGGTCCCTCGCGGCCTATCGCGCCGCGAACGACGAGCACGGCTGCGCGATCGCGTATCATAACCTCGGCATGGTGAGCGCGGACCGAGAGCTGTGGGATGAGGCGCACCGCTACTACCAGGAAAGCTACCAGATCGCCGAGCGTGCCGGCGACGTCCACCTCCAGGGGCTCTGCCTGCTGAATCGCGCCGAAGTCCACGTCGCGCGCCAGCGATTCGAGGACGCGCGGCGGGACGCCGAGGCTGCGCTGGTCATCTTCGATGAGCTCGGCGACCGGGCCGCGAAGGCGGGGGCGTATCGAGTCATGGGCGTCGTGTACCGGGAGACCGGACGTCCGGCGCTCGCCGAGTCGCGCCTCCGCTCAGCAATCGAGCTGGCAGTCGCAGCGGGCTCTGTCCTGAATGAGGCCGAGGCGTCGCGGGAGTTGGCCCTGCTCTGCCAGGCGATGGGGCGGAACCAGGAAGCGCTCTCACTGCTGAACGTCGCGCACTGCCTCTTCGGGCGGCTCGATGCCCGCCTCGACCTCGTCCATGTCGACGGCAGGATGGCCGAGCTCGAGGCCGCCTTTCTGGCGGTGGTGCGCGAGTGGGGTCAGTCGCTGGAGTCCAGCGATACCTACACCTTCGGCCACTGCGAGCGCGTCGCCCGCTATGGCGTCGCGGTCGCGCAAGCGCTTGGCCTGGAGGAGCAAGCCCAGACCACCGTGCGGATCGGCGCCTACCTCCACGATCTCGGGAAGGTACGTGTCCCCCACGAGATCCTCGGCAAGCCCGGCCCGCTGACGCGCGACGAGTTCGAGCTGGTGCAGATGCACCCGATCTGGGGGATCGAGCTCCTCGGCGACGTCGAATTCCCCTGGGATATCAAGCCGATCATCCGCTGGCACCACGAGCGCTGCAACGGGACGGGATACCCCGATCGCCTGCGGGGAGACGAGATCCCGCTGTCCGCGCAGATCGTCGGCATCGCGGACGTCTTCGACGCGCTCACGACCGAGCGTCCGTACCGCCCGGCGTTCTCGCGGCATGCGGCGCTCACCACGATCACGCGGTCGCGCGGAATGTGGTCCGAGGCTGTGTACAACGCCTTCCTCGCTTCACTGGACCAGTCGGCGGCGCTGAGCCCGGCCGTTCCCGGGGCAACCGGCTGAGCCCGACAGCGAGCGCCTAGCACACCGCCGGGTCGGCGCTCGGGACCTGGCGCCACTCGCTCGGCGGTGGAATCTTTGGCGACATGCGAGCCCCTGTGACGCTCCGGGCGTCGATCGCCCTCGCCCTTCTCGTCATCGTCACCTCCTGCAGCCGCCCCGGCACCTGCCGCGGCGACTATTGCGGCACCCTGGTGTTCGCGGCCGGCGGCCAGCCGGACATCCTGTTACCACCGGTCAGCGTGCAGGGCCTGGCCCGAGACGCCTACCAGCAGATCTTCCTCAAGCTCGCCGACATCGGGCCGTCGATGAACACGCTGGGCGACCGGGACTTCCAGCCGCAGCTGGCGCAGCGCTGGGAATGGGAAACGCCGACGAGGCTGGCGGTGCACCTGGATCCCCGGGCACGGTGGCAGGACGGGCCACCCGTTACCGCGGCGGATGTGGCGTTCACATTCCAGGCCTACACCGATTCCCAGGTGCACGCCGAGGCGGGCCCCCTGCTCGCGCGCATCGCGTCGGTGACCGCCCGGGACTCGCTCACGGCCGTGTTTACGTACCGGGAGCGCTACCCGGAAATGTTCTACGACGCTGTGTACCACATGTACATCCTGCCCCGGCACCTACTGGACACCGTGCCGAGGCCGCGCTGGGCGACGACCGCGTTCGGTCGGGCGCCGACGGGCGACGGACCGTATCGATTCGTATCGTGGACGCCGGGCCAGGGCATCGAGCTGAACGCCGACTCGACGTTCTTTCTGGGTCGGCCGCACATCCGCCGGCTGATCTGGCAGTTCGTCGGAGACCAGCAGGGGGCGATCACTCAACTCGTGGCCGGGCAAGCCGACGCCCTGGAGTTCCTTGGCCCTCTGGACAACCTGCGGCGGGTCGAGCAAGTGCCGCAGCTCGCGACCTATCCGTACAAGAGCTCCGCCTACGGCTACCTGGCGTTCAACCTGACCACGCCGCTCTTCAGCGACCGCGCGGTGCGGCGGGCTCTGGTCCAGGCGCTGGACCGGGACCGGATGAACCAGAGCGTGTGGGCGGGGCAGGCCAAGGTGCCACCCGGACCCATGCCGCAGCTCTGGTCGGTGTGGGACCCGGCAATCCGCAGCCTGCCCTATGACACGGCTGCGGCCTCCCGGTTGTTGGCCCAGCGCGGGTGGCGTGCCGCCGGCCCGGGCGCACGGTTGCGGGGGGGACGACGGCTTTCCTTCGAGCTGCTCGTGCCGACAACGAGCGCCGTGCGGCGGCAGTACGCCCGCCTGATTCAGGCGCAGCTGCTCAACGTGGGCGTCGAGGTGAGGCTCGTGGAACTCGAAGGCAACGTCATACAGGACCGGCTGGTCAAAGGCAATTTCGATGCCGCGATGCTCGCCTACCAGACCGACCCCTCGCCGACGGCGAGCGTGACCCAGCACTGGGGTCGTGGCGCGCCGGGGAACGTCGGTCATTATGACAACTCCACCTTCCAGCGCGCCCTCAAGGCCGCGGGCCACGGGGCGGGCAAACCCGAAGAGGCCGCGCGCGCTTGGCGTGAGGTGTTCGACATCCTCAACGACGACGCCCCCGCCGTGTGGCTCTACTCCCCGAATCTCGTCGCCGCGGTCCACCGGCGCGTTACCGACGTCCAGATCCGCCCCGATTCCTGGTGGGCCCTGGTCCGGACCTGGCGCATCCCCGCCGACCAGCTGATCCAACGAGACCGCGTGGAGCGCTAGGTGACGGCGTGGCTCGTGCGGCGCCTCATCGCCGCGGTCGCCATCGTCTTCGCAGTCGCCACGCTCACCTTCGCGCTCATTCACCTCGCCCCCGGCACGCCGTTCCTCCCCAGTGACGAGCGGACTCTCGACCCGGCGGTCGTCGCCGGTCTGCGCGCGCAGTTCGGGCTCGACCGTCCCCTCCCGGTCCAGTACGCCAAGTACCTCGGCGCGTTGGCTCACGGGGACCTCGGTGTCTCGTTCCGGCTGCGGCGCCCCGTCGCCGACGTGCTCGCCGCCACGGTCCCCAACACGCTGCTGCTCTCGGGGGCAGCCCTGGCCATCGACTTCCTGCTCGGCGTCACCATCGGCCTCTACCAGGCGGCCCGTGCCCGGCGTCGTGCCGACGTCGTACTCGGGAACGCGACCCTCTTCCTGTATTCGGTCCCCACGTTCTGGCTCGGCCTCCTGCTGCTGCTCGTGTTCGGCCAGAACCTCGGCTGGTTCCCCGTGGGCGGCGTCGTGGACCCCGTTGTCTACCCGTCGTTGTCATGGCTCGGCCGGCTGGGGGATCGGGCCTGGCACCTCGCCCTTCCCGCGCTAACACTCGGCGTCGTGGGCGCCGGAGGGACCGCGCGGTTTCAGCGCGCCGCGCTGCTCGAGGTGGTCCGCCAGGACTTCATCCGGACGGCGCGCGCCAAGGGGCTGCGCGAGCGCCGGATCTGGCTGATCCACGCCCTGCGCAACGCCTTGCTCCCCCTCATCACCCTGTTCGGGCTCGCACTGCCGTTCCTGCTCACCGGCGCGGTGCTCGTCGAAACCGTCTTCTCCTGGCCCGGCATGGGCAAGATCGCCGCGGACGCGATCTTCGGTCGGGATTATCCGGTCGTCGTCGCCGCCACGCTCCTCGCCGCAACGCTGGTGGTGCTCGGGAGCCTTCTTGCCGACCTGTTGTACGCCGTCGTCGATCCGCGCATCCGCCTGCCCCACGGCGACGGCGGGGAGACTGGCGCCGCGTGATCCGTTCCCCGCACGCCTGGGCGGCGCTGGTCGCGGTGTTCGTCGCGGCGGTCACCGGCGTACTCGTGCTGCGCGGTTGGGCGCGCCGCCTCGACGCCGGACGCCGTTTCTTCCGTCAGCCTACCGCCGCGCCGGGACTGGTGGTGCTGCTGTTCTTCGTCCTGGTGGCCGCGGCGGCGCCGCTCGTCGCTCCGTACCCACCCTCGGCCCAGCTCGACATCGTGGGGCTGCAAGACCGCCCGCCGTCCTGGGCGCATCCGCTCGGCACGGACCTCTACAGCCGCGACCTGCTGAGTCGCCTGGCCTACGGCGCCCGCGTCTCGCTCGCGGTGGGCGCGCTCGCGATGCTGGTGGCCGTGACGGTGGGCGGCGTGATCGGCCTGCTGGCCGGCTACTTCCGGCGCTGGCTGGACGAGGTGCTGATGCGCCTGGTGGACGTCGGGCTCGCGATCCCGCGGATCTTCCTGTTGCTGATGGCGGTGGCGCTCTGGGATCGCCTGCCCCTCGCGACGCTGGTCCTGGTCATTGGCCTGACCGGCTGGTTCGCGACCAGCCGTCTGGTCCGGGCCGAGGTGCTGTCGTTGCGAGAGCGGGCGTACGTGGACGCCGCGCGCGCGCTGGGCGCGCCACCAACCCGCGTTATGTTTCGCCACATCCTTCCCAACGCCGTCGCGCCGCTTATCGTCACGGCGGCACTGGGGATCGGCAACGTGATGCTGCTCGAAGCGGCGCTCTCGTTCCTGGGCATCGGCGTGGCGCCGCCGACGCCGAGCTGGGGGAACATGATCGCTGACGGGAAGGACCAACTCACCACTGCCCCCTGGACCACGCTGTTCCCGGGACTCGCCATCGTCCTCGTCGTGATGGCCCTCAACGCCGTGGGTGACGCCTTGCGCGACGCCCTCGACCCACGCAGAGAGGCGACGTGAAGGAGCCGCTGCTCCGGGTGCGCGATCTCAAGACCTACTTCGTGACGGAGCGAGGTCGCGGAACGGCCCGCGCGGTGGATGGCGTCTCCTTCGACCTCTATCCTGGGGAGACCTTGGGCATCGTGGGCGAGTCGGGGTGCGGCAAGACCGTGACGTCGCTCTCCATTCTCCGGCTCATCCCGGAGCCGCCCGGCCACATCCGCCCCGGCAGCCTCATCGAGTTCGAGGGACGCAACCTGCTCACGCTGTCCCCGCCCGAGCTACGGGCCGTTCGCGGCAACCGGATCGCCATGGTCTTTCAGGAGCCGATGACGTCCCTCAATCCGGTGTTCACCGTCGGCGACCAGATCGCCGAGGCGGCGATCGTGCACCAGCGCCTGCCGCGCCGCGCGGCCCGCGCGCGCGCTCTCGAGATGTTGCGGCTCGTGGGGATGCCCGATCCCGTGCAGCGGCTGGACGAGTACCCGCACCAGCTGTCGGGAGGGATGTGCCAGCGCGTGATGATCGCGATGGCCCTCGTGTGTCACCCCCAGGTGCTGATCGCCGACGAGCCCACGACCGCGCTCGACGTCACCATCCAGGCGCAGATCCTCGAGCTGCTGGAACGGCTCCAGACCGACCTGGGCATGGCGATCATGCTGATCACCCACGACCTGGGCGTCGTCGCCGGGACCGCCGATCGCGTGATCGTGATGTACGCCGGGCAGGTGGTGGAGACCGCCTCCACCCGCGACCTGTTCGTGCGCGCGCAGCACCCGTATACCGAGGGGTTGCTGGCCTCGGTGCCGCGGCTCGACGGCCCCCTCCCTTCGCTTCCCTCGAAGGCGCGGCTGCACAGCATTCCCGGCAACGTCCCGGCCGCCACCGATTGGCCCACCGGTTGCCGCTTCCATCCCCGGTGCCCCTACGCCTGGGACAAGTGCCGCACCGAAGAGCCGCCGCTTCTGGAGACGGGCGTCGCGGAGCAGGCCGCCCGCTGCTGGCTCATCGCCGAACCTCAGCGCCGGACGCGGCGCGGGGGGGGGAGGGAGAGGGGGGAGGCGGGCTCGTGAGCGCGGCGCTCGTCGACGTTCGGGATCTCGTCAAGCACTACCCCGGCGAGCGGGCGTGGCTGGGGCTGGGCCGCCCCCGCCGCGTCGTTCGCGCCGTCGACGGGGTGTCGTTCACGATCACACCGGGCCAGACCCTCGGCCTGGTGGGGGAGTCGGGGTGCGGGAAATCGACCGTCGGACGGACTTTGTTACGCTTGCAGGAGCCAACGGCAGGTCTGGTGCTGTTCGACGGCACCGACGTCTTCGCCCTCGGAGCGCGCGACCTTCGGGCGCTGCGGCGCCGCATGCAGGTCGTGTTCCAGGATCCCTATAGCTCGCTCAACCCTCGCATGACAGTGCGTCAGACGCTGCGCGAGCCGCTCGCGATCCACCGGCTGGCCGTGGGAGCGGCGGCCGACGCCAGGGTCGTCGGTCTGCTCGAGGAGGTCGGGCTCGACCCTCGCCTCGCCGGCAGCTACCCGCACGAGCTCTCGGGCGGCCAGCGCCAGCGCGTGGGGATCGCACGGGCGTTATCGGTTGAGCCGCGCTTCCTCGTGTGCGACGAGCCCGTCTCCGCGCTCGACGTTTCGGTTCAGGCGCAAGTCCTGAACCTCCTGATGGAGCTGCAGCAGAAGCGGCAGCTGACGTATCTCTTCATCGCTCACGACCTCGCGGTCGTGAAGCACCTCGCTGAGCAGGTTGCGGTGATGTACCTCGGCAAGATCGTGGAGCTCGCCGCCGCCGCCGAGCTGTACCGCGCACCGCGCCATCCCTATACCCGCTCGCTGCTCTCGGCCGTACCGGTGCCCGATCCCGACGCCCGGAGGCAGCGCATCGTTCTGCCGGGCGACGTGCCTTCCCCCGCCAGTCCCCCGCCCGGCTGCCCCTTCCACCCACGTTGCCCGCACCCCAGGAAGAACGAGCGCTGTCGCACCGAGGTCCCTGCGCTGCGGGTCGTCGGGGCCGGCCAGCTCGCCGCCTGCCACTTCGCCGAGGAGCCGATGTAGGACGTCAGCCGCCGGATGCCACTCGTGGCGCCCCCTGCAGGTCGCGCGCCTCCATGCCGACCGCCACCAGATACCCCGCCGTCAACATCCACCCGCCGATCTTGAGATCGTGCGCGTGAAGCCCGCTCAGGAAGTACAGCACCTCCGGTAGTCCCACGATGACCAGCAGGAGTAAGGGCAGGCGCTGCGCCTTGGACCCGCGTCGCTGCTGCCACCAGAGAACCGCGGCCGTGAGCGCGATGGCGACCCCGGCGTGGAACCGGTCCGCATGCTCTTCCCCCTTGTGGAGCGCGAAGGAGAGATAGGCGCCGGCCAACACAAGGTAGATCGCCCGAAAGATGCCGTGGAGTGCGGCACCGTGACGCTCGTGAAATCGCGCCAGCGCCGGCACGAGCACGTGCAGCGCGTACGCCACGGTCACGAGCACCGGGATCCCGACCATGACGATGGTTTCGGGGTCGGCCCACACAACCGTCACGGGGCGTGCATCGCAGCTGTAGGGCAAAGACAATCCCACCAGCAGCAACACCGCGGCGAGTCGCTTGAGCATGCCCGGCCTCCTTGAGCGGGGGATTCGGACGCCAGCAAGGGCTCAACATAGGGTGTCGCGCTCGCTCCGGCGAGCCGGTAGGTTTCCGCCCCATGCGCACTCATCTCCGTCACGTCGCTGTGGTGCTGCTCTTCGGGCTCGTTGTTGCCGCCCGGGGGCACGCCCAACAGCCAGCTTTCACCCTCGAGCAGGCGCTGTCCGCGCCATTCCCGGAAGCGCTCGTTCCCGCGCCCACCGGTGGCGCTGTCGCCTGGATCTTCAACGACCGCGGCGCCCGCAACATCTGGGTCGCGGCTCCGCCCGACTATCAAGGCAGGGCGGTCACCACCTTCAGCGGGGACGACGGCCAGGAGATCGGAGGGCTCCGCTGGACGCCCGACGCGAAGGCGATCCTCTACGTGCGCGGCGGTGGCGCCAACGGTCGCGGCGAGGTTCCCAATCCGCACAGCCTCCCCGAGGGCGTGGAACAGGACGTCTGGGTCGTGGCGGTGGCCGGCGGCGCCCCCCGACGCCTCGGCGAGGGGTCGAGCCCCGCCGTCTCGCCCAAGGGCGATCGGGTGGCCTTTCTCCGCCACGGCCAGGTCTGGTCGGTCTCACTGGCCGATTCGGCGGCTCCGCAACAGGTGATTCACGCGCGGGGTCGCGCGAGCGCGCTGCGCTGGGCTCCGGACGCCTCCGCGCTCGCGTTCGTGAGCCGCCGCGACGACCATGCGTTCATCGGCGTCTACGATGTCACCGCCAGGACGCTTCGTTTCGTCGATCCCAGCGTGGACTCGGACGTCGATCCCGTCTGGGCGCCGGACGGCAAGCGCCTCGCGTTCGTCCGCATCCCGACGGCGACTGGAACGCTGCCGTTCACGCCCGAGCGCGCGGCGCAGCCCTGGTCCATTCGGGTCGTGGACGTGGCGAGCGGCGCGGGGCACGAGGTCTGGAAGGCAGACACCGGCCGCGGCAGCGCATTCCAGGACGTCGTCGCCGAGAATCAGCTGCTCTGGGCGGCCGGCGATCGACTGGTATTCCCATGGGAGAAGGATGGATGGACCCACCTGTACGCGGTGCCGGTGGCCGGAGGGGCGCCAACGTTGCTCACGCGGGGAGCGTTCGAGGTCGAATACGTCAGGCCAAGCCCGGACGGTAGCACCATCGTCTACAATTCGAACCAGGACGACATCGATCGCCGGCACTTGTGGAGAGTCGCGGTGAGCGGTGGGGCTCCCGTTGCGCTGACGCGTGGCGCGGGAATCGAATGGGCGCCTGTCATGACCAGCGACGGCAAGGGCGTCGCGTTCTTCCGATCCGACACGCGCCAGCCGCCCCGTCCGGCGATCGTCCTCGGGGCGGCGGCGCCGCGCGACATCGCGCCCGCCGCCTTCCCGGCCGACTATCCCGCAGCGGCGCTGGTCGACCCGCAGCAGGTGCTCTTCTCCGCGGCGGATGGCATGACGATTCACGGGCAGCTGTTTCTTCCAAAGACCCTGAAGCCGGGAGAGCATCGGCCCGCGGTGGTCTTCTTCCACGGCGGCTCGCGCCGCCAGATGCTGCTCGGCTGGCACTACCTCTACTATTACCGCAACGCCTACGCCCTCAATCAGTACCTGGCCAGCCAGGGTTATATCGTTTTGTCGGTGAACTACCGCAGCGGCATCGGCTACGGAATGGAGTTCCGCGAGGCCCTCCACTACGGAGCCCAGGGAGCGAGCGAGTTCAGCGACGTCCTGGGAGCAGGGGTCTACCTGCGCGGCCGCGCCGACGTCGATCCGGCGCGCATCGGCCTATGGGGCGGCTCCTACGGCGGGTTCCTGACGGCGATGGGGCTGGCGCGGGCCTCTGATCTGTTCGCGGCCGGCGTGGACCTCCATGGCGTGCACGACTGGAACATCGAGATCCGCAACTGGGTCGAGGCCTACGATCCCGAGAAGCAGGCCGACGCCGCGAAGCTCGCCTACGAATCTTCGCCGATCGCGTACGTGAAAGACTGGCGCTCGCCCGTCTTACTGATTCAGGGGGACGATGACCGCAACGTGCAGTTCAGCCAGACGGTGCAGCTCGCCGAGGCGCTGCGGCGCCAGGGCGTGGCCGTCGAGCAGCTCGTTTTCCCGGATGAGATCCACGATTTCTTGAC
>JACXTT010009830.1_pt1 | contig 13015 bp, 13 predicted proteins | sample 9270951 | NCBI WGS metagenome assembly JACXTT01 (sample SAMN15532306, study PRJNA645909) | rock metagenome | isolation source: weathered quartz diorite | place: Puerto Rico | collected 2017-06-21 | reverse complement strand
TAGGAGGCTTCAAAACCCCACAACCAAGCGCTCGAACCGTTTTGCGGCTGCGTTTGCTGGAAACCTGCGTAAGGGCCCGTTGCCACGATCGATTGGATTGCATAAATCGGATCGGTGATGTCCTTATAGAAGAACCCGCCTTGGATCATTCCAAGCGGCTTGAGATATTGCTCGCAGAGGATGTCGTAGTTATTGGCATGGGTAGCCTTTAGATCGGGATTGCCAAGACTGATCCGGTTTCTGGTTTCATCCACGGTCAGAGACGGCGCCAGATCGCCGAAATTGGGGCGCGCGATACCACGGCCATAGGCCACCCGAATTGCAGAATCCGCCGTCAGCGCATAGCGCAACTCCGCACTGGGCAGCGGATCCACAATCGTCGAGGTCTTGTGCAAAGGGTTTGGGATAAAGCCGCCGTTAGGATCGATCGTCACCTGATAACCAGCCGCGTATTCGGTGGTTGACTCGAACCGAATGCCGGTATACAGCCTGAACCGGTTGAAATTGATCGAATTCATGATGTATCCAGCGCCGACTCGCTCGATCAGGTCGAAGTTGCTCTGGAGGGCATTCAGAGGCTGGTTATCCACCGTAAAAGCATTCAGGCTGCTGTTGACCAGACCGATGACGTTGTTGTAGTTGATCAGCGGGCCCGGAGTGTAAGTCCCGTTGTAATAGTGATTGTTCTGCAAGCTCACCGGGAAGCCACTCAACGGGAAGGTAGTGGGGTCCGTCGCTGTGTAAACCGGGTCCTTAAACTCCTCGAGCTTGTGAGCATTCCGTATTTTCCCGCCGATCTCGAACGTCCCGTAGTGTCCAGCCACCGTGTACTGCTTGGCGAAAGACGCCGCTCCCTGGAGGTTCAACTGGGGGCTATAGCTCTTGCCGATGTCGAGGTCCTGCAGGAAATAGCCCGCCGTGTTATAGATATTGACGCCATTCTGTACGATGAATTTCGGCCGGTTCGGATTGCTGTCGTTAAAGCCAAACTGCACGTTGTTGAGTGGGGAGTTTGGATCTACAGGTCCAAAGTCGGCGCTCGAGTAGCCGTGATCCTCCGAGGAGGAGCGCGAAGCCGAAACTTCCCAGGTCAGCCAAGCCGTGCGGAAATCGTGGCGGCCACCAGCCGCCATACTGCCAATTACTTCCACCGGGCGCCGGATCTGCGCGCCATACGTCATGTTGCCGTCGGTATCGCCCTGGTTTGGGGACGTAGTGAACGTGTTGATGGTCGGGGTCAATACCGACCGGTCTCCGAAGTTGTTGAAGTGGGAGTACAGGCCACGCACCCAGATGCTAGTGTTTTGGCTGAACTTGTAGTCCACACTGCCGGTGAAACCGTATCGCGCCCGGTAATAACGGTATTCACGGATGTCCATGGTGTTGTAGGTCGGATAATATTGGGCATTTGCGCTGGGTGCTTTGCAGTTACCCGGGTCGCACTGGATGGCGGTGGGCGCCGGCTCGACATCATCGATGCCCCGGCCGTTCCAGTCGTAACTGCCACCGAAGAGCAGTCCCAACTGCTTTTGGGAGCCAAAGCGCTTGCCGACCGTGCCGCCGAACTGGTCGGCGGTGCGCCCATTGAGAATTGGCGTGTAGCCACCGAGGCCAACCAGAGAGACCGTCGCTTGCTCACCGGCGGTCTTCGTCCTGAGGTTCACCGACCCGCCGATGCCATCGCCATCCATATTGGCCAGCAGCGTTTTGTTGATTTCCACCGACTCAACCAGGTCTGACGGGATGATATCCAGCTTGATTTGCCGTACTCCGCTTTCCGGCGCAGGCACGTTGACTCCGTCGATGGTTACATTGCTGAAGCGCGGCTCAGTTCCGCGAATCTGCACATATTTGCCTTCACCTTCATCGCGCTCGAGGGTGACACTGGGCAGCCGGCCGATGGCGTCGGCAACATTGGCGTTGGGAAGGCTGGTGATGACGTCGTGCGGCAACACTTGTAGAATGTTCTCGGCAGTGCGCTCACGGTTGATGGCCTCCGCCTCGCCGTGTGGGCGTTCGGCAGTCACGGTGATCGACTCATTTTGCGCCGCCACCTTGAGCTCGGCGTCGGCGCGAGTTGTCTGCCCCGCAGTGACGGTTATTTTTTTCGTGAACGGATCCAAGCCGACGTATGAAATCGTCAGAATATATTCACCCGGCGCCAGATCGGAAATGGTGAACTGGCCCTGACTGTCCGTAACAGTAGGCTTCCCGGCTGGCTGCAGATCCACAGTCGCACCCTTCAACACTCCGTGACCAGTATCGATCACTACTCCAGAGATTGCGCCCCTGCGTTCCTGCGCAGCGGCAGGAGCCAGGAAAACAATGGTCAGCAGGCAAAACAGCAACGACAGCGAACACACGAACCTGCGCATGAATCAACCCTCCAGTGTTACCGAATTCCGTCCCGCAACGATGAATCTGGAATGCCGAAATACCGCGGTCTCACCTGTCGAGCCTGTCTTGTCCGTGAGACTAGAATCAATGGTTCAGGAGGGTCAGACTAGCAGGCGGCGATGTAAACAAGGTGACGAATAGATGACAGTTTAGTTAAGGTATGCGACCAGGGCCCCGGTACGGCCACGTTTTCGATGTCGGCTGGCAAGACCTTCCGAGTGACCGGGAGGATTGGCTTCCGGTACGAAGCCCAGTTCGCCAACTGCGCCTGCAATTCTAAGATTTGCCGACGACAATCACCGCGAACGTTCCTGGCTTCATCGTCCGCCGAGGGCGCGTCGAGGGATCGCTGGCCGGGACCTCCTGAAATTCAGCGGCGGGTAGAACTGCCCGAGTTGGATGTTCGCCAGCCTTCAGTCTGAAGATTTGAAAAAAATGTTGCGGCGAAGAATGTTACGAAGCGATGACAGGCCTGGCGGCTCTTCATGTGTTGCATCGCGCCGAAGGGTCACGCGCCGCGAACGCCCGCGCGTCATAGATAATTAACGCATCCGTCACGCGTAACTAGCAGATGGCATGTCACAATTTTTATCGACCCACCCCCCCGGGAGGAGCATCAAGCAACAATCGAGCGCAACTCGTCCACTCGCCCCAGACACCACTCGGTGTGCTTATGCTCCTCCTCATTGTAAAATTCAGAGCCGCTGCAAATGCGACAAGCGAGATGCATCAGTGAGCCGCAAACTCGAAGCCATCATCTTCGATTGGGCGGTAACGACCGTCGATTACGGCAGCCTTGCACCGGTGCGCGTGCTGGTCCAGGTGTTCTCCGTTAACGGCGTCCCAATTTCAGACCAGCAGGCGCGCCTCGACATGGGGTTGTTGAAGCGAGATCAAATCGAACGCATTCTGAACTCGCCTCAGGTCGCGAGGCAGTGGACGCTTCTCCACGGGCGTCCGCCTTCGTGTGACGACCTTGACAGGCTTTTCGCTGAGTTCATTCCGTTGCAGATGGAGTGCCTTGCCGAGTACGCTCGCCTGATTCCAGGCACGGAAGAACTCACCACGCGCCTGCGCCGCCGCGGTCTCAAGATCGGTAGTACGACCGGGTACACGCGCCCGATGCTCGACCTCCTGATCGAACGCGCTGGGGCTCAGGGATACTTACCGGATGCATCGCTGTGCCCGGACGACGTTGGGGGCGGCCGGCCGAAACCCTGGATGTGTTACCGGCTGGGAATGGAATTCAGGCTCTCGGCGAGCGCCGCTTGCGTCAAAATCGGCGACACCCCGGCTGACATCGCGGAGGGCAGCAACGCGGGTATGTGGACTGTTGCTGTAGCGGCCACAGGAAATGAGATCGGGCTCTCCGAAGAGCAGTTCGCAGACCTGACTGACGCGGAACGAAACCGGCGTGTCGCTGTTGCGCGCGACAATCTGCTTCGGGCCGGCGCGCATTACGTGGCGGATGGCGTGGCCCAATGTGAGGGAATCCTGGATGAAATCGAGCGGCGGCTTGGCAACGGCGATCTCCCCTGACGCGCAGGACGCGCGAACCTTCCGCACATGGCAGGGGATAACTCTCGCGTTGTTGATCACCGGCTATGCGGGCTATTATCTTTGCCGTTCCAATCTTTCCGTGTGCCTGCCCATGATCATCGAAGGCATGGTGCACGGGGGAATGGATCCAGCAACGGCCCGCATCCGGCTTGGGTCGATCGCATCTCTCGGCGTGTTGGCCTATGCCATCGGAAAGTTTCCGAGCGGCACTCTGGCTGACTTTCTTGGCGGCCGCGCTGGGTCGGCGCTCCGGTCGCATCCCTGCGGAGCCGTACCCTCCGCCCAGCCTGGGACGGCGCCTTCGGCGAAGTCCAGAGATACTGAAACTTTGTGTTAGCCGTCAAGCGCGTGTCACATTCGGTAGTGACCGGTTGGGCAAGCTATGGTCGAGATCACCTTGGTGCCTTTGTGCCCGCCGCTCAGCATGACTTCGGTATTGGCGATCCAGTGATTGGTGGCGGTCCGGCCTTGCAATACGCCGGGACCAACCCCGTTGGAGAGTTTGTGTGTGATCGTCTACCGAGCCCGGCCCGGTCAACTAAATGGCAAGGAGAGTGTGACATGGCAAACCGGAAGCAATCTACCTTCGAGCGCTTGAGCAGTGGCCGCCTCAATCGCCAACAACGCAGGGAACTGGCAAGAAAGCTGACGGCTGAAAACCCTGGGCTGGAGATCGTAAATCGGAACGTGGCTGAAATTGACGTTGGTAATGAGAGCCATTATGTGGCGGTGGCGCCGGGCCGCGATCCGTAACCCGTTCGGGAGTTCGGCAGTTGGACTGCGGACCTGGAGCGGATGGCCGACTGGCTCAAGGTATGCGGCGTTGAAATGGTAGTGATGCAGTCCACGGGCGTGTACTGGATGGCACTCTATGACATCTTGGAAGCGCGGAAGTTCAGGGTCTGCCTGGCCACGATGTCTCGCTCTGCCGCGGTACTACTCGCCGAACATTTGATCATCGAATCGGGTGCCACGAGTTCTTCTCGCGGTCGCCGGCCCGCGCTTTTGCAGGTGAATCCCGTGCTCGCTTATGTCGCCGGCATTGAGATCGATCGCGACCGGATTACGGCGGTGATCACAGACATGGCGGGGAACCTGCTTGGCCGCAGCGCGATCGCTGCTACTGCGCGCAACCCTGTCCGAAAAACACTGAAGGACTGCAGGGAAGCCGTGCGGGCTGCCTTTGCCGACGCCGGGCCGGTCCCTGGGCGACTGGCGCGCATCGGGGTCGGACATACAGGCATGCTGGATGTCGAGAATGGCCTTTGTCTAGATTGGGAGGCAGTTCCCCACTGGCGACAGGTGAATCTGCGGGTCGCGCTGCGGGAAGTCTTGGACGCCGACATTACCTTGGACGATCGGGCGCGAGCCGTCGCCCTGGCGAAGCACCTGCTGTGGTCCGAGAATCGCTGCCACCGTTCCGCCATCTATGTCCAGATAGGCACCGGAATTGGGGCTGGAATCTTTGTGGGCGGAAGGATGCTCCGTGGTGCGACGCTGGCGGGGGGTGAAATTGGGCACATCGTTATCGACCGAAATGGCCCGCTGTGCGCCTGTAGAAGGCGCGGTTGCGTGGAAGCCTTTGCGTCGCTGGGGGCCACGGTGGCGCGAGTGCGCCAGGCGCTGGAGAAGGGAACGAAGACGTTGCTACGAAATCTGGCAAAAGAGCCATCCCAGCTCACGGTGGAGATGGTCGTCTCCGCTGCCCGCCAGGGCGATCCTCTCGCAAAAACGGCCCTGTGCGAAGCCGGTGAAGCATTGGGATTTGGTATCGCCAACGCGGTGCAACTGATTAATCCGTCCCTGGTCGTTTTGGCCGGCAAGTTCGCCAACGCAGCCAGCGATTTCTTGCTCGAGGAAGTTACCCGGGCGATCCAAGCCCAGTGCTTCGAGACCATCTCTCGCGGCCTGGAGGTCCGAGTGGCGCCGTTCCGCAAGGATGCCGGTCCGGTTGGCTGCGCGTTGCTGGCGTCTGTGGACGTAGCCGCGGCGCTGATTCAGAAGACTCTCTTTGTGCCGCCTTCTTAATTTCAACCTGCAACGAATTTCTGCGGTACCCCTTGAAAACCAAGGGTGAGGAGCCGTCTAATGAGTTTGTCGTGTTCCGGAGTCGAACCGTGAGAACAAATCGGCTTTTCCGAAAGAGCGAACTTAGCCCACTCTGGACCACCTGTCTGGCGATGCTGTTCCTGCCTTGTTGGCTGGCTTCGAGTCCCCTGGATGTTCGCGACTTTGGCGCCAAAGGGGACGGCGCGGCCAAAGACACAAAGGCAATCCAGGCGGCCATCGACAAAGCGTCTTCTTCCGGCGGCGGAACCGTGGTCATTCCGAAGGGAAAGTACATCAGCGGCACCATCCACCTTCGCAGTAACCTGACGTTGCAAATCGAGCAGGGCGCCACGCTGGTCTTCAGCCCGGATGACCTGGATTTCGATCCCTACGAAGAATTGCCTTATCACGTCGCTGCGCCCCCTCAAAAAGGTCGAATCGCAGTTGACCTTCGTGAGCCACGCGCTCCCCGAGCGCCGGAGGCTTTCGGCTCCGCCGGCGTACGACGATACCGAGACGACTTATTTTCACTACGCTCTGCTCTCCGGTGACGGGGTCCACAATGTCGCCATTCAGGGAACAGGCGCCATTGACGGCAACAGGCCGAGCCGCGGAGGACCGAAACCGATCGGCATCAAAAATTCCGACTGGATCTCGGTCCGTGGCATCACAATTCGCAACGCGCCGAATTACAACATCAGTTTCGCGGGTACCGACCACATCGAAGTCGAGGGAGTGAAACTCATCAGCGGCTTTGCGGATGGCGTGGACTTCGATGGCTGCCGCTATGCGCGGGCGTATTTGTTTACCGGGCTGGCCTACCGCGTGAAGTATTTCCCCTGCGACGACGCAAAGGCGTAAGCATCTGGTTGACGGCCTCGATAGAGAACGCGTCTGGATCGTAATCGTCGCCAACCCAATCCTGTAACTCCTCGTGCTGCTCGTGCGTGGGGTCTCCAAGAGCAACCAGCAGGTCGTAAAATCCGGGGATGCCTCCGCAATCCTCCGGCGGGCAGGCGCGTTCGCCTCCCGTGCAGACCGGATAGGCCGTGCCTGGGTCAGCAGGCAAACGCTTCTCCAGCACGACGCCATGCTCCCAACTGTCGCCCATATCATATGTGTAGACGGCCTTGGCGCCGATCCTGCCCAGCAGGCTGGAGAGACGTACCGTGCGCTCGTTTTCCACCGGGGGCATTCCCATGAGACGGTCTTCCGGATTGAGTTTTCCGAAACGCCGGTGGCCCGCGCTGAATTCGTGCATGTGGCAGTCCTGCCACCCCATCGCGGATTGCAGTACGTCGTGCAACTGCGCCAGAGTCAGATCGGTAGACACCAGCAGCCGACGCCAGATCGGCGGCATCGTGCCCAGCAGAGTAACCTTAAGCTGAAAAACTTCAGGTTGAACCGCGCTGTTTTTCGTCGGCATAATACAAGCTCTCCTCGATATTAATCCGCGCAGAGCCGCCGTCGCGCGTCGCGCACCAGCGGATAAACATAGATGTCTTTGATCGCTTGGCCGTGAGCTGTGTGCTCCCGGTCCGTGCGGCCGCGGCCGGTGGTTTGCCCGATATGGGTCCAGTTGGCAGCCCGATAGCAGGTTCCGCGAAAACGGGCCGCATCCACCAGGGTTTCCAGCAACAGCGGACGACAGCCATACCGCGTTTCCCACTCGCGCGGCATTTGCCGCGCGCTCAGTGCCAGGATCTTGCTGGCCAGTCCCTTGACTTCCACCCAGGGCAGGATTAGAAAGCGGCCATTATTGACGATCGATTGCAGGTTGCGTCGCCGCTGCTGGTCGCTCCACCCGATCCAGACGTCCCGTGCCTGCATCTGCCAGGCCGGCGAGGTCCAGAGCAGACAGGCCATCTCCCGCTCACCATGGCGTACCCAGTAGCGCAGGTTCGCGCCGAACGGCACGCGACATCCAAGATAGTGATACCGTTCCATCAGCTCGCGCCAGCGGCGGCTCTCCGCAGAGCCTTCCACCAAGGCAAGCTCCAGTGGTTCGCACTCGCCGGCGGCGCATGCGACCGGCGTCGGCTCCGAGCAAGTCCCGGATACGTCCACCCGTCGCGAACCCCTCCCGCCCAGGTTTCGCACAGCGGGAAGCTTCAGGAAGCCTTCGGCTTGCAGCCGCTCCAGCAGTTGCCGGCACTCGTGGTTCTTCAACCCCCCACTGGGCCGTGTCCACTGCAGCAACTCGCAGATGGTGCGCGCGATCTCGGTCACTCCGAGACCAAAAAACTCCCGCGCGATCTGGCGCATCAAGTCCAGTTCGCTGGGACCGAATGTGCGTCCGCAAAAGGTCAGGGATTCGGGCATGCGATTGGAGAATGGCGCTGTCAGCCCGCGCCAGGCACAATGTCCAGGATCACAGTGCGCGGCGCACGCAGCAGTCTCACGCAGCGCGTAAAAGCGTCCTTGCCCTGCTGCCAGCAGGTGCGCAGCACGCTGACCAGGATCTGTTGTGTGCGCGCTCCTTCCCAGGACCGGTTCCCGCCCCACACTTTGCGGGCGATCACCATGCCGCGGATCGCGCGTTCGGCCGCATTGTTGGTGGCGTCTAACCCAGGACAGTGCAGGAACGTGAACAGCCACAGCAACTCATGTTCGAGATGACGCGCCAGCCGGCGGTTTGCTGCGTTCCGGCGGCGCGTTTCCAGCATCCGGTCCAGCCTGGCTTCCAGCTTTCCCGTGGCGATACTCAGGCCGCACGCGGAGACCTCGCCTCGCTCATAGCGGTCGCGCAACTCCAAGCTCGTCTGAAGCAAATCCTCTACAGCTCGCGGGAAGGCCAGCGCTGACGGCGACGCGATCTGCGCCATCTCCCGGCAGCGCTTCAGTAGATGGGCCAAACAACTCTGGTGGAAAGCGAACTGGAATCGGTAATAAGGCGCCCAGCCGTCGTGAATCAGAAATCCGTCATATGCGGCGCCCAGAATCCTACCGCCTGCTCGTATCCTCGTCCTGGCAGGATGGCGTATACGGTCACCTGCGCGCTCACCGCCACGTGCAACCACTGGAGCCGCCCACCCACTTTCCAGCCGGTTTCATCCATGCCGTTGACCAGAGCTTGCCGTGCGGTTTCCACCAGTCCCTCATAGGTGGGCGCCGCGCGTTCCGCCATCCGCGCCAGCGCCCGGTACAACCCTCCGCGGCTGACCTCCAGTCCGAACCCATAGGACAGAACTTGGCGCGTATGTCCCAGCGACAGCCCCATCTGTTTGTTGAGAATGGCTGCCAGCGTCAGCGCCTCCGGCCCCAACTGCACATTGCCTACTCCCACCGCATCTGAACTCTGCAACCGATGGCGACCCTGCACCCGCCGCCGGCAATTGCGGCAGCGGCCCACGGCGATGTCGAAACGGCGCACGATGCTCCGGCGGACGATCTCTTCCTGATACTGAGTTTCGCGGCTCTCCTGTTCCACGCCGTCGCCACAATGCGGGCACCGCTCCGGCAATGGAACGGTGATCCGTTCATCCACGTGCGCCGGGATCGGGCGGCAGGCGTGCCGGCCGTAGCGGCGACCGGGTTTGCGGCCAGGGCGCTGCGGATTGGCTTTTGGGTTACCCCGCGAATGCGGCGCGGCCTGACGCTTGCTGGCGCGCAACGCGGCTTCCAGTTCCCGCCGCAGCCGCTCAGCCTCCCCTTGCAGGCGCTCGTTCTCCTTCCTTAGCTGGTCAATCTCCTGCTGCGCCCGGTCCAGCTCCCGCTTCGGAACAAACTCGATGCTTTCGGGCTGCTGGTCTGCCGTAGGCCGGCCGATTGGTTTCATCCAACCCTACGGTAGCCGAAACCACTTCGTTTGTCCAGCGAAATCTTCAGGCGATCGATCTCAGAGGGTTCTCAGGCTGGTAAACAAATACGAAAAGTTTTGGCGGCTTACCACCAAGTCTGGGGGTAAGAAGTCACCGGCTGTCGTGGCTATCGCTCACACGTTGTTGATTCTTGTCTATCAAGCTCTCCTCACCGGCCAGGCCTACCAGGATAAGCAGGCGCCAGTTCTCAACCAACGTCAAAAGGAGCGGATGATTCGCCATCATATCCGTCGACTCGGAAAACTCGGCGTAGCGGTCTCTTCCCCACGCCCTGCTGCCTCAGCCACAGGGTGAATTGCCGCCCACAGGCAACTGACCTGCCTTTGACGGTTAGTGTTGGAACCCCACTGTCGACAGATAGCTGTTGAATTTGAGCTACCGAGCGACGACGAGCGCACGGGCGTGTTCACCAGCGGCATCGTGTCGACCAGGCAAAGGCAAAAGATGGCATTGTTCTTCACCGGCCGCCAGCACGCGGGTGAGAACCTGGCCGACGTACTGAAGCGCCGGTTGTCCGAACTGAGTCCACCCATCCAGATGTCCGACGCGTTGTCGCGGAACACGCCGAAGCTGGGCGGGCCTGCGGAGATTTTGGTAGCCAACTGCCTCGCACATGGAAGGCGGCAGTTCGTGGAAGTGGCGCCGAGCTTTCCCGAAGAATGTCGCCACGTGCTGGAATCGTACTACCAGCAGGTAACCCGACTTGCCAAAAAAAAGTGCCCGAATTCGTGCAAGATTGTCTTGGAGCGTTGTCGTCCAAGGCCCCGCCTAGCGAACGTCATGAGGAGGGGCGAGGGTATTGCTATCCTCAGCTTGCGAAATACGCCAACCTCGTTAACCAAAGTCAATATTGACGGGCTACCTTCGGTGAGACAGCATGTACCTACTTACTGCCATAACGCCCAAGGTAGAGGTTACGACCGATGTTCAAACGCAATTTCAGCTCAGCTGACGGCGTCCCGTCGGAGAATTCTAGGATCGTCGCGATTATTGCGAATAACAGAATTATCGAAATCTGGGACATACGCCGCCAGCGTACAGACTATAAGGAACGTGAAACAGATCAGCCCTCAGAAATCCAGACACGCGTGGTAGATGGCCGGCAGGAGCGGCGTGAGGTTCACAGAACTCAAAGGGCTCGTCAAGAGTGGGGTCACTTCATCATTCGGAGACACCAAGTCACTCGTATGCTGCGTTGGGCCCCCACGATTAGTTTGATGATGTTGATACCCGGCACTTTACTAGCCGCCGGATCAGCTAATGTGGGAATCGCGCAGGTGCCTCTGAGTTTACTGGTCCTTCAATGCACGTTAATCAGTCTTGGCGGCGTGATGGCTATCTGCGCCGGCTGGCGCGTAATAACACAACGAGTGCAACCCAGTAATGGGATACCGGTGGAATCACTGGGCGTGTCCTCGCGCGCGCTGGGGTTACCCACTGGAGCTCTGGTTTTGGAGCCTTTGCCGGGGGGCTGCCGGGCAAGCCGTTTCAAGTGCGAAATTGAAGTCGATGCGCCCGCGGGATCATGGACCGTTGTGGAAGAACTGGAACGTGATTTCGGGTGGTATCGAGCCTGCTAAATGCAGATCACTACGAGGCGCCACCACTCCGAGCACGACATGGAAGTCAGCTGGCCTCATGGATGAATTGTGCGGCTGTGGGTGCCAGCGGGGAACCGCTCGATGAGAGCGTAGGCAGTCATGTGTACCGAGAAAATTACAGTGCCAAATGGTCCCACAGGGGCCCCGGATACGCCTCCAACCGGCCGTTTCTCCGCGCCCGCCATTTTAACGTCTTCAGCACCGCTCGACGTTAGACCGAAAAACTCGCTCAGGTGGAAATCCAGTCGCAAGAAATGAGGTGGCGAATGCCAGAGACAACAGCTGAGAATTTCGTTTTCTGTCTTGCCCGTGAGAACGGTTCCCCCTTAATGGTCAATCTGAACCAAATCAAGATTATAGACCAGATACAGGACGGCCACTGCCGCATTTGGTTCAGCGAAAGTCACACACTGGAAATGAACGGCCCAGGCGCAGACCAGTTCTATGCGCTGGTTATGGAACGCTCAGACGACGCGGGCGGAGCTGCGATTGAGGCACATCCGGAAGAGCATTTCAAAACAGCCACGTCCGGGTAACTATCATCGCTCCGTGCTTCGAGTTTAATCTTCCGCTACCCTGAGTCCCTCTGTACGCTCGGCCAGACTTAGCCGCGAGCGCACAAAACGCTCACTAGCATCCGCGAGCGTAGATGGTGCCCCATGCGGCTGAGCGACGGGGAGCTGAAGTGCGGTTGTGGTCCTTTGCGACGCGGGAGATAACCGGCCGGCAGTTGCACGACTGGACGGGAAAACTCCACGCATTCGTTTCTTCTCGACGACGGCCGGTGGCTGGACGAAGGGAACGTTTCACGCAAAAATAATGCCGCCGATCACGATTGTTCACCACTGTGCTGTTGGCACCAGCGGGAACTCATCTCACCAGCTCCAGCGCCCGCCGGAACAGCGGCTCGAAATCCGCCGGCGCACCGCCCGCTTTCGCCTTGCGCACCGCCAGTTCCGCAGCGGGCCTCGCGCAGCCCAGATTTAACAGCGCGGAGAGCACGTCCTTCTCGATCTCGCTCAGCGACGGCGCAGGCGGCGCCACCGTCTCACCCGCGGGCGCCGGCAACTTGTCGCGCAGCTCCAGCACCATACGCTCGGCGGTCTTCTTACCCACACCCGGAATGCGCACCAGCCGATCCACCTCGCCCTTGCGGATCGCCAGAATACAGCCAGCGCGTTGTGGGCGAGCGTTTGAAGACCCTTTTTGACGCACACTTTCTACATGCCGTTCCTGGCCCGCGTAGGTGGACGGAAGGTCTGATCTAGCCAAGTATCCGACTGCGGTTTCACGCTAGCGCTCCGACGTTCGAGGACGCGGACTGGAAGTGGGCCGGATCGCCGGAAGGCTTCTTCTGAACAGCCTGCATTCTGAACTACATAGACTTAGTCGCCGAGATAAACTAGTGGAAGTCCGGCTGGGGGTTTTCGTGCTCCCGGCACGCCTTGAACATGTCCTCGCAACCGGCGGCGCAGCTCTTACTTCGCTTCGGGCTATTCGAGTTGGACCTCGCGGCGGCAGAACTACGCAAGCAGGGCCGCAAGATCAGGCTGCAAGACCAGCCGCTCCAGGTGCTGGAACTTCTGC
>JACXTT010009829.1_pt1 | contig 13015 bp, 10 predicted proteins | sample 9270951 | NCBI WGS metagenome assembly JACXTT01 (sample SAMN15532306, study PRJNA645909) | rock metagenome | isolation source: weathered quartz diorite | place: Puerto Rico | collected 2017-06-21 | reverse complement strand
CCCCGTCGGCACGCCGATGTCGTGGGTCATGCGCGCGACGAGCGGCGCGTGGTCGCGCACCGCCGGATGCCGCCCGAGCTCGAGGTAGCTCACCCCCGCGCCGATGCGCAGCGTGCGGCCGTCGTAGTGCACCCCGCCGAGCTCGGGCAAGCGCGAGATGTCGGCGACGAGCGGCAGCGGATCGGGCCGCAGCGCCCCCTGGCTCACCTCGACCATGAAGTCGGTGCCGCCGGCGAGCAGCACCGTCCGCTCGCCGCGCGCCGTTCGCTCGGCGAGCAGGCCGCACACCTCGGCGAGCGACCCCGGCCGCGCGAAGCCGTAGCGCGGCAGATCCGCGAGGCTCACTCCGCCACCCCTTGATCGTCGGCGCGCACGCGATAGGCCGCGTGCAAGATGCTCTGCACGATGCGCTCGTAGCCGGTGCAGCGGCACAGGTTGCCGGAGATGGCGGTGCGGATCTCGTGCACGCTCGGCTCCGGGTTCTTCTGCAGCAGCGCCTCGGCGGCGATCAACATCCCCGGGGTGCAGATGCCGCACTGCGCCCCGCCGTGCTCGGCCATGCACTCCTGCAGGGGCGCGAGGTGCTCCGCCTCGCCGAGGCCCTCGACCGTCACCACCTCGCGGCCTTCGCACTGGCCGATCGCCACCAGGCAGGCGTTGACCGGCACGCCGTCGAGCATCACCGCGCAGCTGCCGCACTCGCCCTCGCCGCAGCCCTCCTTGGTGCCGGTGAGCGCCAGCGGGCCGCGCAGGGCATCGATGAGCCGCGCGAGCGGAGCCATGTCGACGTGGCGCTGAACGCCGTTCACTTTGAGCGAGACCTTCACTTTGCCATCCTCCCCTGGCTGCGCATTCCGCGTGGCCTCGCCCCGTTGGGGCGAGGGCGAGGCCACGCTGCGCCATGGTCGAGCATGGTCCGGTGGCGCCCGTCGGAGTTTTTTTGGCTCTTCGCCTGACGGCTCATCGCGTCGCAGCCTCCATCGCGGCGGAGAGCAGCCGCTCGGGGGTGAGCGGCAGGTGATCGACGGCGATCCCCGTGGCGTGCTCGACCGCCGCGGCGATCGCGGCCGCCCCGCCGTCCATCGGCAGCTCGCCGATGCCCTTGGCGCCGCCCGCCGGGCCGTGGGCGTAGGGCGCCTCGACCAGGATGGTCTCGAACGGCGGCGCGTCGAGCGCGGTCGGGATGACGTAGTTCGTCATGCGCGGGTTGAGGATCGCCCCGCCCTTCCACACGAGCTCCTCGCACAGCGCCCAGCCGATCGCCTGCAGCGTGCCGCCCTCGAGCTGGCCCTTGCACATCACCGGGTGGATCGCCTTGCCGACGTCGGCGGCGCTCCAGAAGCGCACCACCTTCACCTCGAAGGTGTCGAGGTCGACCTCGACCTCGGCCACGTCGCACATCCAGGCGTACACCGGGTAGGCGTCGCCCTTGTACTTCTTCTCGTCCCACTGCACCCAGTCGGGCGGCTCGTATTGCACCAGCGCGCTCACCTCGCCCGCGGCGAGCAGGCGGTCGCCCGCGGCCGCGAAGCTCTCGCCGAGCCGGCGCGCCTCGTTCACCTTCGCCGCCACCTCGCGCGCGGCGCGCTCGACGATCGCGCCGACCACCATCACCGTGCGCGACGCGACCGTCGGCCCGGAGTCGGGCACGTGGCTGGTGCACGGCACGGCGAAGCTCAGCCGATCGAGCGGCAGGCCCGCGGCGTCGGCGGCGATCTGGCAGAACACCGTCTCGGTGCCCTGGCCGATGTCGGTGGAGGCGCTGCGGATCTCGAGCCGCCCGCCCGGCTTCAAGGCGACCGCCACCTTGCCCTTGAGCATGCGCTCGCCCGAGCCGGTGAAGCCGCCGCCGTGCATGAACAGCGCGCAGCCGATGCCGCGCGCCTTGCGCCCTTCGATGAGCGCGCCGAGCTTGCGCCGCGCGAGGTAGCCCGACGCCTCGAACGCGCGCCGCACGCACTCCTCGCCGCCGACCGAGCCGCGCAGCACCTGCCCGGTGGGGGTGGTCTCGCCCTCGCGCAGCATGTTCTTGCGCTTGAGCTCGCCGGCGTCGACGCCGACCTCGTGCGCCACGCGGTCGAGGTGGCGCTCGATCGCCCAGATGGTCTGCGGCGCGCCGAAGCCGCGGAAGGCGCCGTTCGGCGGGGTGTTGGTCGCGACGCTGATCCCCTCGATGCGCGCGTCGGTCCAGCGGTAGCAGCCGCCCGCGTGCAGCACCCCGCGCGACAGCACCACCGGCGTGAGCGTGACGTAAGCGCCCGCGTCCATCAGCACGCGCATCTTCAGCGCCCGGAGCGTGCCGTCGCGATCGCAGCCGGTGTCGATCCACGCGCGCGCCGGGTGCCGCTTGGTGGTCGCCTCGACGTCCTCGACGCGGTCGTAGACGATCCGCACCGGCCGGCCGCTCTTCTTCGCCAGCAGCGCGGCGTGCAGCGCGATGAGCGACGGGTACTCCTCCTTGCCGCCGAAGCCGCCGCCGGTCACCGCCTGGGTGATGTGGATGCGCTCGGGCTCGAGGTGGAAGCAGCGCTTGAACGCCTTGTGCACGTAATACGGGCACTGCAGCGAGCCGATGGCGTGCACGCCGGCGTCGTCCCACCAGGCGATCATCCCGTTCGGCTCGATGTAGAGCTGCTCCTGGTGGTGAGTGGAGTACTCGCCGCGCACCACCACCGGGCAGGCGGCGATCGCCGCGTCGATCGCCTGCTCGCCGTCCTCGACGTCGGCCGCGCCCTTGCTGATGAGGTAGCGGTTCTGGACGTTGTCCTTGCCCCACACCACCGTCTTGCCCGCGAGCGCCTCGCGCGGATCGAACAGCGCGGGCAGCTCTTCCACGTCGAGCTTCACCGCCTGGACCGCGCGCGCGAGCTTGCCGCGGTCGGCGCACGCCACCAGCGCGACCGGCTCGTAGCGGTGGTTGATGCGGTCCTTCGCCAGCACCGGCTGGTCGTCGACGATGAGCTGCACCACGTTGTCGGGCACGTCGGCGGCCGTCACCACCGTGACGTCGCTCCAGTCGAACGCCGGATCGAGCGCGACGCCGCGGAGGATCCCCCGCGCGACCTTGCTGCGGACGGTGGCGCCGTGGAGCTCGCCCGGCCGCGGCGGCAGGTCGTCGACGTAGCGGGCCGCGCCGGTCACCTTGGCCGCGCCGTCGATGCGCACCACGTTGGCCCCGACCACCGGCTCGTGACTCTCCGCCGCTTTCGCCATCCAACCGGCGATGTTGGGCTCCACGCGCCCAGGGGTCAAGCGCGAGCCTTGGATCAGGTAGGGCCGGGGCTTGTCCCCGGCCGCGACCCCGACCGCGACCCGCTGCGGGCACGTGGTTCGTTGGCAGGTGCGGCGCGGTGGGGTATGCGGAATCGAGGCGATGACCGTCGAGGCCACCATCGCGATCCAGCACGACGTCGACATCCTGAGCGCCCGCAAGGCTGCCCGGGCGGCCGCGGTGCGCCTCGGCTTCGCCTCGACCGATCTCGCGCTCATCGCCACGGCGATCTCGGAGATCGCCCGCAACATCCTCGACTACGCCACGCGCGGCGTGATGATCATCGAGACCAGCGAGGAGCTCGGCCGGCGCGGCATCGTCGTCACCGCGCGCGACGAGGGCCCGGGCATCCCCGACGTCGAGCGGGCGATGCAAGACGGCTACTCCACCGGCCAGGGCCTCGGCCTCGGTCTGCCGGGGGCGCGGCGGCTGATGGACGAGTTCGCGATCGACTCGAAGGTGGGGCACGGCACCACCATCGTGATGAAGAAATGGACGCGCTGAGCTCGATCGGCGGGGAGTACCTCGCGGCGCTGAAGGGCTACCTCGAGTCGAGGAGCGAGGACGCGCTCGGCCATGCCTACCAGCTCGGCCGGCGCGCCCTGCTCGGCGGACTCGGCGTGCTCGACGTGGCGATGTTCCATCGCGCGGCGGTGGAGGCGGTCGTGCTCGCGGCCGCGGCCGCCGATCAGCCGCGCCTCGCCCACGGCGCGTCGGACTTCTTCCACGAGGCGCTGTCGCCGTTCGAGATGTCGCTCCGCGGCTACCGCAGCGCCAACGACGAGCTCCGCCGCCTCAACGAGGCCCTGCGCGCCCGCAGCGCCGCGGTCGAGACCGCCAACCGCGAGCTCGAGTCGTTCAGCTACTCGGTGTCGCACGACCTGCGCGCGCCGCTGCGCCGCATCGACGGCTTCGGGCGGATCCTGCTCGAGGACTACGCCGACCGGCTCGACGGCGAGGGCGCGGCGCACCTCGCGCGCATCCGCGAGGCCACGCGCCACATGGGGCAGCTGATCGACGACCTCCTCGGCCTGGCGCGCGTCACCCGGGCGGAGATGAACGCCGGCGACGTCGATCTCGCCGCGATCGCCCGGCGCATCGCCGAGCAGCTGCGGGCGGCGGCGCCCGAGCGCGCGGTCGACTTCGCCATCGAGGCGGACGTGCGCGCCCGCGGCGACGCGCGCCTGCTGGCGGTGGCGCTAGAGAACCTGCTCGGCAACGCCTGGAAGTTCACCTCCAAGCGCGAGCGCGCCGCGATCGCCTTCGGCAGCCGCCGCGAGGGGGGCGTCACCAGCTACTTCGTGCGCGACAACGGCGCGGGCTTCGACATGGCCCACGCCGCGAAGCTCTTCGGCGCGTTCCAGCGGCTCCACTCCCCCGGCGAGTTCGAGGGCACCGGCATCGGCCTCGCCACCGTCGAGCGCATCATCCGCCGCCACGGCGGCCGCATCTGGGCCGAGGGCGAGGTCGACCGCGGCGCGATCTTCCACTTCTCGCTCGGTTGAAGACCCCAACCTGCAAATGATATTTGCAGGTTTGTGTCATGGGGTGGGATATGAAAATGGCTCAAGGGAGAGAACCGCCGTTCTCGCCGCGATGGCCTCACGGCTCCGGTCCGCCGCGCCCAGTGACACAGTGCTGCGCTGGGACTTCGCGGTCGAGCAGCACCCGCCCGACCCGTACCTCGTCGCCGTCGTCGCGTTGGTGTCACGCGTCGTTCGCGCTCGACGCCGACCGTCACTCCGCGTCGTACGTCCGTTCTCGCGCGTGGTGCGCGTCCAACACCACGGCCACTCGTTCCTCCACGGCTGCTCCCAAAGCGTCTTCGGTCGCGGCGCGCGAAGCCGCGATTGCGGCCCTCACGTCCTCCGCGGCATCGATGGCAATTCGCACGTGGCCATTCTCGTGCTCACGCAATTCGGCGAGCAAGCGATCGAACCATGCAATCGCCTCCGGCTCCGCGGACGAGGGCGGCCGCCATCGCGGCAAGGTGACTTCGATATCGACGGCAATCTCTTCGACGCGCGCCCGATAACCGCCTTCGTCCCTCGCAGGCGTCCACCGCCAGCGAACGTGCCAATCGGTGTACGCGGGATGCCGCAGCCGACTGCCTTCGCCTCGCGGGCCGAGCCACGCCATGGCGCGCCGCAAGTCGGCGACGGTTCGGCCAGCGACAGGGTAGTCACGCTCCCGCAGGCGCGCCTCGACTTGGGCGACGTCGCCGCGAATCGGCATCATTCGGTAGGATGATGACCCTGCGCTCCGGCGACCGCAATTCTTTTTCGCTAGATGGCCGCATGCGCCCCGAGTAGCCTGCACTCATGTCCGTTGGGCGGTGGGCGGCTACGCAAAGCCACAAGCACATCTGCCCGCACCATGGCCCCATCGGGTTCGTCCAGGAGGGGTCGCCGAACGTGTTGATCAAGGGGAAACCGGCGGCGCGAGCCTTTCAGGATCCCGTCTTTTGCGCGCCCGCTCCTTGCTTTCCTCGCGGACTCTACGTCACCGAGGGGCATATGTGGGTGCTCGTCAATGGTCACCCGGCCGCGCGCCAGTGGGACACGACCTCGTACGGCGGCATGATCCGCGAGGGCGAACCGACCGTGTTCATCGGTGAGGCGTCCGACTACGAGCTCTTCGACCTGGCCATTCACCGCATCGAGATCAGCGAGTTCGGGCGCACCGAAGAGGGCAAGCGCGTGATCCAACGCCTCAAGACCCTCCAGTCGGACGGCAGGATCCACTTTGGACCGCGGCCCCACGCTGAGCCGAGTGACTACACCAGTCCCCCGCCTACGATTCACATTACCGACGAGTACCGCTCGGAGAAATACGACTCCCTCGATAGCACGGCTCGACTGCTGGTCCATGAAGGCACGCACGCGGCCAACGACCCAGAAGTGGACAAGGCTCACGCGAAGCCCACCGACATGGATGATGAAATAGCGGCCTGGGACAACGAGTCGGAGTTCAATCACGAGCTTCCGTCCATCCATCGAAACTCGCAGACCAGTGACTACGGAAGGTTGAATACCAGGGAAAAGAAGGCGAAATTTCTCAAGGATCTCTATGGAAGCAAGCTTCCGTAGAAAGCAGAAGTCCCGGCGCCCATGGCTGTGGCTGGCTCTGGCGTCACCTGTCGCCGCCGCAATCGTATTCTCGACGACGCACATGGCCCGCGTCTGGTCGCTCGTGAGAAGGGCGATTTCCTGGGCATCGCCGGCGACCTCCTCGGCCACGCCGTCCCGCTCCGCGGACTGCGAGCGCTATCGGTGCCGCCTCTATGAGCACTTCTCACGCGGGTTCGAACGTCTCGTCGATGGCGCGGCCGGTGATCTGGCCTTCGCGAGAGACCATTGGAGCCCAAACCCCGTCATACCTCGCACGGTGAACATCACGTTCGATGCCGGCGGTGAACATCTCACTCATCGACTCGAACCCCGCGTGCGATGGCAACCCAAACTCCAGCGACCATTCGGCTACGAAGACGAACGTGCGCGGACTCCCTATACGTTCGAGCTCCAGTTTCCGGCGCCGGATCGAGTCACCTTGCAGATATTCAACGAGGACGGATTGCTGGAAGGAGAGATCGACGACGGCTCGCTCGCCGAAAATCCTCCAAGGGGTAGAATCGCCAGGGATCCGATTTGCCGAGATGATTCCAAGATATACGGCGGGCCACTCGACGACCCGCGAACCTTTCTCACCGCCATCGTGCCGGCGTTCGAGCGAGGTATCGAGTTGCACTGCCACGCGCCAGAAGCGTGGGCGGACGTCGCCGCCGCGACGCGGGTCCAACCGGGCCTCCACTACGCCGTGGCGAAGCACACCGAGGACGACGCGCGCGCAAAGCCGCCGTCGGGATCGGCCACGTGGCTCCCCTACGGCTCGACATTCTGGTATGTCATCACGCGCTCCGACGCGCATGACTTCGAGGTTCGTTCCTACAACAATCGCGGCTTGCAGGACTATTTCATCACGCGTCACGGCGGCCCCACACCCATATCCTCCCCGGCACCAGCGATAACTCCATGACCCGAAGATTCGACCTCCAGGTGGGGACTCTTCCAGCCGAAACGCTAGCCATTGCCCGATTCACGGGCACGGAGGCGATCTCCCAACCCTTTCGTTTTCATATCACCGTCGTCAGCGCCCTCGACGCGCCTACAGCGCGTCAAAAGCTGTTGGGTGCAGGAGCGCGGCTGACCATCCGCGGCGCCGACGCCCGCGAGCGCCGCGTCCAGGGGCACATCGACCGCATTCAAGTCGACGGGATGGACGGCGCCGGCGGCACCTGGTTCTATACCGTTCGATTGGCGCCTCGGCTCCGCCTGCTCGGCCGGCGCGTGGGGTGTCGCATTTTTCAGGACAAGGCCGTCCCAGAAATCGTCGCCGCCCTGCTCGATGAGCACGGCGTTCACCACCGGCGACGGCTGAATCGCGACTATCCGCCGCGGCCCTATTGCGTCCAATACCAGGAATCGGATCTCGCCTTCGCGAGCCGCATCCTGGCCGAAGAGGGCATTTTCCATTATTTTTCCGATCCCGAGCCCGGCGCTCCCATCGACGACGGCGAGATCGTCGTTCTTGGCGATACCGTGGATTCGTACGACGCAGGCGAGCCGCCGGAGCTGCAGCACCGCGAAGCGGACGGTGGCCGCGAAACCGGGAGCTGGATTCACGATTTCCGGGCGGCCGACAAGCTCGCCACGCTCCGCGTCGATGTCGGTCATTTCGATTTCACGCGCCCGCGACTGCGGCTGCGGGCGCCCGCGTTCGCTGCCGATCCAAAACCACACACGATGCGCGCGCCACTCGAGGTCTACGATTACCGTTACGATCTCGAAGAGCACGAGCTGCGCTCCGACGCGGGCGACATTCATCTGGAGCAGCGACGTCGCCGCCAGCGCCGCGCCGGCGCGGAGAGCGGGTGCGTCGCCCTCCGACCCGGCGGACGATTCCGGATGAGCGAGCATCCGAGCCACGATCTGAACGCCCTGTTCGCGGTCGCGCGCCTTGCCCACGAGGGCCACCAGCCGGAGGTGGCGCGCGCCATGCGAGTAATGGACAAAGGCTCCGAACCGAGCTATCGGAATCGATTGAGCTGCATTCCAGGCGACATCGCCGTGCGGCCACGCCGCCCGCGCCGCGTGCTGCAGCAGGTCACCGAGACCGCGACGGTCGTCGGGCCGCCGGGTGAAGACATCCATACCGACAAGTACGGTCGCATCAAGGTGCAATTCCACTGGGACCGGGAGGGCCGCCACGATGAGCGCTCGTCTTGCTGGATTCGAACCATGCAATCGTGGAGCGGGCCCGGCTGGGGATCGCAATTCATACCTCGCATTGGTATGGAAGTCGTCGTCGCATTTTCGGGCGGCGACACCGATCGCCCGATTGTGCTCGGATGTCTCTACAACGGTATAGACCCTCCGCCGTTCGAGCTGCCGGAGCACAAGACGCAGAGCGGCATTCGCACCCGGAGCACGCCGGGCGGCAACGGCGCCAACGAGCTGATGTTCGACGACGCGGCCGGCGCCGAGCGCGTGTTTCTGCACGCCCAGCGCGACTTCGACGCCAGCGTCGAACGGGATCATTCGCGCGCGGTCGGCCGAGACGAAACAGCGTCCATCCGCGGAAACAAGGAGACCACGATCGGCGCCGACAACGCTCGGACCGTTCGCGGCAACGAGGTCGTCACCGTCGAAAAAGACTTCGTGCTTCACGTCTTGGGACGGCAATGGATTCAGATCGACGGCAGCGGCGGCAGTGACTCGCAGCGCTCCGCCCCGAAGCGTCATCGAGAGCGCGCGGCGGCATCGCCACCGCTCGACTTCGACGCATTGGTGCCAAGACCCGACCGCGCCGCGACGGACGCGGAGCTGTTGTGGCGCGTCGCGAAGCTCCCGGCGGAGGTGCAAGAAGCCGGCGAGGATTGGGAAAGAAGGATCACCGACGCCGTGAGCTCCCTCGACGGACTGCGCCGGGAGTGCGCCGCGATCCGCGCGCAGGTGGAGTTGCTCGCGCACCGTATCGCGGAAGGAACCGGCCGATACATCGACCTCGGCGCGGTTCATGCGCTGTCCGCCCGCGCCGAGCGTATGCGCGAACGGAGCGCGCGCGCGATTCTGATCTGCACGCACGCCTATGTCGATGCCCGTACGCCCGGCGACGGTCGATTGGCGCCCGTGCGCGAGCTTGCGGCCAACACGGCGCGCGGCGTCATTGCAGAGATCGAGGGCCTTTGCGGCGCCGTCATTCCGACCATCGATAGGTTGCGCGGCGCCCATGGGTTGCCGTCCACGCGCGAAACTCCCGAGGCGATCGCCGGCGAGGCGTTCGGCGGCGGCGGCGCCCCGCCACCGAAATGGGACCAACTGAGCAAGGACTATCCACTGGAATTCCTCGCTCCGGAGAACACGGCAGGAGTCCGCGAGATTAAACCCGCGCCGGGCGACGGCGGCTCGTCGATGATGATCCGCGGCGGCGGGCAAATCGTGTCTCCGGAGGGATTCAGAGTCGGCGCCGATAGCTGTACCGTAGAGCTCTCGAACGGCATCGTGACCCTGAGTGGCAAGACCGTCGAGATCGACGCGGAGACCGTCAAGATCAATGGCGCGACGATCGAGATCAAGGGTGGTAAGGTCAACGTCACCGGCCAGCCCATCAAGCTCAACTGACGGATTAATGCACGCCGACGCCGCGACCATCGAGCGCGAAACCGGCATCGCCCTCGAGCGATATGCCGAGATCTCCGCGAAGCTGCGAAAGAACGGCGCGGACGCGACCCTGTCGCAAAGCGGGATCGAGCCGGAGCGGTGGCAGCGCGCCGACGCCGCGTGGACGGCATTCATCGACGGCGAGACCGCGCGCGGCAATCACGCGCCCGCGATCGCATTTGCCGCCGCCTACCGAAAAACGCGCGCGGAGCTGGCCGCCGCGGCTCGACCTCCCACGGCCCACACGCGCGTTCCGGCGGTGAACGTCGTTCACGCGCCGGGCGCGCCGGCGGGCGTCGACACCACGTCGACGGAGATCGCCGCCCTCGACGACGCGCTCCCCTTCGGCAAGTCGCCGGATCTCGACTTCCTCGTAGCGCTCGCCGCGCCCATGTCACGCGCGTCGCCGGCGACCGGCGCGACCGTCGAGTGCCGCGCGCTCTCGGACGATGAGGTCGCCGAGCACCCGTCGTTCGTCGGAGAGAGCCGCAAGGAGCTGACTTTGGAGCAGTACGCGTCGCTCTACGCCGAGCTGGAGCACGCACCGCAAGCGTCCGCCGGCACCTTGCAGAAATACGGCCTTGGCGGCGCCGAAGCGTTCGCCGCCGAGCAGCGATCCTGGTCCGCGCGATTCGACGCCGAGCCGGGCGACCGCGCGCGCTTCGACGATCTCGTCGGCCTCTATCGCCGCTATTTGCAGTTCCTGCGCTGAACGCGAAGCACCGCGTGGGCCCACGCCGCCAAGCTCTTCGGCGCGTTCCAGCGGCTCCACTCCCCCGGCGAGCTCGAGGGCACCGGCATCGGCCTCGCCACCGTCCCAACCTGCAAATGATATTTGCAGGTTTGTGTCATGGGGTGGGATATGAAAATGGCTCACTTGCAGGGGTCGCCGATCTTCCCCGGCCCGGGCACGGTGGCGGTCCCGGTGGCGAAGAACGACGACACGAAGCAGCCGAACTGGTGCTTCACGCGATCGTCGTACTGGTAGAGCGCGTGCGGATCGAAGCCCTGCACCTGGTAGGCGACCGTGACCCCGGTGTAGGGCTTGCCGCCGTCGGACGTGCGGTTTTGCGCCACCGGGTACGGCAGGAGCTTGCCGCGGCCGTCGAGCGCGAGCGCGTCGGGTAGGCCCTGCCACACCACGTCGCCGGCCTCCTCGTTGCCGTAGGCGAGCGTCACCGCCTCGTAGGTGGCGGTCGAGAAGTAGTGATCGCCCGGCGCGACCGCGGTGTAGATCGGCCGCGCGGGCATGCCGGCGAGCGGGTGGGCGGCCACGCGCGGCTGCCCGGTCATCGGGTCGGCGGGCTCGAGCGCGGTCTCGGCGAGCGCGGCGGCCGGGTGCAGGAAGGTGAGCTTGCCCGTCACGCCGAAGAGGACCGGCCCGATCGCGCCGGCCTTCGACGAGATGGTCTGTTGCTCCTTGCCGGCGGTGGTGAGGAAGTAGGTGAGGTAGCCGCCGGCCCCGGTGGGCACGACCAGCTGGATGCGCGGCTCGAGCGGCGCGATCAGGTTGATGTACCACGCGCCCATCGACTGCCCCGCGCCGGCGAGCTTGCCCGGATCGAAGCGGAACGCCGTGGCGCTGTTGGGGAGCGACGGGCCGCTGCAGCCCGCGAGGAGCTGCGGCGACAGCGCCAGATCCTTCAGCGCGTCGAGGAGGAGCAGCTGCTCGATCACCCCCTGGCGGAAGATGTCGCGCGTGGCGGGGATGTTGTTGGCGTTGACGTAGGCGGTCTCGCTCGCGCCCGGCAGCCGCTCGGGGTTCACCGGCATGGCGCTGCCGGCGACGGCGATACCGAAGGGCGCGAGCACGTGCGCCGGGCCCGCGCCGACGTGGGGCTTGTCGTCGTCGCCGAGCGGCGACAGGAGCGCGTCGCTGTAGCCGCCCGAGCCGTGGATGAACAGCTCGAGCGGGTAGCCGGCGGCGGGCATCGGCTGCTTGGGGATGGCGATCACCACCGGCGCCACCTCGTCGCGCTGGTGCACCGGCAGGCCGTCGGCGCCGATCGCGAACAGCCCGTCGCTGTCGAACGGCGGCTTGCCCTTCTGGAACTGCGGGTAGCTCACCGTGCCGCGCAGGACGCACAGGCTCGGGTAGTCGCTCTTCGCGTCCAGCGCGAGCCCGTCGAGCGTGACCTTGTACTTGGCGCGCAGCTTGCCGCCGAGCTCGAGCTGCTCGCGCACCACGTCGCCGGTGGTGAACACGGTGGCGACGGCCACCTCGTCGCGCGCGACGCCGAGCGCGTCGAGCGTGCCCCACAGCGGATCGTAGAGCGCCTTGGCCGCCGCGCCGCGCGATCCCGCGGGCGTCTCGCCCCGGGAGAGGGCCGCGAGCGCGTCGGGCACGCCGAGCCGCCCTCCGGCGGCGTCGCCGAGCGCGCGCTTGACCACGAAGGCGTAGCGGCGATCGCCGCGCAGCACGAAGCCCGGGCGCGCCGCCACCGCCAGGAGGTCGTCGGGCACGTACGAGTCCGGCGGCAGCACCGCCGCGACCGTGGGCAAGAGCTTGCCGCGCTCGGGCGACTTCGGATCGACGTCGACGAGCAGGATGGGCGAGCTCGCCGCCGCGGCGATCACCGCGGCCGGGTCGCGGTCGGCGAGCGGCGCGTCGAAGCGGAAATAGGCGACCGGCAGCACCGAGTTGCCGCTGCGCTCGCGCACCGCGGCCTTCAGGAGCTTCACCGTCGGCAGGTTCTTGTCGTTGGCGAGCCCCGCGAAGCTCGGCCTCCCCTGCGCGTCGAGCCGCAGATCCGACGGCTGCGGCAGGGCGTAGAAGCCGGCCTCGCTGTCGTAGTCGGCGGTCAGATCGAAGGCCGCGGTGGTGCCGCGAGCGGCCGGTTCGGCCGCGGGCGAAGAGCACGCGGCGGTGAACGCGAAGATCGCCAAGATGCGCGTCGGAGTCACGCAAGCAGCCTAACCGATCCCCGCGCGAAAGCGCGCGAGGTCGTCGGGCACGTCGAAGTCGACCAGCACCTGCGGATCGTCGACCGGCTCGTCGACGGCGATCGCGCGGAGCAGATCACGG
>JACXTT010009828.1_pt1 | contig 13016 bp, 11 predicted proteins | sample 9270951 | NCBI WGS metagenome assembly JACXTT01 (sample SAMN15532306, study PRJNA645909) | rock metagenome | isolation source: weathered quartz diorite | place: Puerto Rico | collected 2017-06-21 | reverse complement strand
GCGGATGCGCACGGCCCGATCGTCGTCGAGGGGAAGCTGGCGGCGGTCCTGGGCTCGCCGCGGGTGACCTTCGTCCAGCTCGCCGACACCGCCCTCCGTGATTCCGACGTCGACCTCCGGGCGGCGGCCATGGCGGCCGGCCTCCGCGCGATCGAGGACGATGCGGTGCTCGCACACGCCCTCGAAGCCGCGCTCGACGGGGTTGGCGATGCCGCCCCCGACGCGCTACGCACCGTGGCAGGCGCACGCGCCGACGAGGTCGCCACCTACGTCGCGAACCACGCGTCAGGCGCGGGGTTGCGCGTGCGCGCGGACGGGCTCCTGCAGCGTCTACGCGGCGGCGGGCCCGACGGCTGACGCGCGCTGCTGCTGCGCCAGCGCGTCCATCACCCGCGCCAGCTCGCGCTCGACGTCGTCGACGATCGCGCTCGCGTCGCCCAGCGCGCCCTGCTGCCCGAGGTGCTGGAGCCTATCGCACAGGCTGGTGAGCGCGTGCGCGCCCATGCTGGCCGAGCCGCCCTTCAGCGTATGCGCCGCGTGCTCGAGGGCGGCGGCGTCGCGCTGGGAGACGGCCTCGCGGATCGCCGCGCAGTTCTCGCGCGCGGTCGTGAGGTACAGCTCGATGAGGCGCGCCAGGATGTCGGGCTCGCCGTCGACCTGGTACTCGTCCCGGAGCGCCGCCAGGACCGCGAGGTCGACGGGGCCGTCGTGCGACGCGACCGGCGCCGGCGCGGGCGGAGGCGCGGACGGCGTCGCCACCATCGACAGTGCGTGCTCGAGGGCACGCTGCAGCTCCTCCATCTTCACCGGCTTCGAGACGTAGTCGTCCATACCGGCGGCGAGGCAGCGCTCGCGGTCGCCCTGCATCGCGTCGGCGGTCATCGCGATGATGGGCGTGTGGCGCGCCGTGCCCTCGCGCTCGCGGATGGCGGCGGTGGCTGCGAAGCCGTCCATCTCGGGCATGTGCGAGTCCATCAGCACGACGTCGTAGGGGATGCGCCCGAGGGCCTCGAGCGCTTCCCGCCCGTTGCCGACCGCGTCGGCGCGGTAGCCGAGCTTGGCGAGCTGCGCGATCGCCAGGCGCTGGTTCACCGGGTTGTCCTCGGCGACGAGGATCTTGTAGCGCCCCGTGACCTCGGGGTCGTAGGTGATCCCGCCGGCGCGGCCGGCCCCCGCCGCGACCCCGCGCCCGAGCGCCGTCGCGACCACCGTGAAGAGGTGCGCCTGGCGCACCGGCTTCGTCATGAGCCGCGTGATGCCGACGCCCCGCGCTTCCGATGCCTGCCCGCGCTGCGTCCACGACGTCAGCATCACGAGCGGCGTCGCGGCGACGGTCGGGTTGGCCTTGATGAGGCGCGCCAGCTCGAGGCCGTCCATGCCCGGCATCTGCATGTCGAGGATGACGAGGTCGAAGGGCTGTCCCGCCCGCTGTGCCTCGCGCACCGCCGTGAGACCGTGCGGCCCGTCCTCGGCGACCGCGACCTGCAACCCCCACGCACCGAGCTGCTGGAGGAAGATGGCGCGGTTGGTGGCGTTGTCGTCGACGCACAGCACGCGCGCGCCGCTCAGATCGATGTCGTCGTTCTCGCTCGGCTGCGGTGGCCGCTTCTCGAGGTCCATCACGAACGAGAACGTGCTGCCGCGCCCGGGCGTGCTCTGGACGTCGAAGCTGCCGCCCATCAGGTCGACGAGGCGCTTCGAGATCGCGAGCCCGAGCCCGGTGCCGCCGTACCTGCGGGTCGTGGAGGCGTCGACCTGGCTGAAGGACTGGAACAGCCGGTCGCGCGCGGCCTCCGGGATCCCGATGCCGGTGTCACGCACCTCGACGCGGATGCGGGCGGTGCGGTCGGTCTCGCCCGCGAGCGACGCGTTCACGCCCACCTCGCCCGTCTCCGTGAACTTGACCGCGTTGCCGACCAGGTTGAGGACGACCTGCCTGAGCCGTCCCGGATCACCCGCTACCCAGCTGGGGACGTCGGGCGCGACCGCGCAGCTCAGCTCCAGGTTCTTGGCGTGCGCACGCTCCGCCATCAGCTCGACGGCGTCCTCGATCGTCGCCGCGAGGTCGAAGTCGACGTGCTCGAGCTCGATGCGGCCGGCCTCGATCTTCGAGAAGTCGAGGATGTCGTTCAGGATCGAGAGCAGCGCCTCGCCGCAGGTGCGGACCGTCTCGGCGTACTCGCGCTGCTCGGTTTCGAGCTCGGTGTCGAGGAGGAGCCCGACCATCCCGATCACGCCGTTCATCGGCGTGCGGATCTCGTGGCTCATGGTCGCGAGGAACGTGCTCTTGGCGCGGTTCGCCGATTCGGCCGCGTCGCGTGCCTTCTCGAGCTCGGCGGTGCGCTCGCGCACGCGCTCCTCCAGCTCGCGGTTGCGCTCCTCCGCCTGCCGACGCCGCTGGCGCGTCACCGACATCACGAAGCAGAGCCCGAGTGTCAGCAGCCCGACGAACCCGTACCCGCTGAGCGCCGCCTGGCGGGCGGCCCGGACGTCGGGGCGGGTCCAGAACCGGACGTCGGGGAGCCCGGCCCAGAGCACCCACTCGCTGTGGGCGTCAACGACGTCGATCTGGATCGTCTCGGAGTAGAGCAGGCCGGGATCGGCCTCGGCGAGCTTCACGTGGCCGGCCGACGTCCGCCACGTGCCGCCCTCGCGGACGGCGATCGTGAAGTCGTACGCCGGATTGCGGACCGCGTAGTCGCCCGACGGCAGCAGCTCGCGGAGCGCGGACGTGAGGAGCACGCCCGCGACCGATCCCTTGAGCGCGCCGTCGGGACCGAAGAACGGCACCGCGTACACGAGGCCCGAGCGGTCCTTGTCGTTCGGGTGCTCGGCCGAATAGCGGCTGTTGTCCGAGGTCACGACCTCGGGACCGCTCACCGCGGGCAGGTCGAGGCCGTCGGTCTCCTCCTCGACCGGGAAGTGCCCGATCATCCAGTCGAGCTGCTCGCGCATCATCCGGTACTGGAGCGCCTCGACCGGCGGCACCGTGGTCGCGGGACGGTGGGGCTCGGTCTCGCCCTTCCGGCCGAGCACGATCTCGTTCAGCGTGAGGATCGGCGCCTGAAGCTCGCCGGTGTCCTTGTCGACGCGATCGGGCTCGATGCCGACCGGCACGATCGACACCTGGGACACCGCCACTCGCTTGGCGAGCGTGTTGTAGACCTCCTGGATCGCCTGGCGGTCGTTGGCGCTCAGGTTCTCCGCGTGGCGCTCGAGCGCGCGGACGGCGGGCAGGCGCGCGATGGTCCGGATCTCCTGGTACAGCTCGCGGAAGCCGTCCTGGAAGCGCGCCGCCACCAGCACGGTCTGCGCGTGCGCCTCCTGACGGTAGTGCGTCAGGATCGTGTCGAGGTCGCGCCGCTCCTTCCAGCGTACGGAGCCGGCGAGGACGATTCCCAGCACGAGGGGGGCGAGGTAGGCGAGGCGACCCATCACGGAGACGTTCCGTCCCCGGCAGTCTCGGCTGACTGGAGACAATACTTGAGCCCCTAGGGAGGCGTGGGGCTCAAGTTCCGGAGCGGGACGGCCGAGTCTCGTTCATCGGGCTGTCATGAGACTAGCGGCTGTGATGGACGAACCGGGCGACGGCGGCGTTGTGGGCCGCAAGCGAGCTCGTGAACTCGTGGCTCCCGTCCCCGCGGGCGACGAAATACAGGTAGTCGACGGGTGCGGGGTCGACGGCGGCCTCGAGCGCCGCGCGGCCGGGGTTGGAGATGGGCGCGGGGGGCAGGCCGGGGATCGTGTAGGTGTTGTAGGGGGTGGGGCGGTGGAGGTCGGCGCGGGTGATCGTGCGATCGGAGCCCTCGCGCCCGTAGAGCACGGTGGGGTCCGACTGGAGCGGCATGCCACGGCGGAGGCGGTTCAGGAACACGGCCGCCACCAGTCGTCGCTCCTCTGGCCGCGCGGTCTCCTCTTCGACCAGCGACGCGAGCGTGACGGCCTGATGCTCGGTCAGCCCGAGCGCCATGGCCCGCATCACCAGTTCCGGGCCGACGACCTCGTGGTAGCGCCGGATCATCGTCCGCAGGATCTTCTCCTGCGGGGTCGCGAGCGGGAAGTTGTAGGTGTCGGGGAAGAGGTAGCCCTCGGCGCCGATGGGCGGCAGATCCTCGGAGGCGAGGAACTCCGGGTCGCCGAGCAGGCAGAGGAAGCTCTCCTCGGAGCCGAAGCCGGCCTGGGCGAGCACGCCCACGATCTCGCGCTCGGTCCGGCCCTCGGGGAGCAGCACCTGGTGCAGCGGGTCGGGCGGACCGGTGACGCGCGCGAGCAGCTCGAGGGGCGTGAGCGGCGTCGTCACCAGATACTCCCCCCAGTGGACGGCACGGTCCTGACGCGTGAGGCGGGCCCAGATCACCAGCGGGAGCGCCTGTCGCAACAGTCCCTGGTGCTGCAGGTCGGCGGCGATCTCCGCGAAGCGCTCGCCCTCGTCGACGGTGATGGTCAAGGGCCGCATGACCGGCGGCCCGGGCCGGCGGAGCCAGACCGCGAGGCCGCCCACCGCGGCGACGACCGCCAGCACGAAGATCGCGAGCGCGCCCAGGACGCGGCGAACCTTCATCGCCGGCTCGCCAGGAAGTCCTCGAGGATGACCGCCGCCGCCTCCTGGTCCACGACGGCCTTCACGCGCGAGCCGCGGCGGCCTGCGGCCCGGAGCCGCTCCTCGGCCTCGGCGGTCGTGAGGCGCTCGTCGACGAACGTCACCGGCAGTGCAAGGTGCAGGGCGGCCTTGTCGCCGAAGGCGCGGGTCTTTCTTGCCTGCGGTCCCTCGGAGCCGTCCATGTTGAGGGGCAGCCCGACCACGAGCGCCGTCGGTGCGAACGGCGCGAGGATCTTCGCCAATGCTTCGAGGTCGCGCCGCCCGCCGACCCGCTTCACCACCCCGATGCCGCGCGCGGTCAGCCCGAGCTCGTCGCTCACCGCCACCCCGATGCGAGCATCGCCCACGTCGAGCGCGGCGATCCGCATGCGACGCGGGGCTTAACATCCGTTTCCGCGTGGAGCAAATCGCCGTTCGCACGCCCGAAAACATTGACAGCCTGGAGTACCTGTGGAACCTTGCGCCGACCCCAAAATTTCATCGAGTCTCGGGTCGCAGTCACATCGCGGCCGGAATCGGAGGAGCCCTCTGGCGAAACGCCGAAACCTGGTCGACGTGCTGGCGACCTTGCGCACGCTGATCGTTCTGATCTGCGTCCTGGCGATCGTCCACCCGACCTGGGCCGGCAGCGCGCGCCGGAAGCGCTCCGCGGGACGACACGCGAAGACCCGTCACCACGGCGGCTCGCCCAAGAAGACGACGACGGCGAAGGCGACGAAGGGCATGAAGGCGCAGCACGCCCGCGTCCGATCGCATCATCACCGGGCCGAAGTGGGGGTGCGCGGTAGCGTCGAGGAGCACGTCCACATCCGGCGCGGCGACACGCTGGAGGCGCTGCTGGCGGCGCGCGGCGTCGGCACCGCCGACGCCCAGCCCTGGATGACGGCGGCGGCCGGCGTCTACGACCTGCGCTACATCCGGCCTCGCCGCGGGCTCACCTTCCGGTTCGATCGCAGCTCGCACGAGCTGGAGTGCATCCGCTACGAGATCGACGAGAAGTCGATGCTGGTCCTGGAGACCACCAGCGACGGGATCGTCGCCCGCCGCGAGGGCCTGCCGTACTTCGTCGAGATCAAGGGCGTCGCGGGTCGGATCGACCGCGGGCTCCGCGAGGACGCGCTGGAGTCCGGGGTGCCGGAGCCGGTGGTCGCGGGCCTCGCCGACATCTTCGGCTGGGACGTCGACGTGGAGGGCGGCCTCAAGCAGGGCGACGAGTTCCGCGTCATCTACGAGAACATCTGGCAGGCCGGCGCCGACAAGCCCGAGATCGGCACGCTGCTGGGGGCCCAGATCATCAGCCACGGGCAACCCGCCACCGCCGTCTTCTTCGAGGACGCCGACGGCCACGGCGCGTACTACAGCCCGACGGGCGACGCGGTCTCCCGCACGCTGCTGCGCTATCCGCTCCAGTTCACCGAGATCAGCTCCGAGTTCTCGCTGCTCCGCCGCCATCCCATCCTGCACCGCGATCGCCCGCATCTCGGCGTCGACTTCGCGGCGCCGCGCGGCACCCCGGTGCGCGCGGTCGCGACGGGGCACGTGAGCTTCTCGGGCTGGGCCAGCGGCCTCGGCGAGTGCGTCAAGATCGACCACGCCGACGAGCTGGTGTCGGTCTACGGACACCTCTCCGAGATCACGCCAGGCGCCCAGGAGGGGGCCGCGGTCGAGCAGGGACAGGTGATCGGCTATGTCGGCGCCACCGGGCTCGCGACCGGCCCGCACCTGCACTACGCGCTCGAGCGGGACGGCGACTACGTCGACCCGCTGTCTCTGCCGCCGCCCCCGCCGGAGGACCAGGTGCCGGCGAAGGCGCGACGCGCCTTCGAGCGCCTCGAGAGCACGATCGTGAAGGAGCTGGCGTCGCTGCCGTGCGACGCGCGACCGATGACGCTCTCGCTCTCGACCAGCCTGTTCCAGGTGGAGTAGCCCCACGCGCTACCTCGACGGTCCGCGGCCCCGGCTGTTCGCGCACCGTGGCGCCTCCGGCCTGGCCCCCGAGAACACGCTCGAAGCCTTCCGCCTGGGCCTCGAGCAGGGCGCCGATCGGCTCGAGCTGGACGTCCACGCCACCGCCGACGGGCACGTGGTGGTGTTCCACGACGAGACCGTCGATCGCACGACCGACGGCACGGGTCCGGTGAAGGCGCTCTCGCTGGCGGCCCTCCAGCGGCTGGACGCGGGGCACCGCTTCACGGCGCCCGACGGCACGTCGTCGTGGCGCGGCCGTAGCTGCCGCGTGCCGACCCTCGCGGCGCTGCTGGAGGCCTTCCCGGACGTGCCCGTCAACATCGAGATCAAGCAGGACGAGCCCGCGATCGAGCATGCGGTGCTGGCGGTGCTGGACCGGTTCGAGGCGCGCCCGCGTACGCTCCTGGCGGCCGAGGAGGTCGGGATCATGGCGCGCGTCCGCGCCGCCGCCCCGGACATGCTGACCAGCTTCGCGGCGACGGAGGTCGCGGAGTTCGTCGGCCGGCTGCGCGAGGGGACGCTTGCCGGCTACCGGCCGTCCGGCGTGGCGCTCCAGGTGCCGCCCAGCTTCGGCGAGATCGAGATCGTGACCCGCGAGTTCGTGCGCGCCGCGCACGGCCTGGGGCTCGAGGTCCACGTCTGGACCATCAACGACGAGGCCGAGATGGAGCGGCTCCTGCACCTCGGCGTCGACGCGCTGATGACCGACTTCCCGGCCCGCGCGGCGGTCGTGCTGGAACGACCGGCACCCGGCCGCTAGGCCCCGCACTCAGGAAGTCGGACCGACGCGTGCGATCAGGTCCAGCAATCCCCTGTGCAGCACGCCGTTCGACGCGATCATCCCCGGCCGCAGCGGCGATGGCTGGTTGAACACCAGCGGCTCGCCCTCGAGGCCGGTCACCGTCCCGCCCGCCTCCTGCACCAGCAGCGTGCCGGCGCAGATGTCCCACTCGTTCTTGGGCGTGAGCGTGAACGTGGCGTCGCCCTGGCCGCGCGCAAGCTCGGCGAGCTTGAAGGCGACGCTGCCGGTGAGCGTCACCCGGCAGTGGGGCTTGAACGCGTCCCACTCGCCGCGCTTGTTCTCGGAGCGGCTCGCCATCACGACCGCCTCCGCGACGTTCGCGGTCGTGCTCACGCGGACGGGTGTCCCGTTCATGGTCGTGCCGGCGCCGCGGGCGGCGGCGTAGAGGCGATCGGCTGCCGGGTTGTACTCGACCGCGACTACCGGCACGCCCGCCTCCACCAGCGCGATGCAGACGCAGAACTCCGGGATGTGCTGGATGAACTCCTTGGTGCCGTCGAGCGGGTCGACGACCCAGACGCGCGGCTTGGACAGACGCTCGGTCGAGTCGGCGGTCTCCTCCGACAGCCAGCCGTCGGCGGGGAAGGCGGCACTCAGCGCGGCGTGGATGGCGTGGTTGGCGTCGAGGTCGGCGGCGGTGACCGGGCCACGCTCTCCCTTGTCGCGGACCTCGATCTCGCCTTCGTAGTACTTGCGGATGATCGCGCCGGCCTCGCGGGCCGCCGCGACCGCGACCTCGCGCTCGCGGGCGAAGGCGCTCACGCGTCGTGTCCGCCGGCGGCGCGGTACTCGCGCACCAGCTCGGCCATGAGCGCGTCGCGCCGCGCGTAGAGCCGCTTCGGCGTGCGCGGCTTGTGGCTCGCGAGCGCGTACGCGGTCAGCAGCGGAAGCGCGATCGTCGAGTCGCAGTAGCAGACGATCGTGCCGGGGAGCTTGTCGGGATCGACTTTGCCCCAGCTGACGGCCTCGCTCGGCGTCGCGCCCGAGAGCCCGCCGGTGTCGACGCGCGCGTCGGTGAACTGCAGGAAGTAGTCGTGCCCCTTCTCCTCGATGCCGAGCACCTCCTGCACCTGCGGCTCGGTCTGGAGCATGAAGTTCTTGGGGGAGCCGCCGCCGAGGATCAGCACCGCGCTCTTGCCGCCCGAGCGCTTCGCGCCCAGCACGATCGCCGCGGTCTCGTTCACGTCGCGCGCGATGTCGATGCGCGGCCCGCGCTCCTCGAGCGCGAGCGCCGCGATGTTCATGCCGATCGAGCTGTCCCCCGGCGACGACGTGTAGACCGGCACTGCATGCTCGTAGGCCGCCGCGATCAGCGACTTCCGCGTGAGGCCGAGCACCCGCTGCCGCTCCGCGACCATGCGCCCGACCAGATGGTGGAACTCCGCCGTCCCCATCGGCCGGTTGAACTCGGGCGACGCCATGATCTGGCGGTAGAAGGCGTCGGTGTCGAGCAGCACGTGGTAGTCGAAGACGATGTCGTAGATGCGAACGACGCCGTCCTCGCGGAGCGCAACGTCGTCCAGGTCGGGACGGCCGCGGTGCATGCTGAGCCCGATCCCGAAGTGGGTGTCGTGGTAGAGGTTGGCACCGGTCGAGATCATCCAGTCGATGAAGCCGGCCTCGATCAGCGGGATGAGGCACGACATCCCGAGCCCGGCCGGCGTGAGCGCGCCGCTCACGCTGACGCCGACGGTCACGTCGTCGTCGAGCATGTGGCGCGTGAACAGCTGCGCGGCCTCGCGCAGGCGCGCGCCGTTGTAGGCCTGGAACGCGCCGTCGATCAGCTCGACGACGCTTGTGGTCGGAGTCACGGGGCGCGGATCGATGCGGGCGCCGCCCAGGAGTCGCTTCATGTCGCCCATTCGAGGGTCCGTACCAGGTTCGCCCCGCGACGCAAAGGCCGCCGTCGCGCTCGAGCCAAGCGATCTGGATTCGCAGTGCGCGGGTCTGCACGCCGGCGGCAACATCCGTCCCGTCTATCAGCCGCAGTAGTCCCCGGGCGCTTGCACCCTGCCTTGACGTGGTCGGACCGACGCTCTACGCACGGAGCCGGCCGTCATGCCCACGCAAGCGGACAGAGCCGCCGCGTTCCGCGCGCTGCACGAGCGCCCGGGGGCCTTCGTCATTCCCAACCCGTGGGATGCGGGCTCGGCGAAGCTGCTGGCCGGCCAGGGGTTCGAGGCGCTCGCCACCACCAGCGCCGGCATGGCCTACACCCTCGGTCGTCCCGACGGCGATGCGACCCGCGACGAGACGCTCGCCAACGCACGCGAGATCGTCGACGCGACGGCACTCCCGGTCTCGGCGGACCTCGGCAACTGCTTCGGCGACGACCCGGCGTCCTGCGCCGAGACGATGCGGCTCGCGGCTGCGGCCGGCGTCGTGGGCGGGTCGGTGGAGGATTACACCGGCCGCGACGCGGATCCGTTCTATCCGTTCGAGCTGTCGGTGGAGCGCGTCGCCGCGGCGGTGGAGGCGGCGCGGGCGTTGCCGTTCCCGTTCACGCTGACCGCCCGGACCGAGCGCCCTGTCCGCTCCGACGCAGAGTTCGCCGAGGTCGTCCGCCACCTCGAGGCGTTCGCGGCCGCCGGCGCCGACGTGCTGTTCGCGCCCGGGCTCCGGACCAGCGAGCAGATCGCGGCCGTCGTGCGGGCCGTCGCGCCGAAGCCCGTGAACGTCATCATGGGGTTCGGCCGCACGTCGTTCACGCTGGACGAGCTAGCGGCGCTGGGGGTGAAGCGGGTGAGCCTGGGGTCGTCGCTGGCCCGTGCGGCGTGGACGGCGCTCCTGCGGGCAGGCGAGGAGATCCGCGCGCACGGGACGTTCGACTACACCGGTGACGCGATCTCGTACGGGGACATGAACCGGAAGATGCGGGGCGGGTCGTGAGAGGGCTGGTGTTGGCGGTGGCGACCGCGGGCGGCGTCGGGTACGCGCCGGTCGCGAGCGGAACCGTGGGCTCGCTCGTCGTGCTGCCGCTGCTCCCGCCGTTGGCGGCGCTCCGCGACCGGCAGCTCCCGCTCGCGCTCGCGGTCGTCGCCGGGATGATCGCGATTGCCATCTGGGCCGCCGGCCGCGCCGAGACGATCCTCGGCGGCCACGACCATGCCTGCATCGTGATCGACGAGGTCGCGGGCATGCTGGTCGTCGGGCTCTTCGTCCCAGCGACGTGGCTCGCCGCGTTCGTCGCGTTCGGTCTCTTCCGTCTGTTCGACGTCTGGAAGCCGTTCCCGGCCGGCATCGTCGACCGCCGTGTCGGTGGCGGCCTCGGCGTGGTCGGGGACGATCTGATCGCAGGGCTGTACGCCGGCATCGCGGCGCGGCTCGTGCTGGAGGTGCTGTGATTTCGCGCGCGGCCATCCTGTCCACCGGAGACGAGCTCACGACCGGACGCATCACCGACACCAACTCGAGCTGGATTGCCGACAAGCTCTTCGAGACGGGTGTCGACGTGGTCGCGGTCCTCACCGTCGGCGATTATCCGGACCGGCTCGAATGGGCGTGGCGACACGCGCTCGAGCTGGCCGACGTCGTGATCTCGACCGGCGGCATCGGCCCGACCGCCGACGATTTGACGACCGAGACCGTCGGGCGCGCGCTCGGCCGGCCGCTGGTCGAGGACACGCCGTCGGCGGATCGCATCCGCCACTTCTTCGAAGGCCGTGGCGTGCAGATGCCGATCAACAACCTGAAGCAGGCGATGGTGCCGGAGGGAGCCGTGATCGTCCCGAACCCGCTCGGCACCGCGCCCGGCTACCGGGTCGAGAAGGACGGGAAGCACGTCGTCGTGCTCCCCGGCGTCCCACGGGAGATGAAGCCGATGGTCGAGGACACCGTGCTGCCGTGGCTCCGGAGCCAGCGCGGCGGCGAGGTGCACCTCGCGCGCACGTTCCAGACCTTCGGCGTCAGTGAATCGGGGCTCGACGAGATGGTCGCGGGCGTCGTCGATCCGTCGGAGGGCAGGGTGTCGTTCCGGGCGAGCTTCCCGGAGGTGTCGGTGCGGGTGGTCGTGCACGGACACGCAGCGGACGCGGAGCGCCGGCTCGAGGTCGTCGCCGGGAAGCTCCGCGGACGGCTCGGCACCTGCGTCTACGGCGAGGGCGCAGTGACGCTCGAGGAGGCGATCGGGAGGCTCCTGGTCGAGCGACGGCTGACGCTCGCGGTCGCCGAATCGTGCACCGGTGGGCTCATCGGGCACCGGATCACGAACGTTCCCGGCAGCTCGCGCTACTTCCTGGGTGGCGCGGAGGTGTACTCGAACCCCGCCAAGGAGGCGATCCTCGGCGTGCGCCACGAGACGCTCGACGCGCACGGCGCGGTGAGCGAGGAGACCGCGCGCGAGATGGCGGAGGGCGCGCGCCGCCGCTTCGGTGCCGACGTCGCCATCGCGACCACCGGCATCGCCGGGCCGGACGGCGGCACCGCGGAGAAGCCGGTCGGCACGGTGTGCTTCGCGCTCGCGGCGGCCGACGGGACCGTCACGCGGAAGCATCTGCTCTGGGGCAACCGCGAGTGGGTGAAGCTGCTCGCGTCGCAGGTGGCGCTCGACTGGATCCGGCGGCACGCGCTCGGGCTGCCGGTGCTGGACTCGTACCGGCCGCGCGGGCGGTCGTAGGAGGGACCATACCGGTGCTCGCGCAGATCAACCTCGTCGTCGCCGACATGGCGGCGAGCGTCGCGTTCTACCGCCGGCTCGGGCTCACGATCGACGACAGCCGGCCGTTCTCGTCGCACCACGTCGAGGTGGCGATGCCGGGCGGCTTCCTGCTCGAGCTCGACAGCGTCGAGTTCGCGCGGCGCTGGAACGCGGGCGCCCGGGTCGGGAGCGGCGGCCACAACGTCATCGGCTTCAGCCTGCCGACGCGCCAGGCGGTCGACGACCTGTACGTCGCGATGACCGCGGCCGGGTACGCCGGCGAGCAGCCGCCCTACGACGCGTTCTGGGGTGCGCGCTACGCGGTGATCGAGGATCCCGACGGCAACCCGGTCGGGCTCATGAGCCCGATCGATCCGTCACACCGGGGCACTCCGCCCGCTCTGTGACGCGGCGGGGCATTGATGCGCCCGATCGACCGCGCGGCAGATGCCGGGACGGTGTCAGTGAAACCCCCCATGTGTCTCTACCCAGATGACCATGGGCGGGACGATCACCGCCTCGATTGCCAGGGTGAAGGGCACGATAGCGACCCTCGCCGGGATCGCCCACCAGGTCAGCTGTTCTTTTTCGCGAGGGAAGTCGATCGAGGCTGTGGACATGTTGCACGGCAGCCCCGGATCCGCGCGTGCGATGACGCCCGCCGACTCACGGACGAGCACCGCCATCGAGTGGGTCTCGATGAGCGAACGCAGCTCCGCGCAGGCGGTGGCGCCGTCGCTCCACGCTTCGTGGGACGGTACGCCGGCGGGTACCTCCTCCGCCATCGTCGGGACCTCGGGTGGGGGGCCCAAGTGGAAGGGCACCAAGAAGGAGTGCGATCGGGGGCGCTGGCTGAGTTGGCCCGCGCCGTCCCAATCCATGGCATCGATCCCCGCTTCCGCCCCGCCCACCTCTTCGCACTCCCCGGAGTACTCCTGCTCCGTGACCTCAGCACGTACGTAGCACCACAGATCACGCGTCCTGCGCCTTCCAACCCCCCCACCCCCTCC
>JACXTT010009827.1_pt1 | contig 13016 bp, 11 predicted proteins | sample 9270951 | NCBI WGS metagenome assembly JACXTT01 (sample SAMN15532306, study PRJNA645909) | rock metagenome | isolation source: weathered quartz diorite | place: Puerto Rico | collected 2017-06-21 | reverse complement strand
GGGCGTCGTCAGTGCGGAGTCGATGGTTGTTCGCTGCCCGCGAACGGGTTGAGCGATGTTGAACAAGGTTTGTGGGCCCTGGTCGGTAACCTGCTGCCCATGCACGTTGTGAAGTATTGGATCGCTGTTCGTGATGTCGAGCTTGGCGCCAACTGGAACAACCAAAGTATGCGGCGCGTACTGGCAATTTTTCTGATCCACCAAGACCGGCCCCTGCGGACGGAAACTATCCGTGCTCTTCACGCCATCAAGATAAACGAAGGCATGCTGCACACCTTTATCTTTGCCCAGGAGAAGGCGCGACAATGACACTTTATCCCCGCAGGTGCTTTGATTTTCCGTGATCGCATCGAAAGCGGCTGCCGGCGGATTGCCTTCGAAGTGGACGAACCCGCGGATCCGCCCTGTCGGTCCTGTCGCCACCGGCGCCTTATTCGTAATGGGTGGTAGTTCTTCTGTTTGTTTTGTCCCGCACGCCGAACAAAGCAGCGTGATTGAAAGCAACGCAACAAATGTTTTCATCGACTGAATTTTATTCCGGCGCGATTGGATCGGGAACAGGGTTATGGATTGGAGGCAAAGACTGAAGGTACGCGAACACAGCCTTCAGATCGTCGTCGGTCATGTTGCGATACCAGTTCCACGGCATGGGCGGAAGGATCGGCCGCCCCGTGCCCTGATGTTTACCCGAACGGATAGCGCTCACAAACATCTCTGGAGTCCAGCTTCCCAATCCAGTCGTCTTGTCGGGCGTTAGATTCATGGCAAAGCTGACGCCCCACGGACCGGACCAGGCCGTCAGGTGACTATTCGTCACCGTTCCCCATTGATTGCGCTCAATCGTCTTCGGAGAGACTCCCGCGAACTTTTCTTCCGCCGGATGGCCTGACAGTTCCCGCTTCATGTCGGCTTCTGCTCCGTTCGGCCTGAATGTCTTTGGCGTATGACAATCGTTGCATCCGCCGACCAGCGTCAAATACTTTCCGCGCTCGACGGGTGTTGCCGGGCTTGCCTGAGTTGAAGCATTCTGTGTCGTGACAGGCGTCGTCGTAGGCTGTTGACACCCGGCGACTATCGCCAATATCGCCGTGAGTCCCACGACGTTCCGTACAAAGTGCATAAATCTATCCTTCCGTACAGTGTCAGATCATCGCCGGGCGTATGTCGAGTCCGGATCTGCAGGGAGCGCGATGACTGGACCCTTGAGGCTGGCAAAAAGCTGCTCGTACTGTTTAGCCGTTACCGCAATATCGAATCGTGAGCGAACATCGGATTGCGCGCGCTTGGCCAATGCGGCAGCAAATGCTGGTTCCTCGAAAATGCGGCATACTCCCATTGCCGCTTGTAGAATTTCTCCGGACTTGATCTTGATTCCGTTCACCATGGTTTGAATCACAGCAGACGTTCCCGGATTATCACTGCAAACAACCGGCACACCCGCTGCCATGGCTTCCAGCAGAGCGTTGGACATTCCCTCGTTCGGCGAGAACAAAAGGAATGCATCCATTGCAAGAAGGAACTCGCGGACATCTTGTTTCGACCCGGCGAACGTGACCGAATCGGAGATGCCTAAAGTCGCGGCTTGTTGGCGCAAGTCACCTTCGAGAGGACCATCGCCCACGATAAACAGCCTGGATTGCGGCGTGCGTCTGACGACCTCTTGCCAAACTGCTAACAAGACATCGACACCTTTAGCGGCGACGAGGCGGCCTACGAAGATTGCGGTCTTGTATGCCTCCAATCCAAGCGCGCGTTTGTAGGAGAGTATCGATTCCGAGCGTCGCCAATATTCAAAATCGACTCCGTTTGGAATCCGAATACACCGAGCGACCGGCACGAGGCTTTTCACTTCTGCTTCCAGTTCGTCATTGAGGCAAACAAAAGCATCGACGTTGTTCAACAGTCTGCGCTTGAACCAATTCAACCACGGCCATCTGGATGTCATGAGTATGGTGGATTCGGCTGCCACACCGCCGGATATCATTTTGAGAACCACGGGCGTGCCGTAAACTTTTTTGAAGGCGAGAACCGGAACCAGCAAGAACGGCGCGCTATTGATGTGTACGACATCTACGCCGCCCATACTGCGAAGTTCGAAAAATGCCGCAATCATTGTGCGCACAACCCGGTGCAGCTTCCCTCGGACCACGATGCTATAAGGCCCGCGTACGAACGGTAACCCGTCGAGGATTTCCTTCTGCGGTGTTTGCCCGAAGTGCATTGTGAGGATGGTCACGTGATGTCCGGAGCGTTGCCACGTCGTTGCCAGCAAGTGCGCCTGCTTCTCCGCGCCGCCATAAAACGGGTGGTACATGAAAATCACTGTCGCGATTTTCATCGTGCGGATTCCTCGGTTTGAATGAGGTACTCCTCTTCGGGAACGGGACACGCGAACGGTTCACCACGAAAATACCGAATGACTTCCTGTGCGGCGCCGAGTTCCATCTGCAGCCGGGAGTCGCGCGTGCACGAACCCATGTGGCAGGACATGAGACAGTTTTCCAAATTCGTTAATTCGCCGTAATACGGTTCATCCTCGAACACATCGATAGCGGCGGAGAGAGTGGGCCGCGCCCACAACGCAGCAGAGAGCGCTCCTTCGTCGATAATGCCGCCGCGCGAGGTATTAATGAGAATAGCGTCGCGCTTCACGATTTCAAGCTCACGATGTCCGATCATTGACCGCGTCTGGCGCGTGAGTGGAACGTGGAGCGTGATGATGTCTGCTTCGCGAAAGATTGTTTCTTTATCGGTCCAAAGAAATCCCATCGCGGCCGCAAACGCATCATCGGTGATGAGGTCGTTGGCGAGAATGCGCACCGGACGGAAAGCCTGCAGGTGTTCAATAACCAGTCTTCCAACTCGTCCTACACCAATGACACCAACCGTGATACCGCTGAGACGCCTCCCAATCCGCCGCTCCCAAACACCATCCCGCATTCCACGATCGGCGTTCACGGTGCCGCGCAACAAAGCCAGCATTTGACCAATCGTCAACTCGGCTACGGCGGCGGATGGAGCTGAAGGCGTGTACGTGACGGCAATGCCTCGTGCGCGAGCCGCAGCGAGCGGTATGTTATCGAGACCAATTCCAGTATGTGCGATCAATCGCAGATTCGGCGCGAGCGAGAGCGTCTTTTCCGTGATGGGTTCAGTTCCGGCGATCAATACTTCGTAAGGGCCGATCATCTCCGCCAGTTCTTCTTCGCGCAATCGTCTTCCAAAGGGATTTACTGTGTAGGCGATCGCTTCTTCATCGAGCAAACGAAGCGCTGCCGGATCGGATTCGCCGAAAGGGGAAGTTGTAATGAGGACTCGTCTCTTCATTTTTCCGATTTTACGTCACGCAGTGCGTTCTGGAGGCGGGCCAGAAACTCCTGCGGTGGAATCCTGCTCTGATCCGCACTGGTCAAGGCGAGCTTCGGTGTAATTTCGTCTACTCCGTCGAACGTCCATCGGCCATTGCCCGATTCCATCGCGGATAGTTCTTCTGCCAGAGGGGCCAGATCCACGCGAGGCAAAGGTTTTCGCGAAATGTACTGCACCCAACTTTCGTAACGATACTGCAGTTCGTATGTGCGGCCCTGCATGAGAAGCACGCGAAAGGATCGAATCACGTTGTGAAGGGCCATTGGATGGCATGCCGCGCGGCGGTTTTGCGTGAACCGGTGGACTTTTCGGCCGGGCAGAGATTCAGGCAATGTGACGACCGCCAGATCGATTGCCGGAAATTCTTCGATTTGAATCTTGCCCGTCTTGATCATGGATTCGCTTTCCTCGAGCATGGCGTCCTCGGATTCCCAATAAGAACGGAAGCCGTCAACGTGATTCACGATTTCGGGAAGTCTCGGCAGCAAGTCCTGATACAAGCGGGCAGCCATCTTTGGATAGGGTTCATGGAAGATTTGGGCATCCAAAGGAGAGAAATCCGGATCGGCAAAAGCAGAGAGCACAAAGGTGATTCGTGCCGCTTCTCGCAGCCGATACGTGCCGAAGTCTCCAGCTGCGGCAACATCAATGAGCAGTTCTCGCCGGCGTTGCGCCTCCGCCGGATGGAGAACACTGTAGATGCCGATCAATCCATCCTCATCGAAATGGTTATTCGACACCGCGTCTGTGTTGACCCAAAATTCACGCCGATCGAGATAGCGGAAAACAATTTGAGCGGAGAGATCATCTCTCAAAGCATCGGGCGTGGAGCTGTGCGGCCAATGCGAAAGCGTGATCAACGTGTGGGCGTTGGCGGCGCCATCCACAATGAGGTTCGGCCGGTCTCCCAGTTGATGGTAAGGAATGTATTGCATGCTCACATCGGGCGCAGTTGTCCCAGAACTGTCGGCAAGAATTCCGCAACTGTCGGATGGATGTGCATGGCGCGTTGCATGACGGTGAAAGGCGCCTTGGCATACATGACGTCGAGGACGACGTGAATGACCTCATCGCCTCCTGTCCCAAGGATCGCGGCACCCAGAAATTGTTTGGACTCAGCATCGACGGCGAGTTTGATAAAACCCTGTGTTTCGCCTTTTTCGACCGCGCGGCTCACTTTGCTCATCGGATGTTTCGCGGTGAGCGCCTTGCGTCCGGATTTCCGGATTTCGGTCTCCGTCATTCCACAACGCCCTAGCGGCGGATCGATGAATAACGCGTATGTCTGGATGCGATCCGACACACGCCGCGAGTCAGCGTCCAGGAGATTCGCGGCCACGATCTCGTAGTCATTGTAGGAAGTGTGCGTGAATGCGCCGCGTCTGTTGCAGTCGCCGAGCGCCCAGATGTGATCGACGTTCGTTCGAAGTTGATCATCAACAGTGATGTAGCCGTGGGCGTCGGTCGCGATTCCGGCCTTGTCGAGTCCGAGATCCTGGGTATTCGGCACGCGTCCTACAGCCAGAAGCAAATGACTGCCGTCAATGCTGGTCCTCTTTCCTTCGCACATCACTGTCGCGGTCAGTCCGGTGCCTTTCTTTTCCACGGACAGGCAATGAGAATTGGCGCGGACGTCCACGCCTTCAGCAGTGACGATCTCGGCAACCGCTTGCGAAACGTCTTCATCTTCACGGCCGATCAAACGCGTGCCCAGTTCGATGATCGTTACTCGACTGCCGAAACGGCGGTACATCTGGCCGAATTCAAGACCGATATAGCTTCCGCCCAGAATGATCAGATGTTCCGGCAGGAAATCGACATCCATCATGCTCGAGTTTGTGAGGAACTTGATCTGGTCCAGACCCGCAACGGAAGGAATCGAAGCGCGGCCGCCAACGTTGATGAAGATCTTGTCAGCCTCGAACACGCGATCGCCGACGCGCACCGTGCGTGGTGATTCGAAGCGGGCGTGACCTTCAACAACGGTGCAGTTCTCCAACCCCTTCAACCAACCTTCCACACCCTTATTGGAACGGGCGACGACTTCGTCCTTTCTCGCTTTGACACGTTTCATGTCGACACCAACGCCGCCGCTGATAGTCACGCCGTACTCGGATGCGCGTTGCGCGACCCGCGCCGCGTACGCGCTGGCAACGAGTGTCTTCGTTGGAATGCAGCCGTTATTGACACAGGTTCCACCAAACTTGTGTCTTTCGGTGATGACAACCTTCTTGCCGGCCGCCGCCAATCGAGCGGCAAGGGATGGCCCCGCCTGTCCGGTTCCGATGATCAGTGCGTCACAACGTTCGATTACGACCATGTTTTCCTCGCATGACCAGAATACGCTAACGCGAGCGAATACCGATCAACGCAGTTTGCACGATCTCGACGATTTGATCCACCTGTTGAAGAGGGAGGGAAGGATAGAGAGGAAGCGTCAATTCGCGTGAGGCGAACGCGTCGGTAAATGGCAGGTCGACGCGACAACCGGTTGCTTTGAAGGCGGAGAAATGATGAATGCCCGGATAATGGATGCTGGTTTGAATGCCCGCAATCCGCAATTGTTCCATGACGCCATCGCGCTCTTCGGAACTCGTCAAGACAATCGGGTATATGTGGTGCGAAGCCTGTTTCGATTCAGGAAGTACAGTGAAGGGAAGAATCAAATCCAAACTCGCTCCAGAGAATAGTTGGTTGTAGCGTTCAACCAATGCCGCTCTTTGCCGGTTGAAGGTTTCGAGCTTGTCCAATTGCGCGAGGCCGATCGCGGCGCGGATATCGTCGAACCGGAAATTTAAACCGAATTCCAAGACGTCATATTGTGCCGGCCGTCCTGTGTTGCGATCCCAACTCGACACCGTCATGCCGTGCGATCGCAGCAAACGAAGACGCCGGCCGAGCTCCAGATCGTTCGTCGTGATCATGCCGCCCTCGGCCGTCGTAAGGTTCTTGTTCCCAAAGAAACTGAAACAACCGGCTCTGCCGATACTTCCACAGCCGCGTCCTCGAAAGCGCGCGCCCGGCGCATGGGCGGCGTCTTCAATAAGGAAGAGCTGATGTTTTTCAGCCAGAGCGCAAAGGCGATCCATCTCAGCGGGAATGCCGGCGTAGTGTACGGGCAATATGGCCTTGGTTCGTGAGGTGATCTTCCGGGCCGCGTCGTCCGGACACATGGTTGGGTTTTCGAGATCGCAGATATCGACAAGCACCGGCGTGGCGCCGCAATGAATGACGGCAGCCGCGGTGGCGACAAACGTCATCGACGGCACGAGAACTTCATCTCCAACGCTGACCCCAACACCCTTCAGCGCTAGAAAGAGCGCAGCGGTTCCGCTCGAAACGGCGATGCCTTCTGCTGTTCCGACGAAATTCGCGAACGCCTTTTCGAACGCTTCGGTGCGAGGGCCGGACGTGATCCAATCGGAGCCGATGGTCTCGAAGACTTCCGCGAGTTCGCGTTCGTCAAACTCGAGTTCCGACAGCCGCGCTTTCCACATTGTTTTTGAAAAGTACATTCTGCATGTTTGGGAAGTCTTCGTTAGCGCGCTGGTAATCGTCTGGACGTCCGATATCCAACCAGTACGCGTCGCTTTCGTAGGAGACAACGCGCTTCTTGTTTTCGAGGAGGCGTTGGACGAGGTCGGGAAAATCGAATTTCTCGAAGCGGGGAATGTATTCGCGTACCTCAGGTGAAAATACGTAGATTCCCATGCTCACCAGGTAATCGAGATTTGGTTTTTCTCTGTACTGAGTGATCTGTCCGTTTGCCGCAGTCTCGATGACGCCGAACTGCACGGTTTCTGTTCTCCGCTTCGTCCCGATCGTCGCGACTGCGCGATTTTCATAATGAAACCGGACCAGTTGAGAAAAATCCAAGGTCGTGAGCAGATCACCATTCAGGACCAGTAATGCACGTTCCTCGCGAGGCAGGCGGCCAATCGGACCTGCGGTACCGAGCGGCGTTGTTTCGTATGCGTAAGTGAGCTCAACTCCCCAGTCGTGTCCCTGTTTGAAATACGCCTGAATCAATCCGGCAAGATGGCCCACGGCAAGTGTGATCTTCTTGAAGCCTTGTTTGCCGAGTTGCCGAAGGAGAATATCCAAAATCGGATAGTCGCCGACCGGCACCAACGGTTTTGGCAAAGCCGTCGTATAGGGCATCAAGCGAGTGCCCTTGCCGCCGGCCAGAATCACGACTGGCGTTTGCTCACAAAGCGTAAGCGTGGGCGATCGCTTGCTCATACACCTCGTACCACTCAATAGTTTGTTCCAGCGCTCTGCGGAATGAATACCGGGGAGACCAACCGAGACGGGCCGCGGCCTTCGTGGAGTCGGCAATCAGCCGATGAACTTCACTCGAAGGTGGGCGCATACGACCGTCGCACTCGCGAACGAGCAGCTCAGTGCCAAGGATGGTTGACACAGTTTCGATGACATCAGCGATGCTGTGCTCTTCGCCGGTCCCAAGGTTGAAGACTTCGTCGGTGACGCCGGCTGTGTTGCCCGCCAATGCAAAGCCAAACGCGATGTCCTTCACAAAATTGAAATCGCGTGTCGGCGTGGTCGCGCCGATTTCGATGGTGCCATAACGAAGCGCCTGCACAATGATCGTTGGAATCGCGGCCCGAGTGGATTGACGCGGACCAAATGTGTTGAACGGCCGCACAATCACGACCGGTAGATCGAAAGATCGCGCGTAGCTTTGGGCCAGATGATCGGCAGACGCCTTCGATGCCGCATACGGCGATTGCGGATGCAATCGATGAGTTTCATCCATTGGAACGGTGACGGCGGTTCCGTAAACCTCGCTCGTCGACGTCGTCACGAGCCGTTCGATGCCAACTTCCAAACAGGCGTTCAAAATATTGGCAGAGCCCACGACATTTGCTTGCACAAAGCTGAACGGGTGCACGTAAGAGTAAGGAATTGCGATCAAAGCGCCCAGGTGAAATACGTGGGTCGTGCCGCGAACGGCCTTGTTAACGGCGTCGGGATCGGTCAGATCACCGTGAACGACCTCGATCTCACGACGTATTTCTGACGCAATATATTTGAGGTTCCCGTCGTCTCCCCGCGAGTTGTAGTGCACAAAGGCACGTACGCAGGCCCCGCAAGTTACGAGTTCTTCAGCAAGATGACTCCCAATAAAACCGCTCGCTCCGGTCAGCAGGACCTTTTTGCCGGTGTAGTCCAATGTCACGTCTCCGGCAGGGAAAGGGCAGGTGGGGTGCCAATTAGAACCTAAACACCCACATCGAGTCGCCAATCCGGTCTACTGCATTCCGTGGATTCCATTCGGGCCGGATGTACATCATTCGAATCAGATGATGGGCGCTAACGATGTAGGTTCCTGGATGGCGCTGATCTGAGATCATCATCCGATAGGTATCGAGATCGTCGCGTTTCGGGCGCGAAATGCCGTAATACCGAGGGTTGTCAAACGGTGAAAACGGCAACAACTCGACATTGTCTAGTCGATGACGATGCACGTAATCGGCGGCTTGTTTTAATCCCTGCCCCCAGTCCACGTTTGAATCATCGAGATAATAAATGCCATCCTTGGCTCCTCCGGCCATCTCGTTGAAGTACGCAATGTAGTTTGGAAAAGCTCCAATCGAGGCCCGAGCTTGCCAACCTAGAAGAATGACAATGAGGGCAACGCCCACGGGTTTCGCGTGAAGCTCGACGGCAACGCGGCTGCCCCAAATAAAGAGCAGCACGAACACCGGCAAGAGATATCTGACGCCGAGGTCATCGGCTCCGAACGTCAGCGCAATCGCATACGTAGCGATGCTGACGAGAAGGAGCATCTCGCCTTCGGTGTTGATGAAGCGTTTGATCGCAAGCTGGATCGACGCCAATAGTGTTGTGATGATCAGTGGGATCGTTGCCTTCACCGCAAACGCGAGCGCAAAGTAATGCCAAAATCGATTGTGACTGAAATTGCCGAACAAGTAAGAGATGTGGTCTGGATTACGATTTCTATTGACCAACCCTAAGTCGACGAAATAAGTCCACGGGGCGGTGGAGAACAGATATCCCGCGTCGATCACCACCAGAGCTGCGAGCCCGGCAATCGCCAAGGATCGCGCTTCGACCAGCGTCTGACGGCGTCGGTCGGACGCCGAAAAAACCCGCCATGCACTGAACGCGATCAGGATGAGCGGCAAGATGGCACCGGAGAATTTCGCGACCATTGTTGCGCCTGTTGCAATGCCGGTGGCTACACTGAGCCAGTCGCCCGTGGTTAGAATTGTCGCGCTCGCTTTGCGAGCTTCGCCGCGCCGCGGCTTTTGGCTTTGCTTCCAAAACAGATAAAGCGCAAGCGTCATGAAGACAGCGACGGGGACATCGGTAGTCACGAGCATGCTGTGAGCCAGGAGATTCGGGGAGAATGCGAACATCGTGAGAGCGAATAGTCCGGACGGCGCGCCGAACATATCACGCGCCCAGAGGAACACGATGAGCCCGCCGAACGCCGCGAGAACGGTCATCGGGAGACGACCCCAAAACAGCAGCCGGTCGGCATCGTTCGTGTACAGGAAGCCGTATCCAAAAATGTATTCCTGCGGGGTTTGCCATTCGGGCCAGCTGAGGTCGAGATGCGGCTTGATGGCAAGAAGGGGTAGCGCGGCGATCAGTTTCGCCAGCGGCGGATGCTCGGGATTCAGACGGAAATCACGCGTCGCCCAATACGTATATCCGGCCGGCAGATGTGCCACTTCATCCGTCGTCGCGGATAATTTCGGAAGCGCAAGAAACATCTGCAGCCAAAATGCGAGCAGCAAAACGAACACTGCCGCAGCGTAAAGAAATCGCTTCACCGCGCTTGGCCAGCCAGTGCGATCGTCGACTGCTCTGGGCGCGCGAGGAGCACAGCTTCGTACGCCTCGGTCGGTTTGAAGTTGCGGTACTTTCTGACAATGCTTATCCCTGCGGCTGTATATCGTTGGCCGGCAACTGGGTCGCCGTGCTCAGTGTACCAAGCGCCCATTTGGAAATAGCCGGGCACGTAGTTCGGCTCGTACTCGATTGCTTTTGCCAATTCCAAAACTGCGGTATCAAACTCGCCCAGGTTGTAGTAGGCATCAGCTAGATTTTTCCTGGCAAACGGAATGAAGGGATCGATCCGAAGCAGCTCGGTATCGAATTGAATGATTTCCTGATTCACGCTCCGATCATTTTCCGGATCACCATTCGCCGAGCGCACGAGAACGGTCTCCATGTGAACATGCGGGTCAAGCGACTGCGGACTCGCATCGATCGCACGGCGAAAGTATTCTTTCGCCGACTGGAGCAGCCGTGGATTCTTCGTTTCGGTGAACTGCTGCAAGTACACCATCCCGAGGTTATCGAGAAACACAGGATGATTTGGAACAACTGCGATCGCGGCGAGATGATACCGCTCGGCCGTGCCGAAATCGTCACGGTCGTACGCCTTGTGACCTCGGTCGTTGTAGTACAGACCCATTCCGGGGATGGCGGTAGAAAAGATGTACATCACGACAAGGGCAGCACCAGCGAATGCGAGTTGGGGCTTCGTCCAATGACGGGGTGCTTCTTTCTTTCGCAACGGAAGTGGATCAGCCATCGCAAGCACGACGAGGCCCGAGGCTGTTACAGGAATTGTCCAACAGTTATCAACCAACGCGTGTGTGCCTACGCCAACGGCGGTCAACAGCGCCGTTTCGTGAAAGCAACGCAAGTCGGGCCAGGCGGTGCTTGCGCGTTTCCATGCGAGGAAGATCAAGTAACCCAGTAACCCGAACAGGAGAAATGCTGCCGGAAAACCTAGCTCCGCGATGTGCTGAAGGTACTCGTTATGCGCCATCTGTGGGCGCTTCATGTAACGCGCGACCGCTCCGTCGACGGGCAAGGTAAAACGCTTCGATTCGTGAAAGAACTGCCCGAAGCCAACGCCAAGAAGCGGCTTTTCGGCGATCACGCTGATTGAAGTCAGCCAGATTTCTTTCCGAGCATAGTTGTACGGATCGATCTCGCCACGATCGACGAACTTGCGGATCAAATATGGGCTCACCACCATCGCTGTGATCAGCCCCGCAAGTCCGACAGCCAGCCAGACCTGGCGCGGTATGCGGCCACGCGCTCGAACGGCTGCAACAGTGATCATCGCGATAACAGCTAAGAATGCACCTCGCGATGAGGTTTTTACGATGCCGAATAAAAGCACTGCGCCGACAATCGCAGCCGCTGCGCGCCACGTAGGCACGAGTGCGAAAACGGCTGCTGCAACGCTCACGGAGAAACCGATCAGCAAAAACGTTGCGAAGTAGTTCGCGTTATTCGTTGAAAATCCTTTGACCAGGCTTCGATTGAAAACCAAATCGGGTAACAGATGCGCAAGATCAACGGCCACAACGGTGCTCACGAGCAATGCCCGCCAACGTGCCGACTGATAGCGCGCGTAATTTGCAAGGCTTATAAAAGCGCTCGCAAAGAAGAGGTACTTGAACCAGAGGTAAAAACCTTCAAAGTGCGAGCCGGGTATCCGTAGAACAGAAACCAACATCAGCGCGAATAGCAGAACTGTGCATCCGAGAAATACACGGCCTATCCTGAAATCGGCGTCACGCGAACCGATCGCGCTCAGAATCGCGATGAGAACCAGAAGCGTTCGGTAGGTGAAAAACACCCAGGGCGCGCCGCCGCTGCCGCCGAGCGTGGTCACGATGATAAGCGTGGCGACGCACAGCGTAATCGCGAACTGAAGACGTGTTTCGATTCCAAGACGGCTCAGCACGCCAGACACTCTAGCACCGAGGACACCAAATCAAGTTGCTTTCGCTTATTACATTCTTTGGCATTAAGGATGACGAAATTTGTCATTTTGGAGGCCTTAGGACCGCCGAAACTACAGATTCTCCGTTGGCCGCAAGATGGAGTCCGGAGTGCACAGCTGAGCGCGGAATTGGGGAGCGGACCGTTATACACAAAGCGTCCAAGCCAAGATCCCCACCCATGAAGGAAGGGGAACAAATGAAGACTAACCGTGGTTTTTCTCTGTTGGAACTGCTGATCGTGGTAGCGATCATTCTGATCATCGCGACGATCGCTATTCCGAGCTTGCTCCGTTCTCGTCAGGCGGCGCAGGAATCTTCAGCCGTTTCGAATATCCGTACGATCAACACTGCAGAAGTGACGTACTTATCTTCGAACGGCGGAAATTATGGCAGCATTCCAGAGCTGATTACAGCCGGTTTGATAGATGGACGTTTTGCGACTTCGGTCTCGGGGTATGTGTTTGCGGTAACCGCGACGGGCAGCGACTACACGGCTAACGCGACGCCGACCTCGACCAATGCAGGACGATTCGGTTATTACAGCGTGCCGGATGCGGTTGTGCGTTATCAAACCGCAGTGACGACGGCTTGCAACCCGTGCTTCCCAACAGGGCAGTCCGGTGCTCCAGTTCAGTAACACAACGACATGAGGTCAGTTTCATTATTTGGAGGGTAAAGGAATGAAGAGTAATCGTGGTTTTTCACTGTTGGAACTGTTGATCGTGGTAGCAATCATTCTGATCATCGCGACGATCGCTATCCCGAGCTTGCTCCGTTCTCGTCAGGCGGCGCAGGAGTCTTCAGCCGTTTCGAATATCCGTACGATCAACACTGCAGAAGTGACGT
>JACXTT010009826.1_pt1 | contig 13016 bp, 11 predicted proteins | sample 9270951 | NCBI WGS metagenome assembly JACXTT01 (sample SAMN15532306, study PRJNA645909) | rock metagenome | isolation source: weathered quartz diorite | place: Puerto Rico | collected 2017-06-21 | reverse complement strand
GGCGCGCGCGGCAAGCTCTGGATCCGCACGTCGGGCCCGGAGGGCGCTGGCACGAGCAGCTACACATGCACTTCGAAGCCGAAGGCCGTGAGCGTGTCGCTCTCGAAGAACGCGCGTGTGTATTGCGACATGAGCCCGCTCGTCTGCGGAGCGGGCGCGCCGCCCGGCGAGACGTGTCTCTCCGACTTGTTCGTGAGCCAGACGGCGAACGACGGCGCGACGCTTCGCTACAAGTGGCTCGATCACTTCGGCGTGAACGTCCGCGAGCGCAGCGAGTCGATCGGTGCTTCGACGAGCTTCGCGCGCACGAAGAAGACCATCGAGGCGAAGTGGGGCTCCGCGACGATCGACGTCACCTACCGCGCGGGCGTCACGTATCTCGGCGACATCAAGCTCGCCGACGGACGCACGGGCAAGGTCCGTTGCTCCGATCTCGCGATGCTCGACGATTGACCGATTGCGATCAGGAAGAGATCGGCCAGGGCGCCCCGGGCACCATGGGCACCACCGAACGGATCTGGCGGCGTAGCTCCGCCGCGGTCGGCCGAAGCCGCGGATCGTGGCGTAGGGCCGTGGCGAGCACCTCCGCCAGCGGCCCTACTTCGGGATGCGCGACGAGCTTCTTCATCGCCTCTGGCCCACCATCGTGGGCGAGGTGCATCTTCACCTGATCGACGGGGGTCGCCGCATCGAAGAGGATCCTTCCGGTGAGCATCTCGTACGCGAGGCATCCGAACGAGTAGACATCCGCGGCCATCGGCGTGGGAGCGTGTCCCACGGGAGACACGCCCCACACCTCCGGCGCTCCATACGAGCCCGTGCCGCAGCCGGGGCGGATGCGTCGCCCCGAGAGTCCGAAGTCCACGAGCACGGCCTGATCGCTCTTGCGCACGAGCACGTTCGACGGCTTGAGATCGAGGTGCCCGGTGTTCACCTCGTGCATCGCCTCGAGGCCTGCGAGCACGTCGTCCATCATCTTGAGGCACTTCTTCGCGTCGAGCGCGCGCGTGTCGATCACGCGGTCCATCCCGTTGCCTTCCACGAGCTCCATCACCAGGATCGGAAACGGACGCGCCGAGAGATCGAAGGTCACGAAGCGCGCGAGGTTCGCATGGTTCGGCAGCATGATGAGCGCCGAGGCCTCTTCGCGGAAGAGCTGGAGGAACTGCTCCTCCGTCACCCATTGCGCCGCGGTCGCGCTGTACTCCGGCACCTTGAGCGCGAAGCGCTCCGCGTTCGGGTCGTGCCGATCTTCGACACGGTTCACGACGAGGACCGAGGCGTTGGCGCCGGTGCCGAGCGCACGCACCACGTAGTAGCCGCCGATCGTCCGCCGCGCCGGAAGCCACGCGGGGAGGCGCTCGATCGTCGGCGCCGGCGCCTCGGCCTCGGATGGCCGCGCGATCGGGAGCTCGGCGAGGCACCAGAGCACGCCTGCCACCATGCGATCGATGCCGTGCGGTAGGTCCGCGACGACCTCCTCGATCGCCGTGCCGAGCGTGAGCTGCTCCTCCACGCCGTACACTACCCGCGACACGGCGACGTTGAGCTGCCGAGCTCGCTCCGGCGTCGCGGGGCGGCCTGCCTCCGGCTCGATCCGGGACCGCGCGCCGACGCACATCTGCGCGAGCGCGCTCGTCCACGTCTCGATCGACTCGAGGACGTCGTCCTCGCCCGTGCCCGACGTCGCGAGAGAGTGCAACGATACGGCCGATGCGACGCTCGAGAGCGCACCGTGAAGGCGACCGAGCACCGTGCGCAGTGACTCGATACGCGGCGACGACGTCTCGGTCGCGAGCTCCTCGGCGAGCCGCTCGAGCGCCTTCAGACACTTGTCGCTCGGCAGACGTTTCGCGGCCGCATCGGATGGCGGGAAGATCGATCCCGGGATGCTCTGCGGCTTCTCCTTCGGCTCCGCCTGGATCGCGTCCGAGTCCTTCAAGAACGCCGCGTAACGCGAGAGCGCATGCCGCAGCTCCGGGTCGAGCGACGCGTCCGGGAGCACGGCGAAGTCCTTCGTCTTCTTGATCCGACTCGCGAGCACGAGAACGGCATCGGCGACGTCGCACGTGCCGAGCATGGCGAGCGCGTCGAGCGCCCGCGCGAGCGCCGCGAGCACCGTGCGACGAAGGACCGGCGCGGGATCGCGGTCGAAGCTGACGAGAAGCGAACGTACCGTCTTGAGCCAGAGCCCGCGAAGGCGCTCGGTGCGCTCCGGATCGTCGTCTTCACCGAGCTCGATCTCGCCATCGACGAGGTGGAGCAGCGCGCGCAGTCGGCGGAGGCGTAGCGTGGCCTGCTTGATGCGCCCGTCGGCGGTGCCGGCTGCGTCGAGCGAGCGCTCGGACGTCACGACCCACGCCGCGAAGCGCTCGCGGATCCCGTCGAGCGTCGCTTCGGCGGCCTGCACCTCGGAGATCGTAGACCCGAGGCGGAGAAGGTCGCCGACCACGTTCCGCTCGAGGAGCCCCATGTCGAGGTCGCGCAGCATCGCCATCGACGTGCGCCGCGCGAGCTCGCCTTCTTTTCCTTCGGTGGAGTCGTCGGACGCGACCGCCTCGAGCGTGTCCATCGCGCTCGTCGCGGTGTCGAGGGCCGCACGGGCCTTTGCGTAGGCCGACGCGGCGCCCTCGGTCACGAACGCATCGAGCGCCTGACCCACGAGGATCCGGAGCGGTTGGTCGTCGCGTATGCTGCTCTCGAGATCGCGAGCGACGTCCTGGAAGAGACCGGCCGCGCCGTCGTCTTGGCCGAGGCGCTTGCGCTTGTCGCGCCGCAACAGGTCGAGCGCGAGGCCTTCCGCCGCGGTCACGACGTCCGACGGACCGTGCTCGTAGCGGAGCTCGGCGATCGCTTCGGCGATCTCGGGCTGCGTGCTCGAGAGCACGGCCCCGAGCATCTTCGCGGCCGCCTCCGGCTCGGCCTCGATCGTGCGGGCCATCCCCGACACGAACGCCGATGCGCTGGCCGGATCCTCCCATGCGAAGATCTCGCGCTTCACCACCGCCTGCGTGATCGCGAGCGCTTCGTCGGGCTTCACCGCGCCAAACGCCGCGAGCGATGCCGCTGCGCGCCGCCACTCGACGGGGCTCATGCCCTCCGTGAGGCTATGCACGATCTGATGCTTGAGCGCCGGCACCCACGCGGCGCACAGACCGCGCGCGACCGCGACGTATCTCCACACGAGCGGCTCGCGATCGGCGAGGAGGCGATTGAACGCGCCGCGCACCGTGTCGCTTCCGAAGGCGCGCAGCCCGCTCTGATCGCCGGTCTGCGCTCGTCGCGCGGCCTCGCGTGCGGCGCGCTCCAAGATCTTCGCCGCGAAGCGGCGCGACGGCATCGAGCGCATCGAAGGCAGCGCGACCCATTCCTTCGCGAGCTCGCGTCGCGAGACGAGCGCGAACGCGAGAGGGCCGTCGTTGATCGCATGGGCGAGCGGCAGCTCGCACACGAGCGCGAGGCGCGCACGAGCGGCGGGCGTCGAGAGCCCCTTGCCGGTCGTCTGCGCCATGGCGGTCGCGATCGCGGTGAACGTGGCCGCGTTGCTCCCGAGCATGCGGGCGAGGATGCGTCGCCCGAGCTCGCGCTTCTCGCTGCCGGTCGGCAGCGCAGACGCGAGGGTGTACAGCGCGACTCCGGCCGCGGGCGCCGCGAGGAAATCGAGATCGTCGACGAGCCCGGTCGCGATTGCAGACTGCACGTTCTTCGCGAGGAAGTCGGGCCGAATGCCGTCGAGCGGACCGGGGCCGCCCGTGGCCACCACCTTCGACAACGCGGTCATCGCCTGCCGGAACAGCGCGCGACGCTGATCGGGGGCGGCGTCGGCCAGCTCGAGCAGGCTCGATACGTAGAACGACGGGTCCTTCACCGTTCCCGAGCAGCGTACCTGTCTCTCCCGAGGAGGTCACGGACACGTCATGTTTCGGTCGAGCTTGCTTGTCGCATCATGGAAGGCGGTCGAGGCGCGCCCGCATGCGCTGGACGAGGTCCGGATGTCGTTCGGCGAAGACGGCGAGCCAGAGGATCACTTGCACGTTCCGCACGTGACCGAGCTCGTTCGCCAGCGGTTCGTCGTAGTCGGCGTCGTAGGCGGTCATCATCGCGTCGATGGCCTCGCGCTCTTCGCCGAAGAGCACGAGGCGTGACCGCAAGCACGCGATGTCGTACTCGCGCGGGCCGACGAAGGCATCCTCCCAATCGGTCCACACCGCGCCGCGTTTGGCCGCGATCACGTTGCCGATGTGCGCGTCGCCGTGCGTTCGATCGGCCTCGTCCCACGCACGATCGATGCGCGCGAGGTCGGCAGCGTCGAAGAAGGGCGACCTCCGCGCGCGTCTCTCCACGAGCCCGTTGCGCTCTTACGGGCCGGGGTCAGGTCCCGTCGCAGGGCGCGTCACGAGGGCGCCCCTCGCGTCGAGGAACCGTGCGACCTCGATCTCCCTCTTCAGCCAGTCCATACCCACGCGCACCATCGACGTCGCCATCGCCACCCGCGCGACGTCATCGCGCCCTAGATTTACCGCCGAACGGTCGCGCCCGGGGCGCTTTGGGAGTATGGTCCGCCCCATGTGGAAGCGGGCATTTGCGGGGCTTTCGACCGGGCTTCTCACTCTCGGCGTCGTGGCGGCATGTGGCTCGAGCGGCACCGATCCGTTCGACCCGAGCTCGAGCGGCGGCACCAGCGGCGCAAGCGGCGGCACGAGCGGCGACGGCACGAGCGGCGGCACCAGCGGCTCGCTCGGCACGAGCGGTGGAACGAGCGGCGGCACGAGCGGCACGAGCGGTGATCTCGGCGCATGCGGCGCGACCACGGAGACGGCGAAGCAGCTCCCGGTCGACATCCTCGTCATGCTCGACGCGTCGGGCTCGATGATGGAGCAGACCGGCAGCGGTGGAAGCGGACCGACGAAGTGGGCCGAGGTGAAGAGCGCGCTCAACGCGTTCATCTCCGATCCGAAGTCGGCCGGCGTGGGCGTCGGTCTCCAGATGTTCCCAATCGAGCATCCCGGTGCGCCTGCGTCGTGCACGAGCAATGCGCAGTGCACCGTGGGCGGCGTCAACCTCGGGCGCTGCTTCCTCAAGGCATGCTCGCCCGCCTCCGCCAACGACCCGTGGACGAGCTGCGATACGAGCGCCGACTGCGGAGGCGCCGCCTGCCGCGAGATCGGCGAGTGCCGGCAAGGCATCTTCTCCTTCGGCAGCTGTCTCGTGAACGATCCCACGTACGGCTCCTGCTTGGTCGGCAACTGCAAGGCGGTCACGGCGGCGCAGTGCGACGGGACCGAGTGCGTGCTCGCCGACTACAGTCCGCCCAAGGTCGCGATCGGCGCGCTCCCCGGCAATGCCGCCGCGCTCACGGGCGCGATCAACGCCGCGCCCGATCCGAAGCCCGAAGCGCTCACGCCCACGTCGGTCGCGGTGCAGAGCGGGATCGCGATCGCGAAAGCACACGCCGCCGCCAATGCCGGCCACAGCGTGTTCCTCGTGCTCGCCACCGACGGCTTCCCCACGCGCTGCGCGCCGCTCGACATCCCCGGAATCTCGGGGCTCGCAGCGGGAGGCGTGAGCGGCACGCCGACCATCAAGACCTTCGTCATCGGCGTGTTCAAGGACGCCGACAAGGCCACCGCGACCGCGAACCTCGATGCGATCGCAGCCGGCGGCGGCACGACGAAGGCGTTCATCGTCACCACGGGCAGCAGCGTCGCGACCGAGTTCCAGAAGGCGCTCGATGCGATCCGCGGACAGGCGCTTCCGTGCGAATACTCCGTGCCGAAGGCTCCGGGCGGCGGCGCGCAGGACTTCGACAAGGTGAACGTCCAGCACACCGACGGCGCCGGAAAGAAGGACGTGCTGCCCTACAAGAAGAACCTCGCCGGCTGCGCGGGCGGCACGGGTTGGTACTACGACATCGATCCGGCGGGCGGCGCCACGCCGACGAAGATCATCCTCTGTCCGAACACGTGCGACGGCGTGAAGAAGGACACCGGCGCGGCGAAGGTCGAGATCCTCCTCGGCTGCAAGACCATCGTGAAGTGACCTCGTGCGATTCCTCCATCCAACGCATGACGAAGAGCGCGAGCTCTCTACCGACGACGTCTTCCTGAGCCCGGGGTATTTCGACGGATCGTCGAGGCTCGACACGGATCTCACGCCGCCTGATTTTCCGGGCGGATCGCATCCGATCGTGTCCGCGAACATGAACGCAGTCACCGGCAAGCGCATGGCCGAGACGATGGCGCGCTTCGGTGGCCTCGGTGTCCTGCCGCAGGACATGGACCTCGAGACGACCGCGCGCATCGTCGCTCACATCAAGAAGGCCGACCCGCGCTACGACACGCCGCTCGACGTCGACCCGAAGGCAACGCTGCGCGACGTCACGGGCATCATCCGCAAGCGCTCGCACGATCTGGTGGTGGTGGTCGACGAGCAGCACCGACCGATCGGCATCGTGAACCACTTCGACCTCCGCGATCGCGATCAATACACGCCCGTCTCGCAGCTCATGTCTCGCCGCATCGTGACCGTGAAGGTCGGCGTTTCGAATCGTGATGCGTTCCTCACGATGGAAGCGGAGCGCGTGAAGGCGGTCCCCGTGCTCGACGGCGAAGGGCGCCTCGCGGGAGTGATGACGCGTGACGACGCCGTGCGCCTCGAGCTGCTCACGCCCGCGCTCGACAAGAAGGGCGAGCTGATGGTCGCGGCGGCGGTGGGCATCTCCGCGCACGCCGCGCACACGGCAGCGCAGCTCTGCGAGATCGGCGTCTCGGCGATCGTGCTCGATACTGCTCACGGGCACCAACGGCGCATGCTCGAGGCGATCCGTGCGGTGAAGGCGATCGTGAACGGCCGCGTACCGATCGTCGCGGGCAACGTCTGCACGGCGGAGGGCACGCGCGCCTTGATCGAAGCAGGCGCCGACGTCGTGAAGGTCAACGTGGGGCCCGGCGCGATGTGCACCACGCGCATGCAGACGGGCACGGGCCGTCCCACGTTCACGTCGGTGCTCCACTGCGCGCGGGCGGCGCACGCGATGGGCAAGCACGTGTGGGCCGACGGCGGCGTGCGTTACCCGCGCGACGTGGCGCTCTACCTCGCGGCGGGCGCGGCGCGCGTGATGATCGGCACGGCGCTCGCGGGCACCTACGAGAGCCCGGGCGACGTGAAAGAGGACAAAGACGGCCTCCTCTACAAGGAGAACTACGGCATGGCCAGCGGTCGCGCCGTGAGCGATCGCACCGCCGATCTCGACGCGTTCGAGCGCGCGAAGAAGGGCTTCTTCCGCGAGGGCATCTCCACGTCGCGCATCTATCTCCGCGAAGGGCAGGAGAGCGTCGGCGGGATCCTGGTCGACATGATCACCGGCGTGCAGTCGGCGATGACGTACGCTGGCGCGCGCACGATCGCGGAGTTCGGCGAGAAGGCGCAGGTCGGCGTGCAGACCGTCGCCGGCTTCGGCGAAGGCACGCCACACGGGAAGCTTCGTCCGTAGGCCCACGGTCCAGACTTTGGGGGCAGCACCTGCAGGGGTCAGATCAGATCAAGGTCTCGCTCTGACCCCGGTCAGTCAGGTGCATGGACCCCAGTCAGCCGTCGCTCAGCAACGATGATCGACCGGAAAGCACGAACTCGGTCGACGTCAACGAGCCAGGTGCCGAGAGACACCTGACTTCCGTTGAGCAGACGTAGCCCGATACCGTTCTTGCCCACTTCGACGTTCACGACTTGAGGCGCCGCAAGCACGGTGACGAGACGCCCGCGCTCGTGATCTCGGGAGCCCTCCTCGACGACGAGAAGGTCGCAACGGTCGCGATTCGCGGCGTTCGTTACGTGCAGAAAGCGATCTCGCCCGATGTCCTCTGCGCCTTCGTCACTTCGCTCTCGTTCGATCCTTTCGTCGCCCTCGCCGAGGAGCAGCATCGATCCTACGGGTTCAGCTCCGCAGAGAAGCGCATCGCGGATCTCGCGATCGTGCACAACGTGCTCGAGCAGAGAGAGCTTGCTGCTCGGCTCGACCTTGCAGTGGACACCGTGGAGAAACAGACATCCAGTCTGCTTCACAAGGTCAAGGAGCCGGGCGTTCGCACGTTGAGGACGTACGTCGTCTCCGCCCTGCGGAGCGTCGTCCGACGATGGCGCTGAGCCACGTTGGCGGAGCGCGCCTCAGCGACAGAGTCCGGTGAGGAGCGCATACAGCCGATCCCCCAGCGCCACGCAGCGCTGCGCGACCTCCTCGCTCACGAAGCCGGCGTGGGCCGCGACCTCGATGACGCCGACCGCCTCGCCACATTCGCCCCGCGCGATACCGAAGACGCGGCGCTTGTCGGCGGGCGCGGTGCGCGCCGCCCCCTCCGCGATGTTGCAGCAGACGCTGACGGCGGCGCGCATCGCCTGGTCGCGCACCTTCGCGTTGCCAACGTGAGCCTCCTTGATCGTGAGTAGAAGCTCGACGGCCACTCCCCAAGCGATGAGGCGGTGATGGGGAAGAGCGCGAGTGTTGGATGAGTTGGTCATGCCCGTCCAGGCGCAGAAGGCGTGACGGCGCGCAGCGCCGGCGCGACTTGTGCGCCGCAGGGCAGGACCAACTCATCCAACGCGAGCGGGCCCCGAGCTTCTCGAGCCCTTCCGGAAAAGGCCCCCCTTCGAGCGGCGAGAGCTTTTCCAAGAGAGGCTAACCCGAGCCTCGAAGCCCCCGAACCCGAACCCGAACCCGAACCCGAACCGTACGTGCGCAGAACGAGCTCGGCGCTTCACAAGGTCTTGCGGGCGCCCGTTTCTCGCATGCGCGCGTACACGAGGAGCGACGCGGCGATCACGACGGTCACGTACACGTAGAAGCCGTGCTCCATCCCGTGCGCCTTGAACCAGAGCGCCACGTATTCCGCGGTGCCGCCGAAGAGCGTGTTCGCGATCGCGAAAGGGAGCGCGACGCCCAGCGTGCGGATCTCGGCGGGAAAGAGCTCCGCCTTCACGACCGCGTTCACCGACGTGTATCCGCTCACGATCACGAGCGCGCCCACCACGAGCGCGAAGGCGACGACGACGCTCTTCGTGCGACCGAGCGCATCGAGCAATGGATAGGTGCACAGCGTGCCGAGCACGCCGAACGCCATCATGATCGGGCGTCGTCCGATCTTGTCGGAGAGGCGGCCCACCGCGGGCTGCAGCGCGACGAACACCACGAGCGCGAGCGCCGTGATGCGCGTCGCCGTCTCCTTCGAGAAGCCCGACGTGTTGACGAGGAACTTCTGCACGTACGTCGTGTATGCGTAGAACGCGAGCGTGCCACCGGCGGTGAGACCGACGACCACGGCCGCCTCCCGCGGGTGCTCGCGCACGAGGCGCAGCGCGCTCGAACGCGACGTTCGGTTCTGCTCCTTCACGCCCTCGAACGCGTGGGTCTCGAGCAGGCCCCGCCGGAAGAAGAAGACCGCGATGGCGAGGAGCGCGCCGATGACGAACGGGATGCGCCAGCCCCATGCCTCGAGCGCCTGCCGATCGAGCGTCGCCTGCAGCACCATGAGCACGGCGAGCGCGACGATCTGCCCGCTCACGAGGGTCACGCACTGCAGGCTCGACCAGAGGCCACGTCGCGAGGGCTCGGCCATCTCCGAGAGGTAGGTCGCGCTCGCGCCGTATTCGCCTCCGACGCTGAGGCCTTGGAGGAGGCGTGCGGCGACGAGGATCACCGGCGCGGCGACTCCGATCGTGCGGTACGTGGGCACCACGGCGATGACGAGCGAGCCGACGCACATGAGCACGACCGAGAGCGTGAGGCCTGCCTTGCGTCCGCGGCGGTCGGCGTACACGCCCATGATCCATGCGCCGATCGGGCGGACCACGAAGCCCGCTGCGAACACCGCCGCGGCGCCGAGGAGCTCGGCCGTCGCGTCCTCGGCGGGGAAGAACGCCGACGCGAAATAGAGCGAGAACGCCGAGTACGCGTACCAGTCGTACCACTCGATGAGATTCCCCGAGGACCCCATCACGATGGACTTCAGGCGCGAGCTCATCGCATGCGCCGCACGAGCTGGTCGACCGCCTTCAAGAGCGTGGGGAGACGATGGGGGCCGTGCATCGCGACGATGTGCGCCGCCGCGCGCTCCACGTCGACGCCGACCGCCGTGACGAACAGCGGACGCGTGCTCGTGCCGCGCGTGACGGCGAGCGATCGGCGAGCCGGATCTTCACCGGGGAGTGGAGGACGCGTCCACTCCGTCTTCGCGACGCCGATCACGGCCGCGCGTCCGCCGAGCGCGTCGTAGAGCCGTGCGCCGAGGCCTGCGCCTTTCCCCGTGAGCCACACGTACCCATCGACGAGGATCGTCGTCGGTTCCTGGGGAAGGCGCCGGAGCACGTCGAGCATGGGCGGCAGCTCGCGCTCGAAGAACGCGCCCGGCCGATACGGCGCGGCGACGGGCGTGATGCTCTGCGCTCGCCCGACGATGCGATCGTCCGGAAAGTCGCGAAAGACGAGGCAGCCCGCGTACGCGTGCGTGTCGTCGTAGCGGACGTCGAGGCACGCGAGCACGTCAGCGCGCTCTCCAGAGCTCTTCGCACGCTGCCGCTGCGCCGTCGACGAGAGAGGCGTCGAGTGTCTCTCCGCGATCGTATGCATTCTGCACGCGCTCGAAGATGGCCTTGGCGAGCGGCGAGATCCACGCATCGGACGAATACCAGCCTGCGTTCTCGTCGAAGCGCTCCGGCGCGATCTGGCGGAGGAAGACCTTCTGCTGCGCGACGGCGAGCGGCTCTTCGAGGATCTTCTCGACGCGTACGCCCTCCGTCGGATCGCAGCGTCCGAGGAAGCGCGTCGAGAGCGCGCGCTTCTCTGCGGTCGCGCGCTGGCTCGAGACCCAGTGCGCGAGCTCGTGGACGACGATCTCGGGCTCCGCCGTCCCCTTCAGGAGGAGGAACGACCCGCGCTGATGTGCGGTCACGTTCGGACCGGACGGCCAGTAGAGGACGAGCGCCTCGAACCAACCGGCTCGCGTCACGCCGTAGAAGCGGAGCATCTTCTCGAAGAAGGCTTCGGTCTTCGTGCCCGAGAGCGAAGAGGAGAGCTGGCGCGCGGTCGCCGCGAGGCCGCGGCTCTCGTCGAGGATGACGCGCATGCGCGGCTCGTACGCCGCGTAGAACGCTCGAAGCGTCGCCACGTCTTCGGGGCCCACGACCTTCGACACGCGCGCGAAGCCTTCGTCCATCGTGCTCGCGCCGTAGAACGCCTCGGCGACTCGATCTGCGGGCTTGTTCGGCGCGAACAGGCCGCTCGCGTTCGTATGCGGGTCCTTCTCTTCGCTCGGATACGCATACGTGCGCTTGCGGAGCTCCTTGTACGTCGCGAAGCGCTTCGCGTCGTCGTCGCCGATCACGCCGAAGCGGCGCTCCCAGTCGGCGCGGTACTCGGGGTTGCACTTGTCCTTCCACCACAGCGAGACGTTGTCGAGGGTCTCGAAGACGACCGCCGGCTCGCGGTACACGGCCGTGACGAGCGGGGGCCGCGCCGGCGCGGCTGCAGACGCGGACGTGGGCGCGGGGACCGGAGGCGTCGCGCACGCACCGAGGAGAAGGACGAAGAGAGCCCGAGCGCGCATGCGATCAGTCGGGATCGCGATGGACGGTCTCCATCGCGAACGCTGGGAGGCATACCGCGATGTACTCGGCGCCCTCCGGCCCCGGCGTGCTGTAGCGAACGTGCTCCTTTGCCGGGACGATGACGCCCTGACCGGCCGCGACGTCGAGGTCGCCCTCTTTGGTCGTCACCCGCAGAACGCCGCGGAGCACGACGGTGTACTCGTCGAACTCGGGCGTCTGTCCCGGCTCGACCCAGCCGGAGGGGCTCGTCATCTTCGCGATGCTGACGGCGCTCGTGCCGGAATTGACGCGACCGACGTACTCCTCGATGCGCTTGGGCTTGTTTCCTGCGGCGGCGATGACGGTGGGCTTTTCGATCAGCTTCGGCATGATGCGGATCGTAGTCGAACCTTCGGCCTTCTTCGTGGAAGATGGACCCCGCGAACATGAAGATCTCGTCCGCGAGCGCTGCCATCGCTTTCGCCGTCGTCGTCGCCTGCGGAGGAGCGAAGCCGCCCGCCGTCGCCGAGTCGAGCGGCATGGAGTGCCCCACGACCGGCGCCCGCGCGTGCACCGACGCGAGCGACTGCGGATCGAACCTCCATTGCACGGGCGGTCGCTGCTTCGTGAACCAACCAGGTTGCCCGTGCTCTGAGTCGGTCGACTGCGGTGGCTCCGCGCACTGCACGAAGGGCATGTGCTACCCGAACAAGGCGAACGTGCCCTGCAGCGGACCGAACGACTGCGGACCGCACGCGCACTGCACCGTGGAGAGCTGCTACCTCAACGAGAGCGGCTCGCCGTGCTCGTCGACCTCCGACTGCGGCTCGGGCTCGGCGTGCGTGAACGGCTCGTGCAACTGAATCAGTTCTGCGCGCCCTTCGGGCCGTCGGCCGCCTGCGGCGGACCTCAGTAACGACGCGAGCTCTCGGACGCCGCGCCGCTTCGAGGCGCAGGCCGCTTGCTCCGCGCGACGCGCTTCTGCACGACGCGCAGCGCCGCCGCGAGCTGCTGCTCCTCGTCCATGTCGTCGCCGCCGGGCGGAATGCCGACGAGCAGCGGATCGCTCGGCGCGCCGCAGTAGCCATCCCACGCGCAGAGCGTTCCTTCGGCGCAGTCTTCGTTCGTGGAGCAGCTCGTACGCTTCATCTTGTATGCGGGGCAGCCGGGGAAGTCGGGCGGGCAATCGGCCACGTCGTGGCAACGCATCGGAGCGTGATCGCCCGCGAGCGACTGCGCGCCGTCGGGGAGCTTGCCGACGATCGTGGCGACGTGCGGCCAATCGGGCGAGCCGCTTCCCGCGACGAGCGATCCTTGCTCGTCGAACGCGACGAAGTAGTAGCGCGTGTCGCCCGTGACCGTGCTAACCTCGCGGCACGAGACCTCGCCCCCCCCCGTCTGGCCCGCGCCCCCCGGCTCCTGCGCGCCCCAGCCGCGCCAGC
>JACXTT010009825.1_pt1 | contig 13017 bp, 12 predicted proteins | sample 9270951 | NCBI WGS metagenome assembly JACXTT01 (sample SAMN15532306, study PRJNA645909) | rock metagenome | isolation source: weathered quartz diorite | place: Puerto Rico | collected 2017-06-21 | reverse complement strand
CTTGAGTATCGCGGCTATGACTCTTGCGGCGTGGCCGTGGTGCGCGACGATGCACTCGAACGCGCCCGCACCGTTTCCCGCGTGGCGGACCTTGACACCCAGACGCAGGCATCGGGCCTGGCCGGCACCACCGGCGTCGCGCATACGCGCTGGGCCACGCACGGCAAGCCCGACACGGTCAACGCCCACCCGCATTTCTCGGGCGAGACCATCGCGCTCGTGCACAACGGCATCATCGAAAACTACGAGCCGTTGCGCGAAGAGCTGCGCGCGGTCGGCTACGGCTTCGAGTCGCAGACCGACACCGAAGTCGTCGCCCACCTGATCCACCAGGCCTACACCTACCCGAGCAGCGCCACGCGCGGCGACCTGCTCTCGTCCGTGCGCGCCGTGACCAAGCGCCTGCACGGCGCCTACGCCATCGCCGTGTTCGCCAAGGACCAGCCCGGCCGCGTGGTCGGTGCTCGCGCCGGCTCGCCGCTGGTGGTGGCGCTTGGCGACAACGAGGCCTTCCTGGCCTCGGACGCGATGGCCGTGGCCGGCACCGCCAACCGGATCATTTACCTCGACGAAGGCGACGTGGTGGAGATCACGCGTGACACCGTGACCATCCATGACGCTCACGACCACCTGGTGGAGCGCGAGGTGCGCGTGGTGGAAACCCACGCCGCCGCCGTCGAACTGGGGCCGTATCGCCACTTCATGCAGAAGGAAATCTTCGAGCAGCCGCGCGCGCTGGGCGACACGCTCGATGGCATCGAGGTCATCGAGCCGGAACTGTTCGGCAAGAACGCCGCGGAGGTCTTCGCCGGCATCGACAACGTTCTGATCCTCGCCTGCGGCACCAGCTACTACTCGGGCTGCACCGCCAAGTACTGGCTCGAATCGATCGCCAAGATCCCGACGCAGGTCGAGGTCGCCAGCGAGTACCGCTATCGCGAGACCGTGCCGAATCCGCGCGCGCTGGTCATCGTGGTGTCGCAGTCGGGCGAGACCGCCGACACGCTGGCCGCGCTGCGCCACGCAAAGGAACTGGGCCACACGCACACGCTGGCCGTGTGCAACGTCGGCACCAGCGCGATGGTGCGCGAGACCGAACTGCGCTTCCTGACCCGCGCCGGCACCGAGATCGGCGTGGCATCGACCAAGGCGTTTACCACGCAGCTGGCCGCGCTCTACATGCTGACGCTGGCGCTGGCCAAGGTCCGTGGCCGCCTGACCGAAGACGCGGAAGCCGCCGCGCTGGCCAACCTGCGCCACCTGCCGGCGGCGCTGCACGGCGTGCTGGCGCTGGAGCCGCAGATCATCGCCTGGTCCGAGGACTTCGCGCGCCGCGAGAACGCCCTGTTCCTGGGCCGCGGCCTGCACTACCCGATCGCGCTGGAAGGCGCGCTCAAGCTGAAGGAAATCTCGTACATCCACGCCGAGGCCTATCCGGCCGGCGAGCTCAAGCACGGCCCGCTGGCGCTGGTGACCGAGGCCATGCCGGTCGTCACCGTGGCGCCGAATGACGCGCTCTTGGAAAAGCTGAAGTCCAACATCCAGGAAGTGCGCGCCCGTGGCGGCCGCCTGTATGTGTTCGCCGACAGCGACACCCACATCCAGTCGTCCGACGGCATTCAGGTGATCCGCATGCCCGAGCACTACGGCGACCTCTCGCCGATCCTGCACGTGGTGCCGCTGCAACTGCTGGCCTACCACACGGCCTGCGCGCGCGGCACCGATGTCGACAAGCCGCGCAACCTGGCGAAGTCGGTGACGGTGGAGTAATCCGCGGCCTTCAGGAAGCTGCTGTCGCAATGAAAAAGGGCCCCACTGGGGCCCTTTTTCTTGTCGCCGGGACGGCGTGAAGATGCCTCAGACCGACTTCGCAGCGGGCCGTATGAGCACCGCCTGGGACAAGTTCACAGGCGCTTCGTCACCATGGCAGTCGGCGAAGTGGTCGCAGTCGCTGCACGACGGTTCCGGGCAAGGGTGCAGGTCCAGTTGCTCGCAAACACGGTGGTAGAAGAACTTCTTCCATTTCATGTCCGTCGTGTTGGCAAGGAAGACCGGCTCGAACCGCAGCTGCAACAGGCCGCAGACGTCTTCCCGACCAGACAGTCCCATATCCTGCCAGAGGTGCGTGCGGCCAAAGCAGCCGCAGGCCAGCGCGTGTGCCGCCCAGCGTGCGGTCAGGGCGTCGGCGCCGGCCGAGCGTCCGCTCCACAGCATCTCGACCAGATCCGCGAATTCGCAGGGCAAAGCCTGGGGATCCACGGGAGGCGCATCCGGCTCCCAGCCTGCCTCGGCAGCGCCGGGAAAGCAGGTATCCAGCATTCGGTGGAATTCGTCCGGCGGCAGGCCCAGCCATTGCGCGAAGCGCGGCAGGCCGCCGGCCGCCGCGCTTTCCAGCACGCCCGACAGCGCGCGCGACACGGGATCGCCGGGATGGGCGGCAAAGGCATCGAGCAGGAGAAGGGAGCGATTCATTAGCGCAATATAGAGGTGTATATAACGGCAGTCAAACCGGGGCGGCAAGCCTGCGGCGGATCAGGCATGGGTCGCCCGGCATCGAAAGCCGGCCTGCATCCGAGGCGAATATCGGTCATGTCTTCCTGAACATAATTTGCAGCCGATCGTCATGTGAAAATGCATATAACGGTGCGTCATGCGGAAGGGCAGAAGGCACCTCCGGGAGCTGAACATGCCAAGAGAGTTGGTTGACTCGCATCTGGTCCGCGTGCTGCACGTGCTGCTGACCGAACGCAGTGTTTCGCGCACGGCGATGCTGCTCGGCCAATCGCAGCCGGCCGTCAGCGTGGCATTGCGCAAGCTGCGTGCGATGACCGGAGACCCATTGCTGGTGCGCAGCGGCAATCGCATGGTGCCGACCGAGCACGGCATGGCGCTGCTGGAGCCTGCTCTGCAGGCATTGCAGGGTATCGACAGGATTCTGGAGCCCGTGACGTCGTTCGACCCGGCGCGCAGCGCCAGGACCTTTCGGATCGGCTCGCCCGACTATCTCGACGTGTTCTTCGTCCCGGCGGTGATCGAGCGCTTCCACGAGCAGGCACCGAACGCCATGCTGGAGGTCCGCCACCTGATGGCCGACGGCGGTTATGAGCAGGGACTTGCCGGCGGCGACCTGGATCTCGTCATCGGCAACTGGCGCACGCCGCCCGACAACCTGCATCTGCAATCGCTGTGCACGGACGAACTGGTTTGCCTGTTGCGCGAGGACCATCCGATCGGCCCGGGCGCCATGACGGCGCAGGCCTATGCCGCCGCGAGCCATCTGGCGGTCACGACGCGCAATCTGGCTGGCCAGGGCACCATCGATGTCGAACTGGCCCGCGCCGGGCTCAAGCGCAAGGTGACCACGCAGATTCCGTACTTTTGCATGGCACCCTATGTGCTGGTGCGCTCCAGCCTGGTGTTCACCACCACCCGGGCGTTTGCCAGCCACTACGCGGAACTGTTGCCGCTGCGCATCGAGTCGCTACCGGTGCAGGTGCCCGCGTTGCGCTACTACCAGCTGTGGCACGAGCGCGCGCACCGCGACCTGGGATCGCGCTGGCTGCGCGGCATCATCGCCGACACGGCGCGGGCGCTGATACCAAACCGGTAAGAGACGGCTTCAGGAGGGAATGCGGACCTGCAACCTGCGACGGCCGAACCGGCCATCCGGCACTATTCAGACACCGTGACCATTGACGGCGACCTGCCGAACGGGCGGCGCATCTGGCGGGAAGAACTGCTGGCCATGGCCCGGACGCATGCCGGCCCCGCCAGCATTGCCTGCTATTCCGGCCGTCATATCCGCGAAGTGAATCGACTGCGCGGCGTGCTGCTCACGGAACTGCTGGACGCGGCGGGCATGCCGTTGCTGCCGCGTTCCCGATGCAAGCAACTGGTCATCGCCGTCCTGGCCGGCGACGGCTATGCATGCCTGTTCAGTTGGCACGAGCTGTACAACTCGCCGATCGGCAAAGGGGCCATGCTGCTGGTGGAGCAAAATGGCGAGCGCTTGCCCGAGGCCGCCGGCGGGCTGCAACTGATCTCGCTGCAGGACTTGCGGCTGGGCCCGCGTCAGGCCGTCGCTGTCAACCGCATCGCCGTGCGCGCCTGGCACCCGCAGCGGTAGCTGGCCCCGGCCACATCGGAAACGCCCCGCCACCTTTTCAACCGGGCACGCGCTTCCTGAGCAGGTAGCGCTGCGTGCCCTCCATCACCAGCACGCCGTCCTGGTTGTGCACGGTCGAGCGCATCGCCAACACGCCGGTGGTGCGGTTCGGGCTCAGTTGGCTGACCTCCAGCGCGCTGTAGAGCGTGTCGCCAACGTAGACCGGATGCAGGAAACGGCTGCTCTGGTCGATGAATCCCTTCAGGGATTCCTCCACCATGTGCGGAAACAGCCCGGCGCCGGCCGCGGTCTGGATCACGACCTGGTAGCCGTGCGCCAGCATGTGCGGCATGCCGTGCGCGCGGCAGTACGCGACGTCGTAGTGCACGGGGTGGTTGTCGCCGCTCGCCAACTGGAACGCCGCGAACAAGGCGTCGGTCATCGTGCGGGACGGCAGCACGAACCGTTCCCCGACGCGGAAATCCTCGAAGTATCGCTGCTCGCACAGGCGGTGGCGGCTGGGGTCGAATTGCGCGCCGGGATCGGTCTGGGGCATGCTCTGGGACATGGCTCACTGCTCCTTGATGTTGGCGGCCTGCGCGACGCCGCGCCATTTGGCGATTTCGCTGTCGACGTGCGCGGCCAGCGCCTGTGGTGTCGGGTCGGATTCGAGTACCAGCCCCATGCCGAACGCCCGCTTCTGCAGGTCGGCGTCCGCCAGCGCCGCGCGCAGCGTCCGGGACAGCGTGGCGATGACCGCCGGCGGTGTGGCGGCCGGCACGAAGGCCGCGTTCCACGTATAGGCTTCATAACCCGGTACGGCCTCGGCGACGGCGGGGGTGTCGGGCGTTTGCGGCAGCCGCGTGCGCATGGTGGTGGCGATGAGACGAACCGTGCCGGCGCGCACCTGCGCGAGTCCCGTCGGCGCGCTGTCGATCATGAAGCCGATTTGTCCGCCGACGAGATCCGTCATGGCGGGGCCGGTGCCGCGATAGGGGATGTGCGTGGTCTTCAGCCCGGCCCTCAGATTCAGCAACTCGGTGGCAACGTGGGGCGCGCTGCCGTTGCCGGCGGAGCCATAGTCGACCTTGTTCGGGTTTGCCTTCACGTAGGCCAGGAACGCCTTGAGGTCGGTCGCCGGAAAGCTCTTGTTGACCAGCAGCACCAGAGGCGCCTTGGCCGCCAGACCTACTGGGGCGAAATCGCGGGTCGTGCGATAGGGCAGGCGCGGCACGATGCTTTCGTTGACCGCGTGCGCCACCGTCGTCAACAGCACGGTGTAGCCGTCTGGCTTTGCCTTCGCCACGTAGTCGGTACCGACCACGGTGCCCGCGCCGGTGCGGTTTTCCACCACCATCGGCTTGCCCAGTTGCCGTCCCCATTGCTCGGCTAGCACGCGTGCGAAGGCGTCGGTCGGCCCGCCGGCCGCGTATGGCACCACCAGTTTGACGGGCTGCGTCGGCCACGCGTCCGGCGCGGCCGTGGCCGCGCCAACGCAGAACGTCAGGATCAGCCCCAGGCCGAGAACGGCGCGCGGGCACGCGGTGAGCGTTGGCATTGTGGTCTCCTCCGTTATCGTCATGCCATCCCGGTGGACGGCATGCGTGCGCGATCCGCGCGGGGCCGCCAGTGCTGTCGGGGACTGGCCGGCGCCTTCCGCAATCGTTCGCTGAAGGCACCCATTGTTGCCCGGGGCCGGCAAGGCGTGGTTCGCCTTTGGGAAACGCTGCCTTTGGCACGCGCAAGGAGACCGTGGGGCGACGCTCCGGCGCTGCACGCTCTTCACCAGCGCGGAGCCCTGCTGCATGTGCGCCGGCGCGATCTACTGGTGCAACATCGGGCGCGTGGTCTACGCGCTCTCCGAACACAAACTGCTCGGCCTGACCGGCGACCATCCGGAGAACCCGACGTTCTCGCTGCCGTGTCGGGAAGTGTTCGTGCGCGGCCAGCGTCGCGTGGAGGTGGTCGGCCCGCTGATCGAGGAAGAGGCCCGCGCGCCCCATAAGGGTTTCTGGCCGCCGCGTGAAAAGCCGATTTTCCCGATTGCGCGCATAATGACGTGCTAGGCCACGACGCCACTCGCATTTGCACAGAAATATGACCGATACAACAAGTGAGCTGATCGACTCAGCCCGGTTGCCGACACGCTACGGCGAATTCATCGCGCATGCCTTCCAGGGCGCGCACACGCGCACCGAGCACCTGGCCCTGACGATTGGAGACGTCGCCGGGGAGGGCGTGCTGACCCGGCTGCACTCCGAATGCCTCACCGGCGACGTATTCGGCTCCTGCCGCTGCGACTGCGGCGAGCAACTGGATCTCGCCATGAAGCGGATCGCCGAGGAAGGCCGCGGCATCCTGCTGTACCTGCGTGGCCACGAGGGCCGTGGCATCGGCCTGTCCAACAAGATCCGCGCCTACCGCCTGCAGGATGGCGGGCTCGATACCGTCGACGCCAACCTCGCCATTGGCCAGGCGATCGATGCGCGCACCTACGGGTTTGCGGCCGACCTGCTGCGCCAGTGGGGCGTGAAGTCGATTCGCCTGATGAGCAACAACCCGCTCAAGCAGAAGGCGCTGGAGGATGCGGGCATCGTCGTGCTGGAGCAGGTGCCGCACATCGTCCCGTCCAACGCCGAGAACGAGAAGTACCTGGCGACCAAGCGCTCGCGCATGGGACATCTGCTCGACTGAGGCTTGCTTCGTCTTCGCCTTCGTTTTCGCCTTCGCCACCGGGTCTGTCGCCGCGCCATGCGCGGCGATTGCCGTGCCACGGTGTTTGCGAAGGGCGCTGAGGTTTCGCGCGCGTATTCTCGGGACGGCGCGTAATATTCTCGCCGCCGCTATCCTGGTTTTTAAATAATAATAAAAACAATTGGCATTCATAAAATGCCGCACGCGGCGCCGGATGGCTGAAATCCCGCATCGCAGCTTGACCTGCGCGGCATGACCATTACCATGAATAAGCCGGACGACATGGTTCGGATTCGGTAATGGGTGAGTGCCATGAAAACCGACAAGAAGATTATTCAGTTGCTCAACGCGCAGTTGAAGCACGAACTGACGGCGATCAACCAGTATTTCCTGCATGCCCGCATGTATCGCCATTGGGGGCTGGGCGATCTGGGCAAGCACGAGTACGAGGAATCCATCGAAGAGATGAAGCATGCCGACAGGCTGGTCGAGCGCATCCTGTTGCTCGAAGGGCTGCCGAACCTGCAGGATCTCGACAAGCTGCTGCTCGGCGAGAACACCGAGGAAATGCTGGCGTGCGATCTCAAGCTGGAGCGTGCCTCGCAGGCCAGTTGCAAGGACGCCATCAAGTATCTCGAGTCGGTCGGCGACTATGTATCGCGCGCGCTTATCGAGGACATCCTGGGCGATACCGAGGCGCACGTCGACTGGCTGGAAACGCAGCTTGACCTCATCAAGAAGGTCGGCCTGCAGAACTACCTGCAGTCGGCGATGGGCGGCGTGCACTAGCAGCCGCCGCCGCGCCCGTGACAGCCGTCGCGGGCACGCCCTGCAGACTTTTTCATTTCCAGATACACTGCGCCCCGCAGCATGAATCTCCATGCCCGGGGCGGGGTGGCAGAGTGGTGATGCGACGGCCTGCAAAGCCGTTTACGACGGTTCGATTCCGGATCCCCGCCTCCATCGCTTCCCCCTGTCCCATCGCGCGCAGCGCACGCTTGCCGCACGCGGCATCCGCAGTCCATCCCTCGTTTTCCCTTACGCCGTTTCTGTCATGCGCAGTACAGCGGCGCCGTGTACGCTCCCGTCTTGCCTTTGCGCGCGCATCGGGGCTTTCCCAGGCTGGCAACGCCTTGCCGATTGCGATAGTGTGAGGCGGCTCGCGGCAAGCAGGAACTGATCATTGGTTCACACCCTCCAATGCGTCAGCGCGAGTCGTCGTGAGGTCGGCAGCATAGCCGGCACACGGCATGCAACAGCCATGCAGGGCTTCCATGGCACTCCCATGCCAAAAGACGTGAGAACGAGAGGCTCCAGATGACTTATGACCTGAGAATTCGGGCAGCCAGGCCTTCGGACGGCCCGGCAATTGCGGCAGTGCTGGAGCGATGCGGGCTCCCGACGGACGACGTCATCCGCCTGGTGGAACACTTCCATGTGGCGGTGATGGACGAGCAACTGGTTGGGTGTGCGGGCGCCGAGCGCATTGGCGAGATCGCCGTGATCCGCTCCGTGGCGGTGCTGCCGTCCTATCGCGATCAGGGCGTCGCCACGCACCTGGTCCAGGCCGTGCTCATGCGCGCCCGCTCCGGCGGCGCGCGGCGCGCGGTGCTGGTGTCGGCGGCCTGTCCGACCTATTTCACACGCTATGGCTTTTCCCTGGTGCCGGCGGCCAAGCTGCCCGGGGAGGTGCTGGCCTCGCGCGAGTTCGACCGCCAGCGCGGCGCGGACGCGCTGTGCATGGCCTGCGAACTCACCTGAGGCGGCCTTCGGCACGTTTTCCAAAAAGCGGAAATAATCTGGCCTTCATGCCGCCGTCACATCGTGACGGTAACGTCAAAGGAGAGCCAGTATGTCGACAGCCCGCGCCGTTCGCGTTCATGAGTTTGGTCCGCCGCAGGTGATGCGGCTCGAGTCCGTCGACCTGCCGGCGCCCGCCGCCGGCGAGGTTCAACTGCGGCAGACCGCGATCGGTTTCAACTTCATCGACATCTACCAGCGCAAGGGCATCTATCCGCTGCCCGCGCCGACCGGCCTCGGGCATGAGGCGGCCGGCGTTGTCGAGGCAGTGGGAGAAGGCGTGGCGGGCATCGCGCCCGGCGACCGCGTGGCGTACATGAATGCGGGTATCGGTGCCTATGCCGACCGCCGCAACGTTCCGGCGGACAAGCTCGTGAAGCTGCCCGACGGCATCAGCGACGAAGCGGCCGCCGCCGTGTTGTTCAAGGGCATGACCGCGCAGTCCCTGGTGCGCCGCACGCACGCGGTCGGCCCCGGCGATACGGTGTTGGTGCACGCCGCCGCCGGCGGCGTCGGCCAGATTCTCGCGCGCTGGGCCAAGGCGCTGGGCGCCTTCGTGATCGGCACGGCCGGGTCCGCCGCCAAATGCGAGCGCGCCTTGCAGGCGGGCTGCGACGTGGCCATCGACTACAGTGCGGGCGACTGGGTGCGGCAGGTGCGCGAGGCCACCGGCGGGCGCGGTGTGCGCGTGGTGTATGACGCGGTGGGCAAGGACACCTTCCTCGGTTCGCTCGACTGCGCGCAGCCGTTCGGCCTGGTGGTGCTCTACGGCGGCGCGTCGGGGCCGGCGCCCGCCATCGAGCCGGAGTTGCTGAACAAGAAGGGCTGCCTGTTCCTCACGCGCCCATCGGTGTTTCCGCATAACGCGGATCCCGCAACCTTCCGCGCCAACGCCAAAGACCTGTTCGATGCCATCGCCGCCGGCCATGTGAAGGCGGAGATCGGCGCGCGCTTCGCGCTGGCCGATGTCGCACGGGCACACGAGGCCGCGGAGCGCCGCGAGACCACCGGCGCGATCGTGCTGCTGCCCTGAAACGGACCCGACTACGGCCCTGCGGCCTACCCGTGCGCGTGGCGCGCCGGGTGCGCGGCGATGGGGCCGTGGTCGCAGTGGCTGATTTCCACTGTCACGTGGACGAGTTCCTCGTGCACGGACAGCGCCTGGCGCACGCGCTGCGGCGTCAGTTGCGCATCGTGCGTGACCAGGCAGGCGATGCACGCAAATTGCTGCTTGCCCACGCGCCACACGTGCAGGTCGGTCACGCGCGTGCCGTCCTCGCCGTGGCCGAAGCCGGCCAGCACCTCGCGCACTTCCTCCACCACCGCGTGATCCATTTCGCGGTCGAGCAGCACTGTGCCGCTCTGGCGCAGCAGCCCGAACGCCCAGCGGCCGACCAGCACCGCGCCGACGATGCCCATGACCGGGTCCAGCCAGCCCCAGCCCAGCCACCAGCCGCCGGCCAACGCCAGCAGCGCGAGCACCGACGTGGCCGCGTCGGCCAGCACATGGAGGTAGGCGGCCCGCAGGTTGATGTCGTGGTGGTGGCTGTGCCCGTGGCCGTCGCCATGCGAGTGGCCGTGGTGATCGTGCCCGTGGTCATGGCCGTGATGGTGCGCGCCGCCGAGGATGAGCGCGCAGCCCAGGTTGACCAGCAGGCCGATCGCAGTGACCGCCATCGCCTCCTTGTAGTGGATGGCCTGGGGCGCGAACAGTCGCTCGACGGAGGCGCCGGCCATCAGCGCGGCAATCCCGAGCAGGAAGATCGCGCTGGCAAAGCCGGCCAGCACCTCGATCTTCCAGGTGCCGAAGGCAAAGCGCGCGTCGCCCGCGTAGCGCCGTGCCGCCGCATAGGCGAAGGCAGACAGGCCGATCGCCAGCGCGTGCGAGCTCATGTGCCAGCCGTCCGCCAGCAGCGCCATCGAGTTGAACCAGAGGCCCGCGGCGATCTCGACCACCATGGTGATCGCGGTGATGAGCATCACCAGGCGGGTGCCGCGCTCGGCGGCGTGATTGCCGGTATCGAAGACGTGGCTGTGGGTCCACGCGGAAAGGTCTTGGGTATGCATGATGTTGCCGCGCCGGTGTGGCCGGCGATCGTCGGAGATATTTGAGGGACGGATGCGGCGCAAAAAGGCGCAAAACGCGCGCTCCCGCATGGTCCCGATAGGGTAGCAGTGCGTGGCGCGCCCGGGTGTTTCGTCCTTGTTGACGGCAGGGATGCCGCTACCAGCCGTGATATGCGGCGGCGCTGTCCTGCGCGCCGAAGTGTTCGGCCAGGAAATCGACGAACGCGCGCACCCGGGCCGACAGCTTGTCGCGCGTCAGGTAAACCGCATAGATGTCGGCCGGCGGCGATGACCATTCCGCCAGCACCCGGCGCAGGCGGCCCGAGCGCAGCAGCGGCGCGACCTCCCACTCCGAGCGCAGCACGATGCCGTGGCCCTGCAGCGCCCAGCCGACCGCGACCTCGCCGTCATTGGCGGCCGCAGGGCCGCGCACCTTGACGGTTTCCTGCCGCCCGCCGGCCTGCAGGGTCCAGGTGCCGTACGCGGTGTCGCTTTCGCGGATCACGATGCAGCGATGCCGGGCCAGTTCACGCGGCGATGCCGGCGCGCCGTGGCGTTCCAGGTAGGCCGGCGAGGCGCACAGCAGCCGATGGTTCGCCGCCAGCCGGCGTGCCGCCAGTCGCGCATCGGGCAGGTCGCCGACCAGGATGCCGACGTCGTAGCCGGCCTCCGCCAGCCCAAGCGCCCGGTCGGTCAGTTGCAATTGCACCTCGACCTCGGGATAGGCCTGCAGGAAGGCGCCCATGGCCGGCGCCAGGTGGCGGCGCCCGAACCCGAGCGTGGCATTCACGCGCAGTAGCCCGCGCGGCGCCACACGCGTGCCGCCCAGGCCCTGCTCCAGTTCCTCCAGCTCCGACAGGATGCGCGCGCCCTGCGCGAGATAGGTCTCGCCCTCCGGCGTGACGCTCAGGCGGCGCGTGGTCCGGTTCACGAGCCGCACGCCCAGGCGCGCCTCCAGCGCGGCCAGCCGCTTGCTGGCCGCCGACGGCGTCAGGCCCAGGTGCTGCGCCGCGGCGGCCAGGCTGCCGCGCTTGACGAGCAGGACGAAGAAGGCGAGGTCGGAGAAGGCATCCATGCGTCGGCGGCCGGCTGATTCGTGAATGTCAGGAATGAATGTTGGTCGTGCAGCTGGATTATATCGACGGATTCCACGGCTAGACTGCCATCACTGACGTTTCCCTGTGAGCCCCCATGACCCGCCGCACGCTCTACCGCAAGCTCGTGGATTCGCATACGGTGTGCGCGCTCGATGCGCAGCACGTCTTGCTCTATGCCGACCTGCACCTCATGAACGAGTACACCAGCCCGCAGGCATTTGCCGGGCTGGCGGAACTCGGCCGCCCGGTGGCGGCGCCCGGCCAGCAACTGGCGGTCGTCGACCACATCATTCCCACCCACGCGGAGTCGCCGCGCCGGATCCAGGACCCGGCCTCGGCGCTGCAGGCGCGCAATCTCAAGCGCAATTGCGAGCGCCACGGCATTGCGCTCCTCGATACCGACGATCCGCTGCAGGGCATCGAGCACGTCGTCGCGCCGGAGCACGGCCAGATCCGGCCTGGCATGGTGGTGCTGTGTGGCGACAGCCACACCACGACCTACGGCGCGTTCGGCGCGCTCGGGTTTGGCATCGGCACGTCGGAAGTCGAGCATGTGCTGGCCACGCAGACGCTGGTGTATCGCGTGGCGCGCGACATGCGCATCCGCGTGGAGGGCCGGCTGCCCGTCGGCACGGCGGCCAAGGATCTCGTGATGCACATCATCGGCCGCATTGGCGCGCAAGGCGCGCGCGGCTACGCGGTCGAGTTCGCCGGCGATGCCATCCGTGCGCTGTCGGTGGAGGCGCGCATGACCTTGTGCAATATGGCCGTGGAGGCGGGCGCGCGCGGCGCGCTGATCGCTCCGGACGCCGCGAGCATCGACTACGTGCTGGCCCGCGCCGTCGGTCTCGACGCCGGCATGGCCGCGCGGGCGCGCGAGGCCTGGGGCGCGCTGGCATCGGACGCCGACGCCGGTTTCGACGCCGAGCATGCCTTCGACGCCGCCGATGTCGCGCCCTGCGTGACCTGGGGCACGAGTCCCGACCAGTCGGTGCCGGTTGGCGCGCGCGTGCCGGTGCCCGACGACAGTGCCGACCCGCTGGCGCACGCCGCCGCGCAACGCGCGCTCGACTACATGGGACTGGCTCCGGGCGCCGAACTGGAGGGTTTGCCGGTGCAGCGCGTGTTCATCGGCTCGTGCACCAATGGCCGCATCGAAGATTTGCGCGCTGCGGCCGCCGTGGCGCGCGGGCGCCGGGTCGCGCCCGGCGTGCGGGCGATGGTGGTGCCCGGCTCCGGCGCCGTGCGCCAGCA